>WNFR01004150.1_pt1 | contig 22313 bp, 17 predicted proteins | sample 5400221 | NCBI WGS metagenome assembly WNFR01 (sample SAMN13153357, study PRJNA577476) | soil metagenome | isolation source: 40 cm soil under Madrone tree | place: USA:California | collected 2016-06-14 | reverse complement strand
CGGTGGCGGGGATGATTCACGCGCTGACGCTGCTGGCGGTGATTTTATTTGCAGCGCCGTTGGTGAAGAACGTGCCGTTGGCGGCTTTGGCGGGAATACTGCTCATGGTCGCCTACAACATGGGAGACTGGGGAGAAATTCCCGAAATTTTGAAGCTGAGTACTGCGGATATCATCGTGTGGCTGCTGACGTTGACGCTGACGGTGGTGGCGGACCTGACGCTGGCGGTGGAAGTGGGCATGATCCTGGCGGCGTTCAGCTTTATCCGGAAGATTTCGATGACGACGACGGTTTCGAAGGTTACGGACGATTACATCGAGGACGGGCGGGCGCACATCCTGCAGGACAAGGATATTCCGGAGTATGCGGCGGTGTACCGGATTCATGGGCCGTTTCTGTTCGGAGTGACCGACAAGATCGCGGAGGTTACGCAGAATATTGCGGCGTTGCCACCGATTGTGATTCTGCGGTTACGCAACATGACGGCGATTGATGCGACGGGAATTGCGGCACTGGAAGAACTGGCGGAGATTTTGCGGGCGAACGGAAGGGCGATGCTGGTTTGCGGAGCGCGGCCGCAGCCCGAGGCGCTGATGCGCGAGGCCGGATTTGAGCGGCACATTGGTGCGGAGAATATTTGCGCGAACATTGAGGAAGCGTTGAAGCGCGCGGAGGAAATACACAAAACGGGAATAGTTGCGGCCTCCACGGAAGCATGACTAATAGTACCCGGTGCGTATTATTAACGTAATTTCAGGTAATCCTCGCTTTTTTGCACATCGAAGCCATCCCCTCAAAGTGATTCCATTCTCACACTGAAAATTTGGCGCTTTTCACCTGCCGGACATCCAGCATTCTCCGTTCCGTAACACGGCCTCTTTAGGCTCCCTGTGGGATTCATTTCAGTTCCCGAATCGCGCAGACAGGAATTGCAATCCAAGGAGAAATTTATGAAGAAGCAGTTAGTTGCGGCTGCCCTTTCGCTCGGCCTGCTCGGACCGGCTTTGACAGTTCCGGCGAGCGCGAACGATGGATGGGGTGGAAAAAAGAAGATCAAGCACGTCCTGCTGATCAGCGTGGACGGCATGCATGCGCTGGATGTGGCGAACTATGTGAAGAACAACAAGGGATCGGCACTGGCCGAGTTGGCGGGACACGGGATTACTTATTCGAACGCACGGACGCCGGCGAATTCAGATTCGTTTCCGGGATTGCTGGCGCTGGTGACGGGCGGATCTCCGCTGAGTCACGGATTGTTTTATGACGTGAGCTACAACCGGGGAATTTTCGATCCGACAAACACTTCGTGCCAGGGGCAGCCGGGAAACATGCAGGTGTTTGACGAGAGCATTGACGTGTATGACTCGAACAATGTTTCGGAAAACGTGATCGATCCAACAAAGTTGCCGCATTACATCAATGCGGAAGGCAAATGCGCGTTGTTTTTTCCGCATAACGCGATGCAGAGCAACACGATATTCGAAGTGGTCAAAGCGGAGGGAGGGCGCACAGCGTGGGCGGATAAGCACCCGGCTTATGACATCGTAAACGGGCCTTCGGGCAAGGGCGTGGATGATCTTTTCACGCCGGAGCTGACCAACGCGCCGGGGTTTGACAACACCGTGAGCGTGGTATGCACTGCGAACAATGACGAATTGAAAGTGCAGGCGATTCTGAACGAGATCAAGGGGCTCACTCACGACGGTTCGAAGAAGGTGGGCGTGCCGGAAGTATTTGGAATGAACTTCCAGGCGGTGAGCGTTGGGCAGAAGCTGTCGATTGACAACAAGGCCGGCGGGTGCGCGGCGGATACGGATTCGACGATCAATGGGCAACCGGGCGGGTATCTGGATGGCGGCGGAGCGCCGACGGCGGTGCTGAGCTACGGGCTGAACTACGTGGACGGAGCGCTGCGGAGAATGATCAATGGGTTGAAGGCGGCGGGAATTTATGACTCGACGCTGTTCATCGTGAGCTCAAAGCATGGGCAGTCGCCGATCAATCCGGTGAAAACGAACAAACCGGGGCACTTCGCAGACCTGGTGGCGGCACTTCCGGGGGCGGGCACCGATCCGGGCGCATTGGCGATTGCTAGCGCGAGCAACTGCTCCACAGGCCCTTGCGGGTTTGTGCAGGACGACGACATCGCGCTGATCTGGTTGGGAGACCAAAGCAAGACAGCGGCGGCCGCAGCGTTTTTGAACGCGAATGCCAATGCCCTGTTCATTGATGAAGTCATGGCGGGCGAGGAGATCAAGCTGAAGTTCCGCGACCCACTGTCGGACACGAGGACGCCGGACATTCTGGTGCAGCCGATCTACGGAACGATCTATACGGGATCGACGGCGAAGAACGCGGAGCATGGCGGGTTCAGCTTCGGCGACACAAACGTTGGGCTGATTGTGTCGAATCCGGAGTTCGGGGCGCAGGTGGTGAAGACGCCGGTGGCGACGTCCCAGGTGGCAGCAACACTTCTGCAGGCGCTGGGGATTGATCCCAGCGGGCTGGATGCGGTGCGGAAGGAAGGGACGGAAGTGCTGCCGTTTGCGTTCGAAGGGGAATAAAGAGAATAAAACAAGAAGAAAGGGCGCCGCGAGATTTTGCGGCGCTCTTTTCATTTCTGCGTCGTAAAGCGATGGCAATCGAAGAACACAAGCTGAAGCCTGTCCCACAGAAAGGCGCCCGCCTCGGAAGGCGGCCGCTACAGATGCAAAAAAAACCGCACCCCGGGAAAACGGGGGTGCGGCTCGGAGTTGGAGCTGGACCGAAACTTTTAGCGAGCTAGACGGGGCGTTGGCTCGGGTGGGAGCGTGACGCCGGGTGCTTCGACGGGGCGGCCACCGCGGGCTTGCGTGGCCTTCGGAGCGATTGCCGGGTCGGGACGACGGACGGGAATGGCGACGTTTTCGCCTTCACGGACAAAGTGAAGATGATCGGCGGATGGTTCCCAATCAATGCAGATCATGTCGCCGAGGCGAACCTGCTCGGTGGCGAGAAGATTGGCCATCGGATAGACGACGTGGCGTTCGATGGAGCGCTTCAGGTGGCGAGCGCCGTAACGCTGGTCGGTCCCTTCCTGCAACAAGAAATCGCGGCCATTGGTGGTGACGCGGAAAAGGAACTGGCCCTTGGCGGTTTCGAGGACGCGCTGCTGAACCATGGCGAGTTCGATGTCGAGAACCTGCTCGAGCTGCTTGCGGTGCAGGGGATGGAAAACGACGATCTTGTCGAGGCGGTTCATGAATTCGGGGGAGAACTTGCGGCGAGCAGCTTCTACCGCAGTGCGCTGGACTTTTTCATCAAGCTTGTCGGCTGGTTTGTCGCCGGACTCGATGAAGCCGTAGCCGCCGCCCATGAGTTCGGTGATTTCGCCGCCGCCGAGGTTTGAGGTGAGGAAGATGACGGTCTGGGAGAGGTCTACGCGGCGGTTGTCGCCGAGGGTCAGCGTGGCCTTGTCCAACATGCCGAGGAGCAATTGCCAGAGGGCATCGCTGGCCTTTTCGATTTCGTCGAAAAGCAGGAAAGAGAGCTTCAGCTTTTCGGAGTGAGAAGCGGCCAGGGCTTCCTGGGTGATCAAAGGATGAGTTTCGCGGTGGCCGAGATAGCCCGGGGGCGAGCCGATGAGCTTGGCAATTTCGTGAGAATGCTGGAATTCGGCGCAGTCGACCTTGATAACCAGGCGCGGGTCGCCAAACAGGATTTCCGCAGCGGCTTCCACGATGCGGGTCTTGCCGGAGCCGGTGGGACCAAGAAAGAGCAGATTGCCTACGGGGCGTCCAGGGGAGTTAAGGCCGGCGCAGAAGACCTGATACAGGTCCACGAGCGCCTGGACACCCTCTTCCTGGCCAACGATCCGGGCGCGGAGCGACTGGTGAAAATCGCGGGTATCGTTGCTGCGGATTGTCGGGTCGAGTTGTTGCCTGGCTGCTGCTTTCATGGCGCCTTCCTCGAACGATGATGGCCCCTTGCCTCACCGCTCTGGCTGCGAGTGCTGAGATTTGAAAATCTCAACATTGCAGATATTGGGGGAAGAGCATGGGACGTGCCACTTTGAAGGGGAGGTTGAGGATTTCGAAAAGGCCGCAAGTTCAACGAGATAGGAGTGTTGCAGTTGTGGAAACCGTCTCATCGTGTGAGAACGTGTATGAAGAGTGTCCAAAAATGAGAGAGATGAAACAGATTGTGTCAGTTGAGAGGTGACGGAAAGAGGCGGAGGGGAAGGGGAAGGAGATTGGCGGATTAGGCAAATACAATGGGTTGGGAGGCGGAGTTGTCGGGTTAAAAGCGGGAACTTTGCTCCCGCACTCAAAAGTTCGGAGTGGCCGATCTAAAGATCGGCCACTCCATAAGTTAGCGATGATCCTTTTTGCGGCCTTGCAAGGATTGACGGGCTACGGCGGGGGAGGCTGCAGGCATTGACGCAGGTGTCGAAGTTTCGCCGGACACGGCTTCGGCGGGGGTGTCTTTGGCCAAGCCGTCCTGGAGAGGGGCGGCCCCGGTGGCCAGGGTTTCCTCCGGGTTTTCCGGGGTGATGATGGCGCCTTCCTTTTCGCGGACAAAAGTTAGCTCGTTGTGGATACCGTCCCAATCGACACGGACGAGATCACCGAGATTAACCTGCTGAGTGGCCAATAGGTTGGCGAGCGGGTAGACCAGGAAGCGTTCGATGGCACGTTTGAGGTGGCGAGCGCCGTAACGCGGGTCGGTGCCTTCCTGGAGGAGGAAATTGCGGCCGGTGTCGGTGACACGGAAAAGGAATTTGTTAGTGGCTGTGTCGAGCACACGTTTCTGGACGAGACCGAGTTCGATGTCGAGAACGGTTTCGAGTTCGGCGCGTTTGAGCTGGCGGAAGACGACCATCTTGTCGAGGCGGTTCATGAATTCGGGAGAAAACTTGCGGCGAGCGGCTTCGACGGCGGTGCGCTCGACTTTCTGGTCAATGTTGGTCTGAGGCGTGTCGCCGGATTTGATGAAGCCGTAGCCACCGCCCATGAGGTCGGTGATTTCGTTGGCGCCGAGGTTGGAGGTCATGAAGATGACGGTTTGCGAGAGATCGACGCGGCGATTATCGCCGAGCGTCAGCGTGGCTTTGTCCAACATGCCGAGGAGTAGTTGCCAGAGAGCGTCGCTGGCTTTCTCGATTTCGTCGAAGAGTAAGAAAGATAGCTTCAGCTTGTCCGTGTGATTTGCGGCCAGCGCTTCCTGGGTAATCAAAGGATGAGTTTCCCGGTGGCCGAGATAACCCGGGGGCGAGCCGATGATCTTGGCGATTTCGTGGGAGTGCTGGAATTCGGCGCAGTCGATCTTAATGACGGCGCGGGGGCTGCCGAAAAGAATCTCTGCGGCGGCTTCAACGATGCGGGTTTTGCCGGAGCCGGTGGGGCCGAGGAAGAGCAGATTGCCGACGGGGCGTCCGGGGGAGTTGAGTCCAGCGGTGAAGACCTGGAACAACTCGACGAGGGCCTGAACGCCGTCGTCCTGGCCGACGATTTTCGCGCGCAGGGCATTTTGAAATTCAATGGTGTCCGCGCTGCGGATACTAGGATTTAGAGAAACATCGCCTGTCGCCATGACCGCCTCCCTAGCGTCCCCGGAAATCCGGGGGCGCAGATCCAAACCGACTGCCTGTCCGATGCATTCTCTTCAGTTGGTCTTTGGAACCGAACTGATCGAGCTTTACCTGGATGGTGGAGTGGAGCAGCCTCAGTTGGAGGAGCAACTCCCGCGCCACCGCGGGCGATTCGGAAAGCCGGAGCATCTGGGGAAAGAGATCCGCCAGATCAAGATTGAGATTGCGGAGGGCCTGAACGAGTTTCTGGACGGCCGGCGATTGAGGGTCAGCGAGATCGATCTGGTTGTCCAACTGTTCGCGCAGAGAGCGCCAGTTGAGATCGATGAAGGGATGTTTCTTGGAGACTTCCTTGACGACGTCATCGGTGATGCGGGCGCGGTCGCCAAGACGAGCGAGATGAAGTTGCTGCACTTTTCCGCCGCGGCGCACATTGTGCACCAGATAGTAGGCGTTTCCTTTGCGACGGACAAAAGCCATCGTGTCCTCGAAAGTGCAGCGAGAAGCAGGTTGAGGCCGCTTCTCTTTCGTAGTGTAAGGGATTTCCACTACACTTATCAAGATTGGATGCAGCGTAGGAGTAAAGGTTGCAAACCTCCGGGTTGGAAACATACTTGCCCAAGTAGCCGGAAAAGCCGCATCGGATTTTTCGCTGCGTTTCATTTGACTTTCCTCTACGCGCGATATCCCTTGTTCCATACCGTGTCATACATTCTGTTTAACACCGGCGGAGGGGAAAGGTCGCTTGCGCGGAGAGCGATTCCCTTTACGACCTTTTTCCACTAATCTTTTTCCACTATGAGCTGGGATCCCGTTTACAAGCTGGTGAAACAAATTCCGCGCGGCCGGGTTATTAGTTATGGGGCGCTCGCCAAGGCGTTGCAATTACGCGGCGGGGCGAGGACCGCGGGCAGAGCCTTGGCAGCGACCCCTTCTGGAAGAGGGATTCCGTGGCATCGCGTGGTGGGCGATCGCGGGAAATTGCTGATTCCAGAACCGTATGCCTCCCTGCAGAGAAAACTCCTGGAAAGCGAAGGCGTGAAGATCGTGGAGTTTCGCGTGGATTTTGCGAAGCATGGGTGGGCGCCGAAAGGCGCGGGGAAAAAGGCGAAGAGGAAGAGCCCTCGGAAGAGGAAGACCCGTTAGTTTCGATTCTCTCAAATTTAGATGATGTTGAGGTCCTTCAGGGCGCAAAATCAGCGCCCTTCAGGATGACAACTTTTGTGCGGCGCTTGAGTATTGTGGGAAATTGGAGTTAGCCGGAAATGCGGATTAGAGAGACACGGCTAGCTGCGGTACCATAGTTGTTTCCGGATGACGGCGAATCCCATTCTGCAGGTTGAGAACCTTGTGAAGCGCTACGGCGACGTGGAAGCCGTGCGCGGCGTTAGCTTTTCCGTGGAAGAGGGCGAAGTGTTTGGGCTGCTGGGGCCGAACGGCGCGGGGAAGACGAGCACAGTGGAAGTGATGGAAGGGCTGCGGGTGCCGGACAGCGGGCGCATTTCGGTGTGCGGGATTGACCCGCAGAGAAATCCTACCGAACTGAAGAATGAGATTGGAGCGACGCTGCAATCCACTTCCTTGCCCGATAAATTGCGGGTGGGCGAGGCGCTGCGGCTGTTCGCGGGCTTTTACAAACGGACGCGGAATGCGGACGATTTGCTGAGGCGCTTTGGGTTGGAAGAAAAGCGCAATGCGTTCTATAACCAGCTTTCCGGCGGGCAGAAGCAGCGGCTGGCCCTGGCGATGGCGCTGGTGAATGATCCCAGGGTGCTGTTTCTGGATGAGCCGACGGCGGGATTGGATCCACAGGTGCGTCGTGCTGACGACGCACTACATTGAAGAAGCGGAGAAGCTTTGCGATCGCGTGGCGATTGTGGATCACGGAAAAGTGATTGCAACCGGGACGCCGCGTGAGTTGAAGGAACGTTCGGCGAATACGACGCGGATTGAGGTGCGGCTGGCGAAGCCTGCGTCGAACGGCGTGTTGAAGAATCTGGATGGGGTGGTAGACGCGCGGCAACTGGATGATGTGTATGTGCTGCACTGCCAGAAGACGGCGCCGGCGATTGTGGCGCTGGTGAAGCATCTGGAAGCCGAGAGCAACGAACTGGTGAGCTTGGAGATTGCGACACCTTCGCTGGAAGACGTTTTCATTGAGCTGACTGGACGGAGGCTGCGGGATTGAAGACGATTCTAACATTGGCGGCGATGCGCATCCGGATTACTCTGCGGAACAAGGCATTCCTATTTTTCAGCCTGGTGATGCCGATGGCGTTTTTCTTTTTGTACTGCGGCGTTTTGGCCAAGGGGGACATTCCTAAGATCAGGTACCTGCTGGGCCCGGTGATCGCGATGTCCGTGATGGGAACGTTTTGGGGATTGAGCGCGCAGATTGTGATGTGGCGCGAACAGGGCATCTTGAGGAGGTTCCGGCTGGCACCGATTCCGGCGAGCAGTATGATCGGGTCGAGTGTTTTGGCAAACATGCTGCTGATTCTGCCGACGGTGGTGCTGGAATTGGCGCTGGCGCGGTTTGTTTATCATCTGAAGGATTTTGGGAACCTGGGCGGGATCATCTTTATGTCCTTGATCGGGATCGGAGCGTTTGCATCGCTGGGGCTGATCGTGGCCAGTGTGACGAATACGATGCAGGAAACACAGGTCATCAATCAGCTTTTGTGGTTTGCATTGATTTTTCTATCGGGAGCAACCGTACCGATTCCCGTGCTGCCTAAGGCGGCGCAGCACGTGGCGCTGTTTCTTCCGGCGACCTATCTGGTGAATGCCTTGCAGCAGGCGATGGTACATCACGCTTCGCTATTTTCGCTGCGGGCGAATATTGGATCGCTGCTCGCTTGGGCGGTTCTAGCGTTCACGATTTCTTCCCTGCTCTTTCGGTGGGAGCCGGAGGCGAAATTGCCCAGGAATGCAAAGTTGTGGGCGGCTTCGACTATTTTACCGTTTGTGCTGCTGGGGGTTTGGGAGAATTACAACGGGAAGTTGTTGAAGGATGCGGCGGCGATGCTGGAGGAGAGGCCGGTGGAGAAGGCGCCGGCGGCGACAGCCACACCAGTAGAAGGCAAACCTCAATAAGGTTCCAATTTGGCTGAGGCTCGTGCAGGCCTCCTTTTTGAATTCGTTGACGCTTGAGGAATGCTCTTCTATTCTGAAAGTGCGAGGCGGCACGCGACAATACCGAGGGAGATCTGGCCATGCCTGTACAAAAAAGCGAGAAAATCTGGCACAACGGGAAGTTCATCAACTGGGATGACGCCAAGCTGCATGTGCTTTCCCACGTGGTGAGCTACGGCTCAGGCATCTTCGAAGGGATTCGCTGCTACGAGACGCCGCAAGGTCCCGCGATCTTCCGGCTGCGCGAGCACATGCAGCGGCTGATTAATTCCGGGCGCATCTACAGGATGGAACTTCCCTACTCCGTGGATGAATTCAGCAGTGTGGCGTGCGAACTGGTGCGGCTCAATAAATTGGGCGCGTGCTACGTGAAGCCGATTGTGATCCGCGGCTACGGCGAAGTGGGCGTGAATCCGCTGAACTCACCGATCGAAACCTACATGGCATGCTGGAACTGGGGATCGTATCTGGGGCCGGAAGCCCTCACGAAGGGCGTGGATGTGTGTGTGAGTTCGTGGACGCGGATCGCACCGAACACGCTGCCGGCGATGTCCAAAGCGGCCGCTAATTACATGAATTCGCAACTCATCCGCATGGAGGCATCGCTGAACGGATTTGCGGAGGGCATCGCTCTGGACTCTCACGGACATGTTAGCGAAGGATCGGGAATGAATGTGTTCCTGGTGCATGACGGGACGCTATATACGCCGCCGCTGGCGACGAGCATTTTGCCGGGTATTACGCGCGACGCGGTGACGAAGCTGGCGGCCGACATGAACATTCCGGTGAAAGAATCTGCGATTCCGCGCGAGATGCTGTACATCGCGGACGAAGTGTTTTTTGTGGGCACCGCCGTGGAAGTGACGCCGATCCGCTCGGTGGACAAGATTGTGGTCGGCAAGGGCGTGACCGGGCCGATCACGCGCCAGATCCAGCAGGAATTTTTCGCCCTCACCAGCGGCAAGACGCCTGACCGGCATGGATGGATGACCCCGGTGAGTGCGCCGGTGGCCGCGGGACGGTGACGGAAAGTATTCGGTAATCAGTCAGAGGTGATCAGATAACAGATAGCAGCGATCAGGAAACAAGAGGGGCCACCTGAAGGTGGCCGCTAGGTTTGGTTTCCTGTTATCTGTTATCTGATTGCTGTTATCCTTCCTCGCTGCTAGCGCAGACTTTCAAATCCAGCTAGAATCCGATGCGTCGCGTTGCGGTTCACGCGTTGCGCTTCAAAGAGTTGCCGGGAGGCTGCTGGATGTACAACCTCACACAAAAATTGATCGCGGAGTTCATTGGAACGTTTGCGCTGATTTTCTTTGGGGCTGGCGCGGTGTGCGTGGATATGCAGTTGCGGACGAATGCAACGGGAGGGATTGGCCTTCTGGCGATTGCATTGGTGCACGGGCTGGCGATCGCGATCATGGTTTCGTCGCTGGGGCATATATCGGGCGGACACTTCAATCCGGCGGTGACGATTGGATTCTGGGTGACGAAGAAACTTTCAACGATGGACACGTTGTTTTACTGGCTGGCGCAGCTGGCGGGTGCTGCTGCAGCGGCGTTTCTGCTGCGAGCGGTGATACCGGAGGAAGTGTGGCGAAGCGTAGCACTGGGAACGCCGGAATTGATGCGGGATTTTCCGAGTTGGGCGGGATTGGCGCTGGAGGCGACGACTACGTTCTTCCTGGTGTTTGTGGTGTTCGCGACGGCGGTGGATGAACGCGGGGCGTTTCGGGCGATCGCGGGATTTGGGATTGGCTTGACGATCACGTTGGGGATTGTGGTAGCAGGGCCGTACACCGGCGCGGCGTTGAATCCGGCGCGGGCGTTTGGGCCGGCGCTGGCGGCGCATCATTGGCTGAACCAGTTGATCTATTGGGTGGGGCCGCTGGGCGGAGGATTTTTGGCGGGGTTGGTTTATGATTCGGTGTTTTTGAAGCCGAGTGAGGTTTAGAAGACAATGGCGGCGTAAAGCCGCCCCTACCTGTACATCGGACTAGGTAACTAAGGCGCAACTATGGTTTGCGGGTTGCTTGTTGGGCCCAGCGGCGGGTGCTACGTTCAGAGAGGAATTGCATCTTTGCGGGGTGTCTGCACATGGCTCTTAGCATTGACGACCTTTTGCGTCACGCGGTTGAAAATAAATCATCCGACTTGCACCTAAAAGTCGGGAACCACCCCTATTTGCGCGTAGACGGCCAGTTGGCGCCGATGAGCGATGTGCCACGCATCACGCCGGAAGAGATGCTGTCGATGGCATTCAGCATGATGACCAACCGGCAGAAGCAGAAATTCAAGGAAACGGCCGAGTTGGATATGGCGTACGGCGTGGCGGGGCTGGGCCGGTTTCGCGTGAACGTATTTCAGCAGCGCGGCAATGTGGGGATGGTGCTGCGCGTTATTCCGACCAAGATTCGAACTGTCGAAGAGCTGAATCTTCCCTCGGTGATTAGCAAGATTTGCGAAGAGCAACGCGGGCTGGTGCTGGTGACTGGGACGACAGGTTCCGGCAAGTCCACGACGCTGGCGTCGATGATTGACCGGATCAACGCAGACCGCGCCGACCACATCATCACAATTGAAGACCCGATCGAATTCCTGCACCGCGACAAGCGGAGCTTCATCAACCAGCGCGAAGTGGAAGTGGACACGGCGAACTTTTCGTCGGCGTTGCGCGCCGGGTTACGCCAGGACCCGGATGTGATTCTGGTCGGCGAAATGCGCGACCTGGAAACGATTTCGACGGCGCTGCTGGCCGCGGAAACGGGCCACATGGTTTTCTCTACCTTGCACACCCTGGATGCGACGGAAACGATTCAGCGTATTATCGCGGTGTTCCCGCCGCCGGAGCAGAAGCAGATTCGCTTGCAACTTGCAGCCACCTTGAAGGCCGTGGTTTCGCAGCGCCTGGTTCGGCGCGCGGATGATAAAGGGCGCGTGCCGGCGGTGGAAGTGATGATTGCGACCGCGTACATCAAGGATTGCATTATCAATGCCGATAAGACGCGGCTGATCCATGATGCGATTGCGGCGGGGACGTCGCAGTATGGAATGCAGACGTTCGACCAGTCGCTGTTTGATTTGTATACCAAGGAACTCATTACCCTCGATGAAGCGTTGGCGCGCGCTTCGAACGCGGACGAATTCAAGCTGCGCATTCAGGGTATTCGGTCGGCTGCCGACGCTGCGCGCGAGGAAATGGCTTCGCAGATGGCGGATTTCGAGCGGTTCTCGCGCAAGTAATTTCGACCACAACAATCACATCCCAGAAGAGCGTACTTTTTCTTGTGCGCCCCTGTGCCGGGGTGTATTATCCGCGCGTTCTCGCCGCACGTGGACTCTAAATTCATTTCAATTGCAGAGGTGATGCCATGGACTGTTGCCATTTGATCTCGGGGCGCCGGAAATTTCTGAAGGGGTCCTTGATGACTGCGGCTGGGGTTGCGGGGCTGGGTTTGGTGGCCGAACCGGGCTACTCGGATGATGCGGAGATGTTTATTGTTGGGTCGAAGAAGGGGTATTCGCCCCAGATTGGGACGATGGTTTCGATGATGGCGTTCATGCGGTGGCAGGTGGTGCATTCGGTGAAGGGCATGTCCTTGAAGGATCTGGATTTTCTGTTGGACGAAAAGGCCAATCGCATTGGGACGCTGCTGCTGCACCTGGTGGCAGTGGAGAAGTTCTATCAGCTGAACACCTTTGAAGGCGTGGGCGACGGGAAGATGCCGGAGGCGTGGAAGGAGCAATGGGGACCGGCGATGGAGTTGGGCGATGGCGGGCGGAAGGCAATTCAGGGACATGACCTCGACTTCTATTTGAATCAACTCAATGAGACGCGGGAGAAGACGTTGGCAGAATTTCGCAAGCGGGATGACGCGTGGCTGATGTCCGTGGATAAGGGTTGGGGTTGGGGGCCGACGAACAATTACTGCAAGTGGTTTCATGTGACGGAACACGAGGCGAATCACAATGGGCAGATTAAGTTGTTGAAGAGTAGGTTGCCGGGGGCGAAGACCGCGACGGAGTAATGCGGGGCGGAGTGGGATTGAGTGCTTGAATTTTGATTTGGGCGAAGAACGCGGGGCCGTAAAAGCAGCAGCAGAGCGGCCGCACTCCAAAATGGTGGATCTTTACATCGCAGGTTGTTTGGCACATGCTCTGACGTATGTTCGGGAAACCTCGACAGTTGGAGACGGAAGCGGCGGTGTACGACGCGGCGATTAAGATTTTGATGCGGCGGGCGCACTCGGTGCACGAGATGAAGAAGGCGCTGGCACGGCGCTGCGAGGACGACAAGATTGTGCGCGGGGTGGTGGAGCGGCTGAAGCGGGAGAACCTGCTGGACGACGCGCGGTATGCGACGCAGTTCACGCGGCTGCGGACGGAATCGCGGAAGCAAGGGGAGTTTCGCATTGCGCGGGATTTGCGGGCGCGGGGAATTCCGGACCGGCACATTGAGACGGCGATCAAGGATGCGGCGGCGGAGTCGGATCCGGCGGCGATTATCCGGCAGCGGATTGAGCGGAAGTTGCGATTGTTTCGCGGGGAGATTGACGAGCGAAAGATGGCTTCGCTATATAGGTCCCTGATTGGGGCTGGATTTCCTTCGGATTTGATACGCAAGGAATTGCACCGGATTACGCACGAAGAGATACCCGAGGTGGATCCGAGCGACGAAACGGCTTAGCTCTTGTCCTCCTTCAGGCTGGAGGGTACTTCCTTGAAGTCGTCGGAGCGAGGGGCGCGTCGCATGGCGGTTAGAAGTTTGTCCGGCGGGGCAACCAGTTTTCGGGCGTTGAGATCGAGCCAGCCGCCTTTGCTGCGGACGCGCGCGATCAATTTTCCGTCAGAGTGGTAAAAGGTGTTTTGCAGCAGGAAGCGCGAGCCGTCGGCGGAGAGTTCCACGACTTCGAGAGTCACGCGAATTTCTTCCAGCAAACCTACTTCCCGGAAATAATCGAGTTCATCCCGGAGGATCACTGGGCCCATGCGGAGGCGGTGAAACTCGGCCATGGGGAAGCCATTTTCGGAGAAGAACATCATGCGAACGTCGGCGGATTTGTCGAGGTAGGCGGTGTTGCGCATGTGGCTGTTGAAGTCCATGTCGCCCCAGCCTGCGGTTAGTTTTCGTTCGAACATTGGCCCTCCCGGGAATGTATTGGAATGGTACTGATGGAGCAAGATTTTGCAAGTTGGTCATCCGCATTGACTCGCAAAAGCGCACAGGCAAGAGTGCCTGTGCCACAGAAGCTGAAGTGGGATTGCCGGAGCCAGCCGGTCTAAAGACCGGCCACTACCTATGCGATAATCGAGCGTTGATTGGATGACCGGGATGAGGCAGACGTGACGGAGAACGCCGCAAATAAATTGAGTGGGAATGCGATTCGAGAAAAGTTTTTGGAGTTTTTCGAGAGCAAGGGGCACCGGCGCGTGCGGTCGTCGTCATTGGTGCCGCATGGGGATCCGACGCTGCTGTTTACGAACGCGGGGATGAATCAGTTCAAGGACGTGTTTCTTGGGCTGGAGAAACGGGAGTATTCGCGGGCGACGACGGCGCAGAAGTGCGTGCGCGCGGGCGGGAAGCACAACGACCTGGAAAATGTGGGATTCACGAAGCGGCACCACACGTTTTTTGAGATGCTGGGAAATTTTTCGTTTGGAGACTATTTCAAGAAGGATGCGGTGGCATTTGCGTGGGAGCTGATCACTTCGCCGGAGTGGTATGGGATTCCGAAGGAAAAATTGTATGTGACCGTGTTTGGCGGAGCGGAAGTGGCCCCGGGAAATTCACTGGGCGTGGATGAAGAAGCGAAGAAGTTTTGGCTGGAACAGAAAGTGCCGGCCGAACGGATATTTGCGATACCCGGGCTGAAAGATAATTTTTGGGCGATGGGCGATACCGGGCCTTGCGGGCCCTGCAGCGAGATTTTTTATGACATGGGGCCTGCGGCATCGGAAGAGGGTCATGCGGACTGCACCTTTCCCTGCGATTGCGGGCGGTATGTGGAGATTTGGAATCTGGTGTTCATGCAGTTCAATCGCGATGCGAGCGGGACGCTGACGCCGCTGCCGAAGCCGTGCGTGGATACAGGGATGGGGCTGGAACGGGTTGCGGCCGTCTTACAAGGTGTGATTTCCAACTACGACACCGATCTCTTTGTACCGTTAATGAAGCGCGCTGCCGAACTCTGCGGCGTAGATCTTCAGCGCGAAGAAAAACTGGAAGAAGGCAAAGGTGGCGCCGCGTCGCTTCGCGTCATCGCCGACCATGCCCGCGCAACGCTTTTTCTGATGACTGACGGAGTTGCCCCTTCAAACGAGGGACGCGGCTATGTTCTTCGTAAAATCATACGCCGGGCGGTTCGGCATGGCCGTTTGTTGGGGGCGTCCGAGGCTTTCCTGTACAAAATGGCTTTTGAGGTCCGACAACTCATGGTGGGAGCTTACCCGGAATTACTTGATTATCCAGAGCAGGCTCATGTCTTCACAACACTCTTGGCCGAGGAGAATCGTTTTAGGCGCACCCTCGATCGTGGCTTGGAACGCCTCGATGATCTAATCGCGGAAAGTAAACGGCGGCTAACGTCCCATACAGATGCAGAACTATCTACCCATCTAGCCCAGCTCTCCGGCCAGCCGACCTCCGGCACGGACATACACTACGTCCGTGCCGCGGCGAAGAAAGTAGACGGTGAAGCTGCATTTAAGCTTTACGATACGTTTGGGCTGCCTCGTGATTTTATTGAAGATGTGGCGCGTGATGCCGGTGTGGAAGTCGACTGGCACGGCTTCGAAGAGGCGATGCAGGAGCAGAGGACACGGGCGCGGGCGTCGTGGAAAGGCGGGGCTGGCAAGGAGGCGGCGAATCCGGCGTTTGCGAAATTGGGGGAGACGTTTAAGACGGAGCCGGACTTTTATCATGCGACTTGCGCGAAAGATGCGCGGATTGAGGCGATTGTCACCAAGAATGGCCCGGTTAAGGAGCTGAAGGCCGGGGAGTCGGGCGAGGTGGTGCTGGATCGGACGGTGATTTATGCGGAGTCGGGCGGGCAGATGGCGGATACCGGGAAGTTTTATGACGCGTCCGAGTCACAGCTGCTGGCGGAAGTGACGGGGGCGTTCTATCCGGTGGCGGGGCTGGTGGCGCATCGGGTTACGGCGAAGGAGACTTTGCGGGTGGGCGACCGCCTGACGGTGATTGCGGACGCGGAGCGGCGGGCGCGCATCATGCGGAATCACTCGGGGACGCACCTGGTGAACGCGGCGCTGCGGAATATTCTGGGGACGCACGTGAAGCAGTCCGGCTCGCTGAACGCGCCGGAGCGGCTGCGGTTTGACTTCACGCATTTTGCACCGGTGGATCACGAGGAGCTGCGGGATATCGAGCAGCAGGTAAACGACGAGATCCGACTCAACACCTGTGTAGAAACGGGTGTGATGTCGCTCGAAGAGGCGCTGAATTCCGGCGCGCTGGCGTTTTTCGGGGACAAATATCCGGAGAGCAATGTGCGCGTGGTGACAATTCCCGATCCGCGCTCGCCGCGCGGGTTTTATTCGAAGGAGCTTTGCGGCGGGACGCACGTGAAGCGCGCAGGCGATATCGGCGTGCTGAAAATTGTGAGCGAAGAATCGGTGGCGGCGGGGGTACGGCGCATCGAGGCGGTGACGGGCATCGGGGCGCTGGAACATTACCAGCACCAGGCGCAGACGCTGCGGGAAGTCGCTACCCGGCTGAACGTGGGCGAGGATGACGTGCTGGCGACTGTGGAAAAACTGACCAGCACGGCGCGGCAGTTGGAGAAGGAATTAGAATTGCAAAAGCGTAAGGGTGCGCTGAACCAATTGGACGAGCTGTACGGGCAAGCGCAGACGATCAAAGGCGTGAAGGTGATCGTGGGTGAGGTAGCCAATGTCGATCGGGAGGGTCTGAGGCAATTGGTGGACTCTTTGCGGCAGAAGCTGGGGTCGGGCGTGGTGGCCCTGGGAATGCCGGATGATGGAAAAGTGGCGCTGATCGCCGGGGTGACCAAGGACCTGACGGCTAAAGTCCATGCTGGCAAGCTGATACAGGCGCTGGCGAAGCAGGTAGGAGGTTCGGGGGGCGGAAGGCCGGATTTGGCCGAGGCTGGCGGAAAAGACACATCGGCCCTTAAAAGTGCCTTGCTTAGCGTCCCCAGCCTGCTGGAACCCCTGCTATAATAGCGGGTAGCGTCAGAAGCGTTGCCTCGCAAGTGAAGCATTCGGCTACACTTGTTAGAAGGGTGGAGCTTCGCAGTTGCAACACGCGGTGTCTCACGGCCCCACTCGAGGCAGCTAGCTCCGCGCAACGGATTTTTCTACCTATGCCTTCCCCAAGGCGCATGAACGGCCTACAAACTCCCATGAACCTGAGGAATGTCCTGGTGCTTTCAGTGGTATTCAGCGGCGTGTTGGGAGCTCCCCGACCCGCCAAGGCGCAGATCATGACCGAGACGGCCACCGATGGGCGGCCCGTATTCGTGAACGCGGAGCCGCCGGTGATTGCGAAGTTGTCTGCGCGGAAGCCGGCGAATCAGTCGATTTATTTGCAGAGCGAGATTTCGTTCACGGGAACGGATCGGCCAGCTATGTTTCTGGATCGCGATGGAGCGGAAAAACTGGTGCGGGAAGCGGCGGAGCGGCACAAGGTGGACCCGGCGCTGGTGCGCGCCGTGATCGAAACGGAATCGAATTGGAATCCGGCGGCGAGATCGCACAAGGGTGCGGTGGGATTGATGCAATTGATTCCGACGACGGCGATGCGTTTTGGAGTGAATAACGCATACAGTCCAAGAGAGAACGTGGATGCCGGCGTGAAATATTTGAAGACGTTGCTGGAAAGGTATCGCGGCAATTTGGATTTAGCGCTGGCGGCATACAATGCCGGTGAGGGCGCGGTGGATCGCGCGCATGGCGTTCCGGCATTTCGAGAGACGCAGAGCTACGTACGAAAGGTGCAGGACGCCTATTACCGGCCGGGATCGGGACGCATGGATGAGGCATATACGCGGTCGAGCCGGATTCACCGGCAAGTGGATGCGAACGGTCGAATTATTTTTACGAACGAGTGAAAGCGCGCATCAAATCTTTGTAGTTGGGGTTGGTAGTAGAGAGTATTAGGGCCCAAGTTGGGGGAATACCGGGGAAGTATGAGTACGGGTCGGAAAAATATCCACGAGAGTTTCGCCGGCGTTTCGCTGGGTATTGTGCTACTGGCGGCCTGCGTAATTCCCTGCCCTGTCCGTGCCGCGAACACGCATTCGGCGGCAAAGCGAGAGGCGGCGAGTTCGCAATTCGCGCGGGCGCAGGAGATGCGCGCGGCACTGAATGAGAAAGCACCAGAGAAGCGCACGCTCGCGGACTATCGCAGAGTGGTTGCGGCCTACCAGCGGGTATACCTGATTACGCCCCATGCCATGGAAGTGCCCGACGCGATGGGGGCCGTGGGCGAACTGGACACGGAGATGGGCGACCGGTTTGGGCGGAGCTATTACCAAGCTGCGGCGGAAGCTTACCAATTTTTGATTCACGAGTACCCGACGAGCAAATTTGTGCCGGATGCGATGCTGCGGATGGCGCAGTTGCAGAAGGATCAGTTGGGAGATCCCTCGGCGGCGACAAAAGCTTATCAGGAATTCCAGAAGAAATATCCGCGTTCGGCACACAAGCGCGAGGTGCAGGAAGCGCTGGCTGAACTGGCGCTCTTGAGGAATGCGGAAACCGGGCAGTTGGATGCGAAGACGATGCAGCCTGCTCCCGTACCGGCAGCTTCGCCCGCGAGAACGGTGACGGAAGGAAGTTTTCAGTCGACGGCGGGTGGCTCGGGCAAGATTACTGGCGGCGAGAAGGCCAAGTCTGTTGGGATGCCGACCGTGCAGCATGTCCGGTGCGCGCCGACACCCGACGGGACGGAAGTGGTGATCGATCTCGAGGATGCGGTGCAGTATGTTTCCGGGCGCATCGCGAATCCGGACCGGATTTATTTTGATTTGCACGCGGCTCGGCTTTCGCCGGCGCTGTTGAGGAACAAGATTCGGGTCAGCGGCGGCCTGTTGACGCAGGTTCGCGTGGCGCAAAATCAGGGCGGCGTGGTGCGCGTAGTGCTGGATGTGAACGGCGTGCGAGATTACGCGGCTTCGCTGATGCACAAGCCGTCGCGGCTGGTGATTGAACTTTACGGTACGGCGGGCGCTCGGAACGCGCCGGTGCAAACGGCAAAGGCTGCGGCGCCTGCTCCAAAGAATTCGAGCGACGAGAAATCAGACAACCCGACGGATGCGGAGATAATCGCAGCGAACGCCCCCGTGGCAAGCGAGAATCCGCTTCCAATCGGGCCAGTGGAAGAAACGGCGCCGGCACCAGTTGCGCCGAAACCCATCCCTTCGCCGGTCAAAATCTTGAATACCAGGAACACAAAGGCAGGCTCAGGTTCGAAGCCGGATCTCGTGCAGCCGCCCGTGACGCCGGTGCCTACGCGCGATGGGCAATCTACGTTGACACGAGCGCTAGGGCTGAAAATTGGGCGCATCGTGATTGACGCGGGCCACGGCGGGCACGACACGGGGACAATCGGGCCGACGGGGCTAATGGAAAAAGATCTTTGCCTGGATGTAGCGCTGCGTCTTGGGAAGATTATCCAGCAGAAATTGCCGGGTGCGGATATTGTGTTCACACGCTCGGACGACACGTTTATTCCTCTGGAAGATCGGACGCGCATCGCCAACGAGGCAAAAGCCGACCTGTTTATTTCGATTCACGCGAATTCCAGCCCGGACCACGGGGCACGGGGCATCGAGACCTACTACCTGAACATGAAGGGCTCGCCGGAAGCGATGGCGGTGGCGGCACGAGAGAACTCGGTTTCTCAGCAAGGCATCCACGACCTGGAAGAAGTGCTGAAAAAGATTGCGCGGACGGAGAAGATTGACGAGTCGCGCGAACTGGCCGAAGACGTGCAGGATTCGCTGTCAAAACGGATTCAAAAGACCGCCAAGCCGGTGAAGAATCGAGGGGTGCGCAAGGCACCGTTCGTAGTGTTGATTGGGGCGGATATGCCGTCGATCCTGACGGAGATATCGTTCCTTAGCAATCCGGCTGACGAGCAACTCCTAAAGAAGCCGGAATACCGGCAGCGGGTGGCGGAAGGCCTCTATCAGGGCGTCTCCGACTACTTGCAGAGCCTGAACAGTATGACAGTGAACGGCACGGTTAAGCCTGGGCGCCTTGCCCCGGTCGCAGCGGTGGAACAGTCAAGGAACCAACAATAAGTCCGCGGCGTCTAATATACTGACAGGTATGTATCGAACCATTCTTGGCTGCTTCCTGGCCGGCGTACTGTGCGCTTTCGGCGTTGCGGCGGACGCTCCTCTTCTTCCCAATCAATTCGGACCATGGCTGGCGGAAGCGCCTGCGAAGACGCTGCCGGTGCAGGAATTGGGGTCTGGCTGGGCAAAATGGCCAAACGGCGAACGTGTGCTGGCGGAAGCGGGATTGCGCAGAATTGAACAGCGCGCATATAAGAACGGCACGGATGAGATTACGCTGCGGGCGTTTGTTTTACGCGATCCGAGCAGCGCGTTTGAGGTTTACACATTTTTGTTGGGGCCGGGGATGAAGGATTCCGGGCTGGGCGGAGATTCCGCGGGCGGCGAGCACGACGCGCGATTCCTGGTAGGGAACATTGTTGTGCAGGCGGAAATTTCCGCTAAAGCGAAAGCCGATGGGTTGGGCGAATTACTGACGGCGCTGCAGGAGAAAGCGGATATGACTGCGCTGCCGCCGGTGAAGAACTATCTGCCCGCGCGCGGACGGGCGTTCGGGTCGGAAAAATACGCGCTGGGGCCGGAGGGGTTCCGTGCGGCGATGAATTCGCTGGGGCAAGAGGCATCGGAGGGCTTGACCGACGCGGTTGGCTTTCAGAATGGCGCGGAGGCGATGCTGGCCGGCTATCATGGAGAACATGGAAGCGGAGTGCTGGTGCTGCTAGATTATCCAACGCCTCAGCTTGCGGAGCAACATTTGCATCATCTGGAGCAGGCCTTGCCGGACGCGGCAAAACGCGCGGGAGTGACGGTGGAACGGAAGGCCTCCCTGCTGTCGGTGGTGTTTGCAGCGACTTCCGCGGAATATGCGCGAGCAATGCGGGATGGGGTGAATTACGAAACGCAAGTGACGTGGAACGAGCGCGGACAAAAAGCAACGGACCCGCCGATTATGCTGATGATGTACAAGATTTTTCTGTTTACGGGATTGTTTCTGGGGGTCGCGACGGGAGTTGGGATCGCGTTTGGCGGGTTTCGAGTGATCGTAAAGCGGATGTTTCCGGGGAAGGTATTTGACCGGCCGGAGGACATTGAGGTTTTGCAGTTAGGGCTTTCGGGGAAGAAGATTGACCCGACGGATATGTACTAGGCGTTTTCTTGAGTGGAAAACGACTTGCCTCCCATAGGAAAAGGCAACCCAAGAGCACAGCCAGGAATGGCGGCCTGCCTCAGACGGCCCGCCCGGCCCTGCAAAAACACTAGACCGTTCGAGTAGCTCGCCATACGAATGTGATTTTGGTGCGTCCAATGATGGAACGGTTTGGCGTTCCGATTCGAGCTCCGTTGACGTAAGATAAATAGCTGCGCAGCCCGCGCCAGTGTGAGCAGATGACCTTGGTTCTAAGAAAACAATTGAGAAATGGGATGTCCGTAGACTGCCTGGCGGTTGTGTGCCTAGCGGCGATGGGCGTAGCTGGATGCGGGGCGAAACCCGCGTCAGTCAACGCTAGCGGCGAGGGTGGAGCGGGAGAGGCCACGCCCGTACAAGTGCAGGTGGTCGAATCGAAGCCGATTGCGGAGACGACGGAATACTTGGCGCTGCTGAAGTCGCGGCATTCCGCGACGATTAATCCTCAGGTTGAGGGGTACATCACCGGGATTTTTGTTAAGTCCGGCGACCGTGTTGCCGCAGGCACTGCCCTGCTGCAGATTGACCCGTTGAAGCAGGAAGCGACCGTGAACAGTCAGGAGGCGACGCGGCTGGCTCAGGAATCGAACCTGAATCTTGCGCGGGTGAACCTGGAGCGGGCCAAAAAGCTGGCGGAAGCGGGGGTGATTGCAAAATCAGACCTGGACAACGCGCAGACGAATTACGACACCGCCGTGGCGCAACTGAAGTCGCTGGAACATCAGGTGGAGCAACAGAAAGTGGAGCTGCGCTATTACAAAGTGAGCTCACCGATGGACGGCATCGTGGGAGACATTCCAGTACGTGTGGGCGACCGAGTGATCGTCTCGACGCTGCTGACCACGGTTGACGAACCCGGGGCGCTGGAGGCATATCTCTACATTCCGGCGGCGCGTGGCAAGGATTTGCGGCTCGGACTGCCCGTAAAGCTGCTGGATGAAGCGGGGAATGTGCGCACGGCATCGCAGATTACATTTATTTCGCCACAGGTGGACCCGGAGACGCAGACTGTTCTGGCGAAGGCCGCGGTGCCCAATTCGAAAGCGAATCTGCGGATTGCGCAGCAGGTACGCGCACAGGTGGTGTGGGGGAGTGCCGCTGGGCCGGTGGCGCCGGTGCTGGCCGTGACGCGAATCAACGG
>WNFR01003399.1_pt1 | contig 22323 bp, 22 predicted proteins | sample 5400221 | NCBI WGS metagenome assembly WNFR01 (sample SAMN13153357, study PRJNA577476) | soil metagenome | isolation source: 40 cm soil under Madrone tree | place: USA:California | collected 2016-06-14 | reverse complement strand
TTACTTTACGCATTGACCCGTTTTACAATTGAGTTTTTCCGGGATGACCCGCGGGGAGACGTAATGGGTCTGACCTCGATGACGGGATTATCCACTTCGCAACTGATCAGCCTTTTGATAGGAATCGCCTCAGTTATTATTTTGATTGTCAGATGGCGCTCCGCTGGTGGCGGAGCCCGAAAGGTTCCGGCAGGGGCCGATGTGGCAAATGCATGAACGAATTCGAAATAGATTCTTTACCTTCTCCCGACATTACTCCCCTCACATTTCAAATTGCCGAAGATGAAGCTGGTATACGACTGGACGCATTTCTGGCCGACCACATCGAGGGTTGGAGCCGTTCTCGATTGCAAAAACTGATCGAGGATGGCGAGATTCTTGTTGGCGGCAGGATTGCCAAGGCTTCTTATAAGCTAAGGGCAAATGACCTTATCGAAGCAGATTTGGTTCCGGCGAGTGCGAACTTTACGCCGGAGAACATTCCACTCGACGTAGTGTTTGAAGACTCGACAATCGCAGTTATAAACAAGCCACGGGGTTTGCTTGTTCATCCAGCAGGACGGATTCAATCCGGAACACTGGCCAATGCGCTGGCATTTCATTTCAGCAATTTGTCAAACAATTCGGGCCCTGTAAGACCAGGTATCGTCCATCGTCTGGACCGTGATACCTCAGGCTTGATGGTCGTTGCAAAAACCGGTGAAGCACACGAAAACCTTGCAGATCAGTTTCGTGAGCGACAGATATTTAAACAATACCGGGCGCTGGTTTATGGCCAGCTTGCCGGGGAGAATGTCCGGATCGACGCTCCGATCGCCAGGGATCCCCAGAACCGATCACAGATGGCGGTCATCGCAGGTGGCAGGCCATCCCTTTCCGTGTATACCGTCGACCGGTCATTCGGTCGGTTTACCCTTCTTAATGTGGAAATTAAAACGGGTCGGACGCATCAAATTCGCGTCCATCTTGCGTCAATCAAGCACCCGGTGGTCGGCGACAAGGTCTATAGCGCGGGCCGGGAGAATACGATTTCGAATCCACAGATGCGCGCTGCACTGAGAAAATTGGATCGCCAGTTTCTGCACGCCGCGAAGCTGGGGTTTCAGCATCCATCTACGGGCGAGAAGCTATTATTTGAATCCCCACTGCCCGAGGATTTGACGACTTTCATAACGGTAATCGAAAGCGATGCCGACGTGCCGAAATCCTAAGAAATTGGTGGAATCATCCGGCAATCGGCGGATCATTTAAAGCTGTTGGCATGCAGTTTCCTGCCCTGCTTGTTATACTCGCCTTTTCTGGTGCCCATATGCGCGAAGGGCAACGTGTCGTTCGCAACTTCGCATCAAACTTGCGCGTCAAATCATTGATATTTCTGTTGTTTTGACCCCACTTTTCGGAATCGCCTATGAAACCCATCCGTATAGTTTCACTAATTACGGCTATAGCCGTGGCTGCGCTTTCATTGATCTCCGCGAGAGCGCAGCAGGGGTCCAAACCCGCCCCGCAGGCAACGCAGTCTTCCAGTAATCAGGATGCTGGTCAGAAAGAGGTCGTTAATATTAAGAACGTGCTGTTGCCGGTGACCGTAACGGACAAGAAGAACCAGTTCGTTATGGGCTTGACTCAACAGGATTTCCAGATTTTTGAAGACAAGCAGCCACAGACGATCGTTTCGTTTACGACTGAAGAGAAAGCCGATCCACCGCTTTACGTTGGTGTGCTGATGGATACGTCGCCATCAGTTGCCGGCAAACTGAAATTCGAACAGGAGTCGGCGATCAACTTTATCCAGACCGTTATTCGCCCGAGGCGGGACCGGGTGGCTTTTGTTACTTTCGATCACCAGATTACTCTGAGACAGGATTTTACGAACAAGCTTGATTTGTTGGATAAAGCGGTTCATGCGATTAAGAAACCCGGCGAGCGTACACTGTTTTACGATGCGATCTGGCAGTTTTGCGACGAGAAACTGCGGAGCGCGCCGGGCCGAAGAGTGCTGGTGGTTATCACGGACGGGGACGACAGTAATTATAGCAAGGCGACTTTGAAGGATGCGATCGATATCGCGCAACGTACGGAAACTACGGTTTTTGCGCTTTCCACAAAATCCGGGTTTTCCGGCTCGGTTCCCGGGGTGTCCGCCGGGACAGTCAAGGACAATATCGATAAGGAACTTGAAAAGCTTTGTGACGAAACTGGCGGTGCTGCATTTTTCACAGGCGACGAACTCGCACTTGAGCGCGCTTTTACAAGAATCGCGCATGAACTACACACCCAATATATTCTGACTTATAAACCGACGAATGAAAACTATGATGGGCAGGAACGTAAAATTGAAGTCCGTCTTGTTGGCGAAGGCAAAGGCCTGAAGCTGAGAACCAAGAAGGGATACAGGGCGACCAACGATACTATTAGATGACGTTTCGGCCGTTTTCTATGGCGGGCGCAAGCGCCGTGGAGATTTTAGTTTGCAGCAGGGTTTAGATACATGCTTTTCAAAACCAAAATAACCTGTGCGATCGCAACCGTCGCTTGTCTTTGTCTGAGCGCTGCCTCCAGTCGGAATAGTGCACAGCAAATCGCTGGTAATTCGTTGAAGAGCCGGATGGGATTTCAGCAACAGGAAAAACCATCTCCTACTCCGCAGAAAGAACAGAAGGACGATGATGGTACGGTCCACGATGATGATGTTGTTCGGGTCGATACTGACCTTACCAACATTGTGTTCTCAGCATTGGATCAACAACGGCGATTCGTCACGACCTTGAAAAAGGAAGACATTCGCGTTCTGGAAGACGGCAAAGAACAGGAGATATTTACCTTCGTCAGGCAGACCGAACTTCCGCTTTCGCTGGCGATACTGGTCGACTGCAGCATCTCTGAAGAGCGGACCCTTCCCGTGGAAAAGGAAGCGGCCAGCGCGTTTGTTGATGCCGTGTTACGCCCAAACAAGGATGAGGTCGCGGTTCTGACGTTTACAGGTGAAGCGACCCTGGAACTTGGGCTTACGGGAAGCACAACTCGCGTACGCCGGGCGCTGGACAAGATCGAGTTTGTTCCGCCATCGGGCTACATTGGCGGAGGCGTGATCACAGGCACTCCGCCTATCTCTGACCAGGGTCAAAGAATCGCGGGGTCGACGGCTATTTGGGATGCGATCTGGGTAACGGCCGATGAAGTTCTTTCGGAGACTTCGGATAAAACGAGAAGAGCGATTATCCTGTTGACTGACGGAGATGACACCAGCAGCCGGAAGAAAATTGAAGATGCAATTCAAATGGCTATAAAGGCTGACACGGTTGTGTATTCGATCGGAATCGGAGATTCGTTTTACCAGGGTGTCCGGGATGGAATTCTTCGAAAGGTTTCCGAAAAGACGGGAGGCAGAGCGTTCTTTCCAAGGAATGAGGAGGACCTCCGCAACGCATTCGCGCAGATCCAGATGGAATTGAGATCTCAGTATCTGGTCGCGTATGCGCCGACAAATAAGAGCCGCGATAATTCGTTCAGGAAGATACAAATCGACCTGGCAAATCCGGGGCTTCAACATGAGAAACTAAAACTCAGCTATCGACAGGGTTACTTTGCAAAAGGGCCGGCAACCGGCGGCCGGTCGGGTGGTGGCAAGCGTCCGTAGGCCGGGGTTAAAGCATTACTTCTTTCATGAGATAAACGCGCCGGGAATTCCCGGCGCGTTTAGTTTTTTATATTATTGATGGTTGGCGGGTGTTATCGTTCGCCTCGTTCCTTTTCAACCTCAGACTCAAGCTCGACAACTAATTGCCTGATAGTTGGCTGGTCGATAGGTTCGATCCAGCGAAGAGCCTCGTCCAGGACTCTGCGCTGGTGCTCGGAAAAATTTGGCTTGCCGGCGACGCTTCCGAATTCGCCTTTGTAAACGCCGGCCCTGGGTGGCCGCACCAGTTCAACAACCTTCCTTTCAACTGCGAGCATCATTGTCGGAATACCCTCAAGCTCGAGTTTTCGCGCCACAAGGGCAATGCTCTGATGGCACAAACGTGAGGCCGGGATCAACAGGGCCGCCTGAACTTCATATCTCTTAAGTCTGTCGATCAGGCCCGGCGCAAGCGATTCAGTAACCTTCGTAGCATCCGGGATAAACCCGCTGAAACTCCACCAAACCTGATTCAACTGACCAATAATACCGTTGTTTTGAAATTCTAAGAGCCGTTGGATTGGAATCAATGAATTCATATCGGATTCAACGGCGGCAGTGTCATAGCCCCGCCCCGTATATCGAAGATCCGCCCCTTCGACCTCACGGGGGATTTCCCGAAAGGTTGCATCCCCGTCTCTCGTCGTCTCAAAAGGGCGAGTCCCATCAATATAGGCGCCAGCCGATGAGATGACGGCAAGATTCGACATGGACAGCGCGCTGCGCGCCGGCTGAAAAGGCGCACGTTTGTTTTCTACAAAGGGATAATCGTTACCTACGTCGTCGAGCGATGTTCCGCTTCCATGCTTCTTACTCCATCGTTCGAACGCGGCGCGCCAGTCTTCAATTCTTTCAATGATCTCCACTGAAAATCTACACCTTCCTTAGTAATCCAGAATCTTTTCGTTGGGACAGGATAACCGCGACAGTGGTCAAATGTCATCTGTGCGAAGTAAGGTTCACAGCTTGTTCCCTTCCCCCTTGCCGCTTCCCCTTTAAACGTCTTTTCCAGGATGGTCAATCAAATTCCATCACCTCTGGTACGAGCGTGATGTGCGGAAAGTCGATGACCGGCGGCAACAATTCCCGCGGATCCGGCCCGCTTTCAAGCCACGAGAGGGCCCGGGCAAGTTGCATTTGAAAATCATCAAGGTCGAGCGACATAAACCGGTTTGTACCAAGACGACTGAACTTTTCCCGCGCCATCTGGTGCATTCGCCGGGCAGCCCCTGGTCGACCGATCTCCAGATGGTGAAACGCCACCGCGGACTGAATCATTGCCTGTAGAAACAGCTTCTCTTGTGCACCGACCGGACCAAGCCAGCGCTCTTCCCATGCGTCATGAGCAGCGTGGAACTCGCCCGAGTTAAAGAGGTCAATGCCGGCGAAATATTCCTCGGGATATGCGAGAAGATGAGCCTCGGAATAAGGGAGCATGGAATCGGTGATCGAGTGTGTCATGCGAGTCAGTAAGTTCCAATACCTGGATCGACCTCATGCGCCCATCGGTCGATTCCTCCGGCAAGGTTATATAGTTTTGAGAACCCCTGATGTGCGAAGAACTCGCACACGTGAGCGCTACGCACTCCGTGATGGCACATAAAGACAATCTCTTCCGCCGGGTTTAATGTTCCGGCCCATTCGTTTAGCTGGCTGAGTGGAAGCGGCTCCGCTGCTTTCACACTGACCAATTCGAGTTCCTCAGGCTCGCGAACATCTATCAGGCGCAACTTTTCGCCCTGGTCGATCCGCTGTTTGAACTCCAAAGGAGTCAACGTTTGATAATTTGGCATCTTTTTTTACCGCGAATTCAAGCGCGCGGCTATTGCTTTCGCTGCGTTCGCACCCGCACCAGTAGCACTGCTGACAGTGGGAGAAACCGGATTCGAGACATCTCCTATAGCAAACACATTTTCAACGGAAGTTTCCTGGTGGGCGTCAATTTCGAGATATCCCAGTTTGTCCATATCAACCTGATTGGCAAAGATTTCTGTATTTGGCTGGACGCCGATACGGATCAAGACTCCACCGACCGCCATTTGGAAAGGTTTTACCGCGCCTTTTCGTTGAATCTCGACCGCCTCGACGTTTTCGTTGCCGAGAATTCGCTGAAGTTCAGCGTTCGTGAAAACGGTTATGCAATGCTCTCCCTTTATGCGTTCGATAACGCGGACTCTATAATCCCGTGGCCGGAAAATTCTGTTTCGCCAGGTATCCCAAGCTGACGGCGTCGAATACCGGTTGCAATGATGATTGATATAGCGCTTAACTTTTCGCCACTTTGGAGTTCGATTCGACGAGCTTTGAGGTCCACTTGTTCGATCCGTACATCGGTCCATAGATCGAATTCGGCGTTTTCGACGTGTTTTGCAAAGCGATCACGAAGTTCAACGCCATTTGAAGCGAACAGGCCTATGTAGTTAGGAATGGCATTGTGGACCCAAAGCAATTGACCGCCAACTTCGCTCGCCTGTTCGAGCACAAGCGTATCGAGTCCGAGCTCATCGCACCACATTGCAGCCGACAGGCCGGCCGGTCCCGCACCAATAATAATTACATCGTACATAGGTAAAACCGTAAAAGTACTGTCGCGTCCCTCAACGAACGATTGCAATCAAACTATGCGTACATGCGTCGAGCAATCAGGCGAGCCGTGCGTCGAGAAAACACAGTAGAACGACCATCTTCGCTATAATCTTCTATCTTCCAATCCCTGAACTCGGAAAGCAACTCACCGGGAGCAAGGAGAAATTCGGGATTCATCGGTTTGACGCCGGGAGTTATGTCCTGAAGGTGGATTTCAGCAACAAATACTCCGCCAATCTTCAGTCCGGATCGAATCACGGGCCACAAAGCACGATGTAAATAAAAGAAATCGATGATTAATTCATAAGACTGCTCTTCAATCTGGAACCCCCCGGTTTCAAGATCAGCCTGTATTAGCTCGATTTCCAGTCCGAGTGCGGCAGTTCGAGATTGCGCGATCTTAAGACCCGCGGACGAGGCATCGACACCAGTCACCTGCCATCCTCGACTTGCCAGTAGGACGGCATTGCGCCCCGCACCACAAGCAAGATCGAGTGCACGACCGGGTTTTGAATCCTTAATGGCCTCCATCAGGAATTCGGCGGGCAAATCGCTTGCGGAGGTGCCTCTTGTACTGTATCTGGTGTCCCAATCTTTCAATTTTAGCCGTGCTGCAATGTTCTGAGCGTCTGGTCGAATAATCCGGCAACGAACAGGGGATCAAGACGCGACGCGGTGGGCTCGCCCGGTTCTGAAACTAAGTTGATTGCGGAAGTGAGCCCACTGTGATCAGCGCGCCAGAATCCAGTCAAGTTTCTGCCGCCAGCCTTTTCTGATTCGAAAAGATTCAAATTGGCGATTAATTCAGAGAAATCATATCTGCGAATTCGAGGCCGAACAACGGTCTCGGCCCATGAATAATATGGATAATCAACCCGATAAGACCATCCACTTCTAACTTCGGCGGCAATCAGAAAAAGTTTGCCCCGCGCATTGTGGGCGACTGCGGTATATGGTGCCAAATGACATGTCGGTTTGAACCCAATATCCGAATACACTGTCGCATCCATAGTGACCAGTGAAAGACCTGAGTCGTTATACTCAGTAACGCGCGATAAGCCGGTGGCGAAACTGTTCAATGCTGTCTCGATGCGAGCCCAATCGTCACGCCAAAGGGCTTCGTACCGAGAGAGGTTTAGAAATACATTCCGCACCTCAGGTAAAAGCAGTTCATAAGCACGCTGCTGAGTAACAGGGAGTCCACCGTTCAATTCAATCGCAAGTGGCGAGGAGACACCGTCCTCGGAAACTGTAAACTCGGAGCCTTGTATGACTATACTCGCCCGAACCGCATTCTTATTTGGGAATTCAGAAAAATCGCCGGCCTCGGCCGCAGGTATGATTTCCTGTCTCAATTCCGAAGCAGGCGGTCCGCTCAGCAGGGCCCAAACGGATAAGAGTCCGTCGGTGTCAAAGTGATTGTTTGTCACCAGATCGATGCCCTTTGTCAGTTCCTCGCGGTTAGTTGACTCAATGACATTCAGGGCAATCTCTGTTGACGTGTCAGCCTTCACCGAAGAATCTGTCAGGTTTCCCGCCCAATGCGAGAAATGAACGGCATTTTCAACAAGCCCGTCGACAGACAGTTTCGGTACCTCTGTCAGCGTTTCATTAAAGTACTCGAATCGCATGCAGCCACCTCTTTTTCAACGACCAACCCTTCAGATTTATCTACTCGATTTTATGGTTGAAAGTGGGAAATAGGAAATGGAATTAAGACCAGCTAACGAATTTCGATGCCTGTTTGGAGCCATTCCGCACATAAGGCGGCAAAACCGCAAAAACGGTGGAGTTTCGGGAGACGATTCGAGCCGCCTTTCAACTTTGCGCTACTGCGCATAAAATCCTGGCTGAACGTATTTTAAGAATCGGAGAAATTCATGAACCAAGCTGCAAATAGCCCATCGGAAATCACCGCAACGGAATTAAAGCAACGTATTGATAACGGAGATGACATTCAAATCATCGATGTTCGAGAACAGGTTGAATATGACGTTGCCCGAATACCAAATTCGAAGTTGATTCCCCTGGGTCAAGTTCTTAACCGAATGGATGAAATCGATCAGACGCGTGACACGGTGGTTCATTGTAAGGGTGGCGGACGCAGCGCCCGCGCAATCGAAGCACTTAAGCGTGCCGGTTTCACAGGAAGTCTGACGAACCTGCATGGTGGAATTATGGCATGGTCAAATGAAGTAGACCCATCGGTTCCGAAATACTGAGCAGAAAAGTCCGACCATTGGAGAACTTGCTACGTCTAAGAACACAGCAAGGGGTTCTCGTCGAAGCAGATGCGAATAGCAGCATGCGCATATGCTGCTATTCGCATTAATGGCATTTATGCCCTGGCTTCTCTCCCTCCGAAGTTTCGGCGAGTCAATAAAGCGTGCAATTCGTTTGACGATTTGCATACTCCACAAAATCATTTCGGGGGTATGGGTTATGAAGAAATCGGTTTTAAATCTAACGTTTTTATCGGCAACATTACTATTCGGACTTGGTGCAAGTCTTACGGCCCGGGCAGGGGGTATAACGCTTCGTGAAAGACGCGATCTGCATTATGACCGCCAGGATATCCGCAGGGATACACACAACATTCGTTCAGATCGAAGGGACATCAATTCCGATAGGCGTGACCTGCGCGCAGATTCCAGGGAATTCCGACATGATCGGCGAGAAGGTGATTCGGCCGCGGAATTGCGCGCGGAACGGCGCGATATCGTTCGTGATCGCAGGGTTTTGAATCAGGACAGGCGGGACATCAGGGACGATCGACGAGACCGTCGCGTTGATGTTCGCGAGTATCGGAGTGACCGGGAGGACAATCGGAGGGACTAATTCGAACTTCATTTCCAGTCAGGCCTGGGACGGGCAGAGTCAGACCTGCCTGTCCCATTTTTTAGTTTATACCTTCGATCCTAAGGTTCGCGGCAAGCCGGATGATTACCATCCCTTCGATTACCTTCGTCCTGCAGGACAGCGCCGGCCTTTCAACGTCACTGCTCTCGCCCGGACCGCGATACCAAATCTGACAATTAGCACAATCGCCATTCCAGCAGAAGTCACCCATCGCGATCGTCATCAACGAAAGATACTGAAAACAGCGTAGGATTCTATTGTTTTCCGGCACTTCGACTTTCTTCCCGAGTATTTCAATGGAAACCAGTCGATTAAAAGGGTCGAAAAGATCACTGTTGAAGGATTCGTCCAAAGTATCCTGACTCCTGACGTTGTTGGTCTATTGAGTAGAAACGCGTCGACGAGATTTCATTAAAGCACAATTCTACGGGTGCTTAAATTCTTTGACGGCAACGATGCGGTCGATTATCAGGCGAAGTGGCGAAAAAGCAATACTGATTGTATCGAAATAGACAGATTTCAACTGATTACAAGGTTTCTCTTGTTTCAATCCTCCCCAGGTTCGTTGCGGCATTAAAAATCTGCGAATTGTTCGATATTTTTCTTAGCTTTTCGCTTAGACGGGTGTATGCTAAATCGTGATTAATTGAGCTAAAGTGTTATTCGGGCGGCGCATTGTAAGAGTTTTGCTCCGCCTGACCCCTCCGTTTGTATGGCCCTGGATTGAAATAATCGCCCGATTAGAAGTTTAGTTAAGCTGTAGTCAAAATCTTCTTACGAGTCTTTGAGAAGATTGCAATCAATACAGACTTATCTGACAAGACAGTGACGGTCGCAGGAACGAGCGATTTTCACAGGGAAACAGAGTTTCCCTGGCCGCCTGTTCGATTCAGTAATTGGTTCTAAAAAAACGCAGTGAAAAAAGATCAAACCACCAGGGAAAATGGTGTCGTCGACCTCGAAAACGCACGTGTGCGCCTCTCCGCGCGCGCGCGCGCTTCGGCCAACGCTCAAAATACCTATGAGTCAGCTCTTGAAGAAGTCCAACTGCTATTGGACGAAGGACGCTCAAACGAAGTAAAAATACGACTGACACCCATTCTTTCTAATCCAAAAAACAACCCGGCCGCGTTGGCTAAGGCACGTTGCCTTTTGTCCGCCGCGTTGGAGATGGAAGGTTTATATAAGGAATCCTTAGACGCAGTGCTGTTATATGAGCCACCGGAGTTGCGCTCGAAGCTCGACTCGGAGACTGAAGCCAAACTCAGGATCCAAATAGGACTGGCATACAACTATAACGGCAATCATCCCAAAGCGATTGGGATTCTGAATGCCGCTCTACGGAGCGAGGCGGAGGGTGGATCCAATACGCAGATGGCCGACGCCTCGGCAGCGCTGGCCCGAGTTTACCGAAACATCAACGAGTATAAGATTGCCCGCGACCATTCGCAGAAGGCGCTGGAATATTACCGGACAACGGGAAATTGGCGCGGGGTCGCCGAAGCGTACTTCGGAATTGCACTTGCCGATACTTGTGAGGGGGCATACGAGTCAGGCCTGGAAAATTTTGGCCAGGTGATTAAGCTGGTTGGCGACCGGCCTGCCTGTCATCTTTTAGGGAAGATTTATGCAAACATGGCCGGGGCATGCTGGTTTCTTAAGCGGCCACACGAAGGTATCCACCATCTTGAAAAAGCGATCGGTTACTACGAAAGAACGGAACATAAGGCGAATGCCGCGCTTGGGTACAACAATCTTGGGATTAACCTGATTCTCGTTGGCGAATGGCAACGAGCACAGGAAGCGCTTGAACGGGCGCTGGCACTTGCATCTGAAATAGATGTGCGTGGTGCGAAGGTCCCGACGATTTTGGATTCCCTGGCAGAACTTCATCTTCTGCGAGGAAACCTTGACGACGCACAGAGCCTGCTGGAACGAGCGGTTACGCTGTCAAATGCGAATGGAAACAAGTGGTACGCGGGACAAGCGCTCCGTACCCTGGGGCGCTGCCTGCTGGCGCTTGAAGATTTTGAAGGTGCGATTGAAAAGGGCAAGAAAGCCCTTGAACTGGCCGAACAGATCGGTGACCGGCAAGCCGTTTGTGAATCCCGGCTTCTGGTCGGCGAAGCCTATCTGATGCGCGGGTTGGTCGAAGAAAGCACAGCTGAACTGCGGCAGGTGGAAGAGAACACAAGTGATTCAGCGACTGATCTGGGAATGTCGGGCGAGGTACAAAGGTTGAGCGGTAAACTCGCGATGGCGCGGGCAAATCCTGCCGAGGCAGCGCAACATTTCGGCCGAAGTGCTTCAATCTTTGACATGCTGGGAGATCGATACCGTAGTGCGCGCGCACACTACGAGTTGGGATGCGCCTATTCGCAAATACAGCCACTCCGGGCTTCCGAACATTTGTTGCAGGCCATTCATACATTTTCGGAACTCGGGGCTGCGTTGGATCTGGGGCGGGCCGAAAAAGCCGTCGCGGCACTGGACGAAAACGCTTCTCCCAGCCGAAACGAAAGGTCGGCCTTGTCGCAGTTGCTTACGCTAAGGCTGGCAGAGGCAACTGCCTCGCGCGAACTGCTGTTAAGAGAACTCGCTGCCGTAATTAATCAGGAAACAAAGGCCCGGCTCGTGATCGTGTTTGAACCCGGCGACGAAGACCATAACAAGGTCGTTGTGTCGCATGGATGTTCGGTCGATGAAGCATCCGAGATCGCATCCGGATTCAACTTTGGGCCAAAAACCGTAGAACTCGCACCCATTCATGACAACATCGACGCAGAAGTCATTACTCTGCGTTCGACCAGTGCCCTTCCCGCTGTGCTTCTGATTTCGCCGAAATCAGCGGCAAATCTATCCAACGAGGTTTCGATCGAGCCCCTGCTTCGAGTTGTTGAACTCGGGATGGACGTGTGTGCGCTGAGATTAAAGGGGGGAGCAGGCCGAGGGAAGCAGGAACAGAGCACTCTTGCCGGTGCGAGCCTGTTACCAGGGTTTATTCATTCAAGCCCTGCGATGACACAACTGGTCGAGGAGGTCCACAAGATCCGATCGTCCGACGTAACTGTGCTTGTGACAGGAGAATCCGGCACAGGCAAGGAACTTGTCGCGCGCGCGATTCACGCGATTTCTTCCCGGCGTTCAAAAGTGTTTCTGCCTTTCAACTGTACGGCGGTCCCGAAAGAACTGGCCGAGTCATACTTATTCGGATACAAAAAGGGAGCTTATACAGGTGCCGTTTCAGAATCCCCCGGTGTGATTCGATCGGCGGCGGGTGGTACGTTGTTTCTTGACGAGATAGGTGATTTGCCGATCGACGTTCAGCCCAAGCTCTTAAGGTTTTTGCAGGAGGGTGAGGTTCAGCCGCTGGGCGAACAGAGACCTATCCAGGTTGATGTAAGAATCATTGCGGCAACCAACACCAACCTCGAAGAAATGGTCGCGGACGGGCGCTTTCGCGAGGATCTTTACTACAGGCTTAACGTGATCCGTTTGCGTGTCCCGCCACTCAGAGAACGGCATTCCGAAGTTCCGGCAATAGTTAATTATTACGTAAATCACTATTCGGCAAAGTTTGGGCGCCGCGATATAACCATAACTTCACAGGCTGTCGACCTGTTGATGGTATTTGACTGGCCGGGAAACGTGCGGCAGTTAACTAACGAGATCCAGCGAGTTGTTGCACGAGCCGAAGATGGGACAGTTATCACGCCCGACCAGCTTTCACCCGACTTGCGACGCATGTCAACACCGGTTTCCGCTACTAACGCCGCTCCCAGGCTGAGCGCGGTCCCGGGTGCCCAGGTTGAGAATTTGACATTGGCGGAAGCGATGTCTGAGCTGGAAAGGCGCATGATCGCAGACGCTATGCGCAAACATGGCGGTAACATCTCGCGTGTTGCCCGCGAACTGGGATTGACGAGGCGCGGACTTTATTTGAAACTAGAGCGGTACGACCTTAGTGCAAGTGCCTGAACTCTTAACCGCATCACAACCACAATTGCGATTGGACATTTAATGTACGATTTCGTACAATAGATGCGCCCCTCCTGTTTCGTCCGTTTTAAATTTGATCCAGTTTACGAAAGTTCACAACTGCAGGTTCGCCTGCTTCAAGGATAGAAATGTCTTCACTTCGATCACGGGATTTTCAAACGATTGTAATTGCCGAAGACACTGCGGATATTCGGTCACTTCTTGCTCTTCAGTTACGAATGCTGGGATACACAGTCTATGAGGCTGAGGATGGTTGGTGCGCGGCACAATTGACACGAGAAAAAAGTCCGGACCTGGTGTTGATGGACCTATGCATGCCGCGCATGAATGGATTCGAAGCCACAAAGCTGATAAGACAAGAAAACACGACCGCAGCGCTAAAGATCGTTGCGTTTTCGGCAATGAGTTCAAATAATGAAAAAGTCGAAGCCTTAGCGGCAGGGTGCGATGAATTCGTGGAGAAGAGTCTGGAATTCGACAAAGTCCGAGCAATGGTCCAGCGTGTCCTGGCACATTGAATTTCAGCAAATCGAATTTCAATCGTTTGATGGAGGAGGCAGCTCCTTTTTCACCAAACCAGCAAAGATTTCCTTCACAATTTCCGGACCAGGGCGGGAAGGTTCCTCCCCGTGCGCATCGGCCCAACCCAGGGCAAGGATCAACGGAACCCAATGGTCCACGGGCACTCCTTCTGCGCCACGGCCAAGACGTCTTGCGGCCATTGACACTTCGGCCGGCATGCTCAATACCTGAACAGGCTCGTTTGTTTGTCTGGCACAATTCTCGGGCGGTGAAACGACAAGGTATTCGCGGCAAACAAGGGGTCTTTCCTGATGTATCGAACACGACTCTTCTTCGAGGAATGGACAGGCCACCCCCTGGTGAAAATAATTTAATCCGAATTTCTTGAATTCGTCGCCGACGATCGATTCGGGGGACCTCAGGCGTTCAAGCAAACCCGCCGCCCCAATTCGTTGTTTTGCGTCCTCAAAACGAGCGAGTACCGCGGTTTTACGGGCCTCGGGCATTCCAGCAACCAGTTCACGCAATCTTCTCGCATCGGTTTCTGAGATGGGTACAAGCTGCCTGCAACATGCTCCGCATCCTTTCGTACATGAAACCTGAAACCCCTCTGCCCTGGCTCGCGTCTCAACGGCATTGACCAGAGACTCAGAAATGGAGCGGAGGACTGGTAACAATCTTGTCGGTTTTGTTTGTCCGACTGGGACCGTCAAACGAAGATTCAACGATTGTCCCGCGACCGATAATTTAACATCGGCGGTTATAGTAGCTTCCTGATTTTCGGGACTCGGCATAAAGACCCTGACTTTAACGTCGAACGTCGAGAAAGGGCGTTAGTTTCAGCTCTGTTTCGCCTGGGTAAAATTGCGATACCAACCGCCCGACAAAACGAACCGAGGAAATGTTATCCACTGTTCCGCCAGAAAACGTGTAGGAAAATCCAACGTGCCGGCAAACGGCACGGGTGATTCTTTTTCGAATTTGTGACCCCGGCCTTGAAGGATCATCGAAACTAGTATGCAAGCCAAAGCTAATCCAGCAAGGACGAATAACCGGCTAAGCAGAGCGAAGACAAGGATGACCATTGCCGCATCGAAAAGCGGGACAACAAAGATATGCAAGAGAAGATTTGTCCGATTCCGATGTTTGGCTGAGTAGTCCGACCACTGCCAGTCGAGTAGATGCTCACGCATTGTTTCTCCAAATGGCATCACTAAGGAAATGGAGTGAAAGAGCCCTTATTGTAGCTCAGTCGCATCGAAACCGTTAATAGGGAACAAAGGTCGTTTACAATCTTTTCCCTTTGTATACCCAACTTGCTAGAATGACGTCATCCAAAATGATAGGCGCAACACTGGACAACTACCGCATCCTGGAAAAAATCGGCGAAGGCGGACAGGGTACAGTTTACAAAGCGATCGATACCCGGCTGGGGCGTCATGTCGTGGTGAAGGTCTTGCCGCCGGAATTGACTGTCAGAGAAGCAAATCTTAAGCGATTTGAACGCGAAGCCCGTCTTGCCTCGTCCCTCGACCATCCGAACATCTGCACCATTTTCGATCTTGGCGACGCCGGGAACGTCCACTACATCGCAATGCAGTACATCGATGGCAAGAATGTCCGCGAACTTGTCGATGGCCGTCCGCTGGAATTGACAAGCGCAATCTCAATAACTATTCAGGTTGCTGATGCTCTTGCGGCGGCACATGCACGGGGCATAATTCACCGCGATATCAAGGCCGGGAACATTATGGTCACAAAGAGTGGCCAGGCGAAAATCCTCGACTTTGGCCTGGCAAAACTCCTGGACCCAACCGAAGCAGCAATCGAGGGCATACACCACACGGAACTCACCGAAGTAGGGATTCCTTATGGCACGGCAACCTATGCCGCGCCCGAGCAGGCGCGCGGGGACCGAGTAGATCACCGTGCCGACATTTTTTCAACAGGTGTCCTGCTATACGAAATGCTGACCGGGATCTGGCCTTTTCAGGGGAAGTCGAGTGTTGATGTCCGCCACGCGGTGATCCACAACCAGCCAATTCCAATCGCACAGGCACGTCCGGGAAATACACCACCGCGCCTGCAGCAGATTCTGGATCGCGCGATGGCGAAAGAACCCAGGGAACGATACCAAAAGGTGGTCGAGCTTCGGGATGACCTTCGCCAGGTTTTGCGTGAGGTAACGAGCGGCCATGAAGTGCACGTTACAGAGTCAGCATCGTCAATTGCACCCCGCCACATGCAGCGAAGTGGCCCGTTGGGACGAGCCATGCGCTGGCTCCGAAATGTGGCCGGACCGGATGCAAAAACTCTCACCGGGCGATCGGCAGCACATGAAACACCAATGACGAGCTTCGGTGATCATGAAAAGAAAAGCGTGGCAATTCTGCCATTCCGGAATTTGACGAATGACCCGTCAATGAGCTTCTACGAGTTTTCGCTGGCCGATGCCGTAATTACAGAGCTGGCGAGGGTTCGATCGCTTGTAGTGAGGTCTTCGTCTCTTGTCGCTAAGTATCTGGGAATGCCCAAGGATCCGCGCGAAGCCGGACGCGAGCTGAGCGTGACGGCGGTTTTGGCCGCAAACTTTTTAAAGGCCGGCGATCGATTGCGAGTTACAGCGCAATTGCTGGATGTCGAGTCCGGGAACATATTGTGGAGTGCTCACATCGACGCAACCACGGAAGATATTATCGCCCTGCAGGATAATATTGCGCGTCACATCGTTGATGGGTTGCGAATCGAACTTAGTTCGGATGAGGAAGAGGAACTGGCCGGGCCGTCCACAGGCAATGCTGTTGCTTACGAGGAGTATCTGCGCGGACGCGATTCCATGGGGCGCTATATCTATCACACACTGGCAAAGGGGGATGTGGATGCCGCCGTCGAGCACTTTAAGCGGGCGATCCATCTGGACCCGAATTTCGCCCTTGCCCATGCAGCACTGGGCGGGTGTTACGCCAATTTGGTTATCAAGGGCCAGGGCGACGCTGGGGATTACGAACGAGCGGAAAATGCATTTGAAAAGGGATTGGCGCTGGACCCAAACATCCTGGAAGCGCGGATGCATCGTGTTTTTATCTCGCTTACCCGGGGTCACAAAAAACGAGCGCGCGAAGAAGTTTCGCGTCTGAGCTATGAAGCGCCAAACGATGTAGGGGTCGCATTCGTCAAGGCATACCTTTACCGACTGGATGGCGAATACGAGAAGGCATTGCGCGCACTGGACAGGATGCTGCGGCTGAACCCTTCGGAACGGGTCGTGGTCAGCTATAACCGGGCGCGAATCTTTATGTATCAGGGGCGGCTGGACGACGCGCTGCTTGAGTTGGATCAGGGCGCTGCGGTCGAACCGGACCATCCCCTGCTCAAAATATTTCGGGCAGTCGCCCTTTTCCGCAAAGGCGATCCCGTTACCGCCGCGGATCTGTTTAGGGAAGTATTGGACACACATCCCGAGATGGACGGGATACGTCCGCTTTATGCCGAGGCGCTTTGCGCCCTTGGCGAGGAAGCAAACGCACGAGCGCAATTGACGGATCGAGTAAAAGAGGTTGCGGCGGCCGACCACGATGCCCCATACTGGTTGGCCTCGGCCTACGTAATGCTCGGCGAGTACGACGAGGCCCTCAAGTGGCTGGAGACAGCCATAAATCTCGGCAACGAAAACCTCCCGTGGTTCAAGTCCAATCCTGTCTGGGAACCATTGCGTGACGACCCCCGCTTTCTGGATCTGATTTACCGTATAGAGGCCGGGCGAGAGTAATCCGCGGACCAAACCTGATGAAAACGTTTGTTATTGGCGACATACACGGTCGAAGGGCGCAACTGGACGCGCTGATCGATATGTTGCCGCGTGACACAGCCGAGGATACCTTGATCTTTTTGGGTGATCTGATCGATCGCGGACCCGATGCGCCGGGAGTCGTCGATCGGGTAATGAAACTGTGCAGGAAAGATCCCGTTCGTATCCGATGCCTTCGCGGAAATCACGAGCAAATGCTGCTGGATTTTATTCGTGAGGGTGCAGGATTGTGGTTAACGCATGTCACCGGGGGCGATCAAACTTTCGAGCAATACACGGGAAATCCGCTGGTCATCGAAAGCGTTCGCGACATTGAGAATTCACGCCAGAGCATTAATGACAGCGTTCCTCCGGAGCACATCGCGTTCTTCGACAGTTTGCCGCTCTTTTACGAGGACGCATATGCCTTCTATGTTCATGCGGGTTTGGAATTGGGCAAACATCCGGAGGAAACTGACGCGCGGTTTCTGTTGTGGGCGCGGGATCCTGAATTCTTTAAGAACTATCGAGGAAAGCCCTGCATCTTTGGTCATACTCCAACGACATTTCTGCCGTTCCTCGGGCGAGTCGGACGTCACGGTATTTACATGTCACACAGCGCAGTGGGTATCGATACCGGTTACAACTATAATTCGCCGCTGAGTTGTTTGTCTTTGCCTGACTTTACGCTTTATCAAACCTTTGCCGACGGCCACTCAGCCATGTACCACATTACTTCATTTGTCCCCGAAGAACTTCGGTCGATGCAAAAAATCGCGGAAATGCCGGCGGCCGACAACGTTGCCAAAACACTGGATATCTGATCTTCCCTCTGTGGTCGGATGCGAGCCGAAATGTTACTATCCTGGAAAACGCAGAAACAATCAGGAGAATTAATAATGCTGAAAGCAGGCGATCAAGCGCCCGATTTTTCAACTCGCGACGCACACGACCATCCGGTCAAACTCTCGGATTACCTCGGGAAAAAAGTTGTACTCTATTTTTATCCGAAGGACGACACTCCGGGTTGTACGAAAGAGGCATGTTCGTTCAGGGATAATAATGCCACCTATGAAGAGGAAGGCATTAAGGTGCTCGGGGTTTCGTTGGATTCAGAGGATTCCCACCGGGCGTTCGCTTCAAAATTCAATTTGCCATTCACTTTATTGGCAGACACGAATCACGCCGTGTCCGATGCTTATGGCGTTTACGGCGAGCAGACGTGGGGCGATAAGAAGTTCATGGGAGTTGCCCGTAAGACGTTTTTGATTGATGAAACGGGGAAAATCAAGAAGATTTTCGACAAGGTGAATGTCGAAGCCCATGCCGACGAAGTGCTGGAAGCGTTCAAGAGTTAAAATGTACAAACGTGACAGGTAAACGGTGACAGGTGACAGGTAGAGCGGTTCATATAGAGAACGGGCTGCACCGAATACTTTCGGTGCGGCCCTAGCCGCGACGCGGCAAGCTGATTTTGGAAATTTCTTCGCCGCGTAGCGGCGGCGTGACTTTAGCCCGGCCTTTCAAGGCCGGGTAAATGATCGAAGGCGAGCCCGTCGCGTCAGCGACGATTGAGTGAACCCCTGAAGACTTCAGACGATGGCTAATACATACACATCACTTCACTATCACGTAGTCTTTCAACCAAGAATCGTGAACCTTGGCTGACTGCCGACATTGAACAACGAGTTTGGGAATACATCGGCGGCATTGCCCGCAAACACAGGATGACGGCCTTGCAAGTGGGCGGCGTCGACGATCATATTCATGCTCTGGTAACTGCGCCGGCCACAATCGCGCCAAGCCAAATTGCCCAATATCTAAAAGGCGACTCGTCGAATTGGATGCATCGGGAGTTTCCTGTACTGCGCAACTTCGGCTGGCAAGATGGATATGGCGCTTTCACCGTAAGCAAATCGGGGATACCGGATTTAATCCGTTATATTCAGAATCAGCGCGAACATCACAGCGTTATGACCTTCCAGGAGGAATACCTACGTCTTTTAAAGAAGCATGGAGTGGAATATGACGAACGTTATCTGTGGGGGTGAAGAATGCGGCCGGTGTATGAGTCGCTTGAAGGACGACTCAGCCGTCGCTGACGCGACGGGGAAACATATCGGGGCTTTTCCGTGCCCTAAAGGACACGGCTACACTCATATAGCCGCTACGCGGCAAAATCCAAGTGCAAAGAACGCGTGAGTGATAGGTAAGCCTTTCATATAGAAAACGGGCCGCTCCGAATACCATCGGTGCAGCCCTTAATTCATTGGAACGCAGCAAAACTAATGATCGAAATACCTACATCGAATCGTGAGAAATATTAGACTATTTCGACCATGGTCATCTCCATTCTTCGGCTCAAGTTCACCGGGGGTGAGGAAATGATCGAACATTCGGGGATTCAAGAGTCAGATGCAGGCACCAACCAACGGAAGCCGCTTCTGATCTGGGGTGCTTCGGGCCACGCTCTTGTGGTCGCCGACATAATCCGCCTGAATTCCGACTATTCGTTGGTTGGCTTTATCGACAACTCCCCTACGGCCGCTTCGGAATTCTGTGGACTGCCGGTCTTTCCGAACCTTTCGCTCGCCGTCGAGTCTACAGGCGCAGCAGACGTGATCTTCGGTTTCGGAAACTGCAAAGCGCGCCTGGATCTCGAGAAACAAGTGCGGACACATGGCCTGTCTCTCGCAACAGCGATTCACCCTTCTGCTGTCATAGCCTCAGACGCAGTGATCGGCGCCGGTTCAGTAATTGCCGCCCTCGCAGTGATAAACCCGCGCGTGCATCTCGGCACAAACGTCATTGTTAATACTGCAGCCTCAGTCGATCACGAGTGTATCGTAGAAGACGCAGCAAACATCTGTCCCGGTGTTCGGATTGGTGGACGCGTTCACATCGGACGCGCCGCGTTTATTGGAATAGGGAGCTCGGTCCGAGATCGCGTGCACATCGGAGACGACGCCGTGATCGGAGCGGGCTCAGTCGTAGTTTCCGATATCCCTGCCGGCGTTGTCGCATACGGTAACCCTGCGCGGGTGAAGGCGTAGGCCACGACTGCGTGAGATTCCAAGTCACGCCATGGAAGATTGGACAATCAGGAAAAAATTAGCCGCAGAAGGACGAAATACCCAGCGCAGCAGAGCCGCAAGCTGGAAAATTTTGAATTTCGAATTGCCGAAGTCACAGTATTTCAAGATGGTGTGGGTTTAGTCGTTCATATGTGGTGATAAAATCTCGCCAGGAAAACAAGAAGTTACAGATTTGCTTTGCAGATAAAACCCAATTGTTAAGAGTTGAACGTCGAGGCGTAACATATCGGACAAGCTGCACTCTTCTGTCGGTATTGAGGACTAAAAGTTTTACAGTGGCTCGGGGGCTATGTTCTTTGGGATTCGAGGGTGACGTAAAAAATCGTGAACGTCCGGATGGTCTCCAAAAGTGATCGAGTACTGAAACTTATCTCTTGAAGGAAAACAAAAACGGATTTCTAATGGCTCATCATAGAGGTATCCCCCAATGTCTTTAAGTAAGCCGTACCGAAGGATGCCTTGTCCTTGAAGCGATCTACGACCTCGATTCCAGGAAATATCCACCAGCCTGTCTAGCCACCGCTCAGTGTGGGGCCATGACGGGTCAAGGTGTAAAAATCTATATAGCATTTCATAAACTAAAAATTCCAAACTGTTCTCAAGCTTGAAGAAAACGTCTCCATGAGCTCTCTTGCCAAGCTTGATGTACCTCAGGACCACTCTGGCTGATTTAACTTCCAGAGCACGTAGTTCTTCGTTTCATTGCTGGTAAGGTTCTAGATCAGGCCACAGAAGACTGATTAACAAAGAGAAATTAGCCGCGGATACACGCGGATGAAACACGGATCAAATCCAATATTGGCCGTGTTGTGCGGTAAACCAGGGAAGCCATTTATCACCACTACCTCCCATTTTGCCTCTTTATTTCATATTGCCCCTGCCCCAACATCTTACCCCTGTTTTCCATATTGCCACTAGCTTTTAGCTAGTGGAGGATAATCCCTTTATTTTCGGCTTTAGCCAAAAAACCTCTCAGGGCCGGCTGTCTTAATAAACAAAATGAATCCAGGCTTTGACAAAGGGCATCACAGATCCTTGGGCTAAAGCCCTAACATTGTTAGATATCTGGACCACTAGTTAAAACTAGTGGCAATGATTCAAAACAAAGGCAAAGATTCAGAATAGTCGCAAAGATTTAAACTACAGGTCTCTCAGATCTCAAGCCGACGCGACGATGCGGTGTGCCAAATTTTCGTGGTTCGAGTTAGAAACTTCGTCCACGAGCTAAGGTCCAACTAAATCACACAAGTCCATTACCCGCTGCTTTAGCCCCACCAATTCTCTAACGCGAGTTCATGGGCGGGACGCCCATGCCACGTACTGCCTTAAAGAAATACAAGCGCCGGTTAACCGGCGCTTGTATTCAGTTCACCATTATGAGTTGGATGGAAGAGCTACCAGAATGATCCGATAGCTTTTTCCATTCTTTACATCAACCGTTATGGCAAAGCTTCAACTACGACAAAGAAGCGGAAGCTGCCAGTCTGTTGTACGCCAAGAAGGAAATTCACATATATCGAGCCACCGGGAACAATTGGAGTTCCAACTGTCACCGTACCCGCCGAAAGCGTCGAATTGAATCCTCCGCCGTTTAGTAGTGACGACGGCTGTTCCAATGTCAACCCCTGGACGGTTACATTACCAACCCCGGTAACATTCTGAACAAAAGGAGTCGAGGTTATTGCTCGCAGATCCGCTGTTCCAGCCGGTGATGGGAAGGTCGTAACGTCAATGATTCGGAACCTAAGCCGCGTAACGTTGGTGCCCGTTACATTTGTAAACTTGCGGCGTATTGC
>WNFR01001817.1_pt1 | contig 22323 bp, 16 predicted proteins | sample 5400221 | NCBI WGS metagenome assembly WNFR01 (sample SAMN13153357, study PRJNA577476) | soil metagenome | isolation source: 40 cm soil under Madrone tree | place: USA:California | collected 2016-06-14 | reverse complement strand
AGCCGAGGATGACGGTGAGGAGGTTGTTGAAGTCGTGCGCGACGCCGCCCGCGAGGGATCCGAGCGCCTCGAGCTTCTGCGCGCGGCGACGTTGCTCTTCGCGCTCGCGCTGGAGCGTCACGTCGCGGGCGATCGTCGAGGCTCCGATCACCTTCCGGTCGCAGTCGAAGACGGGCGAGATGGTGAGCGACACGTCGAAGAGCGAGCCGTCCTTGCGCCGGCGCTGGGTCTCGAAGGCGTCGATGCGCTCGCCGAGCGCGAGTCGCGCGAGGAGCGTGTCGAGCTCGCCGGCTCGTTCCTGCGGCACCAGGACGGATACCGCCCGGCCGACGATCTCCGAGGCGGAGTATCCGTACAGCCGCTCGGCGGCCGCGTTCCAGGTGAGGATCGTGTGGTCGAACGATGTGCTCAGGATCGCGTCGTCAGCCGACTCCACGATGGCGGCGAGCCACGAGGAGAGGTCGAGTGCGGCAGCGGCTTCGATCGTCTTCACGCTCCAAGCGGTTCGGGCGGTGGACTTTCGTCCAATCGCGACAGTAGACGGGCTATCGGTACGCGCGAGAACTTCGGTACCGCCCGATTGCGCCGTCCAGCGTCAACCCGTGGTTGGCGCCGGCTGTGACATGTCGAACGACACGTGCCAGGGTGCGTGCGTGCGCAGGTCCGTCGCTGCACCCAGGTGGGCGCGTTTGCCGCGAGGTCAGATGAGGTCGAGCTCGCGGCCGCGCACGACAGCCTCGAGCCGTGACCGGACGCCGAGCCTGCGCAGGAGGCGGCGGATGTAACCGCGCGCGGTTTCGCGCGTGACGCCGAGCTCTGCGGCGATCTCTTCCGTCGAGCGTCCGGTTGCGAGCAGCCGAAGCGTCTCGTGCTGGCGCGGCGCGAGACGCGTTGCCGCCGGTGACCGTTCGGGCGTCTCGGCGATCCGCATCATGCCGAGCGTGCCGACGACCTGGTCGCCGTTCGTGAGGGGAATCCCGGTCGCGTGGACGCGCCGACGCTCCCGGCTCGGGCCGAGCAGGACGAGCTCGTGCTCCCGCCCCAGCGTCTCGCCGATGCGGATGCGTGCGAGCCCGAGCTGCACGGTATGCCGGTAGTCGGGCGCGACGACGTTGAGGAACCGCCCCCGGCGGCGGTCGCCCACGAGCTTGACGGCGGCGTCGTTCTGCCACCTGATCGTCCCCTGCTCGTCGAGCAGGAACACGGGCCAGACGAGGTTCTCGACCTGCAGACCCGCAGCACCGAGTGCGCACAGCTCGGTGCCGAGTGCCTCCGCGCTAGAGGATCGCCGCAACATCGAAACTAGACTAACAGTTTCGATATGTGCTATGACGTGGCGGCCATGACCGACGCGGACCTAGCGACGCGGGGCCGCCCGCGCAGCGAACGGGCGCGGCGCGCGATCCTGGCGGCCGCTTCCAGGCTGCTGCTCGAGCTGGGGGTGGAGGAGATGTCGATGGATGCACTCGCGGCGCACGCCGGCGTGAGCAAGGCGACGATCTACCGCTGGTGGACGTCGAAGGAGCTCGTCGCGCTCGACGCGCTGCTCGAGCTCTGGATCGAGGCCTCCGTGGAGCCGGGCGGGCCCGACACAGGGACGCTCCGCGACGATCTGTTCCTGCGCGTGAAGGTCTGGGCGGCGCTGCCGCAGGCCGAGCTCGGCCGTGCACTCGGCGGGCTGGTCGCCAAGGCGCGCCGGGACGCCGACTTCTCCATCGTCTATCTCGAGCGCTTCGTGCATCCGCGCCGGGACGCAGCGCGCCCGCTCTTCCTGCGCGCGATCGACCGGGGCGAGATTCGGGCGGACACCGACATCGAGGCGGCGATCGACCTCCTGTACGGCCCCATCTACCACCGCGTGCTCCACGGCCACCAGCTTGTGGACATCCCGTTCATCCGGATGGTCGTCGACTCGCTCGTCGACGCCCTGCACGCTCGGGTTGAGAGGCTCAACGCCTAGGCACCGTTGACTTCCGCGGTGCGAGTGAGTATCTTCGCCAACTAAATTTAGTTGTCGAAGGAACTCATGCGCAAGGTCTCTCCTCAACTCGTCCGCGATCTCAACCGCTCCGCCGTTCTCCGCCTGATCGGGGGCGAGGGCCCGATCGCCCGCACCGAGATCGCGAGGCGGCTCCGGCTCAGCCCAGCCACGGTCACCGCCGTCACCCGGGCGCTGCTTGGTGCGGGTCTCGTGCGCGTCGTCGACCAGGCGCCCTCCCGCGGCGGACGGCCCGCGATCCTCCTCGGCCTCGTCAGCGGCGCGGCGCACGCGCTCGGCGTAAAGGTGGCAGCCGACCACGTCGTCGGCGTTCGCGTCGACCTCGACGGCACGGTTGTCGAGCGATTCGAGCACGCCTTCGACGCGGGCCAGTCGGACGCGCTCGATCGTCTCGCCGCTCTGCTGCGTCCGCACACGGAGGTTCGCGAGGACAGTCCGCTCTTCCTCGGGGTCGGCCTCGGCGTGCCGGGGATCGTCGACGGCGGCGACCACAACATCGTCAACTCGCCGATGCTCGGCTGGCGTTCGCTTGGTGTCGGCGATCGTCTGCGGCGCCAGCTCGGCGTGCCGGTGCTCGTCGACAACGACGTCAACACGCTCGCCGTGGCGAGCCGCCTGTACGGTCGCGGCAAGGACGTCGACGACTTCCTCACGGTGACGATCGGGCGCGGCGTCGGGCTCGGCATCGTCGCACGGGGCGAGGTGTACCGCGGTGCGCGCGGCGGCGCCGGCGAGTTCGGTCACATTGCCGTCGAGGAGGACGGCCCGCTCTGCGAATGCGGCAAGCGCGGCTGCCTCGAGGCGGTCGTCGCAGATCCGGCGCTCGTGGCGCGCGGCGTGCGCGAACGGGTGCTCGAGCCCGGCGACGGCGTACGCGCGCTGCGCGAGCTCGCAGAGCAAGGCGACCTGCGCGCGGCGCGGATCTTCGCGGACGCCGGAGTGACGCTCGGCCGCGCGGTGGCTGGTCTCGTCAACGTGCTCGGACCGGAGCTCGTGCTGATCAGCGGCGAAGGGACGCAAGCGTGGTCGCAGCTCGGCCCGTCGTTCCAGCGCGGCTTCTCCGAGGCGGTCTTCCCGCCGCTCGGCGACGTCACCGTCGAGATCGATCCGTGGGACGACGCGAAGTGGGCGCTCGGCGCCGCGGCTCTCGTTCTGCGCGCGACGCTCGTCACGCCGCTCGACGAGCAGTCCGCGGACCACTCCGTGCGCGCGCGTCTGACGGGGTTGGCGGCCGGCTGATGGTGGGTCGTCGCGGTTGGCGGTTCCGGCTGGTCGTTGCGCTGTTTCTCGCGCCGAGTCTCGTGCCGCTCGTGCTCTTCCTCGTCGTGCCGATGCTCGCGTCGATCGGCCTCAGCTTCGCGAGCTGGGATCTGCTCACGTCCCCGCGCTGGGTCGGGCTCGACAACTACCGCGGGCTCTTGCACGACGGCGAGTTCCACTCCGCGCTTCTGCATACGTTCTATTTCGTCGCCGGTTATCTCCCGCTCGTGTTCGTCGGCGGGCTCCTGCTTGCGCTTGCGTTGCACCAGCGGCTCAAAGGAGTTGCCTGGCTCCGCACGCTCTACTTCCTGCCGGTCGTGACGAGCTGGGTCGTCGTCGCGCTCGTCTGGAAGTGGCTCCTCAATCCGCAGTACGGCCTCGTCAACCGTCTGCTGGGCTTCGTCGGCATACACGGCCCCGGCTGGTGGCTCGACCCGCACTGGGCGATGCCGTCGATCATCTTCGCGTCCGCGTGGAAGGACATCGGCTTCACGATGGTCATCTTCCTCGCCGGGCTGCAATCGATCCCCGAAGAGTATTACGAAGCTGCGGCGATCGACGGTGCCGGACGGTGGAGCCGTTTCCGGAACATCACGTTTCCGCTCCTCTCGCCGGCGAGCTTCTTTGTCGTCGTGATCAGTCTGATCAACAACGTCCAGGTGTTCGACCAGGTCTGGGTGATGACGCAAGGTGGTCCGGCGGGCTCGACGAGCGTCGTCGTGCAGCAGATCGTGCAGAACGCCTTCAGCTTCGGTCGCATGGGCTACGCGGCCGCGATGAGCTGGGTGCTCTTCGCGATCATTCTCGTCATCACCGCCGTGCAGCTTCGGCTGCAGAAGCGCTGGGTCGTCTATGCCTGAGGCAACGGCGGCGTCCTTGTCTCCGGCCTCGCGGGGGCGCGTGGTGCTGCGCGCACCGACTCGGCGAATCCTCTCGCGGACGCTGCTTTACGTGCTGCTCGTCGTCGGGGGGCTCGCGATGCTCTTCCCGTTCGCGTGGATGGTCAGCACGTCGTTCAAGCCCGACCTCGCGGTCTTCCAAACGCCGCCGCAGCTGATCCCCAAGCCTTTCCAGCCGTCGAACTACTCGACGGTCGTTCACATCTTTCCCGTGTGGCGGTTCCTCGTGAACAGCCTGCTCGTGGCGGTGGTGTCGACGACGTTGCAGGTAGGCACGAGCGCGATGGCCGCCTACGCCTTTGCGCGGATGAAGTTCCGTGGCAGCGGCGTGCTGTTCGTCCTCTACCTCGGCACGCTGATGGTTCCGTTTCAGGTGACGATCGTGCCGCTCTTCATCGAGGTGAAATACCTCCACCTCGTGAACAGCTATCCGGGACTGATCGTCCCGTCGATCGCGTCCGCGTACGGCACCTTCCTCCTGCGGCAGGCGTTCATGAGCCTGCCCGCCGAGCTCGAGGAAGCCGCGTTCGTCGACGGCGCCGGCTACTGGACGGTGTTCACGCGGATCGTGCTTCCGCTCGTCCGTCCGTCGCTCGCGACCTTCGGCGTGCTGTCGTTCATCGCGAGCTGGAACAGCTTTCTCTGGCCGCTCGTGCTCATCAGTTCGGAGAAGCTCATGACGCTGCCGGTTGGGATCGCGAACCTCCAGGGCGAGCACACGACGGCGTGGAATCTCGTCATGGCCGGGACGACGATCAGCGTCATCCCGATCGTGTTGGTCTATCTGATCGCGCAGAAGCACATCGTGCGCGGATTCGTGCTCTCCGGGGTGAAGGGCTGACCCGGATGCGGGAGGAGGCGCTATCGAACGATCGCTGAGGCGTGGCGCACGCCTGTTGGACGCGCCCCGAGTGTCCCCCGATGTCATACGAAAGGGAAGAGAAACGATGAGACGTTTGATCTGTGCGGCCACAGCGGTCGCGGTCGCGCTGGGAGTGATAGTGGGCGCGGCCTTCGCCAAGCAGGTGGGCCCGGCATCGACGAAGACGGTGACAGTCAGCTACTTCACGTTTTCGGCGGCTCCGGATCACCTGAACACGCTCAAGGCACTGATCCAGATCTTCGAGAAGAAGCATCCGAACATCCAGATCAGCTTCCAGACCGCGCCCTACTCCGATTATTTCACGAAGCTCCAGACGCAGATCGCAGGCGGCCAGGCGCCCGACACGTTCGAGCTCGATTACGGCTCGTTTTACGGGTATGCGACAGGCGGCTCCCTGTTGAACCTCAGCAAGCTCGCGAAGAGCGATACGACCTTCAAACCGGCGATCTACTACCCGAAGGCGTACCAGGCGTTCGCGGTCGGCAAGACGCAGTTCGGCCTGCCGGAGTCGTTCTCCGACGTTCTCCTCTTCTACAACAAGGATCTCTTCCGTGCCGCGGGCGTGCCGTTCCCGACGGCGAAGTGGACGTGGAGGGACGAGATGGCGGCGGCGAAGAAGCTCACGGACGCGAGCAAGGGCGTCTGGGGCGACTACCAGCCGATCCAGTTCTACGAGTTCTACAAGGTGCTTGCGCAGAACGGCGGCTCGTTCTTCAACGCCACGAAGACGAAGGCGACGTTCGACAGCGCGGCCGGCATCGCCGCGCTCCAGTGGCTGCTCAGCAAGCCCGGCACCGTGATGCCGACGCAGGAGCAGCAGGCCGGTCTCGGTGACGACGCGATGTTCAAGCTCGGCAAGCTCGCGATGTGGCACAACGGCATCTGGCAGTTCACGGCGATGAAGGACGCGCCGTTCCAGTGGGATGTTGTCGTCGAGCCGGCCGGCAAGGTGAAAGCGAACCACTTCTTCGCGAACACGATCGTCGCGTCGTCGAAGACGTCGCACCCAAAGGAAGCGTGGGAGTGGCTCAAGTTCCTCGCCGGCTCGCACGACTCGGTGAAGGCGCGCATCGGCTCGAGTTGGGAGCTCGCACCGGTGCAGGACAAGGCGGCGTTCGCCGCGTACCTCAAGCAGCGTCCTCCGGCGAATCGCCAGGCCGTGCTCGACGCGCTCAACAATCCGGTCCTGACACCGACGGTCAAAGCGGAGGCACAGATGCAGGACATCGTCGGCAAGGCGTTGCAGAAGGCGGAGCTTGGACAGTCGTCTCCTGCGCAGGCCCTGCACGACGCGGCGTTGCAGGTCAACCAGCTGCTGGCGGCCGGCTGATAGGGACGGATCGTTCGCGTGGTGCGCCGGCACTCCCGGCGCACCACGCGCGCGCCGACTCTCGCTTAGATGACGTCTTCACCATCCATCGACGCACGGTCGTACCTCGATCGTGCGGAGCTCGCACAGGTCGCCGCACTAGTCGACAAGAGCCTGTCGGTGATCTCCGGCAACCAGTCGCTCTCCGGCGCGTACCCGGCGTCGCCGAACTTTCCCGTCTACCGCTACTGCTGGTTCCGCGACGGCGCCTTCATCGCCGACGCGATGAGCCGCGCCGGCCGCGGTGGGAGCGCCGATGCGTTCTTCGGCTGGTGCGCGCGGGTGGTCACCGCGCGCGCCGGTCAGATCGACTCGCTCGTCGCGCGGAAGGCGCGTGGCGAGGCGATCGCACAGGACGAATATCTCCCGTGCCGCTACACGCTCGACGGCTTGGCGTCGCCCGAGGAGTGGTGGGAGTTCCAGCTCGACGGCTACGGCACCTGGCTGTGGGCGCTCGACCGGCACCTGGAGCGCAACGGCCTTGCGCTCGGCCGCGAGCTCGCCGAGGCCGCGGAGCTCACCGTCCGTTACCTCGTCGCATTCTGGGCCGAGCCGTGTTACGACTGGTGGGAGGAGCACGCGGAGCACCGGCACACGTCGACGCTCGCGTCGATCCACGGCGGCCTCGACGCCGCGTCGCGGTGGGAGCCGCTCCGCGCCGAGACACGTGCAGCGGCGGCGCGCACGGCCGGGGAGATTCGCGCGCGGGTGCTCGACGAGGGCGTGTCGCATGGTCGGCTCGCCAAGTGGCTCGACGGAGACGGGCTCGACGCGAGCCTGATCGCGTGCGCGACGCCGTTCAATCTCTTCGCGCCCGACGACCCCCTCGTGGTGCAGACCATTGCAGCGCTCGAACGCCAGCTCGCCCACAGCGGCGTGCATCGGTACTCCGACGACACGTACTTCGGTGGCGGCGAATGGCTCTTGCTCGCGGCACTGCTCGGTTGGTACTACCTCGAGGTGGGTCGCATCTCCGACGCGTGCGCCCAGCTCAGGTGGGTCGCTGACAACGCGACTCCGGACGGCGACCTTCCTGAACAGGTGAGCGCGCATCTGCTCGCGCCGGACTCATACGACGAGTGGGTCGAACGGTGGGGGCCCGTCGCTACGCCGCTGCTCTGGTCGCATGCCATGTTCGTCACCCTCGCCGTGGAGCTCGGACTCGCGTGATCCGCCACCGTCCCGAGGGCCGCGGCCACGCGTATCTCAGCGAGGCCGACCAGCGCGTGCCCGTGCACCCGGTGGCGGGCGGTCCGCTCGAGCTGCGCGCGACGACGGATACCGGCGTCCGGCGACTCTGGCTCGAGCTCGAGCGAAACGGCGTCACGACTCGGATCGCGGCCGAGCGCGTCCGGCACGAGACGCCCGCAGCAGCGCCGGCGGCGCAGAGCACGCATCTCAGCGCGGCGGCGAATACGACCCCGAACGGACGGCGCGCCGAATGGGCGGTCGTGTTCGACGACATCACTGCGCACGAACGCCTCCGTTATCGGTTCGTCTCCGACGACGGTGCCCGGACTCGCCGCCACACTGCGGTCGTCGCCGCGTGGTCGAAGACCGGGGGCACGCTCGACGTTGAGCCGGACAACGGGCGGCTCGTACGCGAGAGCGTCTCCTGGCTCACCGACGGCTCAACCCTGCACCGAGTGCGCTTCGCACTGCGGCTCGAGGCGGGCGCGCATGTCGTCGGCTTCGGCGAGCGCTTCGACGCGCTCGACCAGCGCGGCCGTACTCCGGACAGCGTCGTCTTCGAGCAGTACAAGGCGCAAGGTGCGCGCACGTACATGCCGATGCCGTTCGCGATCGTCGCCGGCGGCGGCTGGGGCTTCCACGTGGAGACGTCGCGACGCGTGTGGTTCGACGTCGGGCGGTCCGATTCGGAGCTGCTCTGGGTCGAGGCCGATCTGGACGGCGAGCCCCGGCTCGCGTTGTCGATCTTCTCCGGCGACCCGCAGGCGGTGCTCGCCGCGTTCCTCGAGCGGACCGGCAAGCCCGCACTCCCACCCGACTGGGTATTCGAGCCGTGGATGAGCTCGAACGACTGGAACACGCAGGAGCGCGTGCTCGCCGAGGTGCGCCGCGGCGACGAAGAGGACATTCCGGCCGGAGTCGTCGTGATCGAGGCCTGGAGCGACGAGTCGACGTTCACTGCTTTTCGCGACGCCGAGTACGAGCCGCACGTGGACGGCAGTGCGCACCGCCTAGCCGACTTCTCGTTCCCCGCGGACGGCGCGTGGCCCGATCCGAAGGGGCTCGTCGATGAGCTGCACGCGCGCGGGCTGCGCCTCCTGCTCTGGCAAATCCCATTGCTCAAGGCGGCGCCGCCGCCGGGGAGCCAGCTCGACTACGACCGGCGCGCGCTCGTCGAGCGCGGCTTCGCCGTGCGCAAGGCGGATGGCACGCCGTACGCCAACCGCGGCTGGTGGTTCCCGCGCGCACTCATGCCCGATTTCACGTCCGCCGACGCGCGTGCGTGGTGGACGGCGAAGCGGCGGTATCTCGTCGAGGAGTTGGGCGTCGACGGGTTCAAGACCGACGGCGGCGAGCACGCATGGGGAGCGGACCTTCGCTATGCGGACGGAAGCCGTGGTTCGGAGACCAACAACCGCTATCCGGTGCTCTACGCGCGTGCGTATCACGAGCTGCTCGAGAAGCTCGGACGTTCCGGCACGACGTTCAGCCGCGCCGGCTTCACCGGCTCAGCGTCGTTTCCGTGCCACTGGGCCGGCGACGAGGAGTCGACCTGGGAGGCGTTACGGGCCTCGATCACTGCGGGTCTTACCGCCGGCGCGTGCGGCATCTTCTTCTGGAGTTGGGATCTCGGTGGGTTCTCGGGCGAGATCCCGAGCGCCGAGCTCTACCTGCGCTCCGCGGCGGCCGCGTGCTTCGCGCCGATCATGCAGTACCACTCGGAGCATCACCAGCGCGCGCCGTCGCGCGATCGCACGCCATGGAACATCGCGGAGCGGACAGGCGACGAGCGGGTGCTGCCGGTATACCGCCGCCTTGCCAAGCTCCGGATGCTGCTCCAGCCGTACCTGCGCGAGCAGGCGCGCGCCGCCGTCGAGCAGAGCAAGCCGCTGATGCGAGCGCTCTGCTTCGAGGTCGACGACGATGCGCGCATCTGGGACTTCCCGCACGAGTACTTCCTCGGCGACGACCTGCTCGTCGCGCCGGTTGTCGAGCCCGGAGCGACCGCGGTGCGCGTCTACCTACCGCGCGGTGACTGGGTCGACGCCTGGTCGGGAGAGGATCTCGCAGGCCCGGCAATCATCACACGGCAGGCGCCGCTCGAGCAGATTCCGGTCTACATCACCGCGCGCAGAGCGGGCGCCCTCGCCGCGCTCTTCGACACCACGGAGGTCGGCTGATGGCCACGATCGCGTTCGAGCACGTCACGAAGAGATTTCCCGACGGAACCGTTGCCGTCGACGACCTCAACCTCATCGTCGGCGAGGGGGAGTTCCTGATCCTCGTAGGCCCGTCGGGCTGCGGGAAGACGACCGCGCTGCGCATGGTCGCGGGCCTCGAGGAGGTCACGGAAGGCGAGATCCGGATCGCGGACGACGTCGTCAACGACGTGACGCCGGCCCGCAGGGACATCGCAATGGTCTTCCAGAACTACGCGCTCTACCCCCACATGACGATCCTTCAGAACATGAGCTTCCCGCTCCGTCAGCAAAACCTTCCGAAGCAGGAGATCGAGCAGCGCGTGAACGAGGCTGCAGAGCTGCTCGGCATCGAGGAATTGCTCGCGCGCAAGCCGAAGGAGCTCTCCGGCGGCCAGCGCCAGCGTGTCGCCATGGGCCGCGCACTCGTTCGCCATCCACGCGCGTTCCTGATGGACGAGCCGCTCTCGAACCTCGACGCCAAGTTGCGCGTACAGATGCGTGCGGAGCTGATCGAGCTCCATCGCCGCCTCGGCGTGACGACGATCTACGTCACGCACGACCAGACGGAAGCGATGACGCTCGGCGACCGCGTCGTCGTGCTCGACAAGGGCATCGTCCAGCAGGTCGACCCGCCGGAGCAGCTCTACCGGCATCCCGCGAACACGTTCGTCGCGAGCTTCATCGGCAGTCCCGCGATGAACTTCATCCAGGGCACTCTCGCCGGTGGAACGGTGCAACTCGGGCCGTGGTCGGTCGAGCTGCCGGACACCCTCGCACGCAAGCTCGGCGGGCGGAACGGCGACGTGCTCGTCGGTCTGCGACCCGAGGACTTCGCGCTGTCGAACGGAGGCGACGACGCGCCCTGCCTGCCGGCCGAGATTCAGATCACGGAGCAGCTTGGGCCGGAGCTGTTGGCGCACTTCCGCGTCGACGGCCTCAGCATCGTGCACCCTGAGGCACGGCGTCGCGTCGTCGAGTCGGACGATGCGCGCGAGCTCGGTGACGCGCTGATCGGGCGCTTCCCGCCGGACGCGCCGCTCGGGGCGGGCGACCGCGCCGAGATCGCGATCGAGCGTGGTCGGCTACAGCTCTTCGATCCCGCCACCGGGGAGTCGCTGACCCGCTAGACCGCGAGGGCCTAGGCGGTCACGGTGGCCGCGCGCAGCGGCCCGCTCGCACGGCGCGGCTCGAAGCCGGCCTCGCGCACGGCGGCGTTCCACGTGCCGAACAAGCGCCGGACGGTGGCGGCGGACGGATGCGAGCGGTCGGCCCGACGCCATTGCTCGAGGCTCGGCTGGTGGCCGTGCGCCTCGTGCCAGCGCCGCATCGCCTCGAGCGTCGCGTGCTGCGACCAGCGGACGAGCCCGGTCTCGCGCGGCGCGACCGCCGGTGCGTCACCGCGCCGCGCCTCGCCCGGACGGCGAGGCCGAAGCCCGGCCGCCTTGACGCCGCGGTTCCAGGAGCCGAAGACCTGGCGCACCGTGCTGACCGACGGATGATCCGGTCCTGCGCGACGCCACTCGTCGACGGTCGGCGAGCACAGGTGGCGCCGGTTCCACAGCTCGAACGCGTAGCTGATCGTCTCCCGGTCCCAGCGGAAGCCGTCGCGCGGGCCCGGCCTCATGCGCTGCCTGCCGCGCTCACAGTGACCGGCTCCGGCGCGTCGTCGGACGCGAGCCAGGCATCGACCGCGCGCGCGCAACGGCGGCCCTCGTCGATCGCCCACACGATCAGCGACTGGCCGCGGCGCGCGTCGCCGGCCGCGAACACTCCGGCGACGGACGTGGCGAACGCCGGCGCGGCGGCGTTGCTGCGACCGTCACGCTCGACGCCGAGCGCCTCGAGCAGCTGCTGCTCCGGGCCGAGGAAGCCCATCGCGAGCAGCACGAGGTCGGCGGGCCGCGTCTCCTCTGTGCCGGGCACGGGATCGAACGGCGGGGTGCCGCTGTTCTCGACCCAGTGGATGCGCTCGACGCGTCCGTCGCCGGACAGACCGGTGGTCGACACGGCGAAGCTGCGCTCGCCGCCCTCCTTCAGCGCGTAGGACGTGCGGAGCTTCATCGGCCAGAGCGGCCACGGCGTCAGATCGTCGGGACGGTGTACGGGCGGCTCGCCGAGCAGCTCGATCTGCGTCACCGATGCGGCGCCCTCGCGATGCGCGCTCGCGACGCAATCGGCGCCGGTGTCGCCGCCGCCGATCACGATCACGTGCTTGCCCGCGGCACTGATCGCCGCCTTCGCGCTTCCGGCGACGTCGCGGTTCCGTCCGTACAGGTACTCCATCGCGTAGTGCACCCCGTCGAGCTCGCGGCCCGGCACCGGCAGGTCGCGCGGCACACGCGAGCCGGTCGTGAGCACGACCGCGTCGAACTGCTCGCGCAGGTCGGCAGCGTCGATGTCGACGCCGACGTCGACGCCGAAGCGGAACTCGACACCCTCGTCCGCGAGCTGGCGCAGGCGCCGCTCCACGACCGTCTTCTCGATCTTGAAGTCCGGCACGCCGAAGCGCAGCAGGCCGCCGCCCGTCTCGTCGCGCTCGAACAGCGTCACGCGATGACCGGCGCGGTTCAGCTCCTGTGCGGCGGCGAGCCCCGACGGGCCGGAGCCGACAACCGCGGCCGTGCGTCCCGTGCGCTCGCGCGGCGGCTGCGGGACGATCCAGCCCTCCGCCCACGCGCGATCCACGATCGCGAGCTCGATCTGCTTGATCGTCACCGCGTTGCCCTCGTCGATCTCGAGCACGCAGGCGGCCTCGCACGGCGCGGGGCAGAGGCGGCCGGTGAACTCCGGGAAGTTGTTCGTGCGATGCAGCTGCTCGATCGCCTCCGCGAAGCGCTCCCTGTAGACGAGGTCGTTCCAGTCGGGAATCAGGTTGCCCAGCGGGCAGCCGTGATGGCAGAACGGCACGCCGCACTCCATGCAGCGCGCGCCCTGCTGCTTCAGCTCGACGAGCGGCAGGAGCTTCACGAACTCGCGGTGGTCGTGGACGCGTTCGCCCGGTGCGCGCTCCGGCGTGTCCGCGCGCGTGATCTTGAGGAAGGCGCCGAGCTCACCCATTAGCCACTAAGCCGCCGCTTCTTCCGTCTCGCGCGTGTAGAAGCCTTCGCCGCCCGTCGAGACCGCGCCGTCCTCGAGCGCGCGGCGGTAGTCGTTCGGCATCACCTTGACGAACGCCGCGCACGTCGCGTCCCAGTCGGCGAGCAAACGCGCGGCGACCGGCGAGCCGGTGCGCAGCTCGTGTTCCTCGACGAGCGCGCGCAGCGCCGTCGCGTCGTCGTCTTCGAGCGGCTCGAGTGCGACGAGCTGCGGGTTGCAGCGCGTGACGAACGTCCCGTCTTCGTCGAGCACGTACGCGATGCCGCCGCTCATCCCGGCCGCGAAGTTCCGGCCCGTGCGCCCGATCACCGCGACGACGCCGCCGGTCATGTATTCGCAGCCGTGGTCGCCGACGCCCTCGACGACGGAGTGCGCGCCGGAGTTCCGCACCGCGAAGCGCTCGCCGGCAAGGCCGCGGAAGAACGCACGCCCCGCGGTCGCGCCGTAGAGGACCGTGTTGCCGGCGATCACGTTCTCCTCGGCGCGGAAGCCCGCGCCCTCCGGTGGGCGCAGCGCGAGCACGCCGCCCGAGAGGCCCTTGCCGACGTAGTCGTTCGCGTCGCCGACGAGGGTCAGCTCGATGCCGGGTGCGAGCCACGCGCCGAACGACTGGCCTGCTGAGCCGTGCAGCGTGAAGCGGATCGTTCCTTCCGCCAGTCCTGCGGCACCGTGCGCGCGTGTGACGGTGTGCGAGAGCAGGCCGCCGACGGTGCGGTTCGTGTTCGCGACGCGAACCTCTGCAGCGATGGGCGGACCGCCGTCGATCGCGTCGCGCGCGGTCTCGATCAGCTGCCAGTCGAGCGCGTCGTCGAGCGCCGGCTTCTGCGCCTCTGTCCGCCGTCGCGGCCGCGCGGCATCGACCTTGGGGGAGTGGAGAATTGCGGTGAGGTCGACGCCGCGCGCCCGCCACGCGGACACGGCTTCGTCGGGGTCGAGCAGGTCGACGCGGCCGACGAGGTCGTCGAAGCGCGCGATGCCGAGCTGCGCCATGATCGCGCGCGCCTCCTCGGCGATGAAGAAGAAGAAGTTGACGATGTGCTCGGGCTTGCCGGCAAATCGCTCGCGCAATACCGGATCCTGCGTCGCGATGCCGACGGGGCACGTGTTCAGGTGGCAGGCGCGCATCATCACGCAGCCGGCCGCAACGAGCGGCGCGGTCGCGAAGCCCATCTCGTCGGCGCCGAGCAGCGCCGCGACGACGACGTCGCGCCCCGTTTTCAGCTGGCCGTCAGTCTGCACCCAGATGCGCGAGCGGAGGTCGTTGAGCAACAGCGTCTGCTGCGTCTCGGCCAGCCCGATCTCCCACGGGATGCCCGCGTGCAGGATCGACGACAGCGGCGCCGCACCCGTCCCGCCCTCGTGGCCGGAGATGAGCACGTGGTCGGCGCCGGCTTTCGCGACGCCGGCTGCGACAGTGCCCACGCCGACCTCCGCGACGAGCTTCACGGAGATACGCGCCTTCGGGTTCGCGCAGCGCAGGTCGTAGATCAACTGCTTCAGATCCTCGATCGAGTAGATGTCATGGTGCGGCGGCGGTGAGATGAGTCCGACGCCCGGCGTCGTCAGGCGCACGCTCGCGATGTACCGGTCGACCTTGTGGCCGGGCAGCTGGCCGCCCTCGCCGGGCTTCGCGCCCTGCGCCATCTTGATCTGCAGCTCGTCGGCGTTCGTGAGGTAGTTGATGTTCACGCCGAAACGTCCCGACGCGACCTGCTTGATCTTCGAGCGGCGGTCATCGGTGAACCGCACCGGGTCCTCGCCGCCCTCGCCGGTGTTCGACCGGCCGCCGATGCTGTTCATCGCGCGCGCGAGCGTCTCGTGCGCCTCGCGGGAGATCGAGCCGAGCGACATCGCACCGGTCGAGAAGCGCTTCACGATCTCGCTCGCCGGCTCGACCTGCTCGACCGGGATGCCGCCGTCCGCCGCGTAGCGGAACTGCATGAGACCCCGTAGCGTCGAGCGGCGCGACGAGTCTGCGTTGACCGTGCGCGAGTACTCCTCGTACGTCTCGAACGAGTTCGCACGCACCGCGTGCTGCAGCGACGCGATCGTGTCGGGGTTCCAGAGGTGATGCTCGCCCTCGCGCCGCCACGCGTAGAGGCCGAGCACGGGGAGCAGCTGCTCGCCCGACGCGGGGAACGCGCGTGCATGGCGTGCGAGCGAGCCTTCGGCGATCTCCGGCAGACCGACGCCGCCGATCCGCGTCGCCGTACCCGTGAAGTGCCGCTCGACGAGCTCGCGCGACAGACCGACTGCCTCGAAGATCTGCGCGCCGCAGTACGACGGCACGGTCGAGATCCCCATCTTCGACATCGTCTTCAGCAGGCCCTTCGCGATGCCCTTCGTCGCGCGCGCCTGCGCCTCGTCCGGCGACAGCTCGCCGAGCCAGCCGAGCTCGACGAGCTCCGCGAGGGTCTCGAGCATGAGATACGGGTTGACGGCGGCGGCGCCGTAGCCGACGAGTGTCGCGATGCTGTGCACGCTGCGCGGCTCGCCCGATTCGACGACGATGCCTGTCTGCAAGCGCGTGCCCGCTCGTACCAGGTGGTTGTGCACGGCGGAGGTCACCAAGAGCGACGGCATCGGCACGCGATCGGCGCCGGCCTTGCGGTCGGAGAGGATGAGGATGTTCGAACCGGCGGAGAGCGCGACATCGGCCTCCGCACAGATCCGCTCGATGCCGCGCTCGAGTCCGGCAGCCCCTTCGGCGGCGGGCCAGGTCGTGTCGATCGTCCAGCTCATAAAGGTGCCGGAACGTACGTGACGCAGCTGCTCGAGCTCGCTGTCGCGCAGGATCGGGTTCGCGATCACGAGCTGGCGCGCGTGCTCGGGCGTCTCGTCGAGCAGGTTGCGCTCGGAGCCGACGCTCGCGGTGACGCTCATCACGGTCGCCTCGCGGATCGAGTCGATCGGCGGATTCGTCACCTGCGCGAACAGCTGCTTGAAGTACGAGTAGAGCAGCGGCTTGCGGCGCGACAGCACGGCGAGGGGCGTGTCGTTGCCCATCGAGCCGACAGCTTCCTCGGCGTTCTGCGCGAGCGGCGCGAGGATTACCTTCATGTCCTCCTGCGCGTAACCGAACAGCAGCTGCCGCGTGCGCAGCGAGTCGGTCGGCTGCTCGGCCTCCTCCGCAGGCGGAAGATCGGACAGCTGCACCGTTTCGCTGTCGACCCACTTGGCGTACGGTCGGCGCGTCGCGATCTCGCGCTTTAGCTCGTCGTCCGGGACGATGCGTCCCTGCGCGAGATCGACGAGGAACAGCTTGCCCGGCTGCAGGCGGCCGCGGCGCACGACGTTCTCGGGCCGCTCGTCGAGCACGCCGGTCTCGGACGCGAGCACGACCCAGCCGTCGGCGGTCTCGAACCAGCGGCCGGGGCGGAGCCCGTTGCGGTCGAGCGTCGCGCCGATCACGCGCCCGTCCGTGAACGAGATCGCGGCCGGCCCGTCCCACGCCTCCATCAGGCAGCCGTGGAACGCGTAGAAGCCGCGCAGGTAGTCGGGAACGTCGTCGCGGCCCTCGTACGCCTCGGGGATCATCATCATCAGCGCGTGCGGCAGCGAACGGCCCGCGAGCACGAGCAGCTCGAGCACGTTGTCGAACGCCGCGGTGTCGGAGCCGCCGGGGCGGATCACCGGCAGCACCTTGCGCAGGTCGTCGCCGAACAGCTCTGACGCGAGCTGCGACTCGCGCGCTCGCATCCAGTTCAGGTTGCCGCGCAGCGTGTTGATCTCGCCGTTGTGCGCGATCAGCCGGTACGGATGCGCGAGCTCCCAGCTCGGGAAGGTGTTCGTCGAGTAACGCGAGTGGACGAGCGCGAGCGCGCTCTCGAAGTTCGGGTCGACGAGGTCAGGGTAGAAACGCTCGAGCTGCGGGGCGGAGAGCATTCCCTTGTAGACGACGGTGCGCGACGAGAAGCTCGGCACGACGAGGTCCGGGCCGGCCGCGAGCTCGCAGATGCGCCGGATCACGTAGAGCTTCCGCTCGAATCCATCGGGGTCGAGGTCGTCCGCGGCGGCGACGAGCACCTGGCGGATGACGGGCTTGCACGCAAGCGCCGTCTCTCCCACGTGACGCTCGTCCGTGGGAACGTCCCGCCACATCAGGAGACGCTGTCCCTCCTCCGCGATCGTCCTCTCGACGAGCTGCTCGATCTCCGACCGTCGCGCGGCGTCGTGGGGGAGAAAACACACGCCGACGCCGTAGCGCCCCGGTTCGGGCAACTCGTCGACGGCCGCGCGGAAGAACGGATCGGGAACCTGCACCGTGATGCCGGCGCCGTCACCGGTGTTCGCGTCGGCACCCTCGGCGCCGCGGTGCTCGAGGTTCGCGAGCGCCGTCAGCGCGCGGCGGACGGTCTCGTGCGACGGCACCGCGTCGAGCCGCGCCACGAAAGCGACCCCGCACGCGTCGTGCTCGTACGCGGGGTCATAGAGGCCTTGGCTCGGTGGCGGCATCGCCTGTGGTGAATCGTTCGACAAGATCGGCTTCCTCGCCGGGTCGTTGAAGAGGATGGAGGTCTCCGCCTGGGTCTGCTAGTCGGCGGTGGCGGAGAGAGGAGCCGACTAGCGCGTACGAATGGGCGCGGCGAACGCGAAAGAGATACCCGGCTTGACTGCGTTCGCTGTGCGCACCATTCCGACTCCGAGCTTGAAGGGCGCAGCCCATCCCGTCAATGCCATTCTCCGGTTTGGCGCGGGCGCGGCCTCGAGGCCGCGCCCGCGCGTCGTGTCGGTCATTCCTGGAGGGCGACGTCGGTCGCGACCATCGCATGGGTGACGGCTGCCCGCTCCTGCGTGACCGGAAGCCCGAGATGGCCGTGTGACGACGAGCCGTAGCCGCCCGGAACCGGGATGTAGAACTCGGGATAGCCCCACATGCCGTGCTCGTGCACGTCGAGTCCCTGCTCCTCGACCTCGGGCGCGACGCGGATACCCCAGATCTTGTTCATGACCCAGAGGGCCCCGTAGGAGGTCGAGAAGGTGAAGACGCCGACGCAGGCGACGCCGAGCGCCTGCACGCCGAGCTGCTTGAACGAGCCGGTGTAGACGAGGCCGCCCGTGCCCGTGGCGAGGTTTTTCGCGAGCAGCGGCACCGCGAAGAGCCCGCAGGCGAGGGTGCCCCAGACGCCGGACATGCCGTGGACGGCGACGGCGCCGATCGGGTCGTCGATGCCGATCTTCTCGACCCAGATCACGCCGAAGACCGCGATGAACCCGGAGCCCATGCCGATCACGATCGCGGCCCAGGGGGCCACGAAGCCCGAGGCGGCGGTGATCGCGACGAGTGCCCCGAGCGCGCCGTTCAGCATCATCGAGATGTCGGGCTTGCCCAGCTTGAGCCAGGCGATGACCATGCCGGTCACCGCGCCCGCGGCCGCGGCGATGTTCGTCGTCAGCGCCACGTAGGCGAAGTAGCCCATCCCGCCGAAGTCGACGGAGAGCGTCGAGCCCGGGTTGAAGCCGAACCAGCCGAACCAGAGGATCAGAGTCCCGAGAACGGCAAACGGGATGTTGTGGCCCGGAATCGCGTGCGCGCGGCCGTCCTTGCCGAACTTGCCGATGCGCGGCCCGAGGATCAGCGCGCCCGCGAGGCCTGCCAGGGCGCCCTGGAAGTGGACGACGGTCGAGCCGGCGAAGTCCTGCATGCCGATGCCGCCCGTCAGCGTCCCCTTGAAGAGCCAGCCGTGCGGGCTCCAGATCCAGTGGGAGACGATCGAGTAGGTGATCGTGAACCAGACGCCGAAGGCGAAATAGACCCAGAGCTTGGCCCGCTCTGCCATGGCGCCCCAGACGATCGCGAGGGAGACGCCGGCAAAGACGACCTCGAAGAGATACCCGGCTGCGCCGGGGATCTCCGAGAACCAGTCGAACGGCGCCTTGCCGACCGCCGTCAGCTCGGTCACCGAGGGGAAGAAGCCGTGCGTCCCGACCAGGAGGCCTCCGTCGCCGAAGGCGATCCCGAAGCCGACCGCCCAGTAGACGACCGAGCAGATGCCGAAGATCAGCACGTTCTTGCCGGCGATGTGGCCGGCGTTCTTCATGCGGGTCAGACCTGCCTCGAGGAAGGCGAAGCCCGCCTGCATGAACATGACGAGGACGGCCGTGACGACCACCCAGATGGTGCTGGCTGCGATCAACAGGTCGTGCTTGGTCACGCTTCCCCTCCCGCTTCTGGACCACAAAAAAAGCCCGCGGGACAGATGTCCCACGGGCCACAACGCCCGGTCGCTCGCCACAACGCTGCGGCGACGACCTGACGGGAGTGTTGCGTACGGGCCGGACGTCCGCAAGACCAATCTCCGGTTTCGCGCCTCCGAGTTGACAGATCTCGAATCCCCATGCACTCTAAGAGGGCGATGACGACCGCGCAGACACGCATCCCCGCGAGCCCGTTCGGGCTTGCCGGCGTGTCCGCGACCATTATTTCCGTCGTCGTCCTGATTCTCCCCCTCTAGGGGGAGAACACGAACACGCGACGCTGACCCGTCGCATACACCGACCTCGCCACACCACAGGTGCGTCTCCAGACGCCCCGCGAAGGAGGAAGTGTTCGTGTCCCGCAGGATCCAGATTCTCGATACGACGTTGCGCGACGGTGAGCAATCGCCGGGCATTGCGCTGCAGCCGCATGAGAAGGCGGAGATCGCAGAGCAGCTCGAGCGACTCGGCGTGGACGTCGTCGAGGCAGGATTCCCCGGGGCCTCGCCCGGCGATTTCGAAGGCGTTCGCGCCGTCGCCGCCGCGGTAACCGCGCCGACCGTGGCCGCCTTCGCACGCACGCACCGCGCCGACATCGAGTCGGCAGGCCACGCGCTCACCGGCGCGCGCAGGTCGCGCATCCATCTCGTGCTCGCAACGAGCGCGCTCCACATGGAGAAGAAGCTCCGGCTCGACCCGCAGGACGTCGTGCGGCAGGCCCGCTGGGCCGCCCAGTACGCAGCGGAACGGGCCGACGAGGTCGAGTTCTCGTGCGAGGACGCGACCCGCTCCGATCCCGCGTTCGTCGCGCGCGTCTGCCGCGCCGCGATCGAGGGCGGCGTCACGATCATGAACCTCCCCGACACGGTCGGGTACTCGCTCCCGCAGCAGTACGCCTCGTTCATCGCCGATGTGCGCAGGCGCTGCCCCGAGCTGCGCGACGTCACCCTGTCGGTGCACTGTCACGACGATCTCGGCCTCTCGGTCGCGAACTCGCTCGCGGGCATCGAGGCCGGCGCCGGCCAGGTCGAGTGCACGATCAACGGCATCGGCGAGCGCGCCGGCAACGCGTCGCTCGAGGAGATCGTCGTCGCGCTGAAGGTGCACGCCGAGCATTTCGGGATCGAGACGGGGATCGACACGAAGCTCATTGCCGCAACTTCGCGTCTCGTCGCCGAGCGGACGGGCTACGCGGTGCAGCGGAACAAGGCCGTCGTCGGCGCCAACGCGTTCGCGCACGAGGCGGGCATCCACCAGGACGGGATGCTCAAGGACGCGCGTACGTATCAGATCATCGACCCGCAAGAAGTCGGCGTCTCGATGACGCTGCCGCTCGGCAAGCACTCCGGCCGTCACGCATTCGCAAAGGCGTGCGAGGCGATGGGCGTCACGCTCGCCGGCGACGAATTGAATGCCGCATTCGACCGTTTCAAGGCGCTCGCCGACTCCGGCGCCGCCGTAACCCTTGACGAGCTCTTCACGGAGGTGGCCGCATGAGCCATAGCGCCAGAATCACCTGTCTCACGGGCGCCGGCACCGCGCCGGAGCTGATGGCGGAGGCCGTCCTCGCCCTCGACGCGGTCGCCCGCCTGCACGGTCTCTCGATCGACGAGCTGCACGCACCATTCGGCGGCGTCGCCGTCGCGCGGGGCGGGCAGTCGTTCCCTTCGTCGACCCGGGACGCGGTGCTCGACAGCGACGCAGTCCTCGTCGCCGGCGCGGAGGAACCCGCGCTCGACGACGTGATGGCCGAGCTCGACCTGCGCGCGCGTGTCACACGCGTTCGCTTCGGCAGGCACGACGACGTCGCGTTCGTCGCGCCGCTCGGCGAGGAGGCGTCGGAATGGGCGCTCGAGGCCGCGTTCGCGATCGCCGAGGGCCGTAGCGTGCAGCTCGCGGTCGTCGGGGACACGGGTTGGAACGAGCTCGCGGACGAGATCGGGGACGCGCACGATCACGTGCACGTCGAGCATCTCTCGCCGCGGGTCGCGCTGCCGCTCGCCGCGTTCAACACGAGCCGGTTCGACGTCGTCGCCGTTGCGCCCGCCTGGGCGGAGCCGATGGTCGAGATCGCCGCTGCGCCTGCGACCGCGCGCGTCGCCGCTCACGGTCTGCTCGCCGAGCACGGCCCGAGCATGTTCGTGCCGTCGCCCGACGGCGGCTTCGCGATCGCCGGCAACGGCGTCGTCAACCCGAGCAGCATGCTGCTCGCCGCTGCGATGGCCCTCGAGTACGGGCTCGGTTCGCCGGCGGCCGGTGCGACGCTCGCCGGCGCCGTGTCGGCTGCGCTCGTGGACGGCCCGCAGACGCCCGACCTGCTCCGCCTCGGCGTCGGCGCGACGACGCGCGAGTTCACCGCTCGCGTGCTCGCCGGCTTCCAGCTCTCGCTGCGCAACGCCGAGTTCTACCCGGAGGCCGTATGAAGATGAACGGCGCAGACGCGATTCTCCGCTCGCTCGAGGCGGAGGGCGTCGAGGTGATGTTCGGACTGCCGGGCGGCGCGATCCTGCCGCTTTACGACGCGATGGCGCGCGGCACGACCGTGCGGCACGTGCTTGCGCGCCACGAGCAGGGTGCCGGCCACATGGCCGAGGGCTACGCGCGCGCCTCCGGCCGCGTCGGCGTCGCCGTCGCGACGTCCGGCCCCGGTGCGACGAACCTCGTCACGCCGATCGCCGACGCGTGGATGGACTCCACGCCGCTCGTCTGCATCACCGGCCAGGTGCGCTCGTTCCTCATCGGCACGGACGCGTTTCAGGAGTGCGACATCACCGGGATCACGATCCCGATCGTGAAGCACTCGTGGCTCGTGCAGGACGTGGAGGAGCTGCCGCACGTGATCAAAGCGGCGTTCCACGTCGCGAGCACGGGCCGCTGCGGCCCGGTGCTCGTCGACGTTCCGCGCGACGTGCAAGAGGCCGAATTCGAGTTCTCCTACCCAGCCGAAGTAACCCTCCCGGGCTGGAAGCCGCCCCGCCGTGGAAATGCCCGGCAGATCGTCGCCGCTGCGAAGTCTGTCGCCGCGGCGGAGCGGCCGATCCTCTACGTCGGGGGCGGTGTGCTCAACGCGCATGCCACCGACGAGCTGCTCGCGCTGGCCGAGGCCGCGCGCTTGCCGGTCGTGACGACGCTGATGGCGAAGGGTGCGTTTCCCGAGACGCACGAGCTGCACGTCGGCCATCCGGGAATGCACGGGCAGAAGTGGTCGAACTTCGCGCTGAACAAGG
>WNFR01001815.1_pt1 | contig 22328 bp, 19 predicted proteins | sample 5400221 | NCBI WGS metagenome assembly WNFR01 (sample SAMN13153357, study PRJNA577476) | soil metagenome | isolation source: 40 cm soil under Madrone tree | place: USA:California | collected 2016-06-14 | reverse complement strand
TGTTCGTGCCGTTGCTCCGCAAAAATCAAAGCCTTAGGCCAAGACCGTTCGCTCTTCTGGCACCAAGGCTTCGCCGCGGAAGCGGTCGTGCGCCCCCGGACATTGAATTCAATCAGATCACTAAAGCGTTCGGCACGCACGCCAAAAAACGCACCGATCTGGCCGCCGTTGCCGATGCCCTGGGGCCGCTGCCCAATCATTCGGCCGGCTGCTCGCGTTTGGGTCCCTTGACCATTCGCACAAGCTGCGTGGCCCAAGGCAGCGGTCTATACAGACCCAACGGAACAAGCAGTAACTTCAGATAGTTGCCTTCATCAGCCAGTCCACCGCCGGGGTACCCGATACGCTCAGGCTGTTCGGCGACGCCGTTTTTCACAGGCAAATAAAACGTCCTGAATATGATGTCCCAAAAGGAGAACTCGACGCCGTAATTGCAGGAATATCCGTACCCCTCAGGAACCTTCGCGGAATGATGCCAGCGATGCACCTCCGGGGTCACGAACATGTAGTTCAAAAGCCCTCCTTTCACGTCGCCGCCACAATGAGAAAAGGTTCCGCTAATATTCGTTGCCGGGACCGCTATAAGAAGTGCGAGCGGACTAAAGCCGATGACGCCTAGCAGAAGAAATATCAGAACATTTCGGAGAGCAAAGTCGATTGGGTGAGAAACGTATGTATTTGAGGCCTGTATATCGGTCACCCGGTGATGATACGAGTGAAGTTCCCATAGAAACGGGACGCTATGCTGCAAGCGATGCACCCAATAGCGAGAGAAACTGACCACCAAGATGATCACAAGAACTTGCAACCAAACCGGGCCTAATTGCTGAGGCGAGGCCAGGACCAGCTTGCGCTCCAAAAAGTGCTCCGGGAAAAACGTCAAGACGGGCAAAACGATCATACCCGTCACGGCGCCCGTGACATACAAATTGACCAGGTTCGATATCACGTCCCTGGTCGCAACGGACCTTTGAGAAACTGAGTATTTATACGTATAGACCCGTTCCAAAACGACCATTATGGTGAGAATTAATAATGTATCCCATTTTGGTACCCATTGATCTATTGCGTAAACCCGCCCCAAAAAGCGAAGCCCGTAAAATGCCAAAAACAAGACAGGCACGATCAGCAAACTGCTGACATAAAAAACTTTCCTATTTGTCATTGGGGACCCTCCGACACCGAAGCGAACAAAATCCAACGCTCTACCGGACAGTCGCGGAGCCTTGGTGTAATTTATTTGGCCCACAATTTTAACGTAGCATTCGGCTGAGGCATGCGCAACGTCTGGTAGGGTCGCCGTGCTGGGAGGTCGGCTTTGTTGCGGGCAACCGCAATTAGGACTTCATGTCGGCGACTTGCTGATAGGAGGATAATCCTCACTATTGATGGCTGCGAGAGACTATCGAACATTCAATAGTAACGGTTATCTTCGGGACACCAGGGCTTTATTCCTATCGCCAGTCCCGCAGCATGTAAGAGTCTGTCCGGAAACTTCAGGCCAGATTGCAGATTTTTCTGAGCATGAGGCGATCAATACCCAAATGACATGAGGGCATCCGGCGCGCGCCCGCCAAATCGCGCGAGCCGGGAATTGCCTTTCGCACATGACGACAAGGAGAAGCGGGTCGATGGCGATCGTGCTCAACCACACCATTGTGCCGGCGAAGGACAAGAGAGCCGCAGCTCGGTTTTTCGCCGACATGTTTGGTCTTTCCTATGACGCCTCCGATGATCACAGCCACTTCGCGCCGGTTCGCGTCAACGACACGCTGACGCTGCTTTTCGACACCGAGGATGCGTTCAAGAGCCACCATTACGCCTTTCACGTCGGCGATGCCGAGTTCGACGCCATTCTGGCGCGCGTGAAGCGCGCCGGTCTGGCCTATGGCAGCGCACCCTGGAGTATCGCCGACGGCAAGCTCAACGACTGGGGAGGCGGCCGCGGCGTCTACTTCAAGGACCCCGATGGTCACATACTCGAGCTCATGACCGTACCGCAGTGAGAACTGCGCGACGGCATGGCGCAGCCGAATGGCCAGCCATCGATATTGGCGACTCGCGCCGCAACATGTCTATTTCGCGGTCACGCCGCCGGCCGGAAGCTCCCGGCGCTTGCCATTTTCCAGGCATCGTGGAAGCGCGGGTCGTGCGTGCCGTCGAGCAACTCACCCGGCCGCAACGTCGGATAGAGCTTGTCGAAACTCACGACCTCGCGCGGCGACACCCGGCGGGAGAAATGCGCCGGGATGAACTCATGCGGATAATCAAGGCCGGCGGCGGCGACCAGCTCCGACAGCGCCTGGAGTGTCGCAGCGTGGAAATTCTTCACGCGAACCCATTTATCGTCGACGACCAGAGCGCGCTGGCGGCTCGGATCCTGCGTCGTAACGCCGACCGGGCACCTGTCGGTATGGCAGCTCTGGGACTGGATGCAGCCGAGCGCGAACATGAATCCGCGCGCCGCGTTGCACCAGTCGGCGCCGAGCGCCATGGCACGGGCGATGTCGAAGGCCGAAACGATCTTGCCGCTGGCGCCGAGCCTGATGCGGTCGCGGGCATTGATGCCGATGAGCGCGTTGTGAACGAAATTCAACCCTTCCCGCAGCGGCATGCCGAGATGATCGATGAACTCCAGCGGCGCAGCGCCGGTGCCGCCTTCCTTGCCGTCGACGACGATGAAATCCGGATAGATGCCGGTCTGCAACATCGCCTTGCACACCGCGAGGAATTCCCACGGATGCCCGACGCAGAGCTTGAATCCGGCCGGCTTGCCGCCCGACAGCCGCCGCATCTCGCCGATGAATTCCATCATTCCGACCGGCGTCGAGAAGCAGGAATGGCTCGACGGCGATATGCAGTCCTGGCCCATCGGCACGCCGCGGGTGCGCGAAATCTCCGCCGAGACCTTGGCGGCCGGCAACACGCCGCCGTGCCCCGGCTTCGCGCCCTGGCTGATCTTCAGTTCGACCATCTTAACCTCATCGAGCGCGGCGGCCTCGCCGAAGCGCTGCGATGAAAACGTGCCGTCGGGGTCGCGGGCGCCGAAGTACCCTGAGCCGATTTCCCAAATGATGTCCCCGCCGTTTTCGCGGTGGTAGGGGGAAAGCCCGCCCTCCCCGGTATCATGGGCGAAATTGCCGGCCTTGGCGCCCTTGTTGAGGGCGCGAACGGCATTCGGGCTCAAGGCACCGAAGCTCATGGCCGAAATGTTGAATATCGATGCATCATAGGGCCTCGGGCAATCCGGCCCGCCGACCTTGACGCGGAACGGCGCGGTTGCAACCGGCCGCGGCGCCATCGAATGGCGGAGCCATTCGAAGCCTTCCGCATAGACGTCGTACTGGGTCCCGAACGGACGCTTGTCGAGGACCATCTTGGCGCGCTGATAGACCACCGCACGCTTATCGCGGCTGAAGGGAGTTCCGTCCTTCTCGCCTTCGAAGAAATACTGGCGCATCTCGGGTCGGATTTCTTCGAGCAGGAAGCGCAGATGGGCTGAGATCGGATAGTTGCGCAGCACCGCATGTCGCGTCTGGATCAGATCGTGGGTGCCGAGAATCGTCAGCCCGGCGAACACGGCCAGCGGAACAACCGCAAGGCCGAACACGGACGGGTAGGCCAGAACGGTGAGCAACAGCGCGGCGGTGATGAGAATGCTCAGCGTGTAGACGACAAAACGCGGCGTGAATGCCAGACGAACCGTGCGCATGGGCGACCCCTCTCATCGGCCCCGAAAGAGTTCGGAGTGACGCGATCTTGGGGCCGTTCTCTCGGTTTTATCTTGTTCTCACTACGGCGCCGTGAACGAACGCAATGCCATTAATGGACCGTAGCCCGGATGGAGCGCAGCGTAATCCGGGGTCAGACTATCCCGGATTTCGCTGCGCTCCATCCGGGCTACAAGGCCGCTACGCGTTTTGCCCCTGTGACCCGAAACACCACAACTGCCGAGCAGGCCCGGAGAATTTCACTCCGAGCCCGGCAGGGAACCGCACGCGAATATATTACTGCAACGGGTCCTGTGGAACCTCAGCATCGATAAGGGCCCCCGTGCCGTCCCTACTTGCGGGATCGGGACCTCGTCCCTCCGCAAAGGCGACGTCTTCGACGCGCCGTCCCTTTAGCAGCCCCGGGAGACCATAGTTGCCCTCGTGGCAGCGCGGCTCGGGATACAATCTGTTCTCCTCGTCGCTCTGTCTGGAGAACTCCTGCTTGACGGTCCACGGCCGCGTCCACACGGTCGGATCTTCGATCGTGACCTCGTACGCGAGGGTCCTTGGCCCGGTGCGCGTCCAGCGCTCAACCAGGTGCAGGTTCTCGCGCGAGCCCTGATAGTCGGTCTTAGGACTGAAGTTGGTCACGTCGATGACGAGGGTATTGCCCTCCCAATGGCCGCGCGAGTCGCCGAACCACTGACGGATGTTGGCCGGCAAGTGGGGGCTCCCGTCCATGACAATGTTTCGTTGCCATCCTTGCCCCTGACCCACGTCGTAGAACATCGCGACGCCGCCCGCCGTCTGCACGATGCGGCGGAAACTGCCGGTGGCGCCGCCAAACTCAGGCAGTCCAAGGGTCAGGCAGCGCACCGCCAACGAACTGTCCTCCGGACCATCGTCGCGATTCAGACGCCCGGTGTTGTAGCGAGGGGGAGCTTCGGCGCGGCGCGGCGAGGTCGTCGGTTCGTATTTTCCGCCCGCGCAGCCCGGCTGCATTTTCTTGCACGTGTCGGTCGATTGCAACAGCGCGAGGCGATAGTCCCGTTCGCCGGCCGCCGTCTTCTGAGCCTCCGGCGTCAGAGGCGGAATGCGGCCATTGGGCGGATCGACGATCTTGGAAGTGCGCGCCCCCGTACGCTTCGTGGAAAAGAACGTCGCAGCATTGTAGGCACCGTTGATCTCGCGCTCGGTCGCAAAGCGGCCGAGTATCCCCGATCGCACCGTGTCCAATTCAGCGCGCTGCGCCTCGGTGAAGAATTCCTGGTTCGCATACTTGGCGGAGCGCTGCAGGGGCGTATCAAATTCATCTGTCCAAATGCCCTGCAGGTCTGGCTCGCCCCAGGGTGTTTTCAGCGTCTGGGCCGATGTCCCCGTGATGGACGCCGACATGACGGCGCCGACGGCGGTCGCCGCAATGGCGAGTGTTATCGTCGGACCTGAGAACCGGTCGAACATGATCATCTCCTTTCGTCTTGCATGGTGCTATTTTAGCGGATTCTGTCCAAAAGGCCCACTACCTCGGTCGCCGCTCACCCCATTGGCGATGGCGTCGGGCTTGCTCACAGCGCGAACACATGCAGCACGACTGCATTGCGCTGCTCTCGGAGTTCCGGCGTATTGACAAGCCTCGCTCTGGCTGCCGGGCTCGGTCCCGAGACGATCGCGATATATTGCTTGCCATTGACTTCGAACGTCATCGGCGGCGCGGAAAAGCCCGAACCGACGTTGATCTTCCACAATTCGTCGAGCGTGGTGTCATCGAACGCTGCAACTGTACCGTCCAATAGCGCGAGAAACACGAGCCCGCCGCCGGTCGCGAGGGTGCCGCTGAAATTCGGATAGCTCAGGTGCACGCTCTTCTTGACCTCGCCGGTCAGCGGGTCGGCGGCCTTGAGGTCGCTTTCCCACCGTTCGGCGGTGGCAGCAAGGCCGCCGTTCCAGCCTCTCTCCTTGCTGTGCTTTTCCCGGTCGATCGTAATCGTCGAGCAGTTCGACAGCGCCGGGATGTACATCAGCTTAGTTTTCGGGCTGTAGGAACTCGGCCAGTAGTTGTTGCCGCCTAACAGAGACGGACAGACCGTCTTGGGCGGCTCATTGGGATTGAGGTTGCCGGTGCCCGCATAGGTCTGAATGTCCTTGGCGGGATCATAGTCGAGCGGCTTGCCGGTCTTCTGGTCGATGCCTTTGGTCCAGTTGACCTCCATATAGGGCTTGGCGAGCACCATCGCGCCATTGGCGCGCTCCATCGTGTAGAGAAAGCCGTTGCGCGCCGAATGCGTAATCAGCTTGCGCGATTGCCCGCCGACCTGTCCGTCGATCAGGATATGGGTGCCAACCTCGTCGTAGTCCCACATGTCGCCTGGCGTGAATTGAAAATACCAGTTCATGTTGCCGGTGTCGGGATCGTATGAAATCACGCTGTTGGTGTAGAGGTTGTCGCCCGGCCGATAGAACGGATCGAACATCGGCACCGGATTGCCGGTTCCCCACATGGTCTGGTTGGCGGCGGGATCGTAGGTGCCCGTCACCCACACCGCGCCGCCTCCGGTGCGCCACGCATTGGTGTTGCCTTTCCAGGTTTCGCTGCCAGGTTCGCCCGGCGCCGGGATCGTATATTTTTGCCACAGGCGTTTGCCCGTCGCGGCATCGAGCCCGGCGATCCAGTCGCGCACGCCCTGGTCGCCGTTGGCGGCGCCGACGATGATCTTGTCCTTGATGGCGAGCGGCGCCGCCGTGAAGGTCACGTCCGGCGTGTCCGAGAACGAGGTTTCCCACACCACCTTGCCGGTTTCCTTGTCGGTCGCGATGATGCGGGGCGAGTTGCCGAAACCGCCGGCGCCGGTGATGACGAGGTTGCCCGACAGCGCCGCGCCGCGGCTGCGCATCAGGCGATCCTGCTTGGGGTCCATGCGCCACACGATGCGGCCGACATCGCCGGAGCGGGCGTCGATCTTGTAGAGGACGTTCCAGGAATCGGTGACATAGAGGAAACCGTCTTCGGCGAGCGGCGTTGCGTTGGCGAACTCGTTGCCGGCGCCGCCGCCGAGCGGCACCGCATAGGCGAGCTTCAAGTTCTTGACGTTGTCGCGGTTGATGCGCGCCAGCGGCGAAAAGCGCTGGCCGTCATAGGTGCGGTGGTTCATCAACCAGTTCTGCGGCTCCTTGTCGGCATTCATGAGCCGGTCCGGTGTAACGTCGGCCGCCATTGCGGGCCAAGCCAACATGCTGCCTGCCAGAAATGCAGCCTGGAACGGAACGTTGCGTCCTGCCATGAATGCCTCCCATTGCGGTTGCGCACCGCTTCGCCGCGATCGCGCTTGGGCGTAGCCTACATGATCTGAAAGGCGGTGTCCCCAGGGGACGTAACCGGCGCAATGACCGTGCCCCGGCACGTAATGGTGTAAGATATGGCAAGTGCGTCAGCCGGACTGGAACCGGCTACACTCATGAACGGGAGGCGGCCAATGTGTATGCAGCGGGATTTCCTTCTATTTGTAGCAGTGGCGACGGCGGCTGCGTTGCCCGCCACGGCGCAAACGACTTCGGCGGCCGGACCGCCCGCAGGCGAAACGCACAGCGCCGCATCGGTTCCGGACTTTTCCCGCGTATGGAATCATCCCGCCTTTCCCTGGTTTGAGCCGCCCCATCGGGCCCCGGCCCGATAACGAACTTGTCGCGTTGGGCGGAGCAGCGGCCCGCCGGTTTGGCCGGTTCGGCCGCTTTGCCTGCGAGCAAGGTTGGTATCAGCAACTACGACCAGCTGGTCGGGGATTACCAAAGTCCGATCTTGCAGCCCTGGGCGGCAGCAGTGGTAAAGAAATTCGGCGAAATCTCGCTCGCTGGCATTACGTTTCCGAACCCGTCGAACCAGTGTTGGCCCTTCGGGATGCCGTTCATTTACAAGCAGGCGCTGATGCTGATGATACAGCAGCCGGACAAGATCACCATGTTGTACAGTGGAGGTTATGAAGCACGCCGGGTGCGCCTGAACGAGCCTCATCCGTCACCGCTGACGCCGTCCTGGTACGGGATTCCGTCGGCCACTACGAGGGTGATACCCTCGTGATCGACACCGTCGGCGTCAAGACCGATCGCCCGTATGCGATGCTCGACTTGTTCGGCACGCCCTTTACGGACAAGCTGCACATTGTGGAACGCTATCGGCTGCGCGATTACGACGACGTGAAAGACGCGCTCGATAGGAACAAGAAAGAGAATTGGCTGTTCAACGGCGATGTCTTCAGCCAGCACCGCGGCAAGTTCCTGCAGCTGCATGTGACGATCGAGGATGAAGGCGTATTCACGACGCCCTGGACCGCGACCCTCACTTATGTGCCGGGGCCCGACCAGATATCGGAAGGAGTCTGTGCCGAAAATCCGCACGAGTATTACAACAACAAGGACTCGGACGTGCCGAAAGCCGAGAAGCCGGACTTCTAAAAGGGTGACGCACGGAGGTTCGGTGCCAAACCCAAGGGGCTGCGAGGCTGCTTCGGGGAAAATGCCCCGTGTCCCGTGCGTCGCTATTGCGGTTGACATCCTTCCTGGAACGGGTTCCTTGTCGGGCAGCCGGCAGAAATGCCGTGCCGTCGCACGCCTTCCATTGCTTGGCCGATTGAACGGTCGGGGGTGAGGGCGAGCGGACTGTCGGCCTTTGGCCACCCGGTCGCAGCCTACCCGGTCAAAACAAGGAGCCTTCCCGTGAACACGCTCGTCGTCTGCTCCGGCGGGCTCGATTCCGTGACCTTGGCGCACAAGGTCGCGGTCGAGCAGCGCCTGATCCATCTCGTTTCGTTCGATTACGGTCAACGCCACAGAAAGGAGCTCGCATTCGCGCGCGCCTGCGCCGCGCGTCTAGGGGTTGCCCATGACGTCGTCGACATCACCGACATCGGCCGCCGGCTGACCGGATCGGCGTTGACGGACGGTGCGGCGGTGCCGGACGGGCACTACGCCGAGGAGACGATGCGCCTTACCGTAGTCCCCAACCGCAACGCCATCATGCTGAGCGTCGCCTTCGGCGTGGCGATGGCCGTGCAGGCCGACGCCGTCGCGGCAGCGGTCCACGGCGGGGACCACTTCATCTATCCCGATTGCCGGCCATGGTTCGTCGAGGCCTTCGCAACGATGCAGCGCGCCGCGCTCGACGGCCTCAAGCGAATTACTCTTGCAACGCCGTTCCTGCGCTCAAGCAAGGCCGACATCGTGCGCGAGGGCGCGGGGCTCGCTGTGCCGTTTGCCGAAACGTGGTCCTGCTACAAAGGCGGCGCGCGCCATTGCGGCCGCTGCGGCACCTGCGTCGAGCGGCGCGAAGCCTTCCATCTTGCCGGCGTCGACGATCCCACCGCCTACGACGATGCCGACTATTGGCGCGAGGCGCGCCGCGCGTATCTGGCCCGGCACCCTGCGTGAGGACCGCGGCCATGTACACGATCGCCAAACGCTTCGCGTTCTCCGCCTCGCACATCATCGGCGGCCTGCCGGCCGACCATCCCTGCGGGAGGCTGCACGGCCACAACTACGAGATCGAGGTCATCCTGCAGGCGCCGGCGCTCGACGCCGTGGGCTTCGTGCGCGACTTTCACGAGCTTGCGGTGCTGCGCGACTTCATCAACGAGACGCTCGACCACAAGCACCTCAACGATGTGCTCGGTCACGACAGGACCACGTGCGAAGTCATCAGCCGGTGGCTCTACGACTGGTGCAAGGACCGTTGGCCGGAAGTTGTCGCCGTGCGCGTGAGCGAGACGCCGCGCAGCTGGGCCGAATACAGGCCGTGACGAAACGCATCCGCATCAGTGAAATCTTTGGGCCGACCATCCAGGGCGAAGGGCCCCTGATCGGCCGGCCGACGGTGTTCGTGCGCACCGGCGGCTGCGATTATCGCTGCACCTGGTGCGACACGCTCTATGCGGTGCTGCCCGAATACCGCGACGACTGGGTGCCGATGACGCCTGACGAGATCATGGCACGCGTGAACGAGCTCGCCGGCGGCAAGCCGGTGCTGGTCTCGCTCTCCGGCGGCAATCCGGCATTGCAGCCGCTCGCGCCGCTGATCGCGCTCGGTCGCGAGCGGGGCTTGAGCTTTGTCATGGAAACTCAAGGCAGCATTTCCCAACCGTGGTTCGCCGAACTCGATTGGCTGATTCTCAGTCCGAAGCCGCCCTCAGCTGGCATGGCGACCGATTGGGATGCGCTCGAAGCGTGCCTCACGGCAGCAAGGGGGCGGCCGCGCTGCGTCCTCAAGATCGTAGTCTTCGATGATGCCGATTACGGCTACGCGCAGGCGGTGGCCGCGCGCTATCCGGTCTTGCCGGTCTACCTGCAGGTCGGCAATCCCGCGCCATTGGCGGGCACGGGCGGCGTCCTCGCGGCGGAGGCGGATATCGATGATCTGCTGCAACGCTTCCGTTGGCTCGTGCGCAAGGTGACCGCCGACCGCTGGTTCGCGGCCACTGTGCTGCCGCAACTTCACGTGCTGGCCTGGGGCAACAAACGCGGCGTCTGACGGGTCGATCGCGCGGCCGAGCTCTGTCCCTGCTGATGCTTTCAACGCCTACAAATCGCGCGTCATGAAGATGCTGTTTGGGTCGGGTCTGTAGTCGCTGAACGGCGCACATTCGACAAATCCGTGGCGCTTGTAGAGCGCAACGGCCGGTTGGAAGTACTCCCATGATCCCGTTTCAAGGCTTAATTTTGTAATCCCGCTACTACGCGCGGCATCAATGATGTGTTGCAACATCGCGGAGCCAATGCCTCGACGGCGAACGCCCTCAGCAGTGTGCATTGATTTTACTTCTCCGTGGCTTTGCGAGAGGCGCTTCATAGCGCCAACCGCAAGCAGACCATCTTCGTCCCACGCGGACCAAAAACGAATTTCAGGCGACTTCAGACCTGACAAATCAAGCGCATGATCGCTACCGGGCGCAGTTTGAGCTCGCGCATTGGTCAAGTGAATGCGCAGAAGGTGGATTACCTGAGGATCGTCTAGACCGCCAGCAATGATCTTGAGCATCGTAGTTTCTCGAAACTTGCATTGGCCTCATCACCGACACCGAAAAATGACCCGAACCGCGCGTGGCGACCGCGCCACGCCACGGATCGCGAATGTCCGCTATTTGCCGAACTCGCGTCAGACCTTGCGCTTGACCTTCGGCACGAAGGCCAAGAACCGGCGCGGGTTGTCGTTCATGATCTGCCGCAGAACCTCGTCGCTGGCGCCCGCCTTCTTCACCTTGGGTACAAAAACGGTCAGCGTTTTTGCGTAGCCCAGTTCCTTATTATTGCGCTTCAACGCGCTCGCGTTCGAGAAGTCCGACGAAAACAGAAGATGGTCGGCATAACCCGCATCGATCAGTGACATGACGATCGGCACGACCTGATCGTCGTTTGGACCGCCCTGGCGGTCAAAGCCGACGAACGCGCCCCGCCGGCAGATCGCGCGGTGCACTTCCGTATTCGGGTCGACAAGGTTTCCGAGGTGACCGATGACGACATGCTTCGGGTCGACGCCGACGTCCTCGAGGATGTCCAGTTGCTCGAGGGCCGACTTGCCTGGAATGCCGGTGTGCGTGAAGATCGGAATGTTCGTCGCAAGGTGCGCGCGGCCGATCGCCCGGAACACCTTGCGCTCATCCTTCGTCATGTAGTCCCATGACCCGACCTCGCCGAACGCACCGATGGGATCAGCTTCGGCCTGCGCAATGAGCGCCTGAAGGACCTGCTCCTCGCTCATGGTGCTGATCTCCCGGGGGTAGAAAGGCTGGGTGTAGAAGCCACCGCCCGCCACGATCGGCATCCCCGAGCTTGACGAGAGCTGCCGAAGCCACCCGATATCGCGCCCCATGTCGGCATGCCCGCCGTCGACGATGCAAGCAATGCCTTCGCGTTTCGCGATCGCCAGCTCTTCTTTCAGTAGATCGAGGTCCCGCATGAAGGACAAATCCGGAGGCGGCACGGCCCCACCCGGTCCCGCCGATTGCGGGGCGTTCGGCGGGCGGTTCACCGCCTGTGCCTCGGCTGCGTACTGCCTGAATCGCAGCAGAAAGTCGGGCGCGAGCGACATGTGCTCGTGAAAGAGCGTCGCCCCGCCGCGCAGTTCCTCAGGCGGATAATCCTTGAGAATCGTCCGGATGACGGCGCCTTCTGGAAAGGACGGTTCGGCCGAGGCGGCCCGGGGCAGCGCCGCGGCGGCGGCGCCCATGCCCAACATCGAAAGCGCCTCACGGCGCGTCCATTTCATCGCACGCGGATCGGCATTCATGTCCATGGCTCCATGTTCCCAGGTACGCTACGCATGCAGCGAGCCAGGATAGTGGCATCGTTGGGAAATTGGGAGCGCGTTCCACGCCCCCGCGTGGTTCGCGCGTTCGCAAATGTTACTGGAACGCAACCTCGACAAAGCTTCGCAGCTTGCGCGAATGCAGGCGCTCCGACTCCTGGGATTTGAGCTTTTCCAGCGCCTTCAGGCCGATCTCGAGATGCTGGCCGACGCGTTGGCGGTAGAATTCGCCGGCCATGCCGGCGAGCTTGATTTCGCCATGGAGGGGTTTGTCCGACACGCACAGCAATGTGCCGTAGGGTACGCGGAAGCGAAAGCCGTTGGCGGCGATTGCTGCCGACTCCATGTCGAGCGCGACAGCGCGCGACTGCGACAGGCGTCGAATGATGGCGGGACCGCCAATCTCCCAATTGCGATTGTCGACGCTCGCGACCGTTCCGGTGCGCATGACGCGCTTTAACTCGAAGCCCCCGAGCCCGGTGACCTCGCTGACCGCCTGCTCTAGCGCGACCTGCATCTCGGCCAACGCCGGTATCGGCGCCCACAGCGGCAGTTCCTCGTCGAGCACGTGGTCCTCCCGAACATAACCGTGAGCGAGGACGTAATCGCCGAGCTTCTGGGTGTTCCTGAGGCCGGCGCAGTGCCCGAGCATCAACCAGGCATGCGGCCTCAGCACCGCAACATGGTCGGTGATGGTGCGGGCGTTGGACGGGCCGGTGCCGATGTTGATCAACGTAATTCCCCGGTAGCCGGATTCCACGAGATGAAAAGCCGGCATCTGCGGCATGCGCTCCGGGACATTTCCGGTCTTGTCTCCGCCTCGCCGCGCGTTGTGCATGATCACATTGCCGGGTGCGACGAAGGCTTCGAAGCCGGGATGGGCCGAGCCCATGCGCGCGTGGCACCACCGCGCGAAGGCGTCGACGTAGAACTGATAGTTCGTGAAGATCACGAAATTCTGGAAGTGCTCCGGATCGGTCCCGGTGTAGTGATAAAGTCGGTGCAGGGAATAATCGACACGCCCAGCGCGGAACAAGGCCAGCGGCTCCGGTGAGCCAGGCGGCGGCTGCAGCGTGCCGTTGGCGATTGCGTCATCCATGGCGGCGAGGTCCGGCGTATCGAACACGTCGCGCAGCGGTTGGTCGAGCATCGCCTTTCCGCCAGAGAGCGCCGCTTCGATATTGATGTCGCGGCGATAGGAGAAATGAACCGGAATGGGTTCGCTCGACTCGCCGATTTCGACCGGGACGCTGTGGTTTTCAATCAACAGACCGATCTGCTCGGTAAGATAGGCACGGAAAAGGTCGGGCCGCGTCACGGTGGTTTCGTGCACGCCCGGTCGCGCGACGAAGCCGTAGGAGAGGCGCGAATCGAGCCGCGCATGGGTCGAAGTCGTGACGCGCACAAACGGATAGGTGGCGCGCACGCGCGTCGTCAGCGGCTCGCCGTTGGCATACGCCTCAAAACGATCGCGCAGGAAGCGCGTATTGCGCTCATAGATATCGTCAAGGCGAGCCACCGCCGCAGCGGCATCGGTGAAGGCCTCGGTCGCGATGTGCCGCGGGGTTCGAACGCTCAGTGCGGGGTGCATGTCGTTTAAGTTTCGATCCGGTGGAAGGAGAAGCGGGCGGGCGCTCGTGGGAAACGCCGAAGCGGCGCCCGCGAGCCGGTGTGGGGACTGACGACCGCGGCTGTCAATCCCGGCACGCGTGATAACACGGTTCGACAGCGCGCCGTTCCAGGATGCCGGCCGCGTTGTGGCCGCTCGATCACGCCATCCCGCCCGCAATGGCTTTGCTGGCGGGCCGCGAGGGCTTGCGACCACTCCGCGCGATTCCTCCATGGAACCGCCGACGACCGCCGAGGGGCAAGACCTGCCGGGCGAGGCTCCAGCCACCTTGTAAGCGAATTTCGATCGAGTGGAATCACTTGTAGTCCCTTGCCAGTTGATTCTTGACGTTCGGCGCGAAGATTTTGTCACACGAGAGCGGGAATGAGAATGTTTTCAGTGAGGTGGCAGAAGGCTCGTGATGGCGGCGCGGCCGCTGCGTGTGAGGTCGCAGCGATAGGTCCCGTTGATGGGCTGATGAGCCCGATATGACGCAGGCGCGCGAGGTGTCTGGACAGGGCTAGCGGTGAAAGCGCGGCGACCAGGGACTTGAGGTCGGCACGGCGTGTTGCGGCCTGTTGAACGCCGGACGATGAAGGGCGCGCAGCAGGCTCTGTTCGATAGGGTTGCGGAAGTTGATTGGCTTGACGGATTTGCCTTTGACGGAGCGCGGGCGCGTAACCTTGCCCAAAGCCCTGACGCCGGCCGTCCGCGCCCGCGTCATCCTTTCCCCCCGGGCGGATGCCCAATCGCTACCTTACTCCAGTTTGGCTCTGGCTTCGCCGGCTTCGGGTGGGGGAGATGGACCCGCGGGTCAAGCCCGCGGGTGACGGGCAAAGAGGTGGATGAACCAACTCAATGACTCGCCGCAAGCGAGATCTCTTGGCGACCGCCATTGAGATCACGCAGGTTGTTGATGAAATCTTCCGGATACATCCAGGTCGCAGTCATCGGCGTCCGCAGCCCCATATAACCGGCAATGTCGGCGAGGAATGCCGTACAGTTGTAGACGCCGGCGAGCCATAGCGGCGACGTCTCCTGCTTGTGTTTGATATAGGCGAACACCCCCTTAGCATCCGCTTCCTTCAAATAGACACGGTAATTGGCGGTCAAATACTGCTCGTCGAGATCGCCATAGCTCTTTCCGGTTTCCGCCGGAACCGGAAAGAGATGTCCCAAAATATAGGGAACGGGGCTGTCGCTCGCGGGGTGCAGGCCAGCAACTTCGATCAGGCCGACTTTGCCGCGCTCGTTGAGGCGTCCATACCAAACAAACGCATGACCATAGCTCGCCGCTGTCCGCGACCGGAAGTCGACGAAATACCGACCCGCAAGCTTGGAAATCGCGTGCGGTTGGACGGCCGGCAATGAGTCCGTTGTCGATTCCACGAGCTTGGCCGGAACCGCAGCGGCCTCTTTGTGCTCATCCTTTGCCAGCGCCGTCCGCGCCGTCACAGCGATCAACATCGCGGCCGCGCACAGGCCGACAACGGGGCTAAATCGACGCGGCCTGCGCCGCCTCTTGCTTTGCCCGGCAAAGGCGTCGCTCACAGACTGTTTTTCACAGTGGTGTTTTTCAAAGTGTTTTGGGCATGCATCTTCTTGGGAGACAACTCTCACCTGAACCTCCCTCCCTCCATCAAGCAAAGGCTGGCCGCAGGAAATCGCATGCGCCCGTGGTGGCAGCCGCATGGCGCAATAATTCGACTTCAAGCTTGCGCAAAACCGGAACGGACCAACCGTGTCGATCCGTCCGTTTGCCGGATCAACCCCTGGTGACGATCGGAGGCGGAGCGACGATGGGCCCCTTGCCGATCGGACCCTTGCCGATCGGACCCTTGCCAATCGGGCCTTTGCCGATCGGCGCCTTCCCAACCACCGGAGTCGGCGGCGGCGGCTGACGAACCGGGATATCTGCCGCGACAGCGGCGCTTGCGACCCCGGCGGTTGCCATGATGACGATCACGAATTTCTTCATTAGCTTCCCCATTCCATTCCATCTCATTGCGTTCACTGCGCGAGCCCCACTCCTGTTGCGGCATGTATCCTGTTTCGGGCCGCGATACCAGTGCACAAATGCAACAGCGAAATATTTTTGCGGTGCGGTTTGCGAGCTATCGTCGCGAGCGATCAAACTACGGAGTCAAATCTGGCTTGTCTAACCTTCGGCAGCCGTTAATCCTTAAAAGCGAGTAGAAAGCTGTGGACCGCCATATTGTTATATAACCGACATAGATGACGCAAATATGCATCAGACATAAGTGATTCGTCGGCTCAAAATCATGCTCGGTAATAATTGCAGGTCGGACGATGACCAATTTCTGACGTATTGCGCTGCCGACCTAATTTGAGATACGCGCCACGGTGGGATTAGGAATGCGCGATCCAAATTCAGCTAATTACTATTAATATTGTTTCCGCCACTTAATTCACTAAGCCGTCGAGTCGACAATAGCGAGATAATTCCGGCCATCTGAGCCATTTGGAGAATCATGGCCGGCTTATCGCCCCGATACGTCTATATTCTACCCACGCCCTGTTGGCCGACGCTCGCTGATCAGGTCCTGAAGCGGACATAACGGCGGAGACGGCGATTCGATGTCGCCGCAATGCAGTCTGGCGCCAAGCAAACTTTTCAGACGTCAATGGCCGTGCCGTGCGGGCTCCCAATGCGCGGCGGCCGTCGTGTGCCCGTCGGCACGCCAGGCAACAGCAGCACCGTACGCGGCAGCGGCATGAGGGGCGGCGGCCCGGATCGCACCGGCGGCACGCAGATGGCAGTCGTGTGCGCCACACGTGCATCAGGTCGCGTGATGCAACTGGTTGCCAGAAAGCATCATGCGCGTGCGCAGCGGCTTGACGAAATTTAGCCACGTTTCACGTCCGCCGCCGGACGCTCATTTGGAATCGCTCGGGAATTTAGCTGTTAATAAGTGCGCTCCCGCACATTCGTGGAGGTTGCGTGTGTGGCAACATAAAGAGGCTTTCCAAAATAGGGGACTTTCATGGACCTCATGGGTCAAATATCGCATTGGATCATCGATAAGTCGGTCACTGCACTCATTGTCGTTCCTGCACTTGGCTACGTCGGCTGGCTGCTCTTTCGATATATTATTCAGCTGTCGCTGCACGCGTGGCTCTTTGTTCGTAGCCGTCGCCGGGCTCTTCAAGCTGTTGGGCGAGTGATCGACTACCGAGGCGCGCGCGAAGGCCGGGGCGTGTGGCTCACAACCCCCGTAGACCGGCCGCGTGATTATTGGCGCGACGTTACGAATTCAAGAACGCTCGCGATAGCAAATCTCAAAGGCGGCGTTGGCAAGACAACTCTCGCGGCTAATATCGGCGCGTATCTCGCCAAGGATTGGCAAAAACGTGTGCTGCTGATCGACCTCGATTTTCAAGGTTCGTTGTCGTCAATGGCGTTTCCCGGCAAGGATTGGCTGCCCGCCGGGCATCAAAGCTCGCTCGCCACGCGGCTGATCAGCGGCGATATCGCGCCGGCCGACGTCGCGCTTCTCGCTCAAAAGGTTGATCTCAACACCGAAGAAAATGGCCCTGGCCGATTGCAAATCATCACGGCGTACTACGATCTTGCGCAGGCCGACAACCGCATCATGATCGAATGGCTGCTTCAATGCATCCATTTCCGGCCCGCAGATCTGCGTCACGCCCTGATGGAACGTCTAAAGGGCAACCTGTTGCAGACAGCCGACGTGCGATATACGCTCGCGAAAATTCTTCATTCGGACATCGTGCAGAGAGCTTTCGATCTCATCATCATCGACTGTCCGCCGCGCCTGACGACTTCGGAAATCCAGGCATTTTGCGCGAGCTCTCATCTCCTCATTCCGACCATCTTCGATCGCACGTCCGCCGAAGCCGTCGTCACGTTGTACGACCAGATCGAAACATTAAAGCGCGCCGGGATTTGCCCACACCTTAAATACATGGGAGTCGTCGGTACGATGTGGAAGCGCGGCCGCGCTGCTCAAGCCGAGGCGATAACATTCGTCAAAGATGCGCTGGGAAGCAGCCCCATACGTATATTGCCTGAAAAGACCTTTGTCCCCCACGCCGCTGCGCTGGTAAATGACGCGCCGGATGGGATCGCTCATATCGCCATGCCTCACAGCAGGGAGTGTCAGCAGATACGTACGGCCATTGCGGAGCTTGCCGAGCATGTTGCCGACCAGATGGGAATTCCGCACCCTGCCTATTTCCACGAAGCGGCCGAATAGCGCGGAGTCATTGCCATGAAGGCCCGGGATTTCGGCTGCGTTCTCAGGACATTCGCCGACGTACTCGACGTCGCCGGCGCGCCCGTGGCGCGCGATCAGATCGTCACGTTTGCGGCCGTCTTTGATGCCCATCCGACGTCAAGCGTTTCCGACCTCGCGAGGCGGCTCGCCGCATTGGGCGGGGCCGGATCTATGGACAGCCCAAGTTTAGGTGACGTCGCTTGCCTGCTGTCGACGCTAAAAGGCCTCCTTAGCAAAACAGCCAAAAGCGCGGTGCTGGCTGATGTCGACGCCGTCGAGAAGGTCCTGCGCGATCACGCTTCGATGGAACTCGCAGCATTCGTGCGGATAACCACGCAGGCGGCCTCCCCTCGCCGTCCCACCACAGGGAGGGATGCTCCCGGACTGCGAGATGATCTCATCGTTCATTACCGGGAAAAACTCGAAGCCGCTTTGGGCGACGAGGAGAAGTTTGCCGCCATCTACAATGACCTTCGCGCAAACACAGCGGTGGGCAAGCCCGAGGTTATTGTCTTGGCCAATCAGATGACGGGAAGCGGTGCGCGCACGCAAGACGCGGCGTTAAAGAAGATTTGGAACAGGCACAAGTCACTGGTCATGTTCAAAGCAAAATCGCGCGCGACCGGGGGGCGATCGGCGGCCTAGCTTTGGCGTCCAGCGTTGTCGCCGGGCTTGTCCCGGCGACCCCGAACGTTGATGCGCAGAGCATGAATAATCGGGGTGGCCGGGACAAGCCCGGCCATGACCCGGAGGAGATCGTACGCGCTTCAACCTGACCGGAATCCATTGTAGCGCGCGCGTGCGCCCTACCCGCGCCACAACGCATCCGCCACGATCCCGGCAAATAGAATGAGCCCCGCATCGCGGTCCGACTTGAACACAGCGAGGCACAAGTCCGGATCGTGGATATCGAGCCGCACGATTTGCCAGCCGAGATGCGCAGCGAAGGCCGCAAGGCCGAGCCAGAACAACACTCCCGCGCCGGCGAGAGCGCCCGCAAGGCCGATGAGGCCGGCTGCAAGGCCGTAGAAGATCGCGAGCATCGGTTTGGTCCGATCGCCGAACAGGAGCGCGGTCGACTTGATGCCGATCAAGGCGTCGTCCTCGCGATCCTGATGGGCATAGACGGTATCGTAGCCGATCACCCAGGCGATCGAGCCCGCATAGAGCACGAGCGGGCGGACATCGAGGCTGCCGAAGGCAGCGGCCCAGCCCATCAGGGCGCCCCACGAGAACGCGAGGCCGAGCACGATCTGCGGCCAGTAGGTGATCCGCTTCATGAACGGATAGACCGCCACGATCGCGAGGGATGCGATCCCGGTCGCAATCGCAAAGGCGTTGAACTGTACGAGCACGACGAGGCCGACCAGCGCCTGCGCGACCAGGAACGCGGCGGCCTGGGCGACGCTCACCTGGCCGGACGGGATCGGCCGCGAGCGGGTGCGTTCAACGCTGCGGTCGAGATCGCGGTCGACGATGTCGTTCCAGGTGCAGCCGGCGCCGCGCATCGCGAATGCGCCGACGAAGAACAGGATCAGGTGGGTGAGGCGCGGGCCGCGTTCGTGCGCCGCAATCGCCGCCAGGCCCGCCGACCACCAGCACGGAATGAGCAGGAGCCAGGAGCCGATCGGCCGGTCGAGCCGGGCGAGGCGCAAATAGGGCCGCCCCCAGAGAGGCGCCAGCCGGTCGACCCAGTTGCCGGTCGAATCAGCGACGCGCCCGAGGGCGTCGCTCATCGCGCCAGCGCGCTGCCGGTCAACGTATCAAGGGTGCCGCTACCCGACTTGGTGGTTTCCGGCGTCGGCAGCCGCGAGGTGCCGAGCGCGTCGCTCAGGCTCGGCGGCGCGGCGGTCGGCCCCGGCCCCGCCGTGCAGATCTTTTCCTTGGTCTGCTCGGTGTTGCTGTGCACCTGCTTTAATTGCTGCGCCACCTCGGCCGGAATGCCGCAACTGGTCAAGTTGGCGTCGGTGTACTTGACCCATTTCAACTCGGCGGCGCTGTAGGCCGTGATGTGCTTGCACATCTCCTCGCGGCTGACTTTGCGCTGGCCGGCAGCCTTGGCGGCGAGGCCCCTCTTCTGCACGTCCTCCCGCAGCCGGGCGAATTCCGCCATGCACGGCGGCGCCCCGCCGCCGCCGCCGAACGGCGAGGCCTGAGGTGGCGCCATCATCGGTGACATGGCAGGCGCGGGCATGGGCGAGGCCGACGGCGCACGCTCCCCGGGCCACGGGGCCGCGGTCCCTGCCCGCGGGGAATCGGTCGGCCACGGCAGCGTCTGGGCGGCAGCCTGGCATGCCGGCAGCATGATGGCGGCCATAACGAGGAGAAGGCGCTGACCGGTGCTCATGGCGTGGTTCTCCCTAATCCTCTGTCGGCACCGCAAGCGATGCACTTGATTCGCTATTGACTTGGTCATTAGTTTGAAATCAACCCCCAGAATTCGGCGACAAGGCGGCAGACCGTGCGAAATCAGCCGGGAATAAGACAACTTGCCCCGCGCCGGGGCGACCGAACCGCGATATACCGCCGTCGGCCCCCTACCCTCCCCCCCGCTAGCGGGGAGGGTGGGGTGCGGGAGCCGAACATACGGATCTTTTAAGGTTCATGGCCCGCTACGATTTTCGCAGTCCCCGGCTCTTTGTCGCGGCGGCGCTTGGCGCTGGCCTCACGGTCACGCTCGACGCTGCTCAAATCCGCTATCTCGTCAGCGTATTGCGCATGGCGCCTGGCGACTCGGTACTGGTGTTTAATGGGTCGGACGGCGAGTGGAAAGCGCGTCTCGCGGCTGTAGCCAAGCGAAATACCGTCCTTCTGGTTGAGGCCAACACCCGGCCGCAACCCGGGCCCGGCAACCTGCACTATCTGTTTTCGCCCCTCAAGCGTGCCCGGCTCGACTATATGGTGCAAAAGGCGGTCGAAATGGGGGTTTCGCGGCTGCACCCCGTGATCATGCGCCATACCCAGGCGGAGCGGGTCAATCTCGACCGCATGCGCGCCAACGCCATAGAGGCGGCGGAGCAGTGCGGCATCCTCGCCATTCCGCAGATCGCAGCGCCGCTCGATTTCGCGGCCGCGCTCGCTGCGCTCGATCCCTCGTGCCATCTGGTCTTCTGCGACGAAGACGCACCGTGCGGCGATCCGGTCGCGGCGTTGCGGGCGGATCTGGGCCTGGATTTTGGCGCCCATGCAAACAGCGCGGAACTCGCAGTGCTGGTCGGCCCAGAGGGGGGATTTGCCGAGGAGGAGCGCGCCACGCTCCTGCGCCGACCGCGGACGTCGCGACTGGCGCTCGGTCCGCGCATCTTGCGCGCCGACACGGCAGCGGTGGCGGCGCTCGCGGTCGTGCAAACTGCGGCTGGCGACTGGCGGTGAGACCCCTGCGGCCCCCCCACCCTCCCCTCCCCCTTGCGGGGGGGAGGATGCATTGGCGCTAAGATAAGCCGCACGGACTCCCTTTCCCCTTGTGGGGGAGGGATGGGGTGGGGGGTCGTGCCGTGGGGCACAGAAGTGCCGCATCTCCCGACCCCCCACCCCCAACCCCTCCCCACAAGGGGGAGGGGAGGAGCTCGCGCCACCGTCGAGCCTTAATTAGCGCCAATGGAGGAAGGGGGAGGGTAGGGAGAGGCGAAGTTTCCTGTACAATCTCCTCTTGACCCGGAGGTCGTCGCGCGGCACCGTCGGCGCTCCAGGGGACCGAGGAGACCATGATGGGCCGAAGCGTCCTTCCAATCGTTCTGGCAATATCTGCGACCGTCGCGATCGGCGGCTCAGTCACCACCGGGCGCGCCGCGGGCTGGCTCGAAAAGAATTTCTGGCTATCGGGTCCGAGATACGACAGCAATGTGCCGTTGTGCGACGAGCGCGGACCGCTCGACAAGATCGTGGCGCGATTTGCCACCAAGGAAGGCCGGTTCTGGAATTCGGCCCTGACAATCGTAGGGTTCGAAAAAATCCAGGAGGTCGCTTGGGAGCCTTGGGCGTCGGGCACGATTCCACGGCGGTTCTGCACCGCTTCCGTCCTGGTCTCCGACGGCAGGCGGCATCAGATTAACTACTCGATCATCGAGGACGGCGGCATGATCAGCGCCAGTTACGGCGTCGAATGGTGCGTGGCCGGTCTTGATCGCGACTGGACCAATAATCCGAATTGCCGGGCGGCACGGCCGTAACCCGCCGCATGGCTCGGGTGCGCCCGGCCTGTTTCAGACGTTCCAAACCTCCGACCGCAACTGGGGAAACATGCTGCTCGCGTTCACGCGTCACCTCGTTTGTGCGGCGATCATTGGCGGGCTCATTGCTGCGTCGGGCCCGTCCGCGGCCCAGGATCGCCGTCAAGGCGAGCCGGGGCAATTCGATTATTATGTGCTGGTGCTGTCATGGTCGCCGTCGTTCTGCGCCGACAACGCCGAACGCGATCCGTCCCGGACCGCGCACAACCCGCAATGCGGACCGCGGCCTTT
>WNFR01001814.1_pt1 | contig 22330 bp, 21 predicted proteins | sample 5400221 | NCBI WGS metagenome assembly WNFR01 (sample SAMN13153357, study PRJNA577476) | soil metagenome | isolation source: 40 cm soil under Madrone tree | place: USA:California | collected 2016-06-14 | reverse complement strand
AGCAAATCATGAGATTGCGGGTCTGCGCCATTCTGACGACGACAATTTCTCTGGTTTCGTCCGCCTTCGCTCAGCAGCTCACGGCCGTCGATGCGCAAATCGTCATCAATCGCGCGGTGACACGCGCGCTTCAGATTTCGCCAAACAGCGTGATCGCGGTCGTCGATCGTGAAGGCTTCGTGCTTGGCGTTTGGACAATTCGCGGCGGTGAGCCAACGGCGGCCGAAATTGCCAACTCCGTTTCGAAAGCTGGAACGGCGGCATTCTTGAGCAGTGACCAGAACGCATTCACTTCGCGCACCGCCGGGTTCATCATTCAGCAACATTTCCCGCCGGGCGTGTTCAACACCGCGCCGGGGCCACTGGTTGGCGTTGGTTTTTCCAACCTTCCATTTTCCGATATCAACCGCTTCAAACAATTTTTCGGTGTGCCTCCGCCACCGATTGGCGGAACATCACCCGGCGTGATGGGATTTCCGATTCCCGGAACATCTCTCGACGGTTCGCCCGGCGGTGTGCCGCTTTACAAGAACGGGATTCTTGTCGGCGGCGTCGGTGTGACTGGAGACGGCAGCGACAACTCGTTTCCATTCATTGCCGACTACGACAAAGACGAAGATATCGCGCTCTCGGGCCAGCAAGGTTATCGACCGTCGTCGAGTATTACGGCCGACAATGTTTTCATCAACGGGATCAGTCTCGCTTACGTCGCGAGTCCACCCGTCACAATCAATGCGGTCACTGTTTCGGGGAACGCGTCAGTGCAATTTCCAATTCAAAGTTCGCCCGCGGCGTTCCCTTATCCGGTCGCGACGTTCGGCGGCGTGACCGGACAAATTCGTCAACCTATCATCGGCGATCCACTCGTCGGACCGATTAACGGTCAGCCGCGCCTGACCGCGGCCGAAGTCGGGAGCATCGTCGATTTCGCCGCGCAACGTGTCGCGATCACGCGCGCGGGTATCCGGCTTCCCATCGGCAGCCAGATGCAGGTTTACATCACGGTCGTAAACTTCCCGAACATGCCTGGCACACCACCCGCCGTGCTCGGCGCATTTCGCACTGGAGAGGCCACCAATTTTAGCTGGGACGTCGCGGTGCAGAAGGCCCGCACGGCGGTTGGTTTTTCGAACAACGGCAACACCGTGGCGATGTCGACGCGCACGGTCGGATTTCTCGCGCAGAGCAATTATCCGCCGGGCATCGATGGCAACCCTCCCGGTCCTTACAACGGTTTGCAGGAAATGCTCTCCATGTCGCCACCGAATCCGAATTTCCCAAACGGCATCACGATTTTCCCCGGTGGCTTTCCGCTTTTTCGAAATGGCCAGATGATCGGCGCAATCGGTGTGAGCGGCGACGGCGTCGACCAGGACGACATCGTCGGCGCATCCGGTACGCACGATTTTCTCGCGTCCGAGGCGATTCGCGCCGATCAATTCTTCTTCCGCCGCACGCGTCTGCCTTATGCAAAGTTTCCGCGCGACCCGGGATTGTAAGATCGACGTCCGGCAGGATCAACGTCGCCACGCGTTCACGTAGTTGGCGCACGGTTGCTGTCATCCCGAGCGGAGCGAGGGGACCTCACCGCCGAAGCTTGAGACACGCTCGCGCGAACGGTGTGATCAAGCAGCCAATGTGAGGTCCTTCATCCGCCTCAGGCGGATTCAGGATGACAGACGGAAAAGGCGCGCGGGAATTTGCGGTAACGGTTGCGACGGTCACTGAGAAACTTACAATCTCGCGTGCGTGTTCGACCGGACGCGCTCGAACATGTCTTCACCCACCGATCCTATACCGCCGGAATACGATTCGCCGACCGGACAACGTCCGGAAATAACAGGCGCGACCTTTCCCCGACACGATCCATATGCAGCGTTTCGTTCGCGCGGCTTCACTTTCTTTACCGCCGGTAATTTACTTTCGATCATCGGCCGGCAAATGCTCGCCGTCGCGGTGGAATGGGAAATTTACGCGCGCACACATTCCGCCACCGCGCTCGGGCTCGTTGGACTTGTCATTGCAATTCCGGTGGTCGCGCTCTCATTACCCGCTGGGCATTTGGCGGATCGCTTCAGTCGCAAGCAAATCATTCTCGTCGCGCAAGTTTTCAGCGCGGTCGCATCCGCGGCCCTGGCGCTAGTTTCCTGGAAACATCTGGCCATTCCATACGTGTCCATCTTGCAACAGGGCAACGGAGTTTTGCGTGCAATTGCCGGAGTTTTTGAGCGCCATCACGCGGGCTATCACTTCGACGATCCCTCCATTCCGCTGATCTACGCCCTGCTCTTTATCTACGGAACGGCGCGCACCTTCGCCTGGGCCGCGCGCAGCTCTTTTTTTCCGACCCTTGTCCCGCGCGATGCTTTTGCCAACGCCGTCACCTGGAACAACAGCGTTTTCCAAATCGGATCGGTCGTCGGCCCAGCGATTAGCGGCTTACTGGTGGCGGGCGTCGGATTTCCTGTCGTTTACATGATTGATGCAATATTTGCCTTCGCGTTTTTCCTCCTTGTCCTTCCAATTCCGCGGGCCAAACGCGTGGGTGAAAGAGCGGAAAAAAATCCGTGGCGCAGTCTCGTTGCCGGAATGCACTTTGTCTTCAGTAAGAACGTAATCCTGGCCACGATCTCGCTCGATTTGTTTGCCGTGCTGCTTGGCGGCGCGACCGCGTTGTTGCCCATCTTTGCCGATCAAATCCTGCACTGCGGACCGATCGGGCTCGGTTGGATGCGCGCTGCTCCCGCGGTGGGCGCGTTTGCGACGGCACTTGGGATTGCTTACTTCCCGCCGATGCGGCAGGCCGGTAAGGCATTGCTCTGGTGCGTGGCCGGATTCGGAATTGCCACGATTATTTTCGGTCTGTCCAAAGCATTTTGGTTGTCACTATTGATGCTCTTTCTCGCCGGCGGGTTCGACAGCGTGAGCGTGATTATCCGCGGCTCCATTGTGCAGCTCGTTACGCCCGACGAAATGCGCGGCCGTGTTTCCGCCGTGAACAACATTTTTATCGGCACATCGAACGAGTTCGGTGCCCTCGAGTCCGGATTGACCGCGGCGCTCTTCGGTCCGGTCGTTTCCGTGGTCGGCGGAGGAATCGGAACAATTTTGGCTGTGCTCGGCGCGGCCTGGAAGTGGCCGGAAATCCGCAAGATTGGCGCGCTCGACAAAACGCTTCGTTGAAAATTGTAGGGCGTCTGTGTCAGACGCCGTTTAGACTTGGGGTTTCGCAGAAGCGCCCTACAAAACCACCTCATGAAAATCGCCGCTGCCCAAATTTCGTGCGCACCGGGTGATCTCGATGGGAACGTGCGCAAGATTCGCGACTTTGCTTCACGCGCAAAAGAAGCCGGCGCCGAGCTGATCGTTTTCCCGGAGATGGTAGATACCGGCTACTCGATGCCGATCATTCAACAGCACGCGACTTCCTGGAACGAAGGCGCAGTGCCAAAGTTACAGAAAATGGCAAAGGAACTTGCCATCTCGATCGTGGCTGGCGTTTCCGATCGCAACGGAGCGCGCATTTACAATTCCCAGGTATTTGTCGATGCGAATGGCAAGATTTTCTCGAAATATCGAAAAACTCATTTGGTTACAGCCGCTCCGCTCGACGAACGCCCGTACTTCACGGCCGGTGACGCGTTTGTCAGTTGCAAGATCGACAAGCTCAATCTCGCCCTGAGCATTTGCTACGATCTGCGATTTCCCGAGTTCTGCCGAACGCTTGCGCTGGAGCATGGCGCAAATGTTTTTATCAACTCCTCCGCCTGGCCCTTTCCGCGGGTGGAACATTTACGCATCCTGGCGTTGGCGCGCGCGATTGAAAACCAGAGCTACCTCATCCTGGCGAATCGAGTCGGGACGGATGACGGAGTTACTTTCTGCGGCACGTCCGCGATCATCGATCCTTACGGTGCAATCGTCGCAGCTGCCTCGGTCGATCGCGAAGAGCTTATCCAAGCCGAGATTTCAGAAGACGTAATCAATTCCGTCCGCGATCGCATGCGCGTCTTCGACCATCGCCGGGGTGATTTGTACTAATCTGTAGCCACGGCGCTCTGCCGCCGTGTTCTGCCCGAGGCGCCCCGACCACCTTCGCTTCGCTTCGGCGCGGCAGGCAGAGCTGGGGCGGCTACAGCATCAGAACGAGCCCTGGAGCGAAACCATCCCGTAGGGCGCGCTGCTTCCTTCGTCATCAAACTGAACGCCGGCGCGATAAAAATCGAAGGTTCGATATGGCTGATAACCGATTTCGCCGGCGAGGGTGAGGATTTGTGAAATTTTCCATTCAAACCCGACGCCCGTTCGAATTTCGCCATAACTGAGCACGGCGTGATTGAGTCGCGGATTCCCATGTTTGACGCCGAAGTCATCACCAACCCGGAAGTTTGTTTGCTTAATGTTGCCCCCTAAATAGAGCGTGAGATCACGGGTCCATTCGAACTCGATACGCGGTTTCGGCAAAACTCCATTGAGGACCCATTGGCGCGAGATTTTCCAACGAACGCCGGCCGCGGGAATCACTGGATATTGCCGCTCAATATCGACGCTAACCCCGACAACAAACTGCAGGTTCGAATTGTAGATGTAGGTGCCGCCAACAATGAACGGCATGTTGAAGTCGTCCGATAAATCATCGAGTCCCGTGTTATAGACGCCGGGCTGCGCTTCAAATCGAACGAGAATTGAATCGGAAAACTGTGTGTCCAATCCGAGAATCAAGCCGACGGATTGCAGTGTGCCCGGAAGGGGAGCACCGCTCGGAAAGTCGAAAGAAAAGCGTTCCCATTCCGCGCCCAACCGCAGCACGCCGAATTTGACTCGCGGTGTAAAGACAAAGCGCAGAATGGTGTCGCTTTCATCGAAGTCGCGAACTTTCACCCGTCCATCGGCCACATCAGCACTGCCGATAAATGTTTCTTCAACGAGATATTCGCCGGAAAATCGGATCGATGCCGACTCGGGCGCGGTCGCGACTTCTTGGGGCAACGGCTCGACGCCCGCGACGAGAAAGCAGCCGAGCACGGCGGCGAGGGCATGACAAGATTTACAATTCATTGTTAACGTCCGCCGGTGTCGCGCCGGAAGAGTGTGATCGCTTTAGAAATATCTTTCATCATGGCTGATTCCGAACCGAGCCGCTCCACGCCATGCAACGACGCAAGCGAAGCGGAAGAAATCATGTCGCCGCGCCAGACCAGAGTCGAGCCCTTTCCTTGGGCCGTGACCGGCCACATTTGGTAAAGAGTAAGCGCGACGTAATAACCGCCGCTTGCGTAATAAAGAACATCGGCCGCCTGATAGGTTCCGCCAGCGCCGCCATGATTGTAAGATGCGCCCAGAGTGACGACGCCGTGATCGTCGACGTCGAGAAGTTCCCAATAAAGTTCGGGCGCAAATGATCCAGCGCCGCGACCGATTCCTGTCTGCCCGAGGAAACCGGAAAATTGTTTGCGAATTTTTTCGTGTTGTTTGAGCAGAGAATTCAACTCCTCGCCGGCGCGAATTGTCTCGCCGCCGTGATCGTAAGGCGGCTCCGCCGAGGTTCCACCGCTGACGAAGCTTTTGGCGCGCCCCGCCAAAACGTCGCTCCAAAAATTGGCGATGCTCGAAGGCATGGCGCCACCGCCAGTTTCGCCACTGGCGGAAAACTTCTTCGCTTCCTCTTTACTGATCTGCAATTCGGAACTGAGTTTTTTCGTAGCATCGACCAAGGTGCGGACGGGAGCATTGTCGGGCGCGCTCCTGAGTTTAGAAAAATCTGCCGGACGGGGGGAGGCGGGCAGATCGGAATGCAAGAAGACTTTCAGCTCGGGATGTTTGGTCGGGTTCCATTTGCGCAGCTTTTCGATCTGTTGCGCGGGCGAGCCCGGAACAACATAACAACTTTGCACAGAGAGAAATCGCCCGCTCATGGGCGGACCATGCTGGATCTTCACATCGCTCTGGGCGAGCTCGGCAAGGTCGATCTTGTCGAAAATGGAAAAGCCGGCGAGCTCGCTGGCTGGGTCGGCCAGTGCGACTGTCGATCTGGCGCAGAAGAGCACGAGCACCAACCCCCGCAACGTTCCGGCTCGGCGGACGAGCGAGAAAAAGAGGAAAAACCGGCGAGTGGTTTCGAATTTCATGAGAAGAGATATTTATGGCCCGCGGCCAATGGTTGCAAATCGGTGCACATCATCGCAATAGGTTTCGCAGATGAACGACCCAGTGATCGTGCTCAATCGTTTGAGCAAGAATTTTGGCCAGGTCCAGGCAGTGCGGGAAGTTTCCCTTTCCATCGAGCCGGGCGCCATCTTCGGTTTTCTGGGTGCGAATGGCGCGGGCAAAACCACCACCATCCGCATGCTCTGCGGCTTGACCCGGCCGACCGGCGGCCAGGCTTTCATCGCCGGCTTCGATGTCTGGCAGGATCGACATCTGGTGCGCGCCAAATTCGGTTATGTTGCGCAACGCTTCAGTCTCTATCCCGATCTCACGGTCGACGAAAACTTCCGTTTCTTCGGCGGCGCCTATCGCGTTCCCTTTGGCGAATTGGAAAAGCGGATCGAACGCTTGCTTACCCTCATTGATCTTGAAAAAAAGCGTCACACCGCCGCCGGCACTTTATCCGGTGGAATGCGACAGATGCTCGCGCTCGGTTGCGCGCTCATTCACGATCCGCCGTTGCTTTTTTTGGATGAACCGACCTCCGGCCTCGATCCAGTGCATCGCCAGCAAATGTGGAATTTACTCTACGATGTGAGTCATCAGGGAAAAACAGTTTTTGTTACAACCCATTACATGGATGAAGCGGAGCGTTGCACCGAAGTCGGTTTTCTGGAAAGCGGCCAGCTTCTGGCCAAAGCTTCGCCGCGCGCTTTGAAAGAAAGTTTTCGCGTGCGTCTGCTCGAGCTCGACGTAGCGCCACTTATGCCGGCGCTGGTTCAGCTCCGAAACGTTCCGGGCGTGCTCGGCGTTTCGTTGCGTAGCGGCAGTTTGCGACTCTACGCGCCGGAACCGGAGAAACTTTTGGCGAGCTGGCGGGCAGAGTGGCCTTTTCCCGAGTTGCGCTTTCTGGGCGAACGCTGGGTCGAGCCGGATATGGAAGATGTCTTTACCGCGTATTCGCAAGGTTACGATGCCGTCCTGAAAAGATCGACATGATGAAAGGAATATCACTCGGCGCCATTGCCAGCGTGGCCTACAAGGAGTTTCTCCACATTTACCGGGACCGGCGTGTGCTTGTTCTGCTGCTCATTCTGCCGCCGCTCTTTACGTTGATTTTCGGGCACGCCTTTGAGGCGCAGGAGATGACCAATGTTCCGGCGCTGCTGATCGATCGCGATCCAACGCCGCTTACACAAACTTTCATCGATATCGTGACGAAGAACAAAACTTTCCAATGGCGCAAACTGCCGCCCGAAGTGAGGAACGAATCCGATTTGCTCGAACACCACGTGTGGGCTTCGCTGGTCGTTCCGGCCGGCTGGAGCGAAAGCCTGACCAACGGTAACCCCAAGCCCCTGATTCTATATCTTGATGGAAGCGATACGAACACGGCGACGCAATTGGAAGGGAGCGTGCAACAGAGCTTGGCCGATTTCCAATTGAAGGAGCGCGATATCATGATCGAGAACCTGCCCGAGGAAGTAATCGAGCTCGGCAAGAAGCTTCCGGTGCCAATTCGCAAGCAATTCGTCTCCCTGATGGAGGCGTGGTCGGTCGAGCACAGGATTCTTTATAACCCGCAGACGCGCTTCATCGATTACGTCGTGCCGGGGATCATCGGTCTGATTCTGCAACTGCTAACGGTAACGCTGATGGCCTGTACGATCGCGCGGGAACGTGAATCAGGAACGCTCTACCAATTGATGGTCACGTCGCTGCGGCGCGGCGAGATCGTGATCGGCAAGATTGTGCCGTACCTCGCGGTCTCGATCTGTTTGATTGTCGTGATCATGTCGCTGGCTTGGTGGCATTTCCGCGTGCTTTTCCACGAGCCGGCCGCGCTGGCCTTGATTTGCCTGCTCTTTCTGCTTTGCTCGCTCGGGCTCGGTTTGCTGATCTCCGCCATTTCGCGAACGCAAACGCAAGCCATCCAGTTCTCGGTTTTCTTTTTGCTGCCGGTCTTTGTTCTTTCCGGCGCGTTTGCACCGCTCGAGCAGTTACCCGCCGCGATTCGCTACGTGTCGGAGATTTTTCCGCTGACGCATTTTTGTCGCGCATTTCGCCTCGTGAACATGTATCACGCCACCGCTTCGTTTTACGTTGTCGATCTTCTCGTGCTTCTGGCTGGCGCGCTCGTTACGTTCGTGGGCGCGGCCTTTCTATTGAAACGGATCGAGCAATAAGATCGACACGCCCGTTTGGGAAGAGACAGCCGATTTATCTGGCGGGAACGATCATGATTTGGGGATTTGAATGCCATGAAAAGAGGGAACGTTGGTTTTTGCTTGATAACAGTGGCAATGATCGCGGCATTCGGTTGGAGCGCGCTGGGTGCGGCGTCCAGCGAACCCGATAATTCCACACCGCAACAGGTGTTTGATGGAATGCGCCAGAGTTTCCGCGCCGAAAAGGCAAAGGGCGTGCACGCGCGTTATCAATGGCAGCTCAGCGGGCCGAACGGCGGCGAATGGTGGATCGACGTGAATGACGGCACCTACAAAATGGGCAAAGGCAAGATCGACAATCCGAACGTTACCTTCATCGCCAGCGACAAAACCTGGGTGGCGCTTTCCAACGGCAAACTCAAAGGGACATGGGCGTTTCTGACGGGACGCCTAAGAGTCCGCGGCGACCAAAAGGTAGCGCGAAAACTGGACGAGATTTTCCCCTAGAACTTCGCCTCGACGTTCAACCGGACGTAAGGCGCGGGATCTATTTTCTCGCTAATATGGGCGCGGAAAAAATCGAACTCGCGTATGATCGTGTAGCCAGCGCCTACGGCGATTTGAAACGGCTTGAAGCCGTCGTACCTCGCCTGCACCCCTACCCGGTCCTCATTGTATTGTAGAACGGCGTTGTGCAGTGTCACTCCTCTCGCGGGGATGAACAGATCGTCGGTCCGATAACTATCGTAGACAATGTTGGCGAGCAGACGGAATTGCCAATCGTCGTTCGGTTGATAAACGAGAGCGGGCTTCGGGAACACGCCTTCCAGGCGCATTTTTTCGCTGATCAGCCAGATGATGCCGCCGCCGGGAGCCACCACGGGGTGCTGGTAAAGACCGCCGCCCACGCCGATCACGGCAAAAACTTTATCTTTTATGAGGGGAAAACTGACGAAAATCTTCGCCGGTACATCAACGGCATCGCCGCTAACGCGGTTCTGAAAATAGACTCCGGGGTCGATTTCAATACTTGCGCCGGCATGGTCGTGCACCACGTATTCGAGCGCGAAATGGGCGTAAGCGCCCTGCAGGTGGTCGGGCAGGCCGTTGTTCGTCCCGCCAAAATCGAACCGCTCGTATTCCAGCCCGGCCCTGAAGTACCACTTGCCCTTAATGAGAAAGCGATGGTCGTAGCTAAAATCATCGTAGAGGGAATCGCCGTGGCCGAAAGCGGAATTACGGAAGTCACCCGAGAAAGTGTAGATCGTCTCTTGAGCGAAAAGATCACGCGAGTTTTCGTCTTCCGATTTAGAAAGCTGGCCTTCGGGATTCTCGCCGGCAAAAACGACGGTACCGGCACTGAAAAGAAGGCTAAGAAACAGGAAAGCGAATTTTTTCATAATGAATTTGCGAGGTCTACGATGTATCGGATGGCGCAGGCTGACTCCGTGTATCGAATTATAGATATTTCAGCAAGCAATGATTCAGAAGGATTATGCGGGAGACCGGTGAATGTGGCGAAGAAAGAGCACGAAGAATGCTAACCGAAGGACTTGACCAGCACCTTATCATAAATATCTTAATTAGCCCTTTTCCGTGATTAATCTTCTTCTCCCCCCTTCAAATGGCGCGGTCATCGCTCTGGCGAACCCGCTTGCCGGCGCCGATCAGCAGATCGCGTCCTGGTTCCATGCGCATCAGACGAGCACGTTTGGGACCATTCTGCGGGCCCTGAGCGAACCCGGTTCAAGCACCTGGATTGGCGTCGTTTTGTCTTTCCTGGTCTTATTCTTTGTTTGGAAGCGCGGCTGGTCTTCGCTCATTACCCTGGTTGTGGCAGTGCCCGGCGGCATGTTGCTGAATGAGCTGGTCAAAATTCTCGTCCATCGACAACGTCCATTCTTGGAAGGGCCGTTTGTCGATTGGTCGGGTTACAGTTTTGCCAGCGGCCATACCATTGGAGCCACCCTGCTTTATGGGCAGATCGCTCTTTTTCTTATTCCGCTCTTGAAAACACGGCATTGGCGGGGCCTCGCCGTTTGCATGGCGGCTTTGCTTGTCTTGTCCGTAGGATTCAGCCGGATGGCCCTCGGTGCGCATTATTTCACCGACGTGCTCGCGGCCATCTTCTTCGGGACTCTTTGGCTGGCGTTTTGCTTATTGGCGGGCAAGCCGATACGGCGAATCGTTTCGCGCGCCCGGCGGTCAGGCGCGGAACTTCCCGTCGCGGCCCAAGTCGCCCTCATGCCTGTTATCACGGCCGACGAGGGCGTGAAAAATCTGGGCTGATTTAGCCCACTCCATCGCAGCAGCGCTAGTCTGCATTCGTGCTAACGTCACGAGCACGCGCGTCTGTGCTCAGGTAGCCACACGATTCTTGAGAGACGATGAAAAAACCGCGAAAAATCCAAGTAGCGATTTATGCCTGCGGTTTCGTCGGAGCTGTGCTTTTCGTTGGCTTGCTCTTGCGGCAAGGGGTTTGGCAGGTCGGAACCGCCTTCAAGACTGCGGGCTGGGGAATAGCAGGCGTAGTCATTTGCCACCTCGTTCCGGTATTTCTCGATGCGGTTGCGTGGGCGGTCCTGTTTCCAAAAGAGCATCGCCTGCCACTGTCCAAGTTGCTTTGGATGCGCTGGATTGGTGAATCGGTTAGCACGCTCATTCCATCCGCGGCAGTCGGCGGCGATATTGTGCGGGCGCGCCTGGTCGCGATTAACGGCGTACCGCTCCCGATCGCAGCCGGTAGCGTGCTCGTGGACGTCACACTCGGCGTTTTCACCCAGGTTGGTTTTACTTTGTTGGGGCTTTGGCTGCTTGTCGATGTCACCGGACACACCAGTTTCGTGGGTCCAACATTGATCGGAGCGCTTACCGGCGTACTGGCGACCGCCGGATTTTATTTCGTGCAGCGGCTCGGAATGTTTCGCTTTCTCGGTCTCATCTTCTCGCGTCTGGCCAATTCGCCGGATTGGCATTCGCTCGTGCAAAGCGGCCAGACACTGGACGAAGCCATTCGCTCGCTTTATGCGCGGCGTCGTGGAGTGCTAGCTTGTTGCGGTTGGACGATTGTTTCGCTAATCAGCGGCTCGGGCGAGATATGGATTGCGCTCTACGCGCTCGGTTTGCACGCCACTTTTGTTAACGCACTCATCCTCCAAAGCATGGTCCTGACGATTCGTTCCGCGGCGTTTGCCGTGCCCAGCGGCTTGGGCGTGCAGGAAGGCGGTTATCTGATCGTGGGCGCTCTCCTCGGCATTCCAGGCGAGGCTGCTTTTGCTTTGTCTCTCATCGCGCGAGTTCGCGAATTGGCTCTGGGCATCCCTGGTCTCGTGACCTGGCAACTGATTGAAGGGCGCCGACTCTGGCGCGCACGTGAGGCAGCATAAATTTTGAGGGTAGGAATGGCCTTGCGCAATTTGGCCAGCCGGCTTTTCACTTTCGCCTTATCCGTAAAATTCGTGCGCACGCCCCACCAAATCCAGGCAAGACCACTTGGCAGGCAAAGCTGTTCTTTGACTTGGGCAATGACCGCGGCCTCTCCGTAGTGACGCAAAAAGCAAAGTGCGAATGGCAGCCATTGCTGGCTGGAGACAAGTCCCACCATATCGAGTAGAAAAACGACCAGGTCGTCCGCCTGGCGTTGTCTGGCGGTTAGAGATTTCTCATGGACGATCTCGAAATCGATCAGGCGCGCGCGATCGGTCTTCTCGTTATAGATGACGTTCGGCGTCGACGCGTCGCCGTGCGACCATGGGCCATTGAATTCGTCCGTCCAAAATTGGTGGGCGCGGCGAAGCTCATTCGCGGCCGCCCTCAACATCCGCTGATTGAGCGTGCCCTCCTGCATGTGGTCCCAAATACTTTTGCCCGGCAGTTTGTCTTCGATAACCGTTCGCTTTCCCGAGGCGACGGCGTGAAAACGATCGCCGTTGAGCATCTTGAAACACATTATCTCCCAGCGCCGCCAATTGTCGACTTTGCTCCAGAAACGAATCGGTATGCCCGTCACAAAAAAATAAAGATTGGCCAGATCGGCCATTTTCTCGCCAGCCAGGTTGCGGCACTTGACAACCACGCGACGACCGCGTCGCGTCTTTTCGCTGATCGAGTTGATCTTTAGCGAATCGACAGCGGCGGTGGCCGCGTTGACCAGAGCTTTGGGCACGAGATTCTCGGCCAACGTGCTGCCATTTTTCCCTAGAAACATCTTCTTTTCTCTATTCGCCCTGGTTGGCTTCTACAGCATTCGTCATTCCGGAAACGTCATCGTCTCGCCGATTTTCATAACCCGCAGCGTGCTCTTTGCGCCTGCTGCTTTCAGCGCGGACTCGAACGCTTCCGGTGTCCCCGTCAACACCGGGAATGTGGCGAAATGCATCGGCACAACCATTCTGGGCTGCACCAGTTTAACCGCATGTGCCGCGCGCGCCGGTCCCATCGTGAAATGATCGCCCATGCAGACCAGCATGATGTCGATCTTGTGAAACTCTGGAATCAGCGCCATGTCGCCAAAAAGGTCGGTATCGCCGGTGTGATAAATGACCGGACCATTGCGGATCGAAATAACAAAGCCACCGGGCGACCCGCCGTATCGTGGACCGGATTTGTCATCAATCGTCACGCCCGAGCCGTGATGCGCGCGAACGAACAACACCCTTACGTCGTCATCGAGCAAACCAAATTCTCCGCCGAAGCCACCAATCGTATCCATCTCCGCGAGTTCGGACGGATATCCGAGAAACTTCACGAGCGCATCGGCGACATCGAAGTTCGCCACAAGATTGGCACGCGTGCGCCTGGCGATCTCAACTGCATCGCCCACGTGATCGCTGTGCCCATGCGTGACGAAAATCAAATCGACCTTGCTCAGCTTCGCAAGATCATCCTTGGCATTTGGATTTTTCGGATTCGTGATCCAGGGGTCGATCAATAGAACGTGGCCGCCCGGCGTCGTGATTTTGAAGGCGGACTGACCGTACCAGATAACTTGCGTTTGCGAGGCCATGATAATGACGAAAGCGAGAATGCGAAGCGGAGCAAATGCGAGAATGATGAAGGTCGAAGGTCGAAGTTGGAAAAAGATCGACATCTCCTTTCGACTTTAGAAATTCGTCATTCGGATTTCGTCATTATAGTTAAGATCGACATATGGAGCATGACATCGCACATCAACACATCGCGGCGACCGACCACCGTGTTGCCGAGTTAATCGCGCGTTCAATTCGTTACAACATCGCGCCGGGCAAGTCGGTTCGACCCTTCGATGCGCTGGCCGAGTCGATTGCTTACCAGCAACTGAGCGGCAAAGCCGCCGCCACCATCTGGGGCCGCGTTCGCAAACTCTTTCCCGGCAAACATCTCGATCCCAAACTTGTTTTGAAAATGCCGGATAAGAAACTGCGTGCCGCCGGGCTCTCGCGCAGCAAGGTCGCAGCGATCAAGGATCTGGCGGCGAAAACGCTCGACGGCACTGTCCCGAGCGCACGGCTGCTCACGAAAATGAACGACGAAGAGATCGTCGAGCGCCTCATTACGGTACGCGGCATTGGCCGCTGGACGGCCGAGATGTTGTTACTCTTCGATCTTGGCCGGCCGGATGTCTGGCCGGTAGATGATTACGGTGTGCGCAAAGGTTTCGCGAAAACGTTCGGTCGTCGAAAGCTTCCCACGCCCAAGCAGTTGCGGAAGCTCGGTGAGAAATGGCGACCTTATCGTTCCATGGCTGCCTGGTATTTCTGGCGCGCGCTCGATGCGCCCGAAAAGAAGAATCGGCCCGACTGAGGCGATCGTTCAAGCGTCGTAGAGTTAAAGCGATGAAGCGTTCCCACCGCTTCAACCGTTCAACGCTTTAACGTTTCAACGCGCGGCAGAAGCCGCATTGACTTTGCGCCCCTATCTCACTAAAACGCCAGTTATGGCGACGATTCACATTACTCGCGGGACCACCGGCCTAGGAACATTTTCGGAAGAAGAAGTGCGGGAGGGACTTCGCACCGGACGTTTCATTTCCACTGACCTGGGCTGGCGCGAAGGAATGTCGACCTGGGAGCAACTTTCAAAGTTCCCGGAATTCGCCACTGGCGCGCCGCCGCCACCGCCACCATCCGAGGCAAGATCGACAATTACCCCGGTCGGCCCTGCCGCTGACACTCCTGCGCCGCGCAGCGGTTTGCCATGGGATAACCGCGCCGGGCGGCCATTCTTCAATGCGTTCATTGAGACGCTGCAAATGGTCTTGAGCCGGCCGGCGGTCGCGTTCACCGCCATGAAACGTGAAGGCGGCCTGGCCGATCCGCTCATTTACGCGCTTATCGGAGAGTGCTTTGGGCTCGTGTTTTATTTTATCTACAGCATGCTCTTTCGATCGTTCGGTGGTCTGGCGGAGAGAAACAATCCCGTCTCGCATCTGGCCGCCATGGGCATCGGATGGATCCTGCTTCTGATTCTGGCGCCGATCTTTGTCGTCATTGCAATATTTGTCGGCTCGGCCATCCTCCACGTCTGCTTAATGATCGTGGGGGGCGCGAAACAAGGTTTTGAAACAACCTTTCGTGTCGTCTGTTACGCGGGCGGTTCCGTCGGACCGTTGCTCGTGGTTCCATTCTGTGGCGGGGTAATCGCGGGAGTCTGGAGAATCGTCCTCAACTGCATCGGTTTGGCGCGTGCCCATGAAACCGATACCGGCCGCGCCGTTCTCGCTGTTTTTCTTCCGTTAATCGTGTGTTGCGGCGCTGGGATTTTTATAGCCATCTTGTTTCCGGCGCTGCTGGTTTGGAGTCACCAGCAATAATCGAGCGCCATTCGGACGACTTCCTGACTTGGTGGTACAACTAATCGGCCATGCGTTTGATCGTTCGTCGCCTCGAGCCGGGTGAACTCAACCACGAGCTGCTGTGGTTGAGTGTTTCGGTCGGGTCGCTCGCGTGCGCTACAATTTGGTTCTCGTTTGGTTTGCCCTGGCCTAGCTGCGTGTTTCACGACATCACCGGCTTGCCATGTCTCACCTGCGGAGCCACGCGATCGACCATCGCGTTCCTGCATGGCAATTTCGTAGCGGCGTGGCTTTGGAATCCGATCGCTTTTCTCGCCCTCAGTGGCATCACCCTATTTGATCTTTACGCCATTTCCGTTCTCGTCATGCGCGCCAAACGGTTGCGAGTTGTCCTCTTGAGCGAACGCGCCAAACAATTCACACGATTCGTTGTTATGGCCGCGCTCGCCTTGAACTGGATCTATTTGCTCTCGACTTGGCGAAGCTTTTAGGTGGATCGAGCAGTCTCTTGCTCGATGCTAAATATGGCGGCGAAGCCGCGTTGCCTAACATCATCCGCGGAGCGGTCCATCCAGCTAAGGTATCGGCAGCCGTCCAACATCGTCGAGCGGCGCACCGCGATGTTGTTCGATGAATGCCGTTGGATTGAGCCAGCCGCGCGTATCATCACGATAACCCGGTCCGATAAACGGCGTAACGAACTCGCGCATCTCGAAATGGAGATGCGCAAAATATCGCCCATTGGCTGTCCCAACCGTGGCGATCTGTTGACCGCGTCGCACCTTCTCGCCCGCATGCACCAACACTTGATCGACATGTCCGTAATACGACTGCACATACGTACGCGTGCCATTGTTGATGTAGGCATGCAGCACGATGATGACGTTGCCCCATCCCGGGCCACCATCGCGCGCGAGCAAAACGCATCCATCCGCGACGCAATAAATCGGATCACCCAGATCGCTGTCTTCTCCGCCGATGCCGTTGAGATCGTCGCCGAGATGTTTATTCTCAGTGAAACGTTGTGCGTTGTAAGCGAGCGCGCCGTTTTCGCTCCCAAGGGGGAAATCGAAACGCGTCGCTGTCGGGATCGAAGCCAGCTCAAGCGCTGATGGAATCTGAAAGGCAAGATCGACCCGCTTCGATCGCGCCAGCTCCGGCCAAAGCTTGATTGTAACTGTCCCGAGGAATCCGATTAAGAACGCGAACGCGATAACGCCCCCAAAGATGACGCGTTTCATTGCTTAACCACGAAGATCACCAAGGAAACGAAGTCGGCAGGAAGGCTGTAGAACGGAAAGTACGAGAATTTTCTTCGTGCACTTGGTGTCCTTCGTGGTTGAACTTCTGGTCGAATGAGGATTTTGGTTACCGGTGGCGCGGGTTTCATCGGCTCGCATCTTGTCGAAAAATTACTCGGGGCTGGTCACGCTGCCGCCATCCTCGACGACTTCAACGATTTTTACGATCCGCAAATCAAACGCGCAAACATCGCTGCTCTTTCGAAGGACGTTCCGGTTCATCATGTCGATCTTCGCGAAAATGCCGCCGTGCGAAACTTATTTCACCGCGAAAAATTCGATACCATTGCGCATCTGGCAGCGCGCGCGGGCGTGCGTCCATCCATTCAACATCCACAGCTTTATTACGATACCAACGTCGCCGGCACCCTTCACCTTCTCGACGCGGCGCGCGCGACCGGCGTCGAGCGCTTCATTTTCGCTTCCAGCTCATCTGTCTACGGCGTTTCAAAAACTGTTGCGTTTTCGGAGGAGCAGCATCTTACCCAAACCATCAGTCCTTACGCTGCGACCAAGATCGCCGCCGAATTCCTTTGTTCGACCTATGCACATCTTTACAAACTGCGCGTCGTGGCGCTGCGTTATTTCACCGTTTACGGCCCGCGCCAGCGCCCCGATCTGGCCATTCACCAATTCACGAAAAAAATCCACGCTGGCCAGCCGATCGACCAATTCGGTGATGGCACCACCCGCCGCGATTACACTTATATCGACGACATCATTCAAGGCACCGTGGCCGCACTCACATATAACGGACCGCTGTTCGATATTTTTAATCTCGGCGAAAGCGAAACCATTCAGCTCAAAGATTTGATCGAGAAAATCGAAAAGGCGCTCGGCAAAAAGGCCAAGATCAATCAATTGCCCGAGCAGCCGGGCGATGTTCCGTTGACTTGTGCTGACATTTCTAAAGCGAGAAAATTGCTCGGCTACAATCCGACCACGCAACTGTGCGAAGGTCTGCCCCGTTTTATCGAGTGGTTCATGCAGCGTGCGAGTTGAGCTGTTGATCTTGCCGTTCGCGCAGCGGGAAGAGAATAGCCCAGCCTTTTAAGGCTGGGTCTTCTGATCCATTCATTAATGAGTCCTTCCGGGACGAAAGAAGCGATCTGTCGTCCCTCGCGGGACTTTTTCGTAGTAGTCAATTGTTACCCCAGCGTTGAAACGCTGGGCTATTCTCATTTCGGCGATAACGTTGTAATTTGTTTACGATGGCTCCGAATCTGTCGTTCGCGCAGCGCTCCTGTTTCATCGCCGGCCAGGCGAAATCCGGAACCACATTGCTGGCCGCGCTGCTCGACAATCATCCGGAGTTGCTCGTGCTACCGGAAGAGACGGCATATCTCCCAACTGTTCTCAGCAAATACGCGCCGCGCGGCCGCCGTGCGCAGTTCGATTATCTCACGCGCGAATCGCGCTCGAACGTGCTCTTTGCCGGGCCGAGCGTGCGCGGCAAGCGCGATTACGCCGATTTTCCGCGTACCGAATTTCTCGAAAGATTCGAGCGCGCCGCTTTCGACCCCGCCAGGGTCGACAACGACCTGTTGGTCCTGATGGTCGAATCCTATGCCGCGACTTTGGACATTCCGCTCGATCGAATTAAGCGTTGGGTGGAGAAAACGCCTGCCAATCGGGATCACATCGCGACGATCGTCTCTCGATTTCCGCACGCCAAGATTTTGGTCACGATGCGCGACCCGCGCGCAATTTTGGCCGCGCAAATCGCAATCACTGAAAAAAGGGCGAGAAGAGACTTTTCGATCTACTACGTTATTGCGCACTGGCGCGTTGCCGCCAAACTAGTCCGGCGCGTTTTGCACGGTGAGATCGAGGGAATTGTCGTGCGTTACGAGGATCTCGCGAGCGATTCGTCGACGACGATGAAGAAAGTTTGCGATTACCTCGAGATCGCGTTCGATCCCGAGATTGTGCTGAAACCAACCAAGGTTGGCCGCGCCTGGTCGGGTAATTCGGCTGCGCAAACCGATTTCTTGCAGATCAGCAGCGAGCCGGTTTCGCGTTGGGAGAGCGAATTGTCCGATGACGAGATTGGCTGGGTTGAATGGCATTGCCGCGATCTCATGCCGGAGTTTGGGTATGAACCGCGCCTCAAACGGCATGCCTTGCGCCATTGGACAAAGCCGATTCGCGGGGAGCGCCCGCGCGAATACCTGAAGTCGCGCGCCTACTCGTTGCGTGACGATTGGATCCGGCGCGTTTAGCGGTCATCCCGAGCCGCTGCCGGACGGCCAGGGACCTCACAATCGCAGATCACGTTATTCAATTTGACGGTGATCCGTAAGCAGTTTGAGAGGTCCCTTATCCCGCCGCTGCGGGATTCGGGATGACAACGCCAAGATCGACATCTTTCTGGTAGGGACGCGGACAGCGCAGCGCGCTGTGCCGACCATTTTCCTTCTGCTTGCAATCGCCCGGGTGTTGCGTGATACTCAGCCCCAGATGTCGGGAATCTTGTTCGATTCCGTCTGCTTTTAACGACGATTCAGATTTCTGTGATTATGATGCGAGCTTTTGCATCCTCCCTGCTTCGTTGGCTGACTGCAGAGATTTACGGTTCGAGACAAATCCATTCCCGCCATAACCGGACGGAGTTTCCGATGGCGTCGCAGAATGCTTGTAATGGTTCGCGCGCCGGAAGTTGTGCATCGATCGATGCGCTCCGACCATTTAATAATTCGGATAAATTCAAGAATAACTATGAGATCTCATTCACCCGGGAGACGTTCGCGGCACTCGCGCGGCGGATCCCGACGAAGGGGCGATCGTCCGCGCCATCAAAGCGCGCCCACGAAAGCTCCGCAGAAAACATTCTGGCAACGATTGGCGGCGTTTTTCGCAGGAAACGGCAAGAGCGGACAACAAAAACCGGCCCAGGCGGCGCGCAATGGCTCAGAGCCTTCGCGTCCGGCGCGTAAAGTAGAATCGGTCGAAGTCACTTCGCCGCGTCTTTACGTCGGCAATTTGTCGTTCGACGCGACGGAGAGCGATCTCTTCGAGTTGTTTAACGGTGTCGGTCACGTGCAAAACGCCGAGGTCGTAAGCTATCGCCACAACCAGCGCTCCAAAGGGTTCGCCTTCGTGTCCATGCAAACGATCGACGAGGCGAAACGCGCGGTGGAGGAATTACACGACAAGGAATTCCTCGGTCGCAAGCTCGTCGTGAGCGGCGCCAAATCGAGCGAGCACCACGTGCACGAGTAAGATCGGCAATCTGTTTTTCAGCCGGGAGACGAAGCGAAAGCGCGTCTCCCGGTTTGTTTTTGGAAGGAATGCCGAAATCCGAATGACGAAACAAATCCGAATGTCGAAATCCGAATCATGGAGTGCCTAGCGCCGTTCTTCGTCATTGGAACTTCGTCATTTCTTCGACATTCGGCATTCGTGCTCCGTCATTCATGAAGCGCACTTTTTCATTGTCGGCCCCATCGCTATTTGTCATTCCGAGCGAAGTCGAGGAATCTCACATAGTTAACAGTAAGAGATGTCTCCCAGCCTTCGCATGATGCTACGGCGCGGCAAGCGACTCCGCTCGACATGACAGGTGAGGAGCAGCCAGAACACCGTTTCGGTGTACAAAACGCCTTTTTCATTGTGGGTCCGACCGCCGTCGGAAAATCCGAGCTCGCCGCCGATGTGGCGCGGAATCTCGACGCTGAGATTGTCAGTGCTGACGCGTTTCAGATTTATGGCGGGCTTGAATTGCTCACCGCGAAGCCGGACGCCGCTACTCTCGCCAAAGTTCCGCATCATCTCATCGGGACGATGTCGATCTTGCAGGAAATGAACGCGGCAAAATTCCGCCAGTTCGCGCTTCGCGCCATCGGTGAAATTCACGCCCGGGGCAAGTTGGTCATCGTCGTTGGGGGCAGCGGTCTTTACATCAAAGCGCTCACCCACGGATTAAACGCCGCGCCGTCCGCTGATCCCGTGCTGCGCGCCCAGTTGAACGAGCTCACATCCGATCAATTACGGGAAAAGCTTGTCCATCTTGATCCGGAAACCGCACGCAAGATCGACATGAAGAATCGACGGCGAGTGGTTCGCGCTTTAGAGGTTTCTCTGCTTGCTGCCGCGCCCGTGTCCGTGCAGCGCACGCAAGCTTTAACCGGGGTCGTTGACCCCGGCCGGCCGCGGTCAGGCCCGCTAAACGGAGCGGCTGTAGAAGGCATTTTTGTTTTTCGCAACCGGGAAGAACTCCACAAACGAATCAACCAGCGCGTGGAAGCTATGTTTGAAAACGACGTCATCGGGGAGGTGCGTGCAATCGATGAAATCGGATCTACCGCCGCCAAGATGATCGGGTTGCGCGAGATTCGCGAGCACCTCGAAGGGAAGATGTCGATTTTGCAGTGCATGCAAAAGATTCAAGGGGCGACACGGCAATATGCCAAAAGGCAATTGACCTGGTTCCGCCACCAAACTAGCTTTGAACCGCTGAACTTATCGCTTCTCACTCACAAAGAAGCCATTGAACGGATTTCGCAGCGCGCGTCGTTGCTCGGCCGCGCGAAGGGATGATCGAGACACGTCCGAAGAGAAACCACGAGCGCGCAATCCTGATTGGTCTGGAGCAGGAAGGGGTTTCGAAATGGGACCTGCGCGATTCGATGGAGGAGCTTGCTGAACTCGCCAATTCCGCCGGCGCGGAAGTGGTCGACACCATTACGCAAAAATTGCAGAAGCCGACCGCGCCTTATTACATCGGCAAAGGCAAAGCCGAATTGATCAAGGATTCTTTGCAAGATCGACAAGTGACGTCGGTGATCTTTAATGACGAGCTTTCGCCAGCGCAGGGGCGCAATTTGGAGAACTTGCTCGCGCGCAAGGTCCTCGATCGCACGCAATTGATTCTCGACATTTTTGCGCAACGCGCGCGCAGTCGCGAAGGCCGTTTGCAAATCGAACTGGCGCAGTTGCAATATCTTTTGCCGCGGCTGACTGGCATGTGGGAACACCTTTCTCGTCAAACCGGCGGAATCGGCATGCGCGGTCCTGGTGAAACACAGTTGGAAGTCGATCGCCGTCGCGTGCAGGAACGGATCGCCCGGCTCGAGCGTGAACTTGAATCAGTGCGCAAGACGCGCGCCGTGCAGCGACAGGGCCGCAAACGGCATCAATGGCCGGTCGCGTCAGTTGTCGGTTACACAAATGCGGGTAAATCGACGTTGCTGAATTTGCTCACCGGCGCGGACGTTGTCGCGGAAAACAGGCTTTTCGCAACGCTCGACCCAACGACGCGCAGTTTCACTTTGCCCAATAAGCAACGCGTGTTGCTTACCGATACCGTCGGTTTTCTGCGAAAACTTCCGCACACCTTGATCGAATCATTCAAAGCTACGCTGGAGGAAGTAAGCGAGGCCGATCTGCTCATTCATGTTGTCGATCTTAGCCACGCGCGCGTCGACGAGCAGATGGAAGCGGTCGATAAAGTGACCAAGGAACTCGACGCCTATGGGAAGCAAACGCTGATCGTTTTTAACAAAATCGACAATCTCGCGGACAGAGAGCTGGCCGAAACCTATGTGAAAAGATTTTCCGGCAGCGTGGCAATTTCCGCGCGCACCGGCGAAGGCGTGAACAAACTCGTGCAGGCGCTGCAGGGCGCGCTCAGCTCATGGCGACTGCGTCTACATTTTCGTATTCCGACGAAGGAATCGGCGCTTCTTGCGGAGATTCATCGTGTCGGTCACGTCCTTGAATTGAAATATGCAGGCAACGATGCTGTGATCGTGGCGCATGTGCCGCCGCATCTCGAAGCGAAGCTTTCTCGATTTTCGCAATAGCGAATTGCGCGCGGCGAAGCAGTCTGCATCTTGGCTCGATGAAAAGGATCGAGCCGATTCTCGAGCGCGCCGGGCTCGGTCGCGGATCGCCCGTGCGCAAGATCTTGATCGCGATCATTGGAACAACGGTTCTCGTTA
>WNFR01001813.1_pt1 | contig 22332 bp, 14 predicted proteins | sample 5400221 | NCBI WGS metagenome assembly WNFR01 (sample SAMN13153357, study PRJNA577476) | soil metagenome | isolation source: 40 cm soil under Madrone tree | place: USA:California | collected 2016-06-14 | reverse complement strand
TTGTCAAACAAACTCTGAGATTTCGGCCCAGCCATAACGGTCACTTAAAAAACGCATTTGCAGCGGTAAATGGATTATAATTCAAGTTAATAGCAGCATAACACACATCGTGGATGCTGTCTTAAAGTCTAGTTTTGCAGGATTTTGGGACGATTTTCTTTGGAACGTTTTAAGAAATTGCATCGTATATCGAAGCGAGCACGACGGGGTCGAGGTATAAAGGAACCGAGTGCGAGAGTTTCGAAGTAAAGAGGTTGAAATGTACGAAAGAAGAAGTAATCTTAAAATTGTCGGCATGATTTTGCTGGGCTTGTTTGCCGTTGTCGTTGGCGTTCCACTGCTCCTGGTGGCGTTCGGAGCAGTCGCCTTAACGTCATTAATAATTTTCGCAAAATTAGTCGCCCTGGCGATCTTCGCTATAAAACTGGCGGTAGCAATTGCCATTGTTTACCTGATTGTCGTTGGAATCCGGGCCTTTCTTAAGTAAGCCAGTCATTGGCACAAAGCACCGGGCGGAATTGCCTTACAAAACACCATTCTCCCCGGTGCTGAACAATGGTCCAAAAGCCGACTGGAAAACCCAGGTGTAAAGTCAGGCACCGAAACCTTTGCTGTACGTGACGTGTCCTTCACCGAAGATTTGAATTGATTTGTCTCCTCGAAATAACTTTCCACACCGCGATTGCCGTCCATCCCTTCCCACCGGTTCAAACAATAAGGTAAAATACAAAGCGGCTCGTTCCCGGGGTTTCAGTCCCGTTCTATCACTCAAACATCCAATGGAAAACCGGCTTTCGGATCTACACTCAAAGTGTCCGAGGCCAGCTCATCTAATATGGCTAAAATTGAAGAACTGCTTAAGCTAACCAGGCAACAAGGAGCATCGGACCTTCACCTTATGCTCACCTTCGAGGCTTCCATCAACGAACTGGTTCGCAAAGGTATGGTTGCAAGAGAGGATGGTCCAGCGTTCATTGGACGTCGTTTCCGGGGCAAATTCCCGACTGCGCGAAAGGGATAACTACATTTCCGACCTGCTGTTCGACTTTCGGATTCTTCAACACTCAGAGGCAGACATTGTGCTGTCAGGGCGCATTCCCACTGCGCCCCTTTTAAGTTTTTTCCATTTCAGAATCCAAAATTCCATATTCCGACTGCAATATTTCCCCGTATTGTGATATAGAATTTACCGATTGCCCCCAGGCTTTGTCGCAATTGAGATTCATGCCTGTGCGTAAAATTTGTCGCCGTTGTGGTGCGCATCCCCTTGTCGCGTCACGTGCGCGTAATCTCGTTGAAAGGTTCTTCTATCTAATGGGCTTCACCGCCTATAGGTGTCTGGCGTGTGGAAGAAGGAATTGGGGAATATGAGGATCGCAGATGTTAGATGTCAGAGGTTAGAAAGCAGAGGTTAGATGTCAGAGGTTAGAGGCTAGTGAAGGCTGCGCGCTGGCGGGCGAATACTTTTAATTACAGCAGGTAGGTTTATTCCGGCGAATCGATGGAGGCGTCGTCGTCATCGGATATCTTCACATCTGAGGTAAACTTCTTAAACTCAGAATAGCGAACACTCATCCGCATTCGGATGTTGAATCCGGGAAATTCCAGGGCATCGTCGGCGAAGGTGGAAACCGGGAAGAAATGAGTTTTGTCGATTGAAGCCCTCATGGTCTCAAACATTGGAAATCGTTGGTTGCCTTCCGGCAGGGCACGACCCTTTAACTTCACAATCTTCATCGTATCGGGATCAACCCAGGCCAAACCGTTGAACACACGCTCGTGATCAATCTTTGCTTTAGCCAGGTCCGCGGGCGTTATTCGAAATAACAAGTAATCCCTGCCATCGACTAAATGAGTTTTAAACTTGAGCGGAACGGAAACAATTAGTGCTGAGACAATATGTGAGCCAATTCCCAGCATTAGTTGTGCGGAATGTGGAAAAGCAGGTAGAGCAATTCTGTGATATTATCCGCGTCTCATTCCTCACTCATCGTTTTCAACCCATAAGCGTTCACGAGTTTGATGGATTGCTATAAAGGATTACTTAGAATGAAGTGCCCGAGTTGTAAGAAGAAAGAAGTACATCGCTCTCCGAGACGCAGTTTCCTTGAAAAAGTTGTCTCTTTGGCTGGATTTCTACCTTATCGATGTGGGGGATGTCGAAAGAGGTTTTTCCGCAGAGGTATGGCAAGGAATCATTAGTTAGGCAAAGGAAAAGGTATTGACACAACGGTGGGCAAGCAAACCCCGCCAATAAGGGGTTTTCGTCTGTCTTGCTTATGCGGTCTTATTTTGTTGAGGGTTAAGGCTGCGCCTGTTACCATCGTATCATCTCGTCATCAATCAAGTTTTAAAGCCAGGAGTTGTCATGCGCTTAATAGCACTCGTTTGCTTTGCCCTTACAGGGATAACGATTTGTGCACAGAACAACCAACCTTCGGTTAAACTGGATTTGAATTACGACAAATACTCGGATGTTACGAGCTATCAACTTTCGCCGATCTACGAAGAAAGGAAATCGCCGGAGACTGTTTTCAAGGTACAGGCTTCGCTAAAGGTGAAAGGTAAAGCGGGAATCGCGACGCCAACAGATTTTAGAATTACAATAGCTTCGTATGAGGTTGTCGACAGACAGCAAGCTCCGCTTGTAGACAACTACACAAAAGCCTCGCAATTATTCTTAGTTTCCGATACAGGGCGGTCAGAACTGGCCCGTGAGTCGTATTTAGGGACGCCAAAAAATACGGGCCGAAACGAACGGCACGAGACGATGACTTTTGTTGTTACAATGGAAGACGCGTCCATGATACTTCATTCAAAACGCCTCGAATGCAAATTAGGCGATAAGACCTTTAAGATCTCGGATGACCATCTGATTCCTCTCGTACGGCTACTTGCCCAATTGTTTCCCAGGGGTTAGAGGCCCGGGAATTGTGGTAAGAGGTTAGTGGTTAGAGGTTTCTGTCCCAAGTAAACAACGGAGGAACGAAATGGGGATCTCAATCAAGAGAGCACTCGGTTCGGTGTGCTTAGTGGTGACGCTGATGGCGTGCAGTCTGTCGGCTCAGACAGTTACAGAACGGACCTCTCTTCCGAAGCTTGGCAAGAGCAGTGTCAAAGAAGTCATCGCGGCCATGACGACTGAAGAGAAAGCCAAACTGCTTGTCGGGATGGGCGAAGACATAAACATTCCAGGATTGCTTTCGATGGATCCAGAGGATAGGAAGATACCGGAAAAGGTTCCCGGTGCGGCTGGTCGCACACATGCTATTCCAAGACTCTGCATCCCTTCAATAACTCTCTCCGATGGCCCCGCAGGTGTACGCATCAACCCGACGAGAAATGGCGACCAGTCCAAAACCTTTTACGCCACCGCGTTCCCGGTCTCCACGCTGCTGGCATCATCATGGGATACCAATTTAGTCCGCACGGTAGGCGCTACTTTCGGCGGTGAAGTACGGGAATATGGGATAGATATCCTCCTCGCCCCGGGTATGAACATCCACCGCAATCCATTAGGCGGTCGAAACTTTGAATACTATTCGGAAGACCCTGTTATCAGTGGAAAAATGGCCGCCGCTTTCGTCACAGGCATTCAATCAAGTGGCGTAGGCACGTCGATTAAGCACTTCGCGGCCAACAATCAGGAATTTAATCGACTGCAGTCGAACTCTATCGTCAGCGAGAGAGCACTGAGAGAAATTTATCTGAAGGGCTTTGGGATTGCCGTCAAAGAATCACAGCCCTGGACGGTCATGTCATCTTACAACCTTATCAATGGAACATATACTTCCCAAAACCCCGAACTGCTAACCACCACCCTGCGGAAAGAGTGGGGCCTTAAGGGATTTGTGATGACCGACTGGTTTGCGGGCAACGACGTGATTGCACAGATGAAGGCGGGCAATGATGTCATAATGCCAGGCACTCCCAATCAAACAAAGGCTATCATCACTGCGGTCGGCGACGGGACCTTGAGTCAGCAACAGCTGGATGAGAACGTGGAACGAGTCCTGAATGTTATTCTCCAGTCGCCCACATTTAAAGGATACAAGTACACTGACCAACCCGATCTGAAGAAAGATGCGCAAATAGCGCGAATGGCTGCGGCCGAAGGTATGGTCCTTCTGAAGAATGAAGACAAAGCGTTGCCGCTAGCTCCCGCCAGTAAGATAGCCTTGTACGGGAACACCTCGTACGAACTGATCGCGGGGGGCACCGGAAGCGGCGATGTTAACAAGGCGTATACGATTTCTTTGGAGGAGGGTTTGAGCACCGCAGGCTACGTACTGGATGCGAAACAAAAGAATGTTTACACCCAATACATCGCCGAGCAGAAACTAAAACGACCTAAGCCGCTAATGTCCTTTTTCTTGCCCCCGCCCATTCCTGAGATGCCGGTTGAGGCAAAGGACGTGCAACAAAAGGCCAGCGAGGCAGACGTGGCAGTGATAACCCTGGGACGAAATTCCGGAGAATTCAGCGATCGGAAAGTGGAAAACGATTTTACGCTCTCTGGTACTGAGCAGGGGTTGATCAAGACGGTTGCTGACGCCTTCCACGCGAAGGGAAAGAAAGTAATCGTGGTAATGAACGTAGGTGGAGTGACGGAAGTGGCAAGTTGGCACGGATCCGTGGATGCGATCCTGCTTGCCTGGCAACCCGGACAGGAAGGAGGCAATGCCATTACTGACGTACTGAGCGGCAAGGTCAATCCTTCGGGGAAATTAGCAACCACTTTTCCAGTCGCCTACGATGATGTGCCTTCCGCGAAAAACTTCCCCGGCAAGGAATTGCCCGGGCAAAAGCCTTTGATTAATAATCCCTTTGCCGGTAAACCTGCGGAAGTCGTTTACGAAGAAGGCCTCTTTGTCGGCTATCGGTATTACAACACGTTCCGCGTCAGTCCTGCCTACGAGTTCGGGTATGGACTTTCTTATACTGATTTTGCGTACGGAGAGTTGAAACTGAGCTCGAAGCGGTTCGACGGGAAGGTGACGGCAACAGTCACCGTAACCAATACGGGGAAGGTGGCGGGTAAGGAAGTTGTTCAGTTATACATAAGCGCACCCGCACAAAAGTTAAACAAACCTGAAAGTGAATTAAAGGGATTTGCTAAAACCGAACTGCTGCAGCCCGGTCAGTCACAAACAATTAGTTTCACTGTCATTGGTGAGGACCTGGCCTCTTTTGACCCTTCCAGCTCGTCGTGGATAGCTGAAGCAGGCACGTATACTGTAAAAATCGGCACATCTTCTAAAAACATAAAGCAATCTGCGACACTTGACGTAATTAAGGAAATAACGGTCGAGAAAGTAAACAAGGTGCTGACGCCCCAGGTTAAGATTAACGAGTTACAGAAAGGCAGAGGTTAGATGTCAGAGGTTAGAGGCTAGTGAAGGCTGCGCGCTGAGAAAGGCAGAGGTTAGATGTCAGAGGTTAGATGTTAGTGAAGGCTGCGCGCTGGCGCGCGAATGCTTTTACTGATCTTTGGCGTGAAGGGTGACAAAAGGCAGTGACGGAAGACGTGACGAGTGAGACGCTGAGAAAGAATTGGGAAGCTGTGAAGGAATTGAAATATCGCGATTTTTTGCGCCTGTGAGTTGTTGATTCTTAAGGGACCTCAAACACAAATCAACTTTTTCACACCTGCTGGCACGTGAGAAAAAGCTCGGGTGCTTACGGCCGCTTTGTTGCTAACTCCGCGCGTGCGGTTAAGCGAACAGAGCGGAAAACAAACTCGCCGCAGTTCTCAGGATTTCGTACAAGAATTCTATAATTAGAGGTTGATGTTAAACATTAAATCTGAAATGAACGACATCGCCTTCCTGCATAACGTACTCTTTCCCTTCAACTCTGGCCAATCCCTGCTCGCGTGCCGCAGCGACCGAACCAGTTCTCATTAAGGCGTCATAGCTGACGATTTCGGCGCGGATAAAGCCGCGTTCGATGTCCGAATGAATTACGCCAGCGGCCTGAGGGGCCTTTGTTCCCTGCGGGATCGTCCAGGCTCGGACCTCTTTTTCTCCAGCAGTCAGAAATGACATTAGTCCGAGCAGGTGGTATGCGCCTTTTATCAATCTGTCAACGCCACTGCCGGTCACACCGAGTGATTCGAGGTAATCCTTGCGTTCTTCGGGCGCAAGGTCCACGAGTTCAGATTCCAATTGTGCACAGATCACTATGAATTCGGCGCCCTCGGCTTCAGCAATCCTGCGAACGGTTTGAACGTGGGCGTTGTCGTCCGGGTTACTCATGGCGGCCTCGTCAACGTTGGCGGCGTAGATTGTCGGCTTGGTCGTTAACAGAAAAAGCCCTTTGGCAACGGCGCGCTCTTCTTCGGTAAGAGGGACGGTACGGGCCGGCAGACCCTCTTCAAGAGCGGGCAAGAGTTTCGACAGTACTTCGATCTCGGCCTTAGCGGTTTTGTCGCCACTCTTGGCAGACTTTTGAGCACGTTCCAATCTCTTTTCCACGCTTGAAAGGTCGGAGAGAGCCAGCTCGATCTGAATGGTTTCAATGTCCCGCTTTGGGTCCACTGAGCCTTCAACGTGAATGATGCCGTCATCTTCGAAACAACGGACCACCTGGACCACGGTGTCGGTTTCGCGAATGTTTGCGAGAAACTGGTTTCCGAGGCCCTCCCCTTTTGATGCACCGCGAACCAGGCCGGCAATATCCACGAATTCTACGGTAGCTGGAATAATGACAGTTGTTTTGACCAACTTTGCGAGCGGGGCAAGACGTTCGTCGGGAACAGGGACCACCCCGACGTTGGGCTCGATGGTTGCAAATGGATAATTTGCCGCCAAAGCAGCCTGTTGAGATGTCAGTGCATTAAAAAGCGTCGATTTACCAACGTTCGGTAGTCCGACTATTCCAGCCCTCAGCATTGTTAGACCTCACTGTCGCGATTACGCATAAGTTCGAAACTAACTTTTTTACACTCTACGGTACGGGAAGTCCAGCGGGGAGGGGAGTGCAGAGGCTAGAGGTCAGAGGTTAGAGTTGACGGTCGGGTGGCCACGTTCGGGTTTTCGCGCGCGTTCGTGCCGAACTTGGAGCCCGTCATCAAATTTCAATTGTGTAATATCAGAACCTTGTCGCTGTAAATCACCTCGAAGAGGCTGTTCGCCAGATTAGAGTTGAGCGACTTGAGCTTCTTATACTGTTCTATTGCCGCCGCCTTTTTGTGCAGTTTGAGGTAAATCACGCCCAACCCATGGTAGGCCTCGTCGTATTCCGGCTTGAGCCGGATGGCCTCCAAAAACGAATCGCGCGCATTCTCATACTTCCCAAGCATCGTCTGTGAACAGGCGATAAGGAACCAGACTTGCGGGTAGTTGGGCTTGAGGTCAAGTGCGTGCCGGTATTGTTCGATGGCGCGGTTGTGCTGCTTCATCTCCGCATAGACGACACCAAGGTTACCGAATCCCTCGGCCATATTGGGCCGCAATCGAACAGCCTCCTTCAGCGAAGCAAGGGCCTCATCATTCCGGCCCTGCCTGTAGTACATAGTGCCAAGATTGTTGAGGGCCACAGCGTCGCTGGGGTTGAGGCGGACGGCCTCGCGGAGTGCGCGGGCCGCCTTTTCGAAGCGGCCCAGATTTGAATAAGGCAAACTCAGATTGTAATGGGCGTCCGAGGAATCGGGTTTGAGCTGGATGGCGTATTCGATCTCCTTGATCGACTCGTCATAGCTCCCCAAATAGTTGAGCACTTTCCCAAGGTTGAGGCGCGCCACATGCGAATCAGGGCGGAGCTCGACCGTCTGCCGGCAGATCTTAATGGCCTTCTCGTACTCGCGCAAATTGGAGTAACAGACACACAATTCGTTAAAAGCCTGCGCGAAGTCCGGGCGGAGTTGCACCACCTTGTCGAAATAGCGTGCAGCTTCTTCGAGCTTCCCCTGTTTAGAGAATGCTTCCCCCTTTTCGTAACAGGCGTTCGCGTCCTCCGACGGGCCGCAGTCTAAGGGAGTTGTTTGTGCTGAAGTTGGAGTGAGTGAAGAAATGGCAATGACGAATATGGATGACAGTAGTGTTGCGCGTGCCATAAGCTCTTCCCCCTTGAACTTTGAACTTTTGCAGGTAACACAGAACCTGGCGGAAACGCCCAGTGTGATGTTAAGGCTTGACGCGTTCAAAGTCTGTTCGCTTACGCACAGCAAGTTTCTCTTTTTGTTTCATATTTAGTGTCATAGATTTTACGGTGACGTTCAGACGGGCAGCGAACGGGGCACTCGCGCGCGGGAATTGGTTGAGTGGTTTTGCGACGACGCTTTGCGAAACTCAGCGTTCGCTCGTACCGGGTTGCCGCAAGGCGGACTGATAAGTGCGTATATACTCGCGAATCATTCGCGCGAAGCACGACTCGCACATGCCCTCGCCAGCCCTGGCCGAGGATCGACTGATCACACCTCCGCACCAGGCGCAGACAATCTCAAGTCCGGTTTCGCCACGTTGCTCGTTAATTTTCCTCATACAAAAAATAAATTCCTTCCTACCACCCGCTAGCTATGACTTTCCCAGCGCGAATCAGTGCGGGCATACCCGGAGACAGGCCGCGTTAAGACTTGAAAGTGGATTAAAATCTCTCGGACGAGTATAAAGGTCTCGCGTTAAGGCAGTCTGTACGAAGTCGTACTTTAAGATATTTCACACGAAAACTACGCCGCTTCTTGTGACCTGTTACTTTTAAGAACCTTAAGCCCATTCAAAGAGTGCATCAGCGGTTGACTGCGCAAATGGATATCTGTCATTCAGCCTTAAGGATCTATGTTGGGGTGCTTCGGCGGGCGGGGAGGAAACAAGGGCAAGATGCCCGAACCAGGTTTGGGTCGGTAATCGGAAACGGCTCATTGCCGTTGCCGGAAATCACAAATCGATCTTTAGGGCCAGGGTGTGTACGAGGTCGACAACAAGTACGGCTATTGGCGGGTAAAGAAAGAGTTCCGGATGAATCTTTGAATCAAAGAAAAAGGGTGACGCCTGAAGAATAATATATTGAAAGTGTTCACCAACAATCAGACCTACAAGTGAGCAAAGCGCGACGCCGCCAATAAGAAAAGAAATGATCTTAGTTCGAGAATATGTTTTGTGCGGCGGCGTGACCTGGGCCGTGTCAGTCACATTCAAGTCAACAGTACTATTATAGCGCGACATGCACTTTAGAAGCCTGCGCCAAATGTGCCACAACGCAATACCGAACAGAGTGGCGATTAGCACTCGTCCGGGCGTTGCAAATTCCTGCCAAAATTTTGGACGAAGAATCGGGGTAAGAAAAGCGAATACAAAAAGGGCAACAGTAGGGTAAACCGCTTCCTGAAACGCAAGGTTGTCGAGCCGGTCGGCAGCAAAGAGTTCGTCAATTTCCCGATCCATTCGCGCCTGCGCTGCGACTGTACGCATCCGTTGGAGAAACGGGTTGCTGACGCTCACTGGTGAAGATGCTATCTGGCGGAGACGTTCTCTTTGTGCGTCGTAATTTGCTCTTTTTTTTGAATCCCCGAGCGTACGGTATGCGATTGCGATGATTGCGAAATCACGTGCGGCCCCCTTTGACCCGCGATTGACATCAGGATGACGCTCGCGCGCCAGGCGGCGATAGGCGGACTTTATCTCGACCGCAGAAGCCGTTTGTTTGATGCCGAGGATTTTATAATAATCGACCAAGGTGGTTTCCAGGATCTCGAAATGGAGCAACCACAACCGATTTTAGCGGTAGATGAATAAAATAAGAAGTGCCAACAAGCGAAGGTAGACACCGGCAGTCATGGGAGCGGCTGCTGAGATCGACAATTAAGGTTTGCGGTATCGTTCCAAAATGAGGGGCCGCCGAAAACTCAACGCTTTCAGCGGCCCGCACAGAGTTTCGCGAGTCGTCTTAGAAGCTTCCCGTTGCTCCTTTAAACCCGTGCATCGCCTGCTTCAACGCCCACTTGATTACCCGGGTGTTGTCATAGCAATAGCCAAGGATGTAGTTGCAAGTCGAGAGACAATGCTTAGAGCACTCGACCTTCATCTCATCCAGCTGTTTTACGTCAAACTTGTGGTTTTCGATCGTTCCCCAGTCGTGCGTCGCGGAATACATTGGGAAGCACGGTGCAAGAGTTCCGTCGGTCCTGATAATCAGCGAATTCTGCCCGGCGCGGCAATCCCATGAAGGAATTTCTCCGCGCATTAATTTGCGCATATCCTTCATATGCTGGATAGGATTGGCCATCTTGTAGCCCTCAGCACGTTTTTCGTTGACCCAATCGAGAAGATCGTCAACTTTGTCCCAGTCTTCGGGAGACAAATATGTGCTGTTCTCGTTCAAGTGCTTGAAATGGGACTGTTCCGTCATCGGTGTTTCATTGATGTGGTAATCGGTAGCAATACCATTTGCACGGGCGATTTCGGTCAGTTCCTTGACGTCGTCCATGTTGATACGCGTGATGTTTATATTGAACATTACCGTATAGCCATAATGATGCTGACGCTTCACCAGATAATCAAAATACGGCCGAATCGGGTCGAGCGCCTTGGGCAGTTCTTTTCTTTCCTTTACTGAATCCACAGCGAGATTGAACGTCGCGATGCCGGCATCGCCGAGTTTGTCGATAACTTCGGGAGTCATCAACCGCCCGTTTGTCGGCAGGTAAACAAAGATGTCTTTTTTGGCGCTATAATCCACAACTTTATGGATAAAGTTGGGCCTGAGGAGCGGTTCGCCGCCCATCAGCGCCAACACACGCGAGCCAATCGAATGAAGCCAATCAATCGAGCGTTTGGCAACATTCTCGGTCATTCCCTTGACTTTATTGTTGTAAGACCAGCAGTAGTGGCAATCAAGGTTGCACTTCCACTCAGTGAACAAGTAAGGAATAATCGGTCTTAGTTCGCCTTTGTGCCAACGTGACTTGAAATACGGAGCGCCCCAGGTCTTCCAGGTCCTAATGGCGTTGTATCTCTGGTACTCCTTTTTCGTCATCGGAGTCGGATCAGGATGTTGTGGGTAAACCGGTTCCGGCAGTCCTTCGCCGTCAGGCACCGGGTCCAGAGTTGGCCTGGACTCGCGCTTATACAAAATTTGGTGCAGTTTGGGATCGATACGAAAAGCTGGGGCCGAAACTGGTCCAGTCAAATCAGGATTCGGTGTAGCAGACATATAATCTCCTAATACAGTTTTCCTTGATATCACAAATCATTACCAAGAGGATTTCATCTTCACCCATATATCTATGAATGTAAAGGTTTTAACGTTTCACTAAACCGAGAGTAAACTTCAACTCTCGAGGGGTCTGTGTGCGAATCGGTAATTATTGGACTAATCAGACCAGAAATTCAAGCTTTTTCTTTTCGACGGTCAGTTAACCAAAAAGAGTCCAACAGAGTTCGCTCACTTTTGGCGGGGATTCATGGTATACAGCAGACTACGGCTGCTCTGGCTATCTCGCGAAAACGACAGGTCGGTGTAAACAATACAACCTCCTCGAGAGCTTCCGTTTAAGCTATTTAATTGTAGATCAGGGAGATCGGTCCATTGGAAGTACCGGCTGCGCCAATTTATACTGCAGGCTTAAGACCAGACATTGTTGCATCAGACACCCAGTTCCCAATTAAACGGAAAACTCTGTTTGTGATTCTCTCAATCCTGGTTGTTTTAGGACTTGGTTTTCGTGCTTATGGGCTGAGCAAAGAAGGTCTTAGTGATGATGAACTAAATAAGTACAACGCGGTGGAAGATTATCGCCAGCACGGAGTAACTTCGGCAAATGGCGAACACCCGATGTTGATGAAGGCACTGATTACGCTCAGCCTGGTCGCCGCAGATCATTGGAACAGTACGCAGATAGCACAATCGCATCCCGATGAGTTGAGAATCTCAATCGAAACTGCAGTACGACTGCCTTCTATCGTCTTCGGCGCATTTACGTCGCTTGCAATCTATTTTCTCGTCCTGGAACTCTTTGGCACCGATGTAGCGCTGATCGCAGCGGCGCTTTGGGCGTTTGACCCAAGCGCGATCGGATTTGGTCGAATTGGAAAGGAGGATACCTTTGTCCTCTTTTTTTTCGTTCTGGCGAACGTGTTTTGGTTGCGCGGGCAGCGGGTAGCGGAACTGAACCCAGATCGAAACCCAGAGCCTTACTACTGGGCCACGGCGGCAGCCTATGGTGCGATGATCGCGTCGAAATATTTGCCGCATCTGATCGTTGTCAGTCTCAGCTATAACTACATTTTTCAGGCGATTCCTGCAACCAGATGGCGGATCGGCAAGCGCCGTTTTTTGATATTTTTCATCGTAATGGGTCTGACGTTTCTGCTATGCAATCCCGCCATCGTCCTGCCGGATACATGGCGTCAGATGGCAAACTTTGCGGGCTACAAGCGGGTCGCACATGATGGCTACGAGTTTATGGGCCACTTTTATTCGTACAAGATGATGCTATGGCTTAGTGGGGTGCCATGGTATTTTTACTTTGCGTTTATTGCAGTAAAAGTGCCGTTGGCGACGATTTTGGGGATGCTTGTGGGATTTCCCCTGTTGTTTCGAAAGCGTATTGGGGACGGTCGGTTCTTTATGCTTTTCTGGATGCTTTTCTGGTTTGTGCCCTTCTCGTTGATGGGTGGCAAGTTCACGCGATACTTTACCGTTGGTTATGGAGCCGCAATTATCACTGCCGCAATTGGAATCAGTTACCTGACGGCGTGGCTTGCGCGAAGAGTGTCTGCGTGGGCGAGTAAAGAGTCATTCACCGCAAACTTCAAAGTGATTCTGACGATGTTTATGGTCCTTCCATCTCTCGGGGCCGCAGAGACTGCAGCGCCGTATTACAGGCTATACATGAATCCAATCGGAGGTGAAGCAAGGGCAGGTTACTTCTTCCCGCATGACGAGTTTTACGACGGGAGCATTAGAGACAGTATGACCGAGGTTGCAAAGCGAGCCGGACCGGGAGCGCGAGTGGTATCTGAAACGCCGGAGCTTGCGGCGTTTTATGGCAGACGAGCGGGGCGCGACGATCTTGTTTACGTCTCGCTTTCCGATCCAAAGGAGTTGCGAAATCTCGTGAAGGGTGACGTGATTATCAGTGCCCGCGGGCGTCGATATGTCAGCAACCTGGGGCTGTTGTCTGCGCTGAGTAAATCGCAGGTACCTGGATTTGAAGTGAAGTTGGGTTCAGTGCCGACTATTCAGGTATACCTCCTGGACGAGTCAGGAATAGAGGAAATCATGAAAGCTCTGCCATAGGCGATGCGGGCAGCATTCGTAAGAGGTGACAGGTAAACGGTGACAGGTGACAGGAATGGTTGCAACCCTGCGGGATTCCGCACGTATAATTAAACTCATTGAAAGATCACTTGAATAGACCCACAGCATTTCCACGTTTCAATCTGGAGAACTAAAAATGAAGGATTTGGCCGATGTCGCGTTGAATGTCGCTCGTCAAAAGGGCGCACAATACGCAGACATTCGTATTAACCGAACATTGCAAAACTCGGTAACGACCCGCGAGAAGCGCGTCGTCGATGTGACAAACGCCGAATCATATGGATTCGGGGTGAGGGTGCTGGTAGATGGTTCCTGGGGCTTTGCCGCCTCGAGCACAATCGACAAGTCGAGTGTCGAAAGAATCACAGCGCGCGCCGTTTCAATCGCAATCGCGAATCGAGCAATTCAGAAGAATCGAATCTCGCTGGTGCCGGTCGAGAAATATCCCGATGTTAAGTTTGCGACGCCTGTCAAACGTGATCCGTTTACAGTGCCTTTGTCTGAAAAGGCGGATTACCTTTTGAAGGTCAATGCCGAGGCCGGGAAGGTAAAAGGTCCGGGACCAATATTTGTGAATTCCCGGATGTTCTTTACGAAGGAAGAGAAGTACTTTGCTTCGACAGAAGGCTCTTACATCGAACAAGTGCTGATAAGGTCGTGGCCCAGCTTTGATGTGACTTCGATAAATCCGGCGACGGGCCGCTTTGAACAGCGGTCGAGTCTCGGCTCGCCTGCGGGTAAGGGCTATGAGGTCGTAGATGAATATGATTTGATTAGAGAAGCTCCGATAGCGGCCGAACAAGCGGTGCAAAAACACACGGCGAAAGCCGTTGAGCCAGGCCGGAAGGATCTGGTGCTGCATCCCACACACTTGTGGCTGACGATCCACGAGTCAATCGGTCATCCGACGGAACTCGATCGTGTTCTTGGGTACGAGGCGAATTATGCGGGGACATCGTTTGCAACCAGAGAAAAACTGGGCAAGTTTCAGTATGGCTCGAAGTTTATCAACATCAAGGGCGACAAGACGCAGGATGGCGGTCTTGCAACCTGTGGCTGGGATGATGATGGCGTAAAGACAAAGTCGTGGGACATTATCAAGGACGGAGTTCTGGTAAGCTATCAAACCGTACGCGACAACGCAGGCATTATTGGGTTGAAGGAATCGCATGGCGCTGCATATGCCGACAGCTGGAGTTCGGTGTCCTTCCAGCGAATGCCGAATGTCAGTCTGCAGCCGGCGTCCGGATCGTCGAATATCAGTGCGGACGATCTGATAGCAGACATAAAGGATGGTATCTATATCGAAGGCGACGGCTCGTTTTCAATAGATCAGCAACGTTATAACTTTCAGTTTGGCGGTCAGGTGTTTTGGGAAATTAAAAACGGCAAAAAGGTCGGATTGTTGCGCGATGTCGCATATCAATCGCGAACGCCGGACTTCTGGAATTCCTGTGATGGGGTTGGATCGAAGGAACACTACCAAATGGGCGGCTCATACTTTGATGGAAAGGGCGAGCCGGGCCAGGTGAACGCGGTGTCGCATGGTTGCCCGCCCGCACGTTTCCGCCGAGTAAACATCATTAATACGGGGAGGAAGATCTGAGAAAGGCAGAGGTTAGATGTCAGAGGTTAGAGGCTAGTGAAGGCTGCGCGCTGGCGCGCGAATGCTTTTATAGACTTTTCGGGTGAAGGGTGGCAAAAGGCAGTGACGGAAGATGTTACGAGTGGGAAGCTGTGAAAGAGTTGGAAATTCGCGATTTTTGCGCCTGTGAGTTGTTGATTCCTAAGAGGCCTCAAATACAAATCAAATTTTTCACACCTTCTGACGGGTGATAGGTTTGAGTAGTTATCACCTTTCAGTTATTTCGATTTACCTTAAACATGTGGGACTTGAGGTTTCTTATGACGATACTTACAAGATCTGAGGCTGAGGCCCTGTTGAACAAAGTGCTCTCCTTTTCGAAGGCAGACGCGCTTTCCGTGAATCTGAATGGCGGACGCACTGCAAATACGCGCTTTGGCGTCAATTCCGCGAATACCAGTGGCGATATCGAAAATCTATCGCTTTTCGTGAACGCGCAATTTGGACAACGCAGTGGTACTGCGACGACTAATACACTCGATGATGCGGGTCTTGAACGTGTAGTACGTGCCGCGGAAGAAATCGCGAAACTAAGACCCGAAGACCCCGAACAGATGCCTTACATCGAAAAGCAGGAGTATGCGTCGATCAACGCTTTTGACGAAGCGACGTATAACGCCGATGCAAAGGCGCGTGCGGACGCAATTGCCGCCGTTGTCGAACCTTGCATAAAGAAGAACCTCGTTGCAGCGGGAATCTACGAGCACCAGGGTGGCTTTGGGGCGCGAGCAAATACGAAGGGGAATTTTGGCTATACGACTTCATCACTGGCAACTTATACGACAACTGTCCGCTCAGCCGACGGAAAGGGATCAGGCTGGGCATCCGGCATTTCTCATCGAATTCGTGATGTTAATTCCGCCGCGATTGCAGAGCGGGCGATTATGAAAGCGCAGGGGTCCCATGATGCAGTCGCAATTGAGCCGGGGAAGTACACGGTCATTCTCGAACCTGACGCTGTCGGCGATCTTGTAGGCCGCATGATGTTCGCCTTTGGTGCGCGACAGGCGGACGAAGGGAGATCCTTTCTTGCGAAAAAGGGTGGAGGGACCAAACTTGGCGAGAAGATTTTTGGTGAGCACATAAACATCTGCACCGATCCACAGTCGGTCGTTGCACCAGGCGCCCCGTTCGACGGTCAAGGTTTAGCGACACGTCGAAAAGATTACGTCAAAAATGGCGTGGTTAAAGGGCTGAACTACGATCGCTATTGGGCAAAAAAGATGGGGGTGGAACCTTCTGCTTTCCCAGGCAACCTAATCATAGAAGGAGGCAACACTTCTATTGAGGAAATGATCAAAGGGACCGAGCGCGGAATCCTTGTTACACGTTTTTGGTATATTCGTCCTGTCGATGCTCAAACAGTACTGTTTACCGGGTTGACGCGCGATGGCACATTTCTAATAGAAAAGGGAAGGATCAAGTCGGCCATCGGCAATTTTCGGTTTAATGAAACACCGGTGAAAATGCTGAACCTGGTGGAAGCGATGTCGCCATCGCAACGAATTATTGGATCTGAAAGAACAGGTGCAAATATTCCAATTCTGGCTCCTGCGATGAAGATAAGTGAGTTTGAGTTTACGAGCGCGTCGGAAGCAGTCTAGGGACCTTGGGGAAGGGGGAAGGGGTAAAGGGGAAGGGAAGAAAAAAGTGGTTGAACCGTTCCCCCATTTCACAATTCCGATTGTTTGAGTTTGGATGATTGTTTCAATTCTTTTGACCTTGCTGGTTGTTGCAAGCGGCACCGTCATCACGTACTTATACGATGAAGGCTCGCCGCTTGCAGCGCGTTTGTGTGCCGGTGCGTGTCTGGGTTTAACCGCTCTGGGGTTGGTCGGCTTTGGCGTTGCAAGCCTGGTAGGGCTGACGCCGTTATCGATTTGCTTTAGTGGCGCGATTGTCGGTCTGCCTTTGTTGCTGTTAAGAAAACCCGAGAGATTAAGAATTGTAAGCGATGACGTTCGAAATGGATTGCGTAGCCTGCGTGCTGCAGTTGAACGGCCGAGTGTCAGAAATACTGGAACCGTTCTATGCTTCCTTGGGTTTACTATTCTGATGTGGCTGGTATTCGATCGCGTGATGTTTGAAAAAGCAGGCGCAATCTACACAGGCGAACCAAATAATTTCGGTGACCTGCCATTCCATCTAAGTGTAATAACAAGTTTTGCGAAGGGAGAGAATTTCCCACCGGAGGATCCGACCTACTCGGGAGTGCGGTTTACGTATCCGTTTGTGGTTGATTTCGTGGCAGCGATGTTCGTTCGCGCCGGGACAAGCCTGGCCAGCGCCTTATTTATCGAAAACATCGTTCTGGCAGTTTCAACGGTCGGGTTGTTATGGAGATTTGGCCTGGCGCTAACGCGAGACAGACTGGCAGCGTTGTTTACCGTACTCCTGGTTATCTTTAGCGGCGGCCTCGGGTTCCTGAATCTGAAGCAGGACGTTGAATCGAGCGGTAGAGGGATTTTCGAACTTATTTCTCATCTTCCCAAAACCGAATACACCATTATTCCAAATACAGTATTTCGCTGGGGCAATTCGATTTCTGCGCTCTTGTTGCCCCAGCGTAGTCTTTTGATGGGGTTGCCGCTGGCGCTTATCGTGTTCACTTTGTGGTGGAAGGGTTGGCGAACGAGCGACGTCGAACTTAACGAGACCGGCGAGGTTGAGAAGGAGTCGAATCGGCGGTCGGAAATAACGCCAAAAAAAGGTCAGAAGAACCGGAAAGGACCGAAGGACGCAGATGCGATTGGCGAGCGCGCTTCGCACTATTCCGCTTCGCAGCGGCCGGACCTTTTTCGGTTGCCAATCGCTGCCCTTAAGGACTACCAGTTTTCACGTTCAATGCTGGCGGCGGGGCTGATTGCCGGTCTGCTTCCGCTAGTACACGCACACACGTTTGTGTCAGTCATTGTAGTCGGGTTATGCCTTGCGGCTATAGGGGGTGTCCGGAATTGGCCAAACTGGTTCCTGTTCTTCCTTGCGGCAACTGTAGTGGGCGCGCCACAGATGCTATGGGCAGCGACGGGTTCAGCAGTGCAGACCAGTAAGTTTTTTGGTTGGGAGTTTGGTTGGGACCACGGAAATGAGCCGGTGTACTGGTTCTGGCTTCAAAACACCGGACTCTTTATTCCCTTGCTGGTTTTGGCGCTCGGGTGGCGGGGCAAGAAGCCGTTTATCCCGAAACGACTTTTGCTCTTTTATCTTCCGTTTACGATTTGTTTCATTGTTCCGAATGTATTTAAGCTTGCTCCTTGGATTTGGGATAATATTAAGGTATTGATCTATTGGTGGATTGGGTCGGCGCCGATCGTTGCATTGTTATTGGCCAAGCTTTGGAAACGAAGCCCGGCATGGCAAATTATTTCCGCAATGTTGCTTGCTGTTTTGATTTTCTCCGGGGCACTGGATGTTTACCGGATCGCTTCGAGTCAGGCGGAGTTTCAGGAGTTCGATAGTAATGGAGTGGCGTTTTCAAAACTTGTGGAAGAGCGCACTTCACCGAAATCGCTGATCCTGCATGCAACGACTCACAATCATCCACTTTTTCTTACCGGAAGACGGTCTGTGATGGGATATCCCGGCCATATCTGGACGCACGGTTTGGAATTTAGCCAGCGTGCGACCGAAATTCGCATGATGTACGCAGGGGGATCTAATGCCTTGCCGTTGATGAAGAAATACGGTGTAGACTACGTTGTCGTAAGTGGTATAGAGAGCTCTGAGATGAGTGTTAACAATCTCTTCTTTGAAGAAAGTATGACAAAGGTAGGAGAAGTTGGTGAGTACCGTCTCTACAAAGTCCCAAGCCCGTGATGGCAAAAAGTCGAAATCCGAACGCGAAGATTCGGCCCCAGTCGCCGAGTTCAAGCCGAACGCAACCACCTTCCTTGACAACAATCGGAACTGGGTGATTTGCAGCATCGTGGTACTGGCAATCGCCGCTTTTTTTCGCCTTTATCTGATAAATTTAAATCCGCTTCATCACGACGAAGGCGTTAACGGATTCTTCCTGACAACACTTTTTCGCGAGGGGAAATATACCTACGATCCAGCAAATTATCACGGCCCAACTCTATATTACTTTGCTCTCGCAGCCGCACAATCCGCCGGATTCCTGTTCGGTAAAGACGCCGCCCTTACGACCTTAACCATTCGACTGGTACCGATACTTTTCGGGCTTGCTACGATCTGGCTGGTGCTTCAACTCCGATCGTATATTGGTTCGGTCGGGGCTTTGATGGGTGCGCTCTTTCTTGCAGTTTCGCCCGGCGCGGTTTACATGTCGCGCTATTTCATTCACGAGACCCTTTTCACGTTTTTCACACTGGCTATCGTTCTCGCAGCGTTACGTTTTTACGAAACGAAGGACCTTTTTTACTTAATTGCCGGGGCCGTCTCAGCCGGTCTACTGTTTGCGACTAAGGAAACGGCGGTGATTCACGCCGCGGTCCTGGTTATCGCTCTGGCTTGCGTGTGGCTCTATAGCGCGATGTTTCCAGGCCGGCTTGACGGTCCTGGCCCGGAGGGTAAAGGAAAAACTCGCAGAGGTTTTGGCGCCGAATTTGGAATGGTCGTCCAGCGATTGGGTGGCGCGCGATGGCTACTGTTATATGTTTGCATTGCGTTGCTGATCTTCGTCGCCGTAAATGTAGTCTTTTACTCTTCGTTCTTTACGCACTGGAAAGGCGTTGTCGATTCGGTCGAGACCTTTAAATACTGGACGAAGACGGGGAACAATGAACACACAAAGCCATACTATGCGTACGTGACCTGGTTGGGAATTGAAGAAGGCGCCCTTCTGTTACTCGGCACGGTGGGTGCGCTGTTCGCAGTAATTCGGGGGAGGAACCGTGTTGCTCTGTTCTGTTCGCTATGGGCATTTGGAATTCTGACCGCCTATTCGCTAATCAAATACAAAACACCGTGGATAGCAGTCAATTTTATCGTGCCGCTTTCGATAGTATCGGGCTTTGCGATCGTAAGTCTGTGGGAACTCAGCAGGGACGCGCTTGCGAAATTCCTGGTTGTGGCAGTTGCCGCAGTTGCGTTCACGGTGGGTATATGGCAAATGGTGTCGCTGAATTTCTATCATTACGATGATGATAGGTATCCGTATGTTTACGCCCATACACAGAGGGAATTTCTGGCCATGATGGCCGAGGTCGATCGCGTTTCGAAACTGGCAGGGACAGGGCAAGAAACAAATATTGCAGTGATGGCTCCTGAATACTGGCCTCTACCGTGGTATCTAAGCAAATATAGTCATGTCGGGTACTTTGGGAAGGTTTCGAATGCGGGCGAACCCATTGTAATTTCGACGGATTCGCAGGATGCGGAGTTTTCGACAATGTTCAGCGGCAAATACAGGAAAGCCGGAAGCTATAAACTGAGACCAGGGGTGACACTCTCGTTGTGGGTCAGGAAGGAACTACCTTACTGAGTGGCAGGGAATCCCACGCTGAAACCTTATATATGCGAAACCGGGGAATTTTTGGCTTGCTCCACCAAATCGATGGTTTGACTTTGAGCCGCTATACACCATATAGTGGCCCGTTTCCTGCGCGGGAGTCCAGCAGGAGTGTGTTTTTCTGCCATTTGCCCCCATGCTTGATTAGTCGTACTAATGTTCAAACTTCAACGCTTAGAAATAACAGGTTTTAAGTCCTTTGCGGACTATACGGAACTCATCTTCACCGGTGACGGCATAACCGCTGTCGTTGGTCCAAATGGCTGCGGAAAAAGCAACGTTTCCGATGCCATTTCCTGGGTTTTAGGAGAACAGCGAGTAAAACATCTGCGCGGCGGCGAGATGAAGGACGTCATTTTCCAGGGAAGCCGCAACCGCAAGCCGAGTGGAATGGCAGAAGTGGTCCTGCACATGGTCCGCGATGAAACGGTCGAGGACGAAGATGACATCGAAGACATCGATTCGACGCTGGAACAGATCGACGAAAACGTTGTCGAAATGGAAAATCCAGTTGTCGAATTAGCCGAAAGTCCGTCACCGCAGGCGCAGACGGATGAAACATCCATCGACAACCCGCAACCCGAAAGAAGCGAGAGCGCGTCACCGGTTGCTGAGGAAGCGGTCGAACTTGCGCCGACACCCGTATCAGCCGAAGTTGTCGAAACACCCGGAACTCGCGCCCACGGCAAGCGTCACTGGCGTCGGAGCCGTCAGGCGCTGGAATTTGCGCCCGGCGAAAGCGTCGCTGTAACCAGGCGTCTGTATCGTTCAGGCGAAAGCGAATATCTGCTGAACAACAGGATTTGCCGGTTGAGGGACATCCAGGACCTCTTCTCAGGCACCGGGCTTTCAGGAGCACATTACGCGATCGTCGAACAGGGACGAATCGGCCAGATCCTGTCCGCAAAGCCGATGGACAGGCGCACATTAATCGAAGAAGCGGCGGGAATAACAAAATTTCGCGTTCGACAGCGCGCAGCAGAAGCGCGGCTGGATTCAGCCCGCGGAAATCTGTCCAGAGTGTCCGATATCGTCTCGGAGATTGACCGGCAGGTTAACAGCCTGCGACGTCAGGCCGGCAAGGCGCGAAGATACAGGGTGCTTCGCGAGGAGCTCCGTGAACTGCTGCGTAACGTATATGTTGCGGAGGAAACAGCGCTTTCGACGTTACTTGAGGAGACTCGGGCTCGATTGGAAGAAGCCACGAACCTCGAAGCTTCGTTGGCTGCTGAATTAACTGTTCGAGAAGAAGAGGTGCGGAGTTCGACGCACGCAGCGCGCGCACTTGAAGAAGAGTTATCAAAGGCACGTGCAACGGCGGCTGAGGCGGCACTAAATCGCGACCGCCGACAGCGGGAGAAGAGTTACCAGCAGGAACAGGCGCAGACGCTGGACAGACGCAGGGTCGAAGTATCCGCCGAGATCGAACAGCTCCGGTATCGGCTGACCAATGTAGACGAAGGATGCGAACGTTTACGCGAGGTCGATGCCGAGCTTAGGCTTGCGAGCGAAGAAAGTGCCGAAAAGCTTCGCAATGCTGAAGCAGCATATGCAGTTCGCGTGGCACAGGTTCGCGAAGCTGAAACCTTGATCGAGCGTTCACGCTCGGAACTGTTAACCCACACGGCAGTGTCGGAGCGGTTGCGTGAAATAACTCGACAGCTGGAATCGACATTGGAGCGGCTGGCGTTGCAGGCTGAAGGGCTTGCACGCGAAGGTGAACGAGCCGCCGGGGTACATGCAGAACGGACGGCCGAAGCATCCCTTCTGAATAGCGAAATCGAGATTTCTCGTGAGCGACTCGAACAACTGCTTACAGAGCGTGAGGCGGCGCATCGGGTTGCGAGCGAGGCGCGAGAATTCTCATCCAGTGCCACACAGGGCCTGACTCGAGCCCGCGAAGAGGCATCCAAGGTTCAACATCGGCTGGACTCACTGGCAGATTTGGACACTCAGC
>WNFR01001811.1_pt1 | contig 22334 bp, 17 predicted proteins | sample 5400221 | NCBI WGS metagenome assembly WNFR01 (sample SAMN13153357, study PRJNA577476) | soil metagenome | isolation source: 40 cm soil under Madrone tree | place: USA:California | collected 2016-06-14 | reverse complement strand
AGCCAGGTTTCGAAACGGGTCTCGCCGAGTCGCGCGCCATCGCCGGGAAGGAGTGTCCTCTCGCTGATGTCCACGCCGTAGTAGCGCGCCTTCGGGTCTGCGACAACCTCGCGCGGATCCTTGTGTGCGGCGAGGCCTTGCCTGGCGAGTTCATCGAGACGAAACTTTTGCGGCCCTCCTATTTCAACGGTGCCATTCACTGGTGAGCCCGTCGCGATCCGGCCCACCGCACTGGCCACATCGTCAGCCGCCATAGGCTGGATAAGCGCAGTTGGCAGGCGCACTTTGTTGCCGTCCGTGGAAAAATCGGCGATGCCCTTGACGAATTCGAAGAACTGCGTCGCGCGGATAATTGTGTAGGGAATCGAGGAGGCTTTGATCAAGTTCTCCTGAGCCATTTTTGCGCGGAAGAAACCGCTTGCGAGCAGGCGTTCCGTTCCTACGACTGACAACGCAACGTGATGTTTTACGCCTGCGGCTGCTTCATAGGCGAGCTGGTTACGGGTTGATGTCTCAAAGAACGTCAGCACGGCTGCGTCTTCCCAGGAAGGAGAGTTCGTTACATCAACGACCACCGACGCGCCTTTCAGCGCTTCGGCCAGTCCCTCGCCGGTGAGAGTGTTGACACCCGATTTAGGTGACGCCGCGATTGCCTCGTGTCCCTGCTCGCGAAGCTTGATGACGAGTTTTGATCCGATGAGTCCACTGCCGCCGATCACTACGATTTTCATGATTGTCACCTTCATTTCGACCGAGGCTTTTCACAACTGCCTTTGGTCAGATTTCGGCTGGAAAAGTCTTGCGAGGCTGAGGAAGGCCCGGTAGTGCGAGGTTCAACCACAGTCGAGCGAGCGTCTTGAATGTGGTCAGGGAGCGTGCCGTGTAGCTGCACGATACGCTCCCGCACTCATCTTTTCAGATACGCTCTTGCGTCGGCGAAGTCAATAGGCGCTAAGCGCATAGAATCCGCAAGGGACCCGCATGTTTGGCATCAGGATTTCCCGCTTCGGCAATCTGCACGATACTTGGCGATAACAGGCGTTAGCGCTCAAAACCACACAGCGGGCCTGATTCTTGTGGGTTAACGGGCAAATCGGAACTATCGCGTTTCCCACCCCTGATGCCAGTCACCCGGTTGGCAGAGGCGGTTTGGCGCTGAGACTGTACCCCAACGTTTCGTTTTTAGCGGCGCCCCCTTATAATCCGCGTTTCGATTTCATGAAGACCTGAGATCTTCGAGCGAGGGGAAATCATGGCTCCCGCCAGAGAAAACCCGCGAACGACGATGTTCAACGAGAACAAGCTCAAGCTGGGCATTTTCTCTCCCAATTGCTCCGGCGGCATGGCCGTCACAAAAGTGCCGGAGCGCTGGGACGCCTCTTGGGAGAACAACTTGAAGCTGGCGCAGATGGCCGATGAAGCCGGCATCGAGTTCTTGCTCCCGATCGCGCGATGGAAAGGATATGGCGGCGAAACGGATTTTGAGGGGAGCACTCTGGAAACAATTACCTGGGCTTGCGGGCTGCTGGCCAAGACCAAACGAATCACCGTGTTCGGAACCGTGCACGCTCCATTGGTGCACCCTATCTTTGCCGCGAAGCAAATGGTCACGGTTTCCCACGTGAGCGAGGGCCGATTCGGACTGAATATCGTTTGCGGCTGGAACCAGGATGAATTTGAGATGTTCGGAATCGCGCAGCGCGAGCACGACACCCGTTACGAGTATGGGCAAGAGTGGTGGGACGTAGTGCAAAAGATTTGGCAAGAGAATGCTCCGTTTGACTACGATGGTCATTTCCTCAAGCTGAAGAGCGTCGTCGGAAAGCCCAAGCCCTACAAATGGAGGCCGGTGGTGATGAACGCCGGCTCCAGCGGAGCGGGCCGGAGTTTCGGCGCAAAGAATTGCGACTTTCTCTTTACCGTGCTGATCGATCTTAAAAAGGGCAAGCAGGACGTGCAAAGTATAAAAGGAATTGCCGCAGGATTCGGGCGCAGCATCGATGTGCTCACCACGTCCTATGTGGTGCTTCGCCCTACGCGAAAGGAAGCTCAGGAATATCACGAGTATTACACAACGAAGATGGGCGATTCCGTCGCCGCCGATCACTTGATGGAATTGCAAGGGCTTCACGCGCAGTCTTTCCCGCCGGAGGCGTTCAAATCGATCCGGCAGCGATTTTTTGGCGGCCACGGCGTGTATCCGCTGATCGGCGATCCAGACGATGTGGCGGCGGAGCTGGCAAAGATCAGCGACACCGGATTCACCGGTACAACCATCACCTTCGTGAATTACGTGGACGAGTTTCCCTACTTTCGCGATGAAGTGCTGCCGCGCCTGGAAAGACTGGGCCTGAGGAGGCCGGTAAGAACTATTTAAGTTGTAGCTCCTCCCGTTCCCCCGCGTTATACTCCCCGCAATCTGTTCTTTCCGTGGCTGTGGGGGTGACGTCATGAACCGCACTAAGCCATCGTGGCTGTGCCTCGTATTTTCCCTCTTGAGTTTCGTTGTGATCCTTTGTATTTCCGTGCCGGTGGCGAATGGTCAGGCCATTACCGCCACGCTATCCGGAAGAATCTTGGATACGTCCGGGGCGAGCATCTCCAAAGCGAGGGTGACGGTAGCCAGCGCCGCCACTGGCTTTGTCAGAACGGTGCAAAGCTCGGACACCGGCGAGTACACCATTCCCGCTCTGCCCGCGGGTGAATACACCGTCTCCGCGGAATTCACAGGATTCAGGAAGCAGAGCAAGAATGTCGTTTTGCAAGTGGGGCAGTCCGCGGAATTGGATTTCACTCTGACGCCTGGCGGAGTGGAAGAGAAAGTCGAGGTTGCCGTCACCTCGGAACTGGTGGAACCCACGCGCACGGAAGTGAGCACGGTGATCACCGAGCGGCAAATCATCAATTTGCCTGTGAACGGCCGCGAGTTCATCGACTTTGCGCTGCTCTCGCCGGCAGTGACGGTCGGCGATACGACCTCTGGAAGCACCGACGTGATTGTGGAGCCGGTCACCAAGCTTTCTTTCGCCGGGCAGAATATTCACTACAACTTCATCGCCGTCGACGGCGCCGATGACATCTCCACCGCGTCCGGCATTCAGCGCGGGACTCCGCCGCAGGAGTCCGTGCAGGAATTTCGCGTAATCAATACGGATTACTCCACGGAATTCGGCCGCGCTACCGCGGGAATCGTGAACATTATCACGCGCAGCGGCACCAACGAGTGGCACGGCGCGCTCTACGAATATTTCCGCAACGACAAGATGGATGCCGTCAATCTGCTACAGGCTACCGGGGCGCACGTTTTGCGCCAGAACCAGTACGGCGCCGCAATCGGCGGTCCGTTGCAGAAGGACAAGACCTTTATTTATGGAAACTATGAGGCGCAGCGCCGCGGCGAATCTCCCTTTTACAATTCAGCCGTGCTGGCGAATATCCGGGTAATCAATGAGGTCAAGGCCGTCTACGGTCTTGCCCCGGAGCCGAGTCTCGGCGGCGTCTTGCGCACCAACGACACGGACAACGGATTCGTCCGCATGGACCATCGCTTCAGCGAAAACGAAAACATGTTTCTGCGCTATTTCGCAAATGACGGGCGGCTGCTGAACCAGTCTCCGCTGAATGATGGCTTCGATTTGCCGTCCGCATTCAAAAACAATTTTTATCGCGATCAATCGCTTGCCGGCACTCTCGCGTCGGTCATCAGTCCAAAGCTCGTAAACGAGTTGCGCATGCAGTACGCGCGTCGCTCGTTTGATTTCCCGACGGTTTCCACGCAGCCGCACCTGGAGCTGTCCAACACGTTCACAACCGGAGTCAATCGCGGCAACCCTGATTTTTACCGCGAGTCGCGCTTTGAGCTGGTCGACAATGTGACGCGCAGCTTCGATCGCCACACCGTCAGCTTCGGCGGCAACTTTAATTATGTCGGCACTACGGAGTCCTTCCCGTTGTTCTATCCCTTTGAAGCGGACTTTCCAAATCTAAGCGCATTCCTCGGCAATGATGGCGCTAACGGCGCGCAATGCGTGTCGGCCGCCGGAGACCCCGGCGGCCCCGGACCCGCGGGTTGCCAGCATCCCAACGTGATTTTCTTTGAGCGGTTCCAGGCTCCCAATTTCAACGAGCAGAGCTTGAACACCGCGGTCTATAGGGGCACGAGCTTTTCATCCGCCATCCGCAATACCGCGGAAGGCCAGATGAACCATACGTACAACGGTCTCTACATTCAGGACAGATGGCGCGCCACCAACCGGCTCACGCTTAACGGCGGCCTTCGATGGGAATGGGAAACCTGGCCATCGAACGTGCTCAACACGCAGTGGAAGAACATCGACCCGCGCATCGGCGCCGCCTACAACATAGGCACGAAGCGCAACGTTGTGCTACGCGCTGGGTTCGGATTGTTCCACGGCATCATTCCGGCGCCATTGCTTGCGTGCCAGGAGCCTTCCTGCGGCGGAACTATCGGCAAATATCCGGGCCGGCCATTTGAAAATGGACTGAACGCCAAGACCGAACTGTTCGCGTTTGCCAGCAAGCCGGCGATTACGTCTCTCGCGTTGCAGGGACTTGTAAACGATGGAGCCTATCCTGATAACACCACGGACCCATTCACGAATCCCTTTCCCGGTTGTCAGCCAATCTCCAACTGCGGATTCTTTGGGCCTTCCGTGGTCGTCCGTTTCGATCAGAATCACCAGAATCCGTACGGTATACAGGCGAGTCTGGCCCTTGAATTCGATCCGCTGCCGGACACGACGGTCAGCATTAGCGGCTTGCATGTTCGCGGCGTCCACCTGGGCAGCTTCTTCAATGTGAACCAGCCGGATCCGTCCAGCGTTGTCACGGTCCACGATTCGCAAGGCCGTACGGGTCCAAAGAATCTGTACTGCTCCGTGCCCGTGGCGTGCCCATTCACTCCCGGGGTCCGCACGTTCCCCATCGCCATTTATTTTGAAGCTACCTCGCGCTGGGATTCGCAGTACGACGGCTTGCTTATCAATGTGAACAAGCGGCTGGGCCACAATTTCTCTTACGGGATCAGCTACACCTGGGCCAAGTCGATCGATGATGGGCCGAATCCCAGCTTCGTGCTGATACCGCAGGACAGCCAGAATTTCCACGCCGAACGCGCCGTCTCGGCCGACGACGTGCGCAACCGTATTGTTGTGAACGGAACGGTAACAACTCCAAAAGCACGGAATCCATTCGCGCGCGATTTCCTATTCAGCTTGATCGCCACGATTCAGTCGCCCATGCGCTTTACCAAGTTCGCCGGTTTCGACGCCAATGGCGACATCTTCGGCAACAACGATCGCGTGGGCATCGAGCCGCGCAACACGTTTATCGGCGACAACTTCCGTTCCGTCGATTTCCGCGTCGCGCGCACGATTCCGATAAAGGAGAGGAAGAACCTCGAACTGATCGCCGAAGCCTTCAATCTTTTCAACACGACCAACATCCGGTTTTTCAACACGGTCTACGGCGCTTCCGATTTCTGTCCCGTGGACCCCACGGCATTCGGGTGCACCGGCGCAACCGGAAACCTGGAAGGCTCGCCGAACCCGCTTTACGGGACGCCTCGCGCGGTATTCAATCCACGGCAGATTCAGTTGGCGGTGAAGTTTACGTTCTAACCGTGAGGGTACCCCCTCCCCCTGTTTTTTGTAAGTGCGGATTCTAAAGCGCTTAGGGGCGGCGTTTTTGCAAGTGTGGTAAAGAAAGGAGTTACGGTCGGGCGATTTCGGTCAAAAACCGGCAAAACACGGTGTTAGCTTGCAAGTGCGGATTCTAAAGGACTTAAGTCAGCGCCTTAGTTGCAAACTTAGCGCGGAGCAGGGTCGTTAGTACAGAGGAACACGAGTATAGCAGATAGTAATAGTTTGTCAAGAGGAAAAATGCCTGACGGAGGGCTATGTCCGCGTCGCCAGTGTTGAGGAGCATGTCTTTGACCCGGGAGCCGGACCTAACCGGGTTAGCGGCCATGAGCGCGCGCCGCCTTTTCCTTCTCGGCGGTATCGCGCTGATCCTCGTCGGCATGGTTTTCGGCGACATCTTCGCCGTATACACGTTGCACCAGAACGCCGCGCAGGTCGGCGCGAACCTGGCGGCGGCGGCGCAGGGGGCCCTCTCCGGCAATCGCCAGGTAGTGCTCGCAAATTTCCAAAATGTGGGCGCGTTCCTGGAAAATCGCGGCACCAAAGTCGATACGCACGTCCACATGATCGATTTCGGATATCTGGCGCTTCTCCTGGCGATTCTCCAGCCGTGGGTGGCTTTCACGGAGAACTCCAAGAAGCGAATTGCATGGATTTTTCTTGTGGGGGCTTGGCTGCTGCCGATTGCCGTCTATCTGATCCACTATGTCGGGCTGGCGGGCAGCCCGCTGAAGACGATTGGCTGGGCCAGCATTGCCGCAGACTTTGGCGGCTTGCTCGTTCTTCTTGCCACATTGGCCTCCCTATTCGGTCTATCAAAGTATTTTCGCCAAGGGCTCGCCGGTCCGGCAGATACGCTGCTGGCCGATCGCAGCACGGAAGGGCGCATGTTATTTGCTGGAGGGATTGCTCTTGTTCTCCTCGGGTTCTTTCATGGCGCCTACTATGCGGCGGCGGACCTTTATAGGCACGAAGCGCAGGACTTCTCCTTGTTGGCGCAAATGAGCGCGGGTGCCGCGGCGGGCGCGCGAGTCGTTGTCAACAATGCGCTAACCGGCTATGGCCAGTTGCAAGGCGCTAAGGCCGTGAATATCGCCGCGCACGCGCACAGCGTTGAGTTCGGGCTGCTGGCCATCATGCTGGCTTTTTTTCAGCCTTACGTGAGCTTGCGCGGACGTTGGAAGCGGCGTTGGGCCGGGGTGCTTCTGCTCGGCTCGCTGTTGCTGCCGGTATGCGTGCTGCTGGAAATGAAATACGGTCTCGTCGCCGGAGGCGTGGCGGATTTCGCCGGCTTGCTGATTATTTTCGCGCTTCTGGCCATGGGGATCGGCATCTTGCGGTACACCGGAGAGTTGGACGCATCGACGAGGTCCATGCCGGCGCCGGGAGTCCCGCGATGAGCAGTTCGCGCCGTCTTCTGATTATTGGCGGAATCGCCCTTGCGGTTTGGGGCATGAGCTACGGACTGTGGTACGCGGTCTTCGCCGAGCACCAGGCACTCGACAACATCGGGGCCTCGCTGGCGGAAAGTTTTGCCGCTGCCGCAGACCGAAATCCCGCGGTCATGGAGGCTTCGCTCCAGCAGTACCGCGAAGGAAAATATATCTACGATCGGCAAGTCGATGTGCACGGGCATTGGATTGGTCTGGCGATGCTGTTGATTGTTCTTGGTATCGGCTTCGATCGCGTGAACTTCTCGGAGCGCTTTAAGCTCATCCTCGCGCTGGGACTACTCTTGGGATCTGCAATTTTTCCGTTAGGAGTGTTGCTGCAGACGATGACTCACGGCCCATTGCCGCGAGCCATTGCCATTGCTGGCTCGGCATTTGTGATCGCGGCACTCGCGGGCGCTGCGGTTGGCGTTGTCGCGCGCGGTTCTTCTCATTTGGCCGCGGAGTGAAACTTTATTTCCGCCTTTTATTTCGCGCGCTGAATTTGCGCAGGCATTCCTCATACGATTCCATCGTGTTGAAATCCTCGACAATCGAACTGGTTCGTACGCTCAACGAGCGAATGCGTTTCGGCACTCGATAAATGACCTCGCGCGCGGTTGGCGCTTCAAAAAGCTCGGGGCGCACAGCCGCCGCGATAATCACCGGGTGTCCGTAAGCGCCTTTGTGACGAGGCATCACAATCTGCTGCGATGCCGATCGAGCACGGAACGCGCGGACCAACTGCTCAACCATGTTTTGCCTAAGCAAGGCAAGATCCACCGGATAGATCAGAAAAGCCGCGTCACTATCGATGCTTCGCAGGGCGACATGCAACGAGCTGAGCTGGCCTTCGCGCCATCTTCGGTTGATTACAACTTCGGCTGATTTGGGCACGGAGGGCAAGATGCGCTTCGCGTCGGAGCCCAGCACGACTAGGATCCGGCCCAAAAAGGAGCAATTTTCAACGGCTATCTCCAGAGCGGTTTGCTGCCCGAAACGGGCCAACGCTTTTGGGAATGGCAGTGCATGCGAGCTTCCGGCGGCCAGAATAATTGGAATGATTTTTTCGCGTTTGCGCATCCGGAGGCGGCGGCAGAATAAACGAACGCGGCGGCAAAGGCTAGCGCGTGTGCGATGTCACAAAGGAATCAGGAGTAGAGAGGCGGTTGGGCCTCTCGCTTCGCTCGCGGGGACGCGCTGAAGCGCGCCCCTACAACTGCGAGGCATGCGTTTCGCCTTGCTACCCTGCGGCAATCGCAATAGAATGCGCGCGAAGATACGACGACCTACGTTCGCAGCGCGGGCCAGCCAGTCTAAGAGGCGAGCCGACCAACTGTGTACGCACATCCCTTCTCCTACCATCGCGCAAAATCGCTCGGAGAGGCTACAGAGCTTCTGCAGCAGTTGGGAGAAGAATCGCGCGTCATCGCCGGCGGGCAAAGCCTTATTCCCTTGATGAAAATGCGCCTGGCGCGTCCGAGCGCGCTGATCGATATCAATTTCATTCCGGGACTGGGCGAGATCAAGAACGAGAATGGTGAGCTTCGCTTTGGAGCACTGGCGCGCCATACCGACATCGAAACCTCCGAGCACGTTGCGGCAATTCCCATCCTTCACGATTGCGCCGCGGGCATTGCTGATGTTCAGGTGCGCAATCAGGGAACCATCGGCGGCTCGCTGGCCGAGGCCGATCCCAGCGGCGATTGGGGCGCCACGCTGTTGACGCTGGAGACTTCCGTAGTGTGTGCCGGTCCGCAAGGCGAGCGAACGGTGAAGCTGGAGGAATTTTTCAAGGATGCGTACACGACTGTTTTGGGGCGCGAAGAGTTGGTGCGGGAAGTTGTCGTCAAGAAGCCGCCAAGAAATAGCGCTGGCGCTTACCTGGCTTTCAAACGCAGCGCACCGGTTTATGCCACGGCAAGCGCCGCCGTTCAGCTCACGCTCGACGATAAAAACACCTGCAAGGACATTCGCATCGTGTTAGGTTGCGTTGGCCTCACCGCAATTCGCGCCAAGCAAGCCGAAACCGAGTTGCGACACAAGAAGATCGACGAACAATCCATCAAGCGTGCCGCTGATGCTGCACGCGAAGCTGCCGAACCGCAGAGTGACATGCGCGGGTCAGCGGATTACAAGAGGGCATTGGTGGCGGCATTGGTGAAACGCGCTATTGCAATCGCCGCGCGACGCGCCCGAGGCGAACGCGTGGAGGCAGGGCACGAATATGTCGGGCGCTGAAAAAATAACCGTTCGCGTTCGTGTGAACGGCGAAGAGCGAGAAGCGCTGGTCGAGCCGCGAACCCTGCTCGTCGATTTCCTGCGTGAGAATCTGAATCTGACGGGAACGCATATCGGCTGCGACACGACCTATTGTGGCGCGTGCACGGTGCTGCTGAACGGCCGTACGGTGAAATCTTGCACTTTGTTTGCGCCCATGGCGGATGGCGGCGAAATCACCACCGTGGAAGGGCTCTCCACCAACGGAACGCTTCATCCCGTTCAGCACGCGTTTGCGGAATGCCACGGGCTGCAATGCGGTTACTGCACGCCGGGACTGCTTCTTTCCACGCTGCACCTGCTGAACGAGAACGCCAAGCCGACGGAGAAGCAGATCCGCAAAGCCATTGCGGGAAATACCTGCCGTTGCACCGGCTACCAAAACATTTTGAAGGCCATTCGCATGGCGGCCGGCGAAATGGGAAAGCGCTAGCCCATGGAAATCAAGTTCAATGGCGACTTCTCGGTCCAGAAAACGCCGCAGGAGGTCTACGACTTTCTCGTGGACCCGAATCGCTTCTGCCCGTTGCTGCCGGATTATCAGAGCATGGAGATTCTCGACGCCAAGAATTTTCTGGTGAAGGTCAGCGTGGGCGTCTCGCACATTCGCGGCACCGCAGCCGTAAAGATGTCATTGATCGAAGCGACGAGCCCTACTCGCGCGGTTTATGAGGGAAGGGGCGATGTGCCCGGTGGTTCGGCGAGCTTGCGCGCTGGGTTCGACCTGCAAGCCTCCAACGGCGGAGGAACGAAAGTCGTGTGGCTCGGCCAATCGAATGTCGTGGGCCGCATCGCCTCGCTAGCCGGCGGACTGCTTGAGCCGCTGGCGAAAAAAAATCTTCAGAGATTGATCGACGGCTTGCAAAAGGCATTGGAATAAACGACAGGCCAATTATGGCAACGACGCTGCGCGCAAAAGGCAAGAAGCGGAAAGCCCCCGCCGAGAACGGCTCCGCAAAATGGGTCGGGCAGCCCATTCGCCGCAAGGAAGAAGACCGCCTGGTGCGCGGCAAGGGCATTTTTGTTGACGATCAGAAATTGGTGGGCATGCTGCACATTCGCTTTGTGCGCTCGTCCTACGGCCACGCCAAGATCACCCGACTCGATGTCTCGAAAGCTGCGACGCAGCCGGGCGTCGTTTGCACATTGACCGGCGCCGAAGTGAAGGGATTGGTGAAGCCCTTCATCGAAATCGGCCCGGATGTCGGACAGAAGATTGCGGACTATCCCATGGCCGTGGACAAAGTGGTGTATCAGGGCGAGCCGATTGCCGCGATCGTTGCGGAAACGCGCCTGATCGCGGAAGACGCCGCCGACTTGGTGGAAGTGGAATACGAACCGCTCCCGCCCGTTCTGAGTGCGGAAGAAGCGCTGAAAGATGAAAGCCTCGTCCATCCCGAGATGGGCACGAACCGCAACTGGCATGGCGTATTCGAATACGGCAACGTCGAGAAAGCATTTAAGCAAGCGGCTCACGTGGTGCACATCGGCAGGCTGCACTTTCATCGCTTCTCCAGCACGCCGCTGGAAAACAACGCGATGATCGCCGTATGGGACTCACGGTCGGAGCGCATCGAATACTGGTCCAATAATTCTTTTCCGTCGTTCGCCGCGCAATTTCTCTCGCCTGCGTTGGGCGTGGGCATCGATCAAATCCTGATGAAGAGTTTCGATATCGGGGGCGGCTTCGGCATCAAGATCACCAACTATCCGTATATGGCGGTGTGCGCTCTGGCTTCGCGCAAGACCGGAGGCCGTCCGGTGAAGTGGGCGGAGACGCGCACCGAGCACATGCAAGCCAGCGCGCACGGCAACGAGCGCACCTTCTTCGATACGCGCGTGGCGCTGGACAAGAATGGCGTCATCACCGCCATCGAGTCGCGTCACGTTGATGATTGCGGCGCTTATCCGCGGTATGAGCCGCTGGGCTGCGTCATCTGGGCGCAGGTGCTGCCGGGCGCGTATCGCGTCAAAAATGTGCGCATCGACATGAATCAGGTGGTGACCAACAAGTGTCCGGTGGGCCCGAATCGCGGCTACTCGCGCATGCAGCAGCTCTGGTTCATGGAGCGCGTGCTGGACATCTGCGGCCATACGCTCGGCATTCCTAGCGATGAAATGCGCGTGCGCAATTACATCCGCAAAGACGAAATGCCCTACACGACGCCGAACGGTTGCGTCTACGACTCCGGCGATTACGCCGGCATGCTCGCGCTGGGCAAGAAATTAATCGGCTGGGACGATTGGAAGAAAAAGCAAGCCGCGGCGCGCAAGGAAGGCCGCTGGATCGGTATTGGCATCGGCTCGACACTCGATTCCGGCACGAACAATTTTGGTCAGGCGCGGATCATCAATAACTTAGCTCCGTTTTCGGGGCAATCCAAGGCTGCCATCGCCAAGCTCGATATTTATGGCGAAGTTGTGGTGAGTATGGGCTCCGTGCCGCAGGGGCAGGGCCATGAAACGACCGCGTCGCAAGTTGTCGCGGACGTTCTCGGGATTTCTCCGGATCTCGTCAGGGTCAAGCCGGGCTTCGACACCGAACAAAATGCTTACACCGGCCACACGGGAACGTACGCGAGCCAGTTTGCGGTGACCGGCATCTCCGCCATTCACGGCGCGGCGGTGAAGCTGCGCAACGAGTTGGCGCGGCTGGCGGCGTGGTCGCTGAAGGCCAAGGAAAAGGACCTGGAGTTTGGGATCGGAGCGCAAGGACCGGAAGTTCGCGACAAGCGCACGAAAAAGTCCATCAACTACTGGGGCCTTGCCAATCTTGTGAACGTCAACAATGCCGGCATGCCCGAAAATCTTTGGGACATCACGCTGAACTGCCGCCACGTTTATCACGCGCCATTCCAAATCCCCGATACGAAGCGCAAATACGGGAACTTGACGCTCACCTACGCCGCGCAGGTGCACATCGCGGTGATCGAAGTGGATCGCGAAACCTTTCAACCGAAAATTCTCGCCTACGCCTGTGTGGATGATTGCGGCCGCACCATTAATCCGCGCATTGTCGAAGGCCAGGTGCACGGCTGCACCGCGCATGGCATTGGCGCAGCGTTGATGGAAAATTGCGCCTACGACTCGGACGGCAATTTGCTCGCTTCTACCTTCAGCGATTACACGCCGATCACCGCGGTCAACATGCCTGACCTCCTTTACGGTCGCATGGAATCGCCGTCGCCTTTTTCTTACAACGGCGCAAAGGGAATGGGCGAAGGCGGAGCCGCGCCGGTGCACACGGTTTGCGCTGCCTTACAGGACGCGCTCTATTCGAGCGGCGTGATCATCGACGACTCGCACAACACCGGAGACTCGATTTTTCGCGCGCTCCAGCGAGCTGATGCGGGAGGATTTGCGTCGATGGTTCGCGTCGAACACCAACGTGCTTCGCGGTAGGGAATCTGACCCGATGCTGTTGCATTTGCGAGAGCTCGCTGTCCGAGAGTCAATGAGTTGATCGAACGCGTTTGCATCATCGGGTGTGGCTCGATCGGAAGCCTTTACGCCGCGCACTTGGCGAAGGTGACTGAGGTTTGGGCGTTTGTGCGGCGTCCAGAGCACGCCGAGGCATTGAATCGCGACGGCTTGAAAGTATCGGGAACGCATCAATTTCATGCAAACCTGCTTGCTTCGCATGATCCGGCCCGGCTGCCGGAATTCGATTTGGGCATCGTTTCCAGCAAAGCTACGCAAACCGCGGAAGCTGTGCGGCCCGTTGCGCATCTTTTCACAAAGGGCGCGATTCTCTCCGCGCAAAATGGCCTCGGCGGCGAAGAAATTATCGCGGACCTCGCAAAAACTATCGTGATTCGCGGCACAACGTTTATGAGCGGCACGCGGCACAGCGACACGCACGTTCAGTACGAACTCGATACCGCCACGTGGATGGGGCCCTTCGAACCGACGAACACGCCATTTGCCATCGTTCAGGAAGCGGCCGAGTTGATCTGCTCTTCCGGCCTTAAGGCTATCGCTCTGCAAGACGCGCGGCCGGCGCAGTGGTCCAAGCTGATCTTCAACGCCTCGGTCAACGCCGTTGCAGCTCTGACGGAATTGCCGCACAGCTTCCACTTCGCGGCTGAAAAGGATTTTGCCGACTTAGGTCAGCTGCTGCATGCGCTCATCAATGAAGGCAAACAAGTCGCAGAGGGTTTGGGCATTCAGCTCCACGAAGATCCCTGGGAGATGAACAAAATTGGCGCGCAGACGGATCATCCTCCGTCCATGCTTTACGATGTCCGTCACAAGCTGAAAACGGAAGTGGACTTTCTCGGCGGCGCGATCGCCCGCGAAGCGCAGCGCGCCGGCATTCCTGCGCCTCTACACACCGCTCTCTATCGCTTGATTAAAGCTAAGGAAGCTTCCTGGACCTACGAAGGCAGGAAACACGCAGCAGCGCAGCGGCAGACTTGATGGCTTACCCACTCGATCAGGAAAAATGGCGCCGCGTCCGCGAAATGATGGACCGGCAAGACTTGGACGCGATTGTTGTGCGCGCGCCCGACAACGTCCTCTACCTGACGAACTACTGGACGATGAAGGGCTACGACCTCGCGATCTTCCCACGCGAAGGCGAGCCCACGCTTCTGGTCATCGAGCCGCAATTTCGCGAGGCGCAGCGCACAGCGTGGAACAAAGACGTTCGATTCTTTCCCTTCTACCATCCCAAGGATCCTCGCCCTCCGATGATTCGCGCCGTCGAAATGGCTGTCGACGTTTTGAAGGAACGCAACCTGACTCGTCGTGTAGGAATTGAGCTTTCGCAAAGTTCCCAGATATGTGATCGCATGGTCGGGGAGCCAACTGTGTACTGGCAAGGCTTCTACGATTCCTTTCGCGCGGCGTGCAAAGAAACCATCGACGCCGCGCCTCTTCTCGCGCAGGTACGCATGATAAAAACTCCGCAAGAGATCGAGCGCATGCGCCTGGCCAACGAACTCGCCGCCATCGGCATGGAGCACGCGCGCGACAACATCAAGCCCGGCATGAAGGAAAGTGAGGTCGCGGCGATGATCGAGGGCCACATCCACCACGTCGGGGTCGGCTACAAAGGCAAAGTGGAAATGGCTCGCGCATTCACTCTTGTCTGGTCCGGTCCCGGCATCGCCACTTTTACCGCCACGAGCCACCGTCCCGTCATTGAAGATGAGCCGACGCTCGTCGAAATCTGGGTCTGCGCCGACGGATATTGGACCGATCTCACGAAAAATCTCTGTCCAGGCCGGCTCACAGCGAAATACAACACGCTGCTCGACCAACTGCTGAAGATTTTCAGCGATGCGATCGCTTCGGTGCGCGACGGTGCTCCAATGGGCGATATTGACCGCATCATCCGCAAGGGAATCGACGCCGCGGGATATCCTGGCCAGCCCTCGCATCCCGTCGGACACGGTGTCGGTGCGCGCGCGCATGAGCCGCCGTACTCGCATCAGGCCGCGCCGGGAACAATGCAGGCCGGCATGGTCTGGGCCATCGAGCCCGGCGTTTACTGGGAGGGTGGCGGAGGCCTGCGCCTCGAAGACAATTTCTTGGTCACAGCCAACGGGTGTGAGAAGCTTTGCTCCTATCCGGACGACTTTCGCCGCTGAGCAACACGATCATGACGCCACACGCAGCAGGAGCGCGCGATTCGATGAAAGATGATCTAGCGAACGCCATCCTTTCGCAAATTCGCGAGGACGAAATCGTCGCCATGTGCTGCGACGTTGTGAACATCCCCAGCCCCACCGGCGAAGAGCTGGAGATGGGCCGCTACATGCGAAAAGCCCTTGAAGAAATGGGACTCGCCGTTTCCTGGCAGGAAGTCGAGGATGGCCGCGCGAACGTAGTCGGCCTGTGGGAAGGCACTGCGAACGGCAAGAGCCTGATGTTCAACGGCCACATGGATACGTCGAACACCGGCCGCGAAAGTTTTCTCACTGGTCTCGGCTACAAGCCCAAAGCCGTCATTCGCGACAAAATGATTTACGGCCTCGGCATCTACAACATGAAAGGCGCGCTGGTCTGCTACACGCAGGCGGTGAAAGCCCTGATGCGCGCCGGAGTAAAGCTAGAAGGCGACGTTACGATCGCCGCTGTCGTCGGCGAAATCGAGAAGACACAGTGGAGCGATGAATTCGTCGGCAGGGAATTTCGCGGCTACGGTGTGGGCACGCATCATCTCGTCAATCACGGCGTTTTGCCGGACATGTGCATTCTCGGAGAGCCCACGGACATGCAACTGGTGCTCGGGCATTACGGCACCGTTTGGGTGCGCCTCTCCACGCGCGGCCACTACGTCCACACCGCTTTCACGCGCGGAAAGCAAGATCGCAGCTCCATCTACCGCATGAAGCAAATTCTCGATTCCATCTACAACTGGATTTCGACCTGGGAGCAGAAGGCCACCTACGACGGCCAGCCCGGCGTGGTAAACGTCGGGTGCATTCGCGCCGGCTTTCCCTGGCGCGTCAGCCGCACTCCGGATCGCGCCGACATTTTTCTCGATGTGCGCGTTCCTCCGACGATGCCTCTGAAAGAAGTGCGCACTTCCATCAAACAGCTCGTCCTCGATCTAAGAAAGAAACACCCTGACTATGGCATCGAATCCGAGATTTTCGTATCTGTTCCCGGGGCGGAAATTTCCAAAGATCACCATCTGGTCAAAACCGTGGAATCGTGTCACCAGCGGATCCGGGGAACGGCGCCTAAGTACGCTACGGTCCTTTGGGATTCCGACGCTTCCGTGATGACCCGCTTCGGAATCGAAACGCTCAACTACGGCCCCTCAAGCGGCCCGCGCGACGCCGAAGGGGAAAAGGTCGCCATCGAAACGCTCGTGAACACCACGAAGGTGTATGCTCTCGCCACCGCGGAAATCTGCGGAGCGCATTAGCCGGAGGCCAGCCGCCAAATGCCCAGCGAAAAAGAGATCGACCGCCGCTACAAAAATATCCGCTCCGCCATGGAATCCGAAAAGGTCGATGCCCTGATCGTGTGCGGCAATCAATATGCCGGTTTTGAAGGCGCCGTGCGCTACACCTCAGGTTTTGAAATCGTCCATCGCTACGTCTACGTGCTGATTCCGCTCTCGGGTGATCCTGTTCTCGTTTTCCCGCGTGAGGCGCGCTGGATCGGCGACAAGAAGGCTGCCTTCGTTCGCGAGAAAGTCTGGGCGGAAATTCCGGGCAAATGGCTGCGCGACGAAATTGAAAAGCGTCATTGGAAGCGCGTCGCTGTTTACGGCATGGATTTCATTATGGCCGTTCGCGATTATCGCGAGCTGCAGGGCCAATCGTTCGAGCTGGTCCCTTTCGATTTTCATTTCGACATGGCGCGCGCCGTCAAAAGCGAAGAAGAGCTCGAAGGTTTTCGCGACAGCATGGACATTATTCTCGACGGTTTCCGTGCGTTGCTCGCTGCCTACGAGCCGGGAAAGACCGAAGCCGAGATCATGGCCCCCGCCGTCGAGCGCTTCTTTGCCCGCGGCGCCGGCCCCCGCATGATGAACATCGTCTTAAGCGGCGCCAATGGCGAAGCCGAAGCATTCTTCAAGGTGCCTTCGCTCCGCAAGGTCGGTTCCGACGACTTGCTGCTGTATTCGCTGGAAGTCACCGGAGCCGCTGGCTACTGGATCGAATTCTCTCGCGCCCTCATCCGCGGCAAAATCAGTTCGCGCACGCTGGCAATGAGCGAAGTCTATCCGCACGCCATGGAAGCCGCCGGCGTCAAGATGCGCGACGGTATGCTCGCCAGCGAAGTCCACAAAGCCGCGGCCGACGTCTTCAGCAAAGCCGGCTTTTCGCTCGGGCACCTCACCGGCCACTCCATCGGCATGACCATGATCGAGCATCCCGCCATCGGCGCGAACACGAAGATCGAGCTGAAAGAAAACATGGTGCTCAGTTTTCATCCGCAAGTTGTCGATCAGGACGGCCAGGTCTGTCTCTACACGCAAGACACTTACCGCGTGGGCAAGAGCGAAGGCGAGTGTCTCGCCAATGTGCCGTGGCGCTTCTACACCGGGCTGGAGGCGCGGAAGTCCGCATGAGTATCAGAATCTGCATCGTCGGTTGCGGCGCCATCGGCAGCATCTTCGGCGCCCACCTCGCATGCCTCTCCGATGTGGAGGTTCACGCCTACGACGTCTCAGAGGAGCATACTCGCGCTATCAACGAGAGTGGCCTGCGCATCAGCGGCGCAGCCGATTTTACGTCGCGCCTTCACGCAACGACCAACCCGAAGGACATCCCTCCCTGCGAATTCGGAATCGTAGCGACCAAAAGCACGCACACCCACCCGGCGATAGAGCAAACCGCTCACCTTTTCGGCGACTCCAGCGCGGTTTGTTCCGTTCAAAATGGCATCGGCAACGAAGAAATCTTGGCTCAGCACGTGCGCTTCGTCATTCGCGGCACCACCTTTCCCGCTGGTCACGTAATCGAGCCCGGCCACGTAGGATTCGACATCAACGGCGACACCTGGATCGGTCCCTTCGAACCAACGAACACGGCTTATTCGCGCGTCGAAAAACTCGCGGAGCTGCTGAATCGCGCTGGGCTCAAAGTTATTCCTCTTCAAGACGCCCGCGGCGCGCAGTGGACCAAACTCATTTTCAACGCTTCCACCAATCCTGTCGGCGCCCTAACTCTTCTACACCACGGCGCTGCCACTCGATTCCCGCAGACAGGTGCGCTCTTCAATGCGCTGATCTCGGAGGGCGAAGCTGTCGCCAAGGCCCTTGGAATTCAGCTTCATGGCGATCCGCGCGCGCTCGTCCAAAAAGGCGCCAATGCTCCCGGCAAGCATAAGGCCAGCATGCTGCAAGATATTCTGGCCAAGCGCCAAACCGAAGTGGACTTCATGAATGGCGCCATCGCCGACAGCGGCGAAAAACTCGGAGTGCCCACACCGCTGAATCGCGCGCTGTGGCAGCTCGTAAAAGGGTTGGAGCATTCCTGGAGCGATCCGGCTTAAGAAAAGGCGGCTAGGCGCGACGGCAACTCACGAACGGAGAAAAATCATTGCGATGAGCGTGCCCTTCAAGATCGGCGTGTTGCAGCTCAGCATGGAGCCGCTTGAAGAGACGGTGCGCATGGCGCAAGCTTGCGACGCTGCCGGGTTTGACACTTTCTGGCTCGCTGAAGCCTATCCGTGGTGGCGGAAGCATTCCATGGAAGCGCGGTCTTCGACGGCCGTCACCGCCATCGCCGCGCGCGAAACAAAACGCATCACCATCGGCTGGGGCATCATCTCTCCGTACACCCGCCATCCCGTGCAAATCGCCATGGAGGCTCGCGTCTTGCAGGAAGCCGCCGGCAAAGATCGCTTCCTCCTCGGCCTCGGCGCGTCAAAAATCTTCATGAAAGAAATCGGCGAAGGCGAAAAGGGCAAAGAAGTCGGTCCCGCCACGGTGATGCGCGAATGCATCGAGATCATCGAAGCCATGCTCGCTGGCCGTGAAGTGAAATACGAAGGCAAAGCGTTTCAGGCCTTCGCGCCCGCGCTAAAATCCGATGCGCACGCCCCGCGCTGGCGCGTTCCGATTTACGTCGGCGCCACTGGCCCGGTGCTCCAGCGTCTCGCGGGATCGCACTCGGACGGATTGCTCACCGCCAGCATCACCACGCCCAAATTCGTTCAGTATTCCCGCAAGATGATGGAAGAGGGTGCGCGCAAAGCAGGTAAAGATCCCACCAAACTCGATCTCGGCTCGGTAATCGTAGGAAGCCTCGGCGAGGATCCGAAAACCGCGCGCGAAGGCGCCCGCGAAATGGCCGCCATGTACCTCGCCAACAAAGTGCAGAACATTCGCGGCTCCGCGGACACCCTGCTCGAGTGCGCCGGTCTCACTTTCGACGAAATTCGCCCCATCGCCGAAGCCATGGAGCACGGAGGACGAAAAGCCGCGGCCCGCGCGGTGACCGATGCCGTTCTGCAAAAAGTCTGCCCAATCGCCGGCACCCCGTCGCAGTGCATCGAACGATTAGAGGAGTATCGCGCTTCCGGCTGTACGCATATCATGCTGGAACTGTGGGGAGACGACCGCCTCGAACAGGCTCGCCTCTTCGGTGAAAAAGTACTTCCGCACTTCAAAGGGAAATGATCGGCATCATATCAACACTCACGCTGCCGCAACGGACTTCCCGCCGTACCTCTCCTTGAACGAGACCACCGGATTCCTGAGCACGCCAATCTTCTCAATCTCGCACTCCACGACGTCTCCCGGCTTCAGATACAGAGACTTCGGGTCGCCGCTGAACGCCGCCACTCCAGAAACCGTTCCCGTCGATAGCACATCCCCCGCCGAATATCCCATCGGCGAATAATGCGCAATAATTTCCGGCACCGTCACGGACATCTTGCTCGAATGCGATTGCTGCCGCACTTTCCCGTTCACACGCAACTCCATCGCCAGGTTATTCGGATTCGGTATCTCGTCAGCCGTGACAATGTGCGGTCCCAGCGGGCAAAACGTATCGATCCCTTTGCAAAAACTGAACACGCCCGACTTCATTTCCGTGCGCTGAATGTCCCGCGCCGTGATGTCGTTGAAAATCACATACCCGCCGATGTATTCACCGGCCTGCTCCGCCGAAAAGTGTTTTCCGCTCTTCTTCATCACCACCGCCAGCTCCAGCTCATAATCCAGTTCTTCCGTGAGGTGCTCCGGATAAACAATTGCCTCGTCCGGCCCGATGATGGCATCCACATTCTGAAAAAATACGATCCACGGCAGCACCGGATGCGAAAATCCCGCCTTCTGCGCCTCGGTATGGTGCTCGCGGAAATTACCAGCGGTGTGAAAAAACTTTTTTGGAATAATCGGTGCCTTGATCCGAACTTCATCCCTGCGGAAGATGATCGCTTCGCCCGACGGCCCTGCGGCCTGCGGTCCTTCCTTCACAGCGTAATCCAAGGCCCTCCGCGCAGCGTCGAGCCCGCGATCCCCATTCTCGAAAAGCCCCCGCATCTCGGCAGGCACGCGCGCATCCGCCAGCGCATAGAATGCGCCTTCCCGCTCGACATTCCGCAAATACAGCGCGTAAGCCGCATTCAAATCGACGATGCTTCCGTCCGCCGTCACAGCTCCGACGCGATCTCCCCGTCCCGAGTGATGGCCCGAGTGATGGAACGTAACCAGCTTCATGCCTCAGCCTCGCTTAACCCGTTCGCTGAGGGATGTTACCAAAGCCTGCCACGCCAGTCACCGCCGTCGCTGTCGACGCCGCCTCGCACCTATACTAAACTCATTGCAGCACTCACCCGAACGGGCCTGTAGCTCAGCGGTTAGAGCAGCGGACTCATAATCCGTTGGTCGTAGGTTCAAATCCTACCGGGCCCACCAACCATCTCTGTGTCCAACCCGGAGACATAAGTCACACAACGTACCTAAGACATGGGTAACACTTTTGGGCCGAACGGGTTTTCTATGATTTGGGTTGCTTCGATCTGGAGACGCAAGTGCTGGAACCGGTTGAGTGGGTGACCACGATGGTTTGTCGTGAAGAGGGTAGTCCATGTCCGGCCGGCCCAGGTAGATGCGCGGGGAAGGCCGATGACTTCCGCCGGACACTTCATGCGGAAAGTGTAACCTATGTGTCCGGTACGAACTGTCACCTATGTGTCAGGCCGCTCAATGACTTCATTGCTGAGTGCTAGATCTCGAGTTCCGCCTCGGGAAGCGTCAGCACTCGCGGCAAACTCTGTGAGTCATTAGGGTCTGGTCAGGCTCGGGTGGCGGTCACTTCCAAGTACTCGGCAGAAACCAATGTTCGCCCGTTCTCACCTTTATTGTGTTCGCTCCAGAGTTTTTCCAAGTCTGTTGCAAGCGCTGATTGTCCTGCTGCGTCGAGTCTTGAAAACGCCATTTGGGTAGGACCGAAATACTCACGGAAAAACTGCACGACCTGCCGTGGAGGAAGCGGGTAGTCGAAGGTGATCGCCCGCCGGACCGTCTCCGTCTTCGATGCATACCCGCCTAGCCGCTCCTTTACAACGTTTTCGACGCCCCACAAGACGGGAGCCGGAATGCCCTGTGGCGGCGGAACATAACGGCTGGTCAGACGGAAGGTCTTTCCCACAAATCCTTCCGGAGTCCAGTTTGCCATCGCAATTGTTCCTCCCTGACGGCAAACTCGCGCGAGTTCTGACGAAACTCGTTCCGGACGTGGAGCGAACATCGCGCCGAACATGCTCATCACGAGATCGAACTGCGCGTCTGGATAAGGTAATTGCTCTGCGTCGCCTTCTTCGAAAGTTGCTGGCAAATCTTGCCCAGCGGCTCTCTGGCGAGCCTGCTCCAGCAGGTTTGGTGCGATATCGACACCAGTAACCTGCGCACCCTTGCGCGCTGCCGGTATGGCCAGATTGCCGGTGCCACAGGCGACGTCGAGCACGCGCATCCCGGGCGAAATCGCCAAACGATTCACGAATTCCTCGGCGCCTTTGGCCGAGTACTGCGCGATCTGGCCGAAGTCGCCGGCCATCCATGTACCGCGCATACGCTGCTTCAATTGTTCAAGATCGTTTTGCGTATCTGGCATGTTCCGTCCTTTGTCAACAATTCTACAAGAACCCCCGAAGTTCGTCTTCGACGATCAAGTGACTGATTTACGTGGGCGCACGGTTGCGCATGAAAAAGTCTGGGGCGATGCAGAGTCAAAGACCGCACCCTTGAAAGGCACAAGAGTGCGGCACCCACGCTTACATCTGCTACCTACAAGGATTAGTACGCGAATGATATACTCGATGCGTGTTTCGGAGAAAGCAAATCGGAAAACAGTGCCTTTGCTACCCGCCAAATCTTGTTGGCATCGATGGGTCGTTCTTCTTTTTCGGAAGAGCAATGGCCCGCAGCATCAGCGGGTGGGCCACCTTCAGGGCGGCTGCATGCGGTTTGAGGTGATCGTAGATCCAGCCGGTGAACATGGTCGCTTCCATCGCCGCGCTCCACGGCTGTGGCAGCGTTTTCATCCAG
>WNFR01002665.1_pt1 | contig 22348 bp, 17 predicted proteins | sample 5400221 | NCBI WGS metagenome assembly WNFR01 (sample SAMN13153357, study PRJNA577476) | soil metagenome | isolation source: 40 cm soil under Madrone tree | place: USA:California | collected 2016-06-14 | reverse complement strand
CCACCAGCGCTCGCTCGCCCTCCTCCGCCGCCACGGTAAATCCCCACAGCGCAGACTCCGCAAACGAATCGCGCACCGCCCTCCGCTCGTCCGCATCCTCGCTCACCGCGCGATACTCCATGTTCGATTGCACCAGCAACACTTTCGGCCCGCTCCGTTCGAACCGCACCACGCGCGTCCCGCCAAGCTGCCCTCGATCCAGCCCAATATCATTCGACCCAATCCCCGCCGGCAGCGAGCTCTGATACAAAAACTCCGTCCCCCACTTGTCGATCTCCAGCCAAAGCTTTCCCGCCTTCGCGTCCCAATAAATGTTGAAATACCCCGCCATCTTCTCCATCGACTTCGCCTTTTCCGCAATCGAAGTCGTCTTCTCCGTAATTAAGGTCGTCTTTTCTGCGGGGGACGCGGCCTTTTCCCCTGCCGGCTCGCCCTTCCCCTGCGCAAGCATTCCCGGCGTGCAAAACAACATCGCCATCGCCACCGCAATCACCAAGACCAAACGCTTCGCCATTTCCGCCGCCTCCAAATTCGCATTCTTCAAATGAACTGAAGTGTTTTACATCAAAAGCGCCAAGCCCGCACAAAATCCCTCTGAATAGTTATTTCGCGCATACGGTAGTTCATCGTCAGGTACGACAGGAGCGCGTCGCACTTGTAGCGGCCGTCTTCAGACGGGCGCGCGGCGGGAGCGCCCGGTGTCGAAGGCGCCTGTGTAGCGGCCGCGGACTTTCGCGGGCGCCTTCGCCATGCTGGATTAAGGAGACTATTCGGGTGAGAAGCATAGCGGCCGTCTTCAGACGGCCAGCGGCGTAAGCCACGCGCGAGCGCCCGGTGTCGAGGGCGCCTGTGTAGCGGCCGCGGACTTTCGCGGGCGCCTTTGCCATGATGGATTAAGGAGACTATTCGGGTGAGACCCTACCTGAGAAGGTGGGGAAGAAAATAGCCCAGAAACGAATCTAAAACCTCAGTCATTAGAAATAGGAGTTCCCTCTTTCGCGCTCCCCTTGCGCCGAGCCACATAGCTCTCCAGGATCGCGTCCAGCTCTGCCGGCCGGATCGGTTTGCTCAGATAACCATCCATTCCTGCCGCCAGGCAGCGCTCCTCATCCCCTTTCATGGCATGCGCCGTAAGAGCAACCACAGTCTGATGTTTGCCGCTACCTTCTTCCATCTTGCGAATCGCCGCCGTCGCCTCCAGCCCATCCATCTCCGGCATCTGCACATCCATCAAAACCAAATCGTAGTCGTCCTTCTCAAGCGCCGCGAGCGCTTCCCGGCCGTTTGCGGCGACCACCACGCGGTGTCCTCTCTTCTCCACCAAGCGCGCCGCCAGCCGTTGATTCACTGCGTTATCTTCCACCAGCAGCACACTCAGGAACGCCGAAGGCTCGCGCATGGCTTGCAGGGTGAATCGCGTGATCAGTGGAATTGCGCCGTCCTCCGGCTCTGCCCCTAGCACCCGGCCGATAGCCTCCCGCAATTCGGATTGACGGATTGGCTTTAAAAGATAAGCCGCCACCCCAAGTTTCTGGCAGCGCGCCGCGTCACCTCGACGACCGGCCGAGGTAAGCATCATGATCGTCGCCGTCGCCAACTGAGGACTCTCCCGGATTCGCTCCACCAGTCGGAAGCCATCCATTTGCGGCATGTGCGTGTCCGTCAGTATTAGCCCGTATGGGTCTCCGGCTTCCCAAGCCAGCGCCAGTTGTTTTAAAGCCTCTTCGCCGCCTTCGACCGCCGTCGGTTTCATCTCCCAGCGTTTCAGCATTCCCTCCAAAATCCCTCGGTTGGTGCGGTTGTCATCGACAATCAGGACTCTCACGCCTCGCAGTATTTCCGGCGGTGCAATCGTTCCTACTTTGATCGCTTGCGCATCGGCGACTTCCAGCCTGGCGGTGAAATGGAAATGCGTTCCGCTTCCCGGCCGACTCTCCACCCACATTTTCCCGCCCATCATCCCCACCAAACGGCTGGAGATCGTTAGTCCTAAACCTGTTCCCCCGTACTTCCTCGTTGTGGAGCTATCGGCCTGCGTAAAGGGTTCAAAAATCGCCTTTTGCTTCTCCAGCGGAACCCCGATTCCCGTGTCCGATACCGTAAACTGCAGCAGCCGCTCCTCACCCTTGCTCTCCAAAGCTTTTACACGCAGGACGACTTCTCCTTCGTTGGTGAACTTAATCGCATTGCCAACCAGGTTGACCACGATTTGCCGCAGCCGGCCCGCGTCTCCACGAACCGCCTCCGGCACTTCCGCAGCTACTTCACACAGAAGCTCCAGGCCCTTTTCATCCGCCTTCAGAGCAAGTGTCTTAAGCGTTGTTTCCAGGCAATCGCGCAGATTGAAATCCGCTGCCTCCAAATCTATTTTCCCCGCTTCGATCTTGGAGAAATCCAGGATGTCGTTGATTACCGTAAGCAGCGAATCGGCCGACATTTTCACCGTATCTAAGTATTCCCGCTGTTCGGGGGTTAGTTCCGTCTCCAGCACCAGGTCCGTCATCCCCATCACGCCATTCAGCGGCGTGCGGATTTCGTGGCTCATGTTCGCTACAAACTCGCTCTTCGCCTGGCTCGCCTCTATCGCGGTATTTCTGGCGGCTTGCAGAGCGCCATCGCGCTGCTGAATCCGCTCCAGCATCTGGTTGAAGGAAACGACAAGTTCCCCCACTTCATCCTTGCCGCGCGGTACGGCTCGCAGCGAATAGTCTTCCTCCGCGGAAACCCTCGCGGCGATCCCGGCAAGCCCTAGAATCGGTTCGGTGATTACACGGAGCAGCCGGGAGGAAACCAGAAAGGTTGCCACGATGGACAACAGCAGAACGACCGCCGCGATTTCCGCGTATTCCCTCAGTTTGGCGCGCAACAACCCGAGGTCCGACACGATCACGATCGTCCCCGCTTTTTGGCCGCCGACGGACAGGCCTCGATACAAGGTCAGAGAATCGGCGCCGAACTCGGCCGCGTCCTCATGCCACGCCGGCATCGGAGTGCCCGGGGGAACATCTGGGCGCCGGTATTCCGTAAAGAGCGCCCGTTCGTTGTCGTACAGGCAGGCCATCACGATATGGCTCTCCGCCCGCAGCGCACTGAGCACTTTCTGCGCCGACTTGGGTTCATTAAAGGTCAGAGAGGCCGCCGTGTTGGCGCCCAAGGTATCGGCCAGCGTAGACAACTCGCTCTCCATGGCGGCTCGAAAGCTGGCACGCTCGTAAAGGGTAAACCCCAGGCATGCGAAACCGAGCGCCAAACAACTGGTCGCTAGATTGACCACCGTTAACTTGCGCTGGATGGAAGTGTTTTCCAGGAACACGCTATTTGCCTCCGGCCGAATCAATCACTGTTTTCGCGACCGACAGCAGCGTGGCGCTGATGTTCAACCGCGCGCGCTGCGCGGCATCCAGGTTAACCTCAAACCGAACGGTGTTCTCTTCCGATAGAAAGCCCACGGTCCCGCCCTGCTGGATGAAGTGGTTCGACTCTCCTACGATAAGAACTGGCGATTGCTTCAGGGTTTCCAATATCGAGGTGATGCGCTTTTTCTCGTTCGCTCCGATAAAGACAATCTGGCAGCCTTGGAAATTTTCAGGCGCCCTAAGATGCTGCACTCGCAGCGGGTGTGTCCCCACGGACTTTGCGTTCAGGCTTTCGTCGAGCATACCCTCAAAGGGATCGTCGCCAATCGTGCAGTACGTCAGCGGACTATTCGCATCCTTGAAGGCGTCCGGCGGCCACTCCACATAGTGCGCAAAGTTAAACAGAAAAGCCGCCTTGATCCGATATTCCTTGGCGCTTGTCTGCGCCAGCACGTTGCTTGCGCAGAAGCAATATAAAAGACACGCGAGACCGCATACGCAGTCTCTTCATCGAAGACCGGCGTTGGCCAGTCGCGTCCGGCATCATTCTGTTGCCAAGGGTCATGTGTCTCTATGTCCGCGCCCTCTTCAAGATTGAACTAAACCTTCTGACCGGCATCGGTTGCGCAATATGGATAGCTAGAACCGGTAAGTGAGTTTCACGCGGAAGTTCCGTCCATCCTGCGGAATCGAATCCTGGCGAAACTCATTCCCGGCGGGGTCCGCGTAGCGTTTGTCGAACAGGTTGTAAAGGCTCGCGGAAGCTTGCAGCCTGCCGAACATATCCTTGGAAAACAGCGTGGCATTGGCGATAAAGAACCCTCCGACGAACTTCTCCTTTGGAGTCTCCCGCCGACTCACTTCCTGCCCTTCGAAACTGGCGAAAAGTCTCTTGGATTTCAAAGGAGCGATGATATTGATCTTAGCCAGGTGTCTAGGGGAATTGCTGAGGTTGTTATCGGTCAAATTACTGTGGGAATCCTGTACCGTGTAGGAGAGACGCCCTTCCCATCCACTGGGCCGCTTTTCACTCAGTTGCAAGTTCAAACCCTTGCCGTCTACCTCCTCCAAGTTCGAATAATGAATGAGTCCGGTGCTGGGATTCGTGGTTTGGGAGACCAAACCCCCGATCTGGTTGTAGAAGCCGGAAGCACTCAGCGAGGTGTACTTGTGAAAGTACCTTTCGAAAACCATCTCGGTGGTCTTGATGGTTTCGGGTCGCAGAGCGGGATTCGCTTCGAATCCCACAGCGTTGTAGTAGAGTTCGAAATCAGCGGGCGCACGAAAAGCCTGCCCGTAAAGCAGTTTCAGGGCGGTGTTCTCCACCGGAGAATAGATCAGCGCGACGCGTGGATTCACCGTTCCGCCGAAGGTCGAATAGTGATCGAAGCGCAGCCCGGCGGAGAGAAGAAGATTCTTCCGAATTGCAAATTCATCCTGCACGTAAACCGCCGCGATGTTCGAAGAGCGTTGGTCGAACAAATACTTGAAATAAGGCTGCACGTCGTAATTACCTTGAACCTGCTTGGTGTTGACAATTTCCTCCGTTCCCACCGTCACGCGGTGCTTTTCCAGCAAAGACCTCGACACTGACAAATCAAGTCCCCACCAGTCGCCGCTGGCATAGTCGTGGTTGATCGTGAACGGTTGCACTCCCGTTCCCGCATAGTCGTAAATGTAAAAGCCGTCATACCAATACCAGTCGTAATACGCGCGCGCATCCACTAACCACTTGTCTTTAAAGGTGTGCTGATACCCCAGCTCAACATAATCCCGCGAATTGGTGTTTTCGGTTCGGGAGTCCCCGAAGACGGTGCCGTAGGGGGCGGTGGGAATGTGTTTTTCCCGCACGTCATAGACGGCGTGGAAGGTGAAGTCCTTGTAGGAGGCGCTGACAAACGTGCTGTGAGATTGGCTCCCGTCAGCATCCCGGGCGATACCGAAGTTCGTGGCTGGAGAGTTGAACTCCGGATAGAAAAGCTCGCGGTTGCCCTTGCTGTCGCCGAAACTCTCGGACATGAGGAGTTCCAGGCCGTTTTTGAATTTCTGGCCATAGCTCACTCGGGCCTCATACGTCTCCTGGCCTCCCGCGGACAGTGAGACTTCCGTCCCGTTCAAATCGCGTCCGCGTTTGGTAAAGATGTTGATGACCGCAAAGAAGGCGTCCGTTCCATAAAGCGAAGAGCCCGGTCCGCGGATAATTTCCACCCGATCGATCAGATCGAAATCAATCACGAATTCGCCGCTGATGTACGTGCCGTTGTACACGTTTTCGTTCATGCGGTGGCCGTCGACCAGAATCAGCACCAGCGTGTTGTAGTCGCTCGGACGCGAAATCCCGCGAACTCCAATGTACGTGTCTTGCCCGTCGTAGCTTATATAAAAGCCGGGCACACTCCGGAGAAGGTCAGCGAGATTCCGGTAACCGTACTTCTGGATTTCATCCGCCGTGACGATCGTCACCGACGAGGGCGCTTCGGTCACCTTTTGCCCGAATTTCGACGCCCCGTAAACGGTTTCAATGTGCACCTTCGTCAAATCTTCCAAACTCAACTTAGTGAGATCAGGTTCCTGTTTTTCGGATTGCTGACCATGCGCCGCACCCGCGCACAACACTTGTGCCAGCACCGCCGCTAGCAGTGCGCGCGCAGGCCAGCGTCGCACCCGCGTCAGCGCGCCTGCGCAACGCGACATCACCGTGCCTGCGCAACGCAAACGAAATGGTCCCGTCATCGACGGCCGTCCGACCATCAACCGTGATCCGACGATCAACCTTGTATTTCGAAACATACTTCCCTCTCCACAACGCCGCTGCCTGCAGCAGCATTAGCCCCAGACCGTTTTTCCCCAGACCGGTCACCCCAAATTCGCCCCCATTGAGCGTGGTGATGACTCTCGCAACGACCCCACCGATGGCCATCCGGATGACCGCGCCGAGCGAGAGGGAATGCATCAATTGGGCGGAAATACGCACACCCGGCTCGGTGCGGAACTGTGCACACCTGTGCCCACAATCGGGCCAACGGATTGGCTTGTTCACATAGGCAAACTGCGTGGATTCAACTACCTAGCGGCGCTTGCAAAGCCGCGCCTTCTTAGCGGCGGGGGGCTTGGTTCAATGCGGTATTCCCTGTTCCAAAATGAACACGTCCTCGACGTGCCGGCTTCGTCCTTCTTGACTCGTCCTTCTTTTCTTGCTTGCTCTTTCTTCTTTTTCTTTCTTTCTTCTTCTTTCTTCCTGGCTTCTTCTTGCTTCTTCCTTGGCGGTTGTCTGGGCCAGCACCGTGCTCGCCCAAAACCCCATGGTTAGGATCTATAGAAATGACACACGAGATCGCATGCTCTGGGTCTTCGTCGACGACCGGCGATGGCCAACGCTATCCGCCGTCATTCGGTTGCCCGAGGAACATGTGCTGCTGCATCGCGTGCTCTTCAAGTTTGGGCTCACCCTTCATCGAAACCGCATCGATTGGGCAATAAGACGGATAGCTAGAACCGGTAAGTGAGTTTCACGCGGAAGTTTCGTCCGTCCTGCGGAATTGAGTCCTGGCGAAGGTCATACTGGGCGGGGTCCGCGTACCGTTTGTCGAACAAGTTGTAAAGGCTCACGGAAGCTTGCAGCCTGCCGAACATATCTTTGGATAACAGCGTGGCGTTCGCGACAAAGTACCCGCCGACGATGGTCTCCTTCACCGTCTCCCGCCGGCTTACTTCCTGCCCCTCGAAACTGGCGAAAAGTTTCTTGGACAACACAGGAGCGATGACATTGATCTTGCCGAGGTGTTTAGGCGAATTGGTAAGCGTGTCGCCGTCCAGCGAACTTCGGGAAATCTGTGTGGTGTAAGAGACGCGCCCTTCCCATCCGCTGGGCCGCTTTTCATTCAGTTGGAAGTTCAAACCCTTGCCGTGTACGTCCTCCAGGTTCGAGAAACGAATAAGCCCCGTGATGGGGTCCGTGGTTTGTGAGATCAAACCCCCAATCTCGTTGTAGAAGCCTGAAACGCTTAGCGATGTGTACTTGTGAAAGTATCGTTCGAAGACCAGTTCGGTGGTCTTGACGGTTGTCGGTCGCAGCGCGGCATTCGCTTCGTATCCCACGGCATCGTAGTAGAGTTCGAAATCGTCGGGCGCCCGAAATGCCTGCCCGTAAAGAATCTTTACCGCCGTATTTTCCCCCGGAGAATAGATCAGCCCGGCACGCGGATTGAGGGTTCCCCCAAACGTGGAATAGTGATCGAAGCGCACGCCGGCGGAAAGAAGAAGATTCTTCCGAATTGAAAATTCATCCTGCAGGTAAACCGCCGAGATATTCGAAGAGCGTTGATCGAACAAGTATTTGAAGTAAGGCTGTACATCGTAATTACCCTGAACCTGCTTGGTGTTGAAAATTTCCTCGGTTCCCACCGTCACGCGGTGCTTTTCCAGCAAAGACCTCGACACCGACAAATCAAGTCCCCACCAGTCGCCGCTGGCATAGTCGTGGTTAACCGTGAACGGCGGCACTCCCGTTCCCGCATAGTCGTAAATGTAAAATCCGTTGTACCAATACCAATCGTAATACGCGCGCGCATCCACCACCCACTTCTCTTTAAACGTATGTTGATATTCCAGGTCGGTATACGCTCGCGTATCGTCCGATCTCGTTCGCGCGTCCCCGAAGACCGTCCCGTAGGAGCCCGTGGGAATGTACTTTTCCCACCAGTCGTAAGCCGCGTGGAAGGTGAAGTCCCGGTAGGAGGCGCTGGCGAACGTCTTGTGAAATTGGCTCCCGTCCGCGTCCCGCGCGATGCCGAAATTCGTGGCCGCCGAGTTAAACTCGGGATAGAAAAGCTCTTGGTTACCCTTGCTCTGGTAGAGACTCTCCGACAAAAACACTTCCAATCCGTTCTTGAATTGCTGCCCGTAGCTCACCCGTCCCTGATACGTTTGCTGACCTCCGCCCGACAGCGACACCTCCGTCCCGTTAAAATCCCTGCCGCGCTTGGTAAAGATGTTGATGACGGCAAAAAAAGCATCCGTTCCATAGAGAGCAGAACCTGGTCCGCGGATAATTTCCACCCGATCGATCAGATCGATATCAATCGGGAATTCGCCATTGACGTAAGTGCCGTCGTACACGTTTTCGTTCACGCGATGCCCGTCGATCAGCGTGAGCACCAGCGTGTTGTAGTCGCTCGGACGGGAAATACCCCGCACTCCAATAAACGGGTCTTGCCCGTCGTAGGTTATATAAAAGCCCGGCACGCTCTTCAGAAGTTCCGCAAGCGTGCGGTATCCATACTTCTCGATCTCGTCGGCGGTGACGATGGTGATTGACGACGGTGCTTCCGTCACCTTTTGGCCGAATTTCGACGCCCCGTAAACGGTGTCAATCTGCACCTTCGTTAAGTCTTCCAAACTCAGCTTGGTCAGATCCGGTTCCTGTTTTTCAGCTTGCTGCCCATGCGCCCCCGGCGTGAACAACATCTGTGCCAGCACCGCCGCTAGCAGTGCCCGCGCGGGCCAGCTTCGCACGCGCGTCAGCGTCCCTGCGCAATGCGAGGTCAGCGCGTCGACGCAACGCGGTGTCAACCCGCCTTCGTAACGCGATGTCTGCGCGGTTACACAACGGGAACGAAGTGGTCCTGCCACCGACCGCGGTCCGACCCTGGACCGCGGCCCAGCGATCAATCTCCTACTCCGCGACATAGTCCCCTCCCCCCAACGGTGCTGCATGCCGCAGCGTCAGCCCCAGACCGTTTTTCCCCAGACCACTAACCGAAGCCGCTAACCGCAGACCGGCTCTCCCATCGAGCGTTGTGATGGCGCCGGTAAACGACCCCACCGATGGCCCCGGGGATGACCCTGCGCCGAGCGAGAGGGACTGCATCAATTGGGCGGAATGTGCACACCCGGCTCGGTGCGGAACTGTGCACACCTGTGCCCATAATCGGGCCAGCGGATTGGCTTGTTCACATGGGCAAACTGCGTGGATTCAACTACCTAGCGGCGCTTGCAAAGCCGCGCGTTCCTAGCGGCGGGGCGCTTGGTTCAATGCGGTATTCGCTGTTCCAAAATGAACACGTCCGCCACGGCGTGTTGCGTCGTCGTTCTTAACTCGTCCTTTCTTGCTTGCTCTCTTCCTTCTTCTCCATCTTGCCTTCCTTCTGCCTTCCTGCTGCTTCCTTCCATCATGGCGTTCGCTATTCCTCCTGCGAAGCGAAATCCTCGCCGGGGCGGCACCGGTTTTGCCTCTGCTATACTGGCCCGCGAACCGCTCGCTGGCGTGTTGCGGCGTTGCAGCAAGAGCTTCACGCCGAAGCCCTTGCGCGCGGACGGCTTTACGAGATGTAGAGCCCGCTTTCTGAAGCGGGCTCAACGCGGCTGAGGCTCCGCGGGCACGCGCTGAAGCTCGTCCTACGACGGAGTTCGCGCCTGCGGCGGCGGAAAATTATTTTGAGCAGACTGCGCATATCGGTTGTGCAATACCTGAATACGGCGCCGCTGGTGCGTGGGTTCACGCACGGGCCGCTGCGCGGCAAGTACGAGCTGTCCTTCACCGTGCCCTCGCAATGCGCGGAAGCGTTACGCACCGGCGCCGCCGAGGTCGCCATCATTCCCGCGATCGAATACCAGCGCATCGTCCGCGAGGGCATCGGCCTCACGATTCTGCCCGGCCTGGCCATCGCGTCCAAGGAGCGCGTGCGCAGCCTCCTGGTGGTCAGCAAAGTCCCGATACGTCAGGCGCGGCGCATCGCGCTCGACCGCAGCTCCCGCAGCACGCAAGCGCTCACCAAGATTCTCTGCGCGCGCCGCTGGCAGATCGCTCCCGAATTTTTCGAAGCCGCGCCGCCCCCCTTTTCAAATACCGACAACGCCGGCAATCGCGTCTTTGGCCTCGGAAACAACAGCGACGACGGCGAGAGCGGCGGCAATGGGCTCGCCGCGATGCTCCACAACGCCGACGCCGCGCTCATCATCGGCGACGCCGCGTTGCGAATCGCCATCGCCGCAGAGCGCCACGTCACCCCCGGCCCCGACGGCGAGTGGCTCACTACAGGAGCGACAATCGGCGCCGCCTCTCTCTCCCAACTCCACATCTACGACGTGGTCAAGGAATGGTGGCACCTGACGGAGAAGCCCGCCGTGCTCGCCGTGTGGGCCGCGCGCAACGACTCGTTCGGGACAGGCGCCGCAAGCGCCGTCGGCCCCTCTGAAGACGGCCGCTACGCAAATAGCGCGGTTACCGCGGAGCTTGCCGCGGACTTCCTCGCCTCCCGCGATTTCGGGCTGCGCCATCTCCCCGAAATCTGCGCCGAAGCCGCGCAGGAAATGCAGCTCCCGGAAAAAGAACTGCGCCTCTACCTCGAAAAAAATATCGACTACGGCCTCGACGAAGAAAACCTGCAAGGCCTCCTGTCTTTCTTCCAGTACAGCCAAGCCCTGAATCTGATCGGTCCTCTCCAGCCCATCTCGATAGCTGCTGGTCCTAACTCGGCTGCTCGCTCATTGGACCTCAGTGGCGAGTGGCGAGTGGCGAGTGGCGAGTGACCCGCTTTTCGCCTTCATCGCGGCGAGTTCATCTCGCCATCCTGGCTTTGCCCATGTAGCGCCCGCTTTCTGAAGCGGGCTCCGACGCGGGTCGTCAGGTGTCAGGTGGAAGGGGTGGTCAGGGTGGAAGCCCCTCATAGTCAGGTGGAAGCCCCTGACTTTAGTCAGGGGAGCGGCGCCTTTCAAGGCGCCGCGAAAACGCATCGCGAACAAGCGGGCTTCAGCCCCGGTCCGCGCCTCAGACGCGCAGCGCATCAATCCACCACTGCCCCAACAGTGTCATCCCGAGCGTAGCGAGGGACCCGCTTTTCGCTTTTCGCTTTTCGCTTTTCGCTTTTCGCTTTTCGCTTTTAGGGCCGGAGCTTTAGCTCATCGGCTGGCCGGCGCTTGCCCCCGACCCAGAAAATCCCTGCGCCGCCTGCTCCACTGTGGGGAAAATCTCGATCACCTTATCCACTCTCGTTAATTTCAGGCTGTGGTCGATCATCGACTGGGTTGCGGCGATGCGCAGCCCGCCACCCGCGCTCTTGAGCTTCGCCAGGCAGCGCACAATCGCTCCAATCGCTGCGCTGTCCGCATGCGTCACGCCCGCCATGTCAAATATCACGCGCGTCTCGCGCGCCGCGATCATCCCATCCACTTCTCGCTCCAGCCGCGCGCATTCCGGGCCGCAGTGGATGTTGCCCAGGATCGCGAGCGCGGTCACGCCGGGTTGCACAGTTCGCCTTGTAAATTCCAAAATCATTTTCTTAGCGTCCTGTGGACTGGGAAGCCGCGCGCTCCTCGCCCCCCTGCTCACCTTCGTAGGGAAACTGCCGGATCAGCCGCACGCAATCGCCCAGCGCGGAAAATAGCGAGTGCCCCCAGCCGCACGGCACGAACGGAGCCGTTTTCTGGTTCACCGCCTTGTCCGCCTCCGCATAAAAGCGCAGGCGTTGCCCCGGAGGCGGCACCGCAAACTCCTTCACGGTGATCGCAAAGGTCACGTTACCGGCGGCCTGCTGCTTCACAATGGAGAAGTAATGCAGCTGCATCAACTGTTCCGCGGAATTTGCCTGTATGTGGACCCAATCGCTCATCCGGGCCATCCGCGCGGCGGGCGCCGCGCTTAGCCGCGGATACTAGGCCACCAGCGCACCCAAGTCAACGCCCCCCTCTTCGTAGCGCCGTCCCTTCAGGGCGGCACCTTCGCGCCGGTGCCGCAATGCTGCACTTAACCCCGACCGATTAAGTCACGAAGAATGCCTAATATTATGCTTGACAGACAGCAGTTAAGTGGCGCACGCTGTCTACATACCAACAGAGGCAGAAACGCAATCTGAGTTTGACTTGAGTTATCTGAAATTGCCTTCAGAGAGCCCGAAACTTCAATGGAGGCTTACATGAGAACTATGAATCGTTTGGAACAACCTTTCCGCGGGGCTACCACCCTGCAGGAACAAATCAATCGCATCTTTGGCGATGGACTAGCACGTACGGGCGAGGAGTCGAACTTGACCCCTTGGGCTCCGGCCGTCGACATCTACGAAACCGAGCATGAACTGGTCGTCAAGGCCGACCTGCCGGATGTGAATCCGCAGGACCTGGACATCCGCGTCGAGAACAACATCCTCACCATTCGCGGCGAACGCAAGTTTGACACCAAGGCGCACGAGGACAACTATCTGCGGATCGAACGCGCCTATGGCTCGTTCAGCCGCAGCTTCGCGCTGGCCAACTCCGTAAAGTCGGACGCCATCCAAGCCGACTATCACAATGGCGTGCTGACGCTCAGCCTCCCCAAGCGCGAGGAAGCCAAGCCGAAGCAGATCAAGGTGAATGTCGCAGCGCAATCCGGACCCCGTGTAATGGCCGCATCGGCTGGCAGCCCCGGCGCCCGCTAAATAGATCAGACCGAACACGAAGTAGCAAGGGGGCGGGTGGACCGAAAGGTCCACCCGCCCTTTTCTTGTCAAAGCGACGTTTTGTAGCGGCGAGTTCATCTCGCCATCCTGCCTTCTCCCCAATGTAGCGGCCGCGGACTTTCGCGGGCGATTTTTTTTCTGACAGGTGGAAGCCCCTGACCTTCAGTCAGGGGAGCGGCGCTTTCAAGCGCGTCGTTTGTGTCCCGACGGGTGCCCTGCCTCCTCGGATGTCGCTCTCAAGCCGGGCACCCGTCCCCTCTTTTAGCCTGCCGCATCAAGAATTGAATTTGACGGATGACTCTGCGAGGGCCCAGGCTTTTAGCCCCACCCACCTTGCAAGGAGGCTCCCCATGGCAAAAGTCCTGAACTGCAGCGATGTAACCCCCGGATGCAATTTCGAGATACGCGGCAACTCCGAAGACGAAGTTCTCAAGAAAGCCAACGAACACGCTAAGACCGCGCACAACGGTTTGTGTCACAAGATTCAGCGCTGACGGAGGCGTTGATGTGAACGCCAGAGCCGGTGGTAGGATTTGGGTCTTTGAAAATACGCTAGTACAAGTACAAGCAAAGCGTTGGCTGCACTCCGTAGGACGCAAAGAGGTTGCGGAGTTGCGGGGAAGCTTGCAGCCATTCGCCAGGGGCGCTGTGGTCACAACTAGTCATTTCTCGAAGGCAGCTATCAATGAGGCTAACGCGGAAGGCAAGAAAGCTCGTCGATGGTCTGAGGCTTTCTAAGGTCGTTCTAGACGAACAATTTCAGCTAGCACCATGATGTAACATCGGCACTCGACCCGTTGGCCGGTGAGCCGCACGTATCCATCGCGAGCCTATGACGCAACAACAGGAGAAAAACCATGAAGAACGACCAATGGTTCCGAAGCCGCGCGAAGGAGCTGTATCACGAAGAGGGCGAGATTGAAGTTGACGACGATGCGCGCGTCTCTAGCGGGGGTGATGAAGGAGCGTACGTCGAAGCTTGGGTTTGGGTACCCTTCCAAAACGAGCGAGCCAACTCACATGCTCGGGGCCATCTCCCGACAGCCAGATCAACTCATTGAGGGCCAGCGTACACGCGAAGGGCTCGTTTGGGAGTTGATGATGAGTTGAATCAATGGTTGAGGTGGGAATCGTCCTTTGGGCGCCCTCCTACGGTTGAAAAAACAAAAACAGATCCCTCACCAGCGCTTGCAGGGTGTGTGATACGGCTCAAGCTGGGCGTTAGGTCAGTTTGCGAAGCGGCGCGGTTCGGGATGACAAGGCAAAACGGAAGCGGATTCCGGCGCAGCATGGTTTAGCTGGTGTCGTCGCGGCGCAATGGCTACGCTACGTTGTCATCCCGAACCCGGTCGCCTGGTTTTGGCGAACGGTGTGAGGGATCTGCTTTTGGGTTTTGTTGTTTGGCGGGAAGATGCTCGGCCAGATCGGCCCAGGTCGGATTGGCATGTTCGATTAGGCGGAGTTTCTTTTCGCGGCGCCAACCCTTAATTTCTTTCTCGCGGGCGATTGCGTCACGAATGTTCCAAATAATTCAAAGTGGACCAGTCGAAAGACTTTGTAGCGAGATGTGAATCCAGGAACGAGCCCCTGGCGATGTTCGATCATTCGGCGCTCGAGGTTGTTGGTTACGCCGGTGTACAGGTTTCTCGAGCGGCTGGCGAGAGTGTAAACGCAGTAGGTGTGGCTCATTTTAGGCTCGAAGAGAAAGCAGATTCCTCACACCGCCAAACTGCGGCGGGTTCGGAATGACAGCACAAGGCGACAGCAGCAAGCCAAAAGAAAGAAGCAGATCCCTCACCCCGCTCGCAAACGGCGCGAGCGGGTTCGGGATGACAATAATAGAAAGTAACCCGCGAATTACATACCGGTCAAGGCCGGCACTTTAGCATAGCGGTCCTTAGTTTTTCGCAGTGTTTTCCCACATGCATTCTGTGATCGTCACCCGGAACCAATCTGAGGAGATGCGAAAAGCAGATCCCTCACACCGCTCGCAAACGGCGCGAGCGGGTTCGGGATGACACACGTAACACGGACCATTCTTCATCCGTGCCCTTGTGCTTAGGTGGCCGAAATCTTCGAGATGTTCAGACGCTCCGACATTCCGACCTTCGGGCTGTTTTCAGCTAGAATGGGGGCTGACGGGAAGAGGCAAATCCGCCGCCGTGCTTCGCAGTTCGCGTAAACGGGCGATGGGCGCTACTACCGGGAAGGAAAAAGAGCCCGCCTCAGAAGGTGGGCGCTACATCAAAAGCACAATCGCCCGCGACGGTCCGCGGCCGCTACATAGGGGAAAAAAGAGCCCGCCTCCCTTCGCAGATCAGGGCAAGCGGAAGGCGGGCGCTACATCAAAAGCACAATCGCCCGCGACGGTCCGCGGCCGCTACATAGGGGAAAAAAGAGCCCGCCTCCCTTCGCAGATCAGGGCAAGCGGAAGGCGGGCGCTACATAGAGGAGCACTGTGGGACTGACGAAACAACAAGCGATTGAGATGCTGGAGTCCGACGATCTGGTCGGCATTGGGATGGAGGCGCATCAGATGCGCCTGGCGAAGAACGACCCGCGGGTGGTGACTTACCAGATCGATCGCAACATCAATTACACGAACTTCTGCACGGAGTACTGCTCGTTCTGCGCGTTTTACCGGCCGCTGGGGGCGAAGGACGGGTACATCCTGTCGTTTGAAAGCATCTACGCGAAAATTGAAGAGATGCTGGAGCTGGGCGGCACGGGGATTCTGCTGCAAGGCGGGCTGCATCCGGACCTGCAAATCGGCTACTACGAAAATCTGCTGCGCTCGCTGAAAACGCGCTACCCGCAGGTGCATCTGCACTGCTTCTCCGCGCCGGAAATTTTGTGCATCGCGGAGGTTTCCGAAATCAGCGTGCGGGAAACGATTCAGCGGCTGATGGACGCGGGGCTGCAATCCATCCCCGGGGGCGGGGCGGAAATTCTGGACGACGAAATCCGCGGCAAAATCGCGCGACTGAAATGCACCAGCGACGATTGGGAAGAAGTGCATCGCGTGGCGCATTCGCTGGGACTGCGCACGACGGCGACGATGATGTTCGGCTGCGGCGAGGAGTTGCGCCATCGCGTGAATCATCTGGAGCGCTTGCGGCGCATTCAGGAAGATACTGGCGGGTTTACGGCGTTCATCCCGTGGATGTTCGCGGCGGAAAATACGGCGCTGGGGAAGAAAGTGCAGGAGACGACGGCGGTCGATTACCTGAAGACGCTGGCGGTCAGCCGGCTGTATCTGGACAACATCGATCATATTCAGTCGAGCTGGCTGACGCCGGGGATTAAGGTGTGCCAGATCGGGTTGCAGTTTGGGGCGGATGATGTTGGCAGCATTTTGATTGAGGAAAACGTGGTGTTCGCCGCGGGTGTGAAGAATCGGACGAATGAGGGTGAGCTGCGGCGGATTATCTCGGATGCAGGGTTTGTTCCGGCGCAGCGGGATACGTTGTATCGGTCGTATGCGCTGAAGTAAGGGGGGCGGTAAGATTTTTCCTCAGGCGCTAAAGCGCACGGATACGCCAGGATTTATGTCGGAGCTAAAGCTCCGACCCCCTAAGGCGGAAGAGAAAAGCAGGTCCCTCGGCTGCGCTCGGGATGACAGCGTGCGGGAGCTAGATTGAAGATGCGGCCTGGGCGCGGCGAATATGCGCCTGGGTGATGTCGCAGAAGGGCGCCCGCGAAAGTCCGCGGCCGCTACAAATGCAACGGCGAAAAGCAGATCCCTCGGCTGCGCTCGGGACGACAGCGTGCGGTAATGCGCGGGATGGCCACCTGAAGGTGGCCGCTACAGGACCGCTACAGCACCGCTACGGAACACTGGGCTGCGAGATGGATACCAAAACGTTACGTAATGTGAGATAGTACCCCGGCTGCAAGCTTCCCGACTCAGTGGGGCACGCACTCGGATGGCTCGGCAAAATCCTGAACCTCCCCAAGAAGAATCGAACGCGGCGGAACTGCGCGCTGACGCTCACGCAGGGCTGAAGGCAGACGCGTCGCGCGGCGACTCGCGGTCTGAATCCGGCGGCGGCGGATGGCGCGGGCATTCCTGGCTGCAGGATATGCGCTTTGCGTTGCGCACGCTGCGGAAGAGTTGGGGCTTCACGCTCACCGCGGTGCTGACGCTGGCGCTGGGCATCGGCGCGAACACGGCCATCTTCCAACTGCTGGACGCGGTGCGGCTGCGGAGCTTGCCGGTGGCCAACCCCGCGGCGCTGGCCGGCGTGCGCATCAAAAGCGGGACGCACGGCTTCGGAATCACCGCAGGCGACTATGACACGATGGTCAGCTACCCGATGTGGGAGCAGATTCGCCTGCACCAGCAATCCTTCTCCGGCGTATTTGCGTGGGCGCAGAGGGGCTGGGTGTCGGTCGGCGAAGGCGCGCAGGAAAGGCGCGGGAAAGTACTGTGGGTCAGCGGCGAAACATTTTCGGTGCTAGGTGTGCCGCCGATCCGGGGACGGATGTTCACGGAGAAGGATGACCAGCCAAATTGCGGGCTGCCGGGCGCGGTGATCAGCTATGCATTGTGGCAGAGCGAATTTGGGGGGCAAGATTCGGCGATCGGGAGCCGGCTGGTAATCGAGGGGCGCGCGACGGAAGTGATTGGCGTCGCACCGCGCAGCTTTTTCGGGATGGAAGTCGGCAAGAGTTTCGACTTTGCGGTGCCGTTTTGTTCGTTGAGCACCTACGCTCCGGCGGGGCTAACAATTACGCGCAGCGACTACTTCTGGGTGCGCGTGGTGGGGCGGCTGAAGGCGGGTGTGACGATGGCGCAAGCGGCGTCGCAACTCAGCGCGCTGAGCCCGGGGATCGTGGAAGCGACGCTGCCCAGTGGGTACAGCGCGACGTCGCTCAATTTGTACAAAAACTACAGGCTGGTCGCGTATCCCGGGGGAAACGGCAATAGTTCGCTGCGCGAGACTTACGACACTTCGCTGTGGCTGCTGCTGGGGACGACTGGGTTGGTGCTGCTCATCGCCTGCGTAAACCTGGCCAATCTCATGCTTGTGCGGGCCAGTGGGCGCGAGCGGGAAATGGCCGTGCGATTGACGCTGGGAGCTTCGCGGTGGAGGTTGATCCGGCAATTATTGTCGGAGGGATTTGTACTTGCGGGAGCCGGCGCGATTTTGGGCATCGCGTTGGCGGAAATATTCAGCAGGAGCTTGGTGAACTTTCTCAGCACGGGAAGTGATCCCATTCAGCTGGACATGAGCCTGGAGTGGCGGGTGCTGCTCTTTACGGGCGCTGTGGCGATTTCAACGTGCGCTCTGTTCGCGGTGGTGCCGGCGTTCCGGTCTTCACGGGTGCAGCCTGGGATCGTATTGAAGGGCGGAAGCCGCGGAACGACGGCGGGCCGCGAACGATTCTCCTTTCAACGGCTGCTGGTCGTCGCGCAGATTGCGGTTTCGGTGGTACTGCTGGTCGGCGCGGTGCTGTTTACGAGGAGCTTCTGGAACCTGGTGACGCTCGATCCCGGCTTTCGTGAAAAAGGAATTCTGATTACGTACGTGGATTTGAAACGGTTGGACTTGCCGCCTGCCCGATACGTGCCCTTTATCCGCGATTTGCGGACGGCGGTAAAAACCGTGCCGGAGGTGGAATCGTCGGCCAGTTCGACGCACATTCCTTTGAACAGCAACAGCACGTGGAACCTCGGAGTGCGTGTGAATGGCAGCGAGGGGGAATCGAAATTTGCGTGGGTCAGCCCGGAATACTTCGAAACCATGAAAATTCCTCTTCTGGCGGGGCGTGGGTTCAACGACCGTGATACGCAGACGTCGCCGCACGTGGCAGTGGTCAACGAGGCCTTCGTGCGCAGGTATCTGGCAGGCATGAGTCCGAGCGGGAGAACCATCCGCACAAGCGCCGAGCGCGGTTTTCCAGAGACGGAATATGAAATCGTCGGGGTCGTGAAAGACACGAAATATGTGGACTTGCGCGAACCGGCTCCGCCGATCGCGTTTGTCCCCGCCGACCAGTTTCCCGACGTGAGTCAGTGGGCCATTCTGTTGATACGATTCTCTTCGTCACCATCCGCCGCGAGTAGCGCGGTGAGGGAAAAAATCGCTCAGCTGAATCCCGCCATCAAGACGGAGTTCCATGTTTTGCAAACGGACGTTGAGAACGGCCTGAATCGCGAGCGGCTGATGGCTGTACTGTCCGGATTTTTCGGGGCGTTGGCGGCGCTGCTGGCGATGATCGGACTGTACGGGGTGATTTCGTACATTGTGGCCATGAGGAAAAATGAAATTGGCATTCGGATGGCACTGGGCGCCAGCCGAGGAAGTGTAATTGGCAGCATCGTGCGGCAAACGCTGACGATGCTGGGCGTGGGTGTGGGCGCGGGATTGGTGCTGGCCATGGCCGCGGCCCGGGGGGCCAACTCACTGCTGTACGGCTTGCAGGCCAACGATCCGCTCACGCTGTTGAGCGCGGCGGGATTTCTGGCCGCGGTCGCGCTCGCGGCCAGCTACATTCCGGCGTATCGCGCGTCCCGCGTGGATCCGATGAACGCGCTGCGCTACGAATAACTCACGATTCTTCGATCAGGATTTTCATTTCCCGAAGCGTGCCAGAATGAGCGCCTTTGCTTCTTCTAGGGCGGCGATGGCGTTCTCTCGACTGATCCAGGGTATTGCTCCAGGAATTCATCCAGAGTTTCTCCACCTTCCAAATAGTCCAGCAGCGTCTGGAAAGGGACGCGCGTGCCGCGGAAAACAGGTTCCCCGCTGTGGATTTCAGGATCCTGGACAATTACGCTCTGAGAAACACCCATACGACCCTCGTGCGCGCCTCTCAATTATCTCATCCATCTCACTAGAACTGTTCGGGAAAGTGCAATCGCACAGCGGGATTTTGGTTCGCCGCCTACTGGCCTTCGGTGCGGGGAGCGGGCGGAACGATTCCATTCAAACGGTAATAAACCACGAGTTGACCGTAGTGCTCGCTGGAGTGTTGTGTGAACGTCATGCAGAGTTCAGCGGTTTTCGGTTCCATCTCCGCGTTGTGGGCCTTAAAGGCGGCGGTCGCTTCCGCGGCGCTTCTCTTCAACGCGTCGACGACCTGCGCCTTCGTTGGATATTCGCGAATCGAGAGTTCGTTCGAGGTCTCGTCGGTTTTAATTCCGCGGGCAGTATCGGCCACGAAGCGGTTCCAAAATGCCAAATGCCTGAGCACGCCGCCAAATGTTCGCGTGCCGTCAGCAGGACTGAAATCGTACTTTTCTTCCGGGAACCGTTCGGCAAGCGTTGTTATCTTCTCGTTGATCTGCTCCCACTGCTTGGTCAACATTGTCGAGAACACGTGTTGCTGTGCGGCTTTTGCGTTCACTGTCAGTCTCCTGATTGCGTAAAGTTGGTTTGCGTTAAACTGGGCACGTAGAGGTAAGCAGCGCCTCGCGCCGTGCGTACGGGGAACTTTATACGGCCGAGCGGAGCCCAATTCTTGGCAAAAGTTGCGGTCAATTTCGACGGAAATGCGGTCGACAGTATCGCCAGCGGCGCCCCGAAGCAGCCGCAGGGGTGCTCTCTTGCCCGTGGCGAGGGCTGGACGGTATCTCACGTCGTCTGCACGTTGGGTCCGCGCGACCGCCCGTTCGAAGAGAAACACTCCAACGTCTCCATAGCCATCGTGGCCGCCGGTACGTTTCAATACCGTTCCGCGGCTGGTCGCGAACTTATGACCCCTGGCTCACTTCTACTCGGCAACGCGGGGCAGACGTTTGAGTGCGGACATGAGCACGGTATCGGGGACCGTTGTATAGCGTTTTCATACGCGCCCGACTTTTTCGACAGTCTGGTGGCTGACGCAGGAGGGCGCGGCTCCAATCCTGATTTCAAGGTGCTGCGACTGCCGCCCCTTCGCACGTTGTCGCCCATAATCGCCCGCGCTTATTCAGGGCTGGCCGGCGACGGAAATGTGTTGTGGGAGGAGCTTGGCATCGAACTGGCTGTGCGAGCGGTGCGAGTCGCCAGCGGCCTTTCGCCGGTTACGGATGCCCCACAGCCGGCCGCAGTGGCTCGAGTAACGCGGATCTTGAGGATCATGGAGCAGGATCCTGAGAGTCCTCGCACCATCAGAGAGCTTGCGCGCGGCGCGGGGCTAAGTGCTTACCACTTTCTTCGTACTTTCCGCAGCGTAACGGGAGTAACACCGCACCAATACTTTCGCCGCGTGCGCCTGCGTCAAGCAGCCACTCGCTTGAGGATCGAGCGCATAAAGATTCTCGATTTAGCGCTCGACTGTGGCTTCGACGACATTTCAAACTTTAACCGCGCCTTCCGAGCCGAGTTTGGCGTCAGCCCGCGCGCGTATCGCTCCCAGAAGGCTAGCGCAATTTAAGGGCATGCTTTTGTAGTGCAGGTTGGGCTTAACTCTTCACAACTGGGCGAACGAGGATTTCGACTTCGGAGCCTTCGGGTAGATCCAGGCGGTCGAGGGGGACGAGGGCGCCGTTGCGGAAACGGGCACGGATTTTGCGCGGCTGCGACGGTTGCGGCTTTGTTGCGTTGGCGTCGAGTCTTGGCGCGGCGGCTGGCTTGCCGGATGTTTCGTCCAGGGCTTCGTTTGCTAGGGCATCGGCTTCGGCGTTTTGCTCGCGATAGACGTGTTCGATTTTGAAGGAAGCAAAGGTCTGGGCCATTTTGCGGGCGCGTTCGAAGAGCGGGCGCAGCTCCGGGCTTTTTACTTTGTACTGGCCGCGCATCTGGCGCACTAACAATTCCGAATCGCTCTGCACGTGCAGGGCGCGAATGCCGTGCTGCTGCGCGTAGTCGAGCGCGGCGATCAGGCCGTAATATTCGGCGACGTTGTTGGTGGTACGGCCGATGTATTTTTTAAGCTTGGCGACGACTTGGCCGCGCGGATCGCGAATTACCACACCGTAGGAAGCGGGGCCGGGGTTTCCGCGCGAGCCGCCGTCGATATTGGCGCGGTATGCGGCCGATGCGCCGGTCGGGGCATTCGGTTCGGGCGCCGCATCGGCGAAGAGCCTGGCGCCGAGATTGTTCGAAGGGCGCTTAAACATTAGGAAGAACTGGACGCGGAGGAAGCGGCGCTGCCAGAGCCGGTTTCCGGATTTGCCGCAGGAATAGGTTCGAGCGAGTACAGAATCGAGCCGCAGCTTTCGCAACGAAAGAGCTCGTCGTTGGCGTCCTGGAGAAGCTGCTGGAGGATGTGCGGCAGGACGCGCATGCCGCAGCCGCGGCACTGGCCGTCGCGGGCTTCCGCGAGCGCGATGCCGTGGTGGCGCTTGCCGATGCGCTCGTAAAGAACGCGCAAATCTTCGGGAATAGGTGCGATGGCGCGCTCGCGCTCGGCAAGGGCCGCTTCCAGATCCTTTTTCTTTGCGCCGTACTGCGTCTGGATTTCCTTACGCTCGGCTGCTACGGACTGCTCCGCTTGCTTGAGCGCGATTTCCGTGTTTTTGACGCGACTTTCGGAATCTTCTCCGGCCATCATGATTTCCAGCTGACGCTCTTCGGCTTTGGCGACTTCGGCTTCGGCGTTGGCGATTTCGTGCTGCAGCGCTTTGTA
>WNFR01002872.1_pt1 | contig 22350 bp, 17 predicted proteins | sample 5400221 | NCBI WGS metagenome assembly WNFR01 (sample SAMN13153357, study PRJNA577476) | soil metagenome | isolation source: 40 cm soil under Madrone tree | place: USA:California | collected 2016-06-14 | reverse complement strand
CGCCATTTGAGGAAGCTGCGATCTTGACGATTGACGGCGTGGGCGAATGGGCCACCAGCTCGATTGGCATAGGTAAAGGGAACGAGATCACTCTGCTCAAAGAACTGCGCTTTCCCGATAGCCTCGGGTTGCTTTACAGCGCGTTTACCTATTACACGGGATTCAAGGTCAACAGCGGCGAGTACAAAGTAATGGGCCTGGCGCCGTACGGCGAACCAAAATACGTCGCGCTGATCAAAGACAAGCTCGCCGAGGTCCGCGACGACGGCAGCATCCGGATGAACCACGAGTACTTCAGTTATTCGCAGGGTTTGCGAATGACCAATCGCGCGTTCGATCGAATCTTTGAGGGTCCGCCGCGCCAGGCTGAATCGAAAATTACCCAGCGCGAGATGGACCTGGCGCGGAGCATTCAGGTCATCACCGAAGAAGCGATGCTCAAAATGGCCGCACACGCGCACAAAGAAACCGGGATGAAGAAATTGTGCCTGGCGGGCGGGGTGGCTTTGAACTGCGTGGCCAACGGCCGGCTGTTAAGAGAAGGTCCGTTCGATGACATCTGGATTCAACCAGCCGCGGGCGACGCCGGCGGAGCGCTCGGAATTGCGCTGGCGATCTGGCACCGGTATTTGGGAAAGCCCAGGACCAGCGCAGAGAAAGCAGGAACGTGGGCGAGTGTGAATCACGCGCAGGATGCGCGTGCCACAACTGTGCCGAGCTACGCCGATGGGATGAAAGGTTCGTACCTGGGACCGCAAAACTCCGTTGCCGAGATCGAAGTCTTTCTTCAGTCAAAAACTCTTCCTTACGAAAAGTTATCGCGTGAACAACTGCCCGAGATCGTGGCGCAACTTCTATCCGAAGGAAAGATCATTGGTTTGCATCAGGGCCGGATGGAGTTTGGGCCGCGGGCTTTGGGAGCCCGCAGCATCATTGGCGACCCGCGTTCTACAGAGATGCAGTCGGTGATGACGTCGTCGCGAAATGAGTGAAGAAGAAAAAGGACTTTTCGGAATCAGCAAACTAAACATCAAGCGGTCTGAGATACCTGCGGTCACGCATGTCGACTACTCAGCGCGGATTCAAACCGTCAGGCGCGAAACGAATCCGCTCTACTGGGACATCATCGAAGCCTTCCACCAAAAGACCGGCTGCCCGGTCATCGTCAACACCAGTTTCAATGTGCGCGGCGAACCAATCGTGTGTACGCCGGAAGACAGCTATCGATGTTTTATGCGGACTGAGATGGACTATCTGGTGCTCGAGACCTGCGTGCTGGACAAGAAAGACCAGCCGGAGTTTGTCGAAGATGCGGATTGGCGGAGCGAGTTTAAGTTGGATTGAATTTTTCCCGCACTGCCATGATTCTTAACAACAAACCCCGGAAGGGCTAACCCCTTCCGCACATCAGGCAGCGAAGCCGCTCCGACGCCCCTGGTTGCTTTTCTCCCGCTTCCCAGCTTAAATTACCCTCTCACACCAAATCACTTTTTTTCACAAGGAAGAAACGACGACTATGGCAGAACAAGCTAGGGTACTGGTTACCGGCGCCGGCGGTTTCATCGGCCATCATCTCACAAAGTATTTAGTCAATCGCGGCTATTGGGTGCGCGGCGTGGACATTAAAGAGCCCGAGTACGAGCCGACGTGCGCGCATGAATTCGAGTTGCTCGATTTGACGAAGTGGGAAAGCTGCCTGCAAGCCACCAGCGGCGTTGAGCAGGTATATGGCCTGGCCGCGAACATGGGTGGAATCGGGTTTATCGAAAGCCACAAGGCCGAGATCGTTCGCGACAGCTCACTCATGAACCTGCATTCGATCGAAGCGGCGAGACAGAACGGCGTCAAACGTTACTTCTACACTTCCAGCGCGTGCATCTATCCCGGTTACAAACAGAAAGAAGCGGATGTCACTCCTTTGAAAGAAGAGGACGCTTATCCCGCCGAGGCCGAAGACGGTTACGGTTGGGAGAAGCTTTACATGGAGCGCGTCTGCCGGCACTACACCGAAGATTTTGGTTTGGACACGCGGGTGGTGCGGTTCCACAACATCTTTGGCCCATTGGGAACGTACGATGGCGGCCGCGAAAAATCGCCCGCGGCGATTTGTCGCAAGATCGCCCTGGCCAACGATGGTGACGATATTGAAGTTTGGGGAGACGGCGGACAGACGCGATCGTATTGCTATATCGACGACTGTGTCGAGGGTATTTACCGGCTGATGCAAAGCGATCATCGAGATCCGATCAATCTGGGACAGGACCGGATGATCTCGATCAACGAGTTGGTGGACATCGTCGCGAAGATCTCGGGAAAACGGATTGGCAAGCGTTACGATGTGACCAAGCCGCAGGGTGTGCGTGGCCGCAACAGTGACAACTCACGTCTGCGCGAGGTGCTGAAATGGGAGCCGCAAATTTCGCTCGAGGATGGTCTGTCGCGGACCTATCGCTGGATCGAAGCGGAAGTGAAGAAGAATTCCATTCCCGCCGCCGCAACAGTTTAAGTTGTGACGGTTCCGGAACCCTTCGGAAACTGCACGCCGAGAACGCGGAGTCAGACCTTCGAGTCGCTCTGCGTTCTCTTTATTTATTAGCCTCAACTTCTGATAGCATCACGACCCGTGAAGCATTCTGTTAAGCCTGCAAACTCAAACCCGATCGAGATCAGTGTCGTAGTCCCGGTGCGTAACGAGGAAGACTCAGTGCGGTGTTTGATTGAAGGCCTGCTCGCTCAGACTCTGCCGCCGCGCGAGATCGTAATCACCGATGGCGGTTCGATTGACGCCACGAGAGAGATTATCGAAGAGTTCATTGGGCGTGGCGCGCCGGTAAGGATGATTTGCGAACAGGATTCAATGCCGGGACGTGCTCGTAATGTCGGAGTCGAGCACGCAGTCTGCGATTGGATTGCCTTCACCGACGCCGGCACGCGGCCAGATTCCCAGTGGCTGGCTGCATTGGCCGGGAGGGTCGGCGACCAAGCGGACGTCGATGTTGTTTACGGATCCTTTGCGCCTATAGTCGACAGCTTTTTCAAAGAATGCGCGGCCATGGCTTATCTGCCGCCGCCCCTTGAGATTGAAGGAGCAGTGATCAGTTCCAGGTCGATTGCTTCGGCCCTGATGCGGCGCACGGTGTGGGCGGCCGTCGGCGGATTTCCCGAGCACTTGCGTTCGGCGGAAGATCTGCTGTTCATGCAAAGAATCGAAGCCCAGGGATTTCGCGAACTGCGGGCGCCGGAAGCGATGGTGCATTGGAACATTCAGGCGAATTTGTGGCGCACCTTCAAACGGTTTGTGACCTACGCGCGCAATAACATTCGCGCGGGTCTGTGGCGTCAATGGCAAGCAGCGATCTTCATCCGCTATGCGCTACTGGCCGGCATTACGTTGCCGGTAATTTTTTTCGGGGTGCATTGGTTGATAGTTCCGCTGGTGTGCTGGGTGGGGTTGTTGGTAGCGCGAGCTGCCAAGGCTTTAGCCAGGAACCGCAGGGTCTATCCGGCCGGAATCGGCCGCAACCTGATGCGGCTGCTGATGCTGCTGCCGATCATCGCCTCGCTGGATCTCGCGGCATTTGTCGGCAGCATCAACTGGCTGATTCTGGACAGGCGTCACCCAACTGGAATGCGAAGAAGCCATGGCCCTCAGTAACAGGCGAGTGCTTTACATCTCGTACAACGGAATGCTCGATCCGTTGGGGCAGAGCCAGGTCATTCCCTATTTGAAGGAACTGAGCCGTGCCGGAGTTCGATTCACTCTGCTTAGTTTTGAACGGCCGCATGCTTTCACGCCCCAGGGCATCGCGCAATGCTCAGCGTTGCAGAGCGAGTTAGCCCAAAGTGAGATTGATTGGCACTGGCTGCGCTATCACCAGACGCCTTCGTTGCCGGCGACCTCGTATGACGTGTGGGCGGGAACCAAGTATGCAAGCCGGCTGGTGCGGAGCAAAAAGATTGAAATGGTCCATGCTCGCAGCCACATCCCGGCCACGGTTGCGCTACGGCTAAAGCGACGTTTTGGCGTGAAAATGATCTTCGATGTGCGCGGCCTGATGGCCGAGGAATACGCCGACGCTGGTCATTGGCGCAAAGATTCCGTTGCCTATCGGCTCACCAAGTCGATGGAAAGCCGCGCGCTCGCCGCCGCCGATGGCGTCGTGACCCTGACTGAAAAAATCTGGCCCGTGATTAAACAATGGGACAGTTTGCGAAATCATGAAGTGGCCCATGAGGTAATACCTTGCTGTGCAGACCTGGAATTATTCAGTTTTAGTCAGGAGCACCGCAGGCGGCGGCGAGACGAGCTCGGGCTGCAAGATCGCTTCGTCCTGATTTACAGTGGATCGATTGATGGTTGGTATTTGACGGAGAGCATGGCGGACTTTTTTGTGACGATGCGAAAGCAAAAGAGCAATGCGCACTTTCTTTGGTTGACGCCGTCCCGGCACGAGCGAGTGCACGATCTGATGAAGGCGCGCGGGTTTGGCGAATCAGACTACACTGTGTTGGCAGCGACATCGCGCGACGTGCCTTCGTATCTGTCGGCCGGGGACGCCGGCCTGGCATTTATCAAACCATGCTTCTCGAAACTGGCTTCGTCGCCGACCAAGTACGCGGAATACCTGGGCTGTGGGCTGCCCTTAATTATTAACGCCGGCGTAGGCGATTCGGATATCCTGATTACTCGTGAAGAGGTCGGCGCGCTGGTTAGTGATTTTGATGAAGCCGATTACGCCAAAGCCGCGGCCGTCGTCGAAGATTTGGCTGGTAACCCGGAGCAAACTCGTGCGCGAACGCGTGAGGTGGCGGAGAGATTATTTGATGTTCGAAGAATCGGCGCGGAGCGATATGCCCGTTTGTACCGAGAGGTGTTGGATAATCCAAATTAGATCGTGCGCAAACCTACTTTGGACAGAAAGGGAGTAATAAAGCATTGAGGCCCTATTCCTGGTTAAAGTTCTTTGTGGGTTTTCTCTTGCTTTCGTTCGGCCTTGCCTGCGGGGTGCCGATCTTCGATCAGTTAAACTATACTCGAAAAGAACCCAAGAAGAGCGACCTTCTCGGTCTGTGGGTGCCTGATAAGTCTTCGTTGCGAGTTATGCAATCAGAAGGCGGGTACGACGTGTCTATTCAACCTAAGCTGATATTGAAAGCTGATGATACATTCGAATTGACCACCATGCCGGACTGGTGGGACGACGGGTTGGGGAAATCTCATAAAGGGTTTCAAGACTACTCCGGCAGTTGGCGACTATCCAAGTATGGCAACACAGGCTTTTGGAATGTCTATCTCAAGATGTCGTCCACACGCTCGGTTAACTTAATTGGTCAGAACCCTCCATATCGTATCGAGTTCATTATCGGGGATCCCGACAGCAATGTCTCTATGATCTTCGAAAAATCGTAAGTCTCCATCGCTTGGCTTGGTTTGCCCACTCTGTGAGGGTACTTTGTTAACCTTATCAACCCACAGAAACGGTAAATCTTCACCGTTGGGCGTGATGCGCGATGAAGGGTTCGAGCAGTGCTGTGATCTTATGTTGCTGAGAGCGGGAAAAGGCCCTTAAAACTTTGGTCCGACTCGAAAAGATTAGTTGTATGTCACTCTCGTTAGACAAATTGCTGGAAACGCTGCGCTGCCCTGCCTGTCAGGCGACGCTGCGCAAAAGCGATCAGCCGGCGAATCACGGCAACCTCGGCCTTGAATGTGCTGCTTGCGGAGAGCAGTTTCCGATTGTCAGAGACGTCCCGCGTTTGTTGCTTTCTCCTTTGCGCGAAGCGCTGCTCGAGAATAAAGCGACGTCCGGCAACGAAGAGCCTCAGGTGAAGACAGCGCTGAGTTTTGGCTTCGAGTGGACCCGGTTTCCCGAGATGTACAAAGAGTGGAATCAGAGCTTTCTTGATTACATGCAACCACACGGTCCCGATTTTTTTCGCGGCAAGAAGGTTCTGGATGCCGGCTGCGGCAACGGCCGGTTCGCATATTACGCGGCCAAATACGGCGCCGAAGTTTGGGCCATCGATCTGGGGCCGGCCGTCGAAGTGGCCCGGCGCAACACCGAACAGGTGGGTGAAGTGCAAGTGGTTCAGGCCGATCTACACCGGCCCCCGTTCGCACTGGAGAGCTTCGATTTCATTTACTCGATCGGCGTGCTGCATCATCTTCCCGACCCCGAACAGGCTTTTCAAAATCTCTTGCGCTATCTAAAGCGCGAAGGTGAGATTCAGATTTATTTGTATTGGGAACCGGAAGGACAACCTATCAAGCGGGCTTTGCTGGCGATGGTAAAAGCCGCGCGAAAAATCACGACCCGTTTGTCGCACAGAGCGGTCTACGCATTGGCATTTCCGGCTGCGGTCGCCGCTTTTGGCTTGTTCGTGTGGCCTTACCGTTTGTTGAAGAGACTTCCCGGGCTTAGGTCTTGGGCGGAAAAGATCCCCATGAAGCAGTATGCCAACTTTCCCTTCCGCGTCTGTGTTAACGATCAACTCGATCGCTTCTCGGCGCCGATTGAAAATCGCTACACCAGGCAGCAAGTGGCGGACTGGCTGAACCGCGCAAAGCTGGAAAGCACGAGAGTCAACGCAGCCTATGGCTGGGTGGGTAGCGGTCGCAAACCTGCCACGGCCGTGATGGCCCGGTAACCAGTCGCATGAAGGTCTTAGCGTTAGCGTCTTATCCGGTCGAAGCGGCAGCCACCCGGTTTCGCCTGCAGCAGTTCGTCGGGCCACTCGCCGCGCGCGACATCGATTTGACGATTCATCCCTTCCTTGACTCGCAACTGTTTTCAAGTCTTTACCAGCAGCGGTCGTTTCCGCGCACCGCGGCGGGACTTCTTAAATCCGCATGCCTGCGGCTGGCGGACGTGTTGGCGGCGCGCCAGGCCGATGTCATCCTGGTGCAGCGCGAAGCCATGATGTTTGGACCGCCGTTAATCGAATGGTTGGCATCGCGGGCGCTGAAGCGGCCAATGGTGCTGGATTTGGACGACGCAACCTACGTCTCATATACTAGCCCGACCTATGGTGGTCTGGGTAAGGCTTTGAAATGGTTCAGCAAGACTGACGATTTGATCAAATGGGCCGCCATCGTCACTTGCGGCAACCGCTCGATCGCCGAATACGTTTCCAGCCGGGGAGCTCAGGCGCGAATCATTCCCACCGTAGTAGACACCGATATCTTTCGGCCCGCCAGACGCGAGGCGCCGGACGGTCCGGTGGTGCTCGGATGGATCGGGACCCATTCGACGTATCCCTATCTGGAATCCATTTTTCCCGCGCTGCGCAGCCTGGCCCGCAAGCATGAGCTGCGGCTAAAGGTGGTAGGAGCAGGGCGAACTGAGGTCAGCGTTCCCGGTGTGAAAGTTGAAAACGCACCGTGGAAAATGGAACGTGAGGTTGAGGACTTTCAGTTTATCGATGTGGGACTCTATCCACTCGATGTTTCCATGTATGCCGGTTGGGCGGCGGGCAAGTCTGGGTTCAAAGCAATTCAGTACATGAGCGTGGGCGTTCCTTATGTGGCTACGCCGGTGGGCGCCTCGGCTGAAATTGGAGAAGTGGGCGTGACTCACCTTTTCGCTTCGACGCAGGACGAGTGGTATCGTGCTTTGGAAATACTGATCGTGGATGCCGGGCGACGACGGCAGATGGGCGCGGCGGGACGGCGGCACGCAGTTGCGAATTACGGATTACCGGCGCAGGCGGATAAGCTCAGCGAAGCATTGCGCGAAGCTGCTAAAAGAGTATGAGCGGGCGAGGTCCTGATGCATCGAACAAGCAAATTCCGGCTGTTGCTGCTCGCGTGCATCGCGCCGTTGCCATCATTTCTAAAACGCCCGTGTTACCGGCTGTTCTTTGGTTATCAGATTGGGCGGCGCGTGCGGGTTGGCCTCAGCATTATCGACGCGGGCGCATGCCAGATTGATGACGATTCAAGAATAGGTCATCTAAACGTTATTATAGGGGTCGCAAACTTGAAGCTCGGCGATCATGTAAAGATTGGCCACCTGAATATTATCCGCGGTGGCAACCAGGTCACTCTGGGACGCTATTCCGAACTGATGCGGATGAACGAAATCAATTCCATACCTGAGCCCGATGCCGTGAACCCAGTCGATCCGAAATTTAGCCTGGGGAACGGCAGCATCATTACCACAGGTCATAAAATCGACTTCACCGATCGAGTCGAAATCGGAAGACGCACGATTATCGGCGGGCGCAACTCTTCAATTTGGACGCATAACCGGCAGCGCACCCTGCCCATCAAAATCGGCGAACTGGCTTACGTAGGATCTGAGATTCGGATGGCTCCCGGAAGCGCGCTGCCGTCGCGTTGCGTAGTAGGAATCGGAGCGGTAGTCACCAGGAAGATTGATGCTGAAGGGTTCTTGATTGCTGGCGTGCCGGCCAAACCAATCAAAGAATTGAGCGAGGAAGATCAGTTCCTGATCGAGCGAAAGACCCGCCCCGATCTTCCGGATGACGTATAGGTTTAGGCGCCATAGTTAGTGCACTGAAGAAATAAACGAAATAAACGAAATGAACGGATTGCTATTAGTCATCGCGTTGGTAATGTTGGCGGGAGTCGTTTTGGTCGCTCCCTCGGATGGCGCTGGTGCGACCTTGGTGGCGCTCCCCATCGCCGCATTGGCGGCCTGGTTTATCTATCGACCCAAGATCGATCAACGATTTCTGGTTCGTCTCTTTGCGGCCGGATTGTTGGTGCGCATCTTTGTGGGCACGATGATTTTCGCCTTTCAGCAACAGGCATTCTTTGGAGGCGATGCTCTTACCTACGATTATTTTGGATTTGCGTTAATGAAGACCTGGGAGGGGGACAGGTCTTATCAGTATTTGGTGGACTTGTTTTCCGGCGGCGGCGCAGCCAGCGGTTGGGGCATGCTTTATTTGGTGGCTACGATTTACAAGATCATCGGCCAAAACATGCTGGCCACCCAGTATGTGAACTCAGTGTTGGGGGCAGCCACGGCGCCGCTTGCTTATATGATTTCGCTGGAGCTTTTTCCCAACAAGAGAGTCGCGCGAGTATGTGCGCTGCTGACGGCATTCTTCCCTTCGATGGTGCTGTGGACCTGTCAGGGATTGAAGGACGGCCCCATCATCTTTCTGCTAACCGTCTCAATGCTGGCCACGCTCAAGTTGGGGAACCGGTTTAGCATTAAGTACATCACCGCGCTGGCACTTTCACTCTGCGGTCTAATCACGTTGCGTTTCTATGTCTTTTACATCATCGTCCTTTCCATTACGGCGGCCTTTATTATGGGTCGCCGCCAGCTCACGGCCCAGTCTTTTGCGCGCCAGTTTATCATCATCTCAGTCGTCGGATTGGCGCTCGCCTACTTCGGAGTAAGTCGCTATGCGGGCCAGCAATTTGAGTCGTATGGCAATCTAAGGCAGTTGCAGTTAATGCACCTGGACGCCTCTCAATCTGCCCAGTCAGGATTTGGCCAAGACATTGACGTCTCCACGACTCAGGGCGTCCTGACCGCCATCCCTATCGGTATGACCTATCTGCTCCTGGCGCCGTTTCCGTGGCAGCTTACTTCTTTGCGACAAATGATCACCCTCCCGGAAATGATGCTCTGGTGGGCTTCTCTGCCGCTGTTGGTTCTGGGCCTATGGTTCGCCATAAAACATCGCCTCAGAGAGGTGGCTCCGATAGTCATCTTTACGACTCTGCTTACGCTTACCTATTCGATTCTCATGGGTAACGTGGGCACGGCGTATCGCCAGCGCGCGCAGTTGCTGATCTTCTATTTTATCTTCGTCGGGATTGGTTTTGTCCTGGTGAAGGAAAAGAGAGAAGAGCGGGCGCGGCGACGATTGGCCGAGAAGCAGGCTGCCCGGCGCCGGCTGCAATGGGGCCCGGACCTGAAAGACCAAAGGCCGTCGCCGAAACCGATCCTTACTAGCTGACCTACCAGCGACTGCGCGTAGGATTATGCGCTGATGATTCCGTTGCGCGCAGAGACCCTCTCCAGAATCAAGAGCTGGATCAGGAAATTTACGATCAGGTGAACACTGGTCGCGATTGCCAGGCCGAGTAGTCCATACTGAAGAAAGACCAGCACCTTAATGGGGATATAAATCGTAAAAGTCCAGACAAATAGCATCGTCGGAGTTTTCGTATCGCCCATCGCATAGAACGCGACCGCGGTTATCTGACCTGCAGAGCCGCCGATCAGCAATCCGATTAGTCCCAGCATTATCCACCACAACATGTGAACGTTCTGGGCCGTGATGCCGCCGTGTCCAATCATCAGGTGCAGCAGATACTCTCCAAAGAGCAGCAGGACGATGCAAGCGGCGGCCCCGAGACCCGCCATCCACAATAGTCTCTGTCGATAAATGCGGCGGAAGACGGGCCAATCGCCGGACTTTGCGGCCAGTGCGAGGCGTGGCATTGTCGGCGCCGAGATGGCCTTGGTAACAATCAAGTTAATCGCTGAATAGATTTGCTGACCAATATAGAGCAGCGATAAGTTACCCGCCACACTCATCGAAGTCAGGAAGCGGTCAATCAAAGGATCAGACTTCGAATAAGTTTGCCCGAGCAGAAAGGGCTTGATCCTTCGCCACGCTTCGCGCATCGCATAGGAATCCCACTGTGGCGCTTGCCAGCGTCCCAACATCGGCATGAGAAACGCCATCTTTAGAACCAGATTCAACACCGTGGCCCATGCGGCGGCTGCGATTCCATATTGCGGCAGCGTCCAGAACAGGACAAGCAAAGACAGAACATTGGCGAAGACCGGTGAGAGCTCAGCCCAGATGAACTTCTGGCGCGCATAGTAAACCGACCAGAGCACGGCGACCGAAGCGTTGCCGACCATCCCGATCAACTGAATGCGGCTAAGACTAATGGTCAATTGCTTGGCTTCGTCTGAGAATCCCGGGACCAGCAGTGGCACCCAGTAACCGGCGAAGACAAATAGCACCGCGGCCAGCAAACCAAAGAACCCAGTGACACTCAGAAAGAATCCCCAGGCATCACGACGGAAGGTCTGTTCGTCTTCGGTGGCCAGCAGCGGCACCAGCACCTGGGTCAGGGAAAAACTGGCGACCAGAAAGATCAATTGCGGTAAAGCGCCCGAAGCAAAGAAGGCATCGGTCTGAAACCCGACGCCCAGATGGGTCACCACATACCAGGGCATTAGTACCGCGAGGATGGCGTTGCAGATTGCCAGCCCTGCCAGGATGAGACTTAACTTGATCAACTGTGAAATGTTCCCGCGGATTTATCGGCAGCGAGATTGTCGCCCGCATTTGCCGCCATGACTTCACGCCGAAAAAAATATTGGACGCCGGCAGCGCCGAAGATGATCAGCAATGCCCAGAACGGATAGCGCAAGCGGTAAAGCGCTCCGATGTTGGCGACGACCAGCCCCAGGGCCACGGCGCCCAGCGTTATGACCAGGAAGACAAACCACGCAGTAAGATCTTTTCGCGCCCGCCACAGACCAAACAAAGCGAGGCATTCAATCATGTAACTCACGAGAGTTTCAAATCCGGAAAGCATTCTGCCACCGCCGCCCACCTGCTTGCCTGGCCCAATCCACATGTTCGGAAACGGCGCCAGAAAACCAACCACAATCGCCCGAGGCAGATGCCGAATAATATCGGCCGTGCCGTTGAATCGCACCCCTCGGTCGATATCCGATCCTGCTTCCGAGGGAACGGGCTCGCCCGAGTTATCAAGTCGCAGCGCGAATCCCTGACGGCGCGCCGCAATTTGTTCCTCGACCGGCAGCTTTTGCACCTCTTCGGGAATAATTGCTCGCGGCCTTCTTACTACTTGCTGATTATGAAATGCATTTTGAAAGCGAGGAGTAATGACAAGGACTGCGATCATGATGATCGCGAAGAGGATATTGCCCGTCGTAAAGCGGCGCCGACAGACGAGCCGGATAACGAAAAACAATACCGCCAGACAGAGCACGGACCATAACAGGTTCCACATGGGCAGCCTCACGATCCTGATGACTACGATTGCCGCCGTGCCGGCTACTCCGATGAGGATCCCTCGAGTCCAGCCATAGTCGCGTTTCAAACACAGCGCGAAACTCAATATCAGAACGAGGAACGCGGTAATCAAAAGGGGATCTCTTAACAACTGAGTGGTGTGCAGCAGAAACGAGGGCCAGAGCGCTACCACGGCAGCCGCCAACAGGCCGGTACGATAGTCGAAAAGGATCTCACCCAGTTTGAAGATCAGGACCATGATCGCCAGGTAGTAGATCAAATTTAATGGCTCGATGGTTAGAATATTAAAACGTGTTCCACCGTTGAGCGCGACCACGGGCAGTGAATAGAGTCTCACGTGCAGCTGCGTGGGCCAGGTTGCCCAGGCCACCACGCCCTGGTGCTTCAGCACGTCGCACAATTCGATGACTTCGCTCTGGTACATGAATCCGTCCGAGGCGAAAGTACCCAGACCGTTTCGATCAAATTGGCCGGGTATCAGCGCGAATGCTCCGATCGCGAAGACCGCTGCCGCCACTGAAACGTGGAATACGGCCGCCGCCAGGAGCAACAGAAGACGCGCACGCGGGCTGGCCAGCCGAGCCCTTGATTCATCCGGTGAACGTGGTTTCATTTTACAGGCGCAGACTTTGAGCCGTTCGACCGGAGGTTTCGTTCCCGATCCCCGCGCCGCTCGGTTTCCTGTTCTCGGGTCTTTCGGTGATTGTCTGGCTGACTCCAGGCGCTAATGAAAAACAAACTGGGCCGCCACGGGTTGGCTGTGGTTTTGGACATGGGTGCAAGCGTCCGTTAATATTAAGACCAGCGCGCTGGAAAGTCATTCTTAGAAAGATAATTAGAAGAAGGTAACTGGTTTTGTTCTCCGAACTCCTCCGGTCTCTTACTTTCATCATCCGCTGAAATCAAGTGTGTGGCATAGCAGGCATTGTTCGTAGTGACGGCGCTCCGGTTGACCGCGAGCTGGTCGCGCGCATGAACGAGGCCATTCGTCACCGGGGCCCCGATGAGGATGGCTTTTACTTCAGCGATGGAGTTGGTCTGGCTATGCGGCGGCTGGCGATCATCGATCTGAAAAGCGGCCAGCAGCCGATTCCCAATTCTGACCGCACCGCCTGGATCGTTTTCAACGGCGAGATTTACAACTATCGTGAGTTGCGCGGGCAGTTGGAAAAGCTCGGGCACGAGTTCCACACTGACAGCGACACCGAAGCGATAGTTCACGCCTACGACCAATACGGCACCGACTGTCCAAAGTATCTTCGTGGGATGTTCGCGTTTGCGATCTGGGACGAGCGCACTAAATCCCTTTTTCTGGCGCGGGATCGCGTCGGAAAGAAACCGCTGCTATACGCCAAACTCGACGGCGAGCTGGTTTTCGGGTCCGAGTTCACCGCGTTACTAGAGCATCCGCGCATCAGCCGCGACGTCGATTTCGAAGCGATTCATCATTACCTGTCATTCATTTGCGTGCCCGCACCGCTGACGGCTTATCGGGCCATTCGCAAGCTCGAGCCGGGCCATTGGCTGTTGTGGCGCGGCGGCGAAATCAAGACCGAGCGCTACTGGGAACTCGATTTTTCAAAGAAGGTCAGCATCGATGAGGAAGAGGCCGGCGAGCGCGTGGTGGAACTATTGCGCGACGCAGTGCGTGTGCGGCTGATGTCGGAGGTTCCGCTCGGCGCATTTCTTTCTGGCGGGATCGATTCGAGCGCCGTTGTGGCCCTGATGGCCCAGGAGTCTTCCGAAAAGATTAAGACTTTCTCGATCGGCTTTGACGAACAGGACTTCAGCGAGCTGCACCACGCCCGGCGCGTCGCCGAACACGTGGGCGCCGATCATCATGAGTTCATTGTCCGGCCCGATGCCATGGAGATTTTGCCGACCCTGGTCGAACACTACGGCGAACCATTTGCTGATTCGTCCGCGATTCCCAGTTACTATGTTTCCAAAGAGACCCGGGCTTTTGTCACCGTGGCGCTGAACGGAGACGGTGGCGACGAATGCTTTGCCGGTTATGAACGCTATGCGGCTATGAGCATCGCACAGAAGTATGCCAATCTGCCGGAGGCTTTGCGCAACGGAGTGATTTCGAATGTCGTCAGCGCACTCCCGGGGTTTGACGCCCGCCAGAATCCGCTGCGCAAGGCCAAGCGGTTTGTGGCGGCTGCGTCACTGCCTCCGGTTGAACGTTATCTGCGTTGGGTCAGCGCGTTCGATGACGCAGCGAAACAGAATCTGTATTCCGATGATTTTCGCCGCGAGACCGCGATGTTCCGCACCGCTTCGATCCTGGAACCGTGGTTCGCCAAAGCGAATGGCTCGGGGATAGTCGACGCTGCCCTGCTTACCGATACCATGACTTACTTGCCCAATGATTTGCTGGTAAAGATGGACATCGCGAGCATGACGGTATCGCTGGAAGCGCGGTCGCCCTTTCTCGATCATCAGCTGATGGAATTTGCCGCCAGCTTGCCTGAAAAGCTAAAGCTGCGGCGGCTGACGACAAAATATTTACTCAAGCGCGTGCTGAAGAAACTTGTACCCGCGGAGAACTTGAATCGCAGTAAGATGGGGTTCGGGGTCCCCATCGGTCACTGGTTCCGGGGTGCGATGCAGCCATTCCTGCGCGAAACGTTACTGTCCGAAAAGGCGCTCGCGCGCGGTTTGTTCCAGCCTGAGAGGGTGCGACAGTTGATCGATTCGCACGTCTCGGTCAAAGCCGATCATTCGCACCGGCTATGGACGTTGTTGATGCTTGAGTTGTGGTTCGAACGGTTTATTGATTGATCCATATTGTTCGGAGATCTCAAGTCTCAAATCTCAGATTTCAAATTTGAGATGTGAGCTTGTTGTTTCGAGTTCGTTCGTTAATGTTCGGTCGTCCACGACGCTCAAACGAACAAGTTCAATTTACAGAACGGAAGTTCAGAGCACAAAGCAAGAAATACATATTAGGTTAGGTTGGAGGCTGCGGAATGAAAGGTGTTGTTCTGGCTGGTGGATTAGGATCGCGACTGAGGCCCCTGACCTCGGTGACAAACAAACATCTGCTGCCCGTTTACGACCAGCCGATGATCTATTACCCGATTCAGACGTTGGTCAATGCGGGCATCACCGACATTATGATCGTTACAGGAGGGAACTCTGCAGGTGATTTTTTGAAACTACTCGGCAACGGGAAAGCGTTCGGACTGAAACATCTTAATTACACTTACCAGGAAGGGGAGGGCGGCATTGCGGCGGCCTTGTCCCTGGTTGAGCACTTCGCCGGCAAGGATCCTATCTGCGTCGTGCTGGGCGACAATATTATTGAGGGAAATATTCGCGCGGCGGCTGATTCGTATCGGCAACAGGAGCGCGGCGCAAAAATTCTTCTGAAAAAGGTCCCGGACCCCCAGCGCTTCGGCGTGCCAGAGCTCGATGGCCAGAGGGTTTTGCGCATCGAAGAAAAGCCGCCAGAGCCGAAGTCTGAATACGCCGTAATCGGGATTTACATGTATGACGCGCGCGTGTTCGAGATCATTCGCACGCTGATTCCGTCGGGCCGCGGCGAGCTGGAGATTACCGACGTGAACAATGCTTATATCGACCGCGACGAGATGACCTGGGGCGAACTTGAGGGCTGGTGGAGCGATGCCGGCACGTTCGAGAGTTTGCTTCACGCTTCAAATCTGGTCGCTGAAACCGGCGCGAACCATCAGGAGCCAAAACATGCAGCAGAAGCCGGCGGCAACCTCTGAGTCTTTTCAATCAGGCGAAATCAAAGATGTAGTTGTGCGCGACCTGCGCAAGTTCAATGACCCGCGTGGGTGTTTGGTCGAGCTATTCCGGCACGACGAAGTCGCCGCCGAGTTCTTTCCCGCCATGGCTTACATCTCATCTACCAACCCTGGCGTAGCCCGCGGACCGCACGAGCATGTAGATCAAGCCGACCTCTTTTGTTTCATTGGGCCCTCGAACTTCAAATTGCGTATGTGGGACAATCGCCCTGAATCTGAAACCTTCAATAACGTAATGACGATGATCGTGGGCGCCGACGATCCAAAGGCTGTGGTCGTCCCTAAGGGCGTCGTGCATGCCTATCAGAATATTGGCGACATCGACGGCATAGTGATCAATTGTCCGAACCGCCTTTACATGGGCGAAGGACGGCGCGAGCAAGTGGATGAGATCCGACACGAAGACGATCCCAATACGATCTTTCGCATGGATTAGGCCCTGGAGCGTGGACATCCTGTCCGCCAGCGGGCCGCAGCCCGCTCAGATCTACCTGGAGAATTTCTTTCAAGGACGTTCGCGCTACGCGCCCAGGCGGGCAAGATGCCCGCGCTCCTAAACACAATGAAAATCCTGCGTATCATCGCCCGTCTTAATGTCGGTGGTCCGGCTCGTCATGTGGTTTGGCTCACTGAGGGATTGCAGCCGTTTGGGTATGAAACTCTGCTGGTAGCGGGAGTGGTGCCGCCGGGTGAGGATGATATGAGTTACGTGGCCGCAGCGTCAGGTATCCAGCTGTTAACCTTGCCGCAGATGAGCCGCGAAATCTCCGTGAGGGACGCACTGACGATCTGGAAACTCTTTCGTCTGATGCGAAGTGAGCGGCCCGACATCGTGCATACCCACACCGCCAAAGCCGGCACGGTCGGACGCGTTGCCGGGCTGATGTATCGCGCGCTCTCCGGAAAAACTCGCCGCTGTAGCTTCGTGCACACCTATCACGGCCACGTCTTTCATAGCTACTATGGAAAGTTTAAGACGCGTCTGTTTCTGTCTATCGAAAAATTCCTGGCCCGCTTCGCCACCGATCGAATTATTGTGATCAGCGAACAACAACGCCGGGAAATCAATGAAGTCTTTCGCGTCGGCCGCACAGAACAGTTTGCGGTCATTCCCCTGGGTATCGATCTAGGCGCCTACGCATCCTGGCGAGAACGACGGCCCCGCATGCGGGTGGAATTAAATCTCAGAGACGACGACGCGTTGATTGGAATTATTGGCAGGCTGACTGAAATCAAGAATCACCGGCTGTTTCTAGAGGCGGCGGCCCGGTTGAAGAAAACCGTGGGATCGAAGCTCCGCTTTGTGGTTATCGGAGACGGCAATCTCAGGCCCGATTTGGAAGCGCACGCGCAATCACTTGGCCTGCAAAATGACGTTTCGTTTCTGGGTTCGCGCGACGACCCGGAGAACTTTTATCCGGCGCTCGACATTGTGGCTTTGACCAGCTTGAACGAAGGCACGCCGTTGACATTGATTGAAGCGATGGCGAATGCCCGACCCGTCGTGGCGACTTCTGTGGGAGGGGTAATAGATCTGCTCGGGGCGCCGGCGCCGCAATCTGGCGAAGCTCCGGGTTATCAGATTTGCGAGCGCGGTGTTTCAATTGCCAGCGGCGATGCCGAGGGTTTTGCCCGCGGTCTGGTGCGATTGATTGGCGATTGCGATCTGCGCGACAACCTGGGTCAGGCTGGTCTTGACTTCGTCACCGAGAACTATGCCAAAGAGCGTTTGTTGACTGATATCGCTCGGCTGTATCGACAATTAGTGCAGGTTGAATCGACCAGTCGCCTCGCCGATCCGCCAAAAGAAAATCTTGAGTCGCGAGTCTGACCTGTCCTCTCTCGTTGAGAGACTGGCGGCTCTGCCGACTGATGCACGGAAAGGCTCGGCCTTTCCGTCAACGTTGATTTTGAATTCGGGAGAGGCTCCGCCTCGACCGCGCGCAGCGAGGCATAAGCCTCGCCGCTCAACCGAGAGAGTGGCTCCCGGAAAGGCAAAAGCCTTTCCGCGGATCGGGCGGCAAAGCCCGCGACCAGGTCCGATATCGCGGCCCTATGTTTGTGCTAGACTCTCTCCGATCGAAATTCATAACACTTTTTGAAGGGTATTTTCATTTGCGAATTCTGATTACCGGCGGTGCGGGTTTTATCGGCTCTCATCTTTCTGACGCGTGCCTGCAACGCGGCGACGAAGTATTTATCATCGATGATCTTTCGACGGGCAGCATCGAAAACATCCGCCATCTGAAGGATCATCCGCGTTTCCACTACACCATTGAGAGCGTTCATAACCAGCCGGTCACGGCTGAGCTGGTCGATCAATGCGACGTCATCTTTCACCTGGCGGCTGCCGTCGGAGTAAAGCTGATCGTGGAAAGCCCCGTGCGCACCATCGAGACAAACGTGCGCGGCACCGAAACAATTTTGGCGCTGGCCAACAAAAAGAAGAAGAGAGTTTTGATCGCCTCGACTTCCGAAGTTTACGGTCTCAGCACCGAAGTCCCGTTTCGCGAAGATGGCAATCTGGTGATGGGCGCGACCACGAAAGGCCGCTGGAGCTACGCCTGTTCAAAAGCCATTGATGAGTTTCTCGCCCTCGCCTATTGGCGCGAGAAAAAGTTGCCCACCGTGGTGGTGCGGCTCTTCAATACGGTTGGCCCGCGCCAGACCGGACAGTACGGGATGGTGATCCCGACGTTTGTAAAGCAGGCGCTGGCCGGGCGGCCGATCACGGTATACGGCAGCGGCAAGCAAACACGCTGCTTCTGTTATGTCGGTGATGTGGTGGGCGCGCTAATGAAATTAATGGACGATGCCGCGGCGCGTTCCCGACATCTCGAAAGTGAACGCACAGGTTGGCTTTCAGCCTGCCCTGGACCTCGATGGAATTCTCAAGACAGTCATCGAATTTCACAGTGGGCGCATGTCTGCTGGTCACGCATGAACACCGGGGTACAGAACCGCGAGCGGTAGCGCGCGGGATCAGGACTCAACTTGCACGAAGGGCTCTGAGAGATAACAACTTTCTGAGCTTGAGTCTTTATCCCGCTCGCTACCGCTCGCGGTTCTGTAACCTTCAGCCGTCCGCTTCTCGGACTTGTTCGATCGCCCGACCGAACCCCAGCGATGAATCGCTGGGCCACTTTCACTTCGTCCGCCGAGCGAGAATGCATTCCTATTTTTTGGGCAAAGCAGTTGGGACCGGTTGCTGCGGGATTGTAATTAAATCTTCCACATCACGCTGCGTCTTCTGACTTTGACCGGGGATCTTACCGCCAGCAGGTCTCGATGCCGGCTGTTTATTAAAGCGATCAGGCTTTGGTGATGTCTAAAGCCCAGGAGCCGAGCCGCTTGGCTAACCACTCCTCCGGAGTCGTTGAGCGCGCGTTGAATTAATCTTTTCTCTGCCTGGAGTATTTCCTTTTTCAGCGAAAACCCGTCCCAGGTGTGGTCCTTCAATGGTTCGTCGTTCGTCGAGGATGCAAGTGAACTGATGACCTTATTGGCGCACGAGATTAGGCGTTTGCCGGTCGACGGATCCTGCGACTTTTCCAATAGTTGCGCGGCCGACTGATAAGCCGAAACGAGTTCGCTGGTTGGAGTCCGCGACGAAAGCTCCTCCAGAATGCTCAACCCGGCACGCCCGGCGCCTTCCGGATCTCCTGAGTCGCGGGCAACTTCAATTGCCCGCTCAAGTGCGGCGCGTGACTGCACAGCTTTTTCTCTGCGCGCCAGCACGACGCCCAGAGTGGTAAGGGCTTCGGCGAGTATCGATTGTTCCCCTCCGCTTTCAAGCGCGCTGACAGATTGGCGCGCGAACGCTTCGGCCTCAACCAAACGTGCCTCTTCCAGCAAGGCCCGGGCGCGCGTGTCGTCAGACTGCGCGACGCACTTAACATCTTTGAGTTCGAGCCACAGCTTGCGCGCGGAATCGAGATGAGCGTGCGCGTCCGCGAACCGCTTGATTCTGAGCAATAAGTAAGCGAGGTTGTTCTCGACACTGGCCCGAAAGCGAAGATGTCCAGCTTGCTCAAAATGAAAACTCGCTGCCGCATATTCTACCAGGGCCCGATCAAGGCGGGCCTCGCTCTCTTCTCCCAGACCCAGGCGAGTGAACAAGCCCGCGAGCTCATTATGAAATGTTCCTTTGATAGCGTGATTGTCAATTCTTTCGACTATCGGCGCGGCTTCATCATAAGCCCTTAAGGAGTCGCCATACCTCCCGGCTGCCTTTTCCACCATCCCTTGACGGATCAGTGTGATTACTCGTGTCTCTTGGTCGCCCCCGGTTAAGCAATCAAGCGCGTCCTTCAGAATCAAGCGCGCCTCGTCAAATGCTCCCTGGCGCCAGTAACAAAGCGCGAGGTCGCTGCGTGCTCCCGCGACCCGCGCGGTTTCTCCCAATTCCTCAAAAATCTTAATGCTGCGGCTGATTAGATCCTTTGCTCTCTCCTGCGCGTCACCGACCTGGCTGGCGCTGCCCGCCCATCCAGTCAGCGCTCCGGCCCTGAGCAATAATTCGGCCCTCGCGGACAGATCAAGATCATTCAGTGCCACCGAACGGCGTGGGTCAGGCCAAAAGTCACCCAGGGCTTCGCAAGCGGCTTCATACTCGCCGGCTCTTTCGAGTTGTCTGGCCTTCTGGCAACAAAGCATGGCTAGCTGTGAGCGCGAGAAGGTAGGATCGCCACCTTCGCTGATCGTTAACGTGGTCGACTTTTTGTAGTCCATTCTCTCCGAATCCATTTCGCTGTCAGTCCCGGAACTGACTCGTTTGAGTTTTGAAACTGTGCAGCATGTAGATTAACTCGACTTCAGTCGAATGCAAGAACTTTCGTCGCGCGCTGCTAATGGCTTATATCGCATATGTTGGTGGGCGTTGCAAAAGATGAGCTTCGGCCGGGCCGGCAGCTGAAGGCCATTGGCCCCGGCATTTCGAGTCTTACCAAAGGAGGCGCAGCCGATTTCTTCCGCCGAGGTATTGTCCCACTTTGGGCGGGAGGTCGGTACCGGGAGCGGCAGCGACCGGGTAACCGTCCCAGCAATCTCGATAACCGCTGTAAGCTGCGACCCGGTCGTTACCGCTTCTGGGGACTGATCCCAAGACTGTCGTTCCTCAACTTGGACGCTCTAATCGAATAGCTTTTTATCTCGTCGTCCTAAACCCTTTAGACATGATCTCTTTCAGTGCTTCTAACCTGATTCCGCCCGCAGTGTCGCTGGTGCTTGCGCTGGCACTAACGCCCGTGGTCCGTTCATTGGCGCGCCGCTGGGGATTTGTCGCGAAGCCGAAGGTCGACCGCTGGCACAAGAACCCCACGGCCATGATGGGCGGAGTGGGAATCTGGTTGGCGGTAATAGGCACGTACTTAGTTCTGGTTCCACATACTGAGCAAGGCTGGGTAGTGGTGGGCGCCGCTTCGTTTCTATTCTTTGTCGGATTGATCGATGATTGGCTGCACGTTAAGCCTTACCAAAAACTGATCGGGCAGATTATCGGCGCGGCCATCGTCGTTAATTACGGTCTGGTTCTGCCATGGACCCGTTCGCTGCCAATGAATATGCTGATCACCATTTTCTGGTTGATTGGCATTACCAATGCGATTAACCTCCTCGATAACATGGACGGTTTGGCCACTGGGATTGCGGCCATTGCTTCGTGCTTTCTCACCTACAACTTTTTGACCGGGAACCAAATGACCGAGGCGGTGATGATGGCCGTTTTCGCGGCGGCCTTGCTGGGTTTCCTGGTTTACAACTCGACCCCAGCATCGATCTTCATGGGTGACAGCGGATCGATGTTCATCGGGTTCTTTCTCGCCGGTGCGGCCCTGGTTAATGTATCAGGTGGGCGCTCGCGCAGTTTTGTTCCGGTGCTGGCGGTGCCCATCCTCGTTTTGTTCATTCCAATTTTCGACACAACGTTTGTGACGATTTTGAGAAAGCTGTCCGGGCGCGCCGCTTCGCAGGGCGGGCGCGATCATACCTCGCACCGGCTAGTGGCTCTGGGCATGTCCGAACGGCGCGCAGTCTGGATGCTTTACGGACTGGCTGGGCTCTCGGGCTTTCTGGCGATCATGGTGAGCCACGTAAAACCTGACGTGAGTCTGGCCCTGCTGGCCGGGTTTACGCTCGTGCTGACGCTGCTGGGTGTTTATCTGGCCGGAGTAAAAGGATACGACGAAGAAGCTGATGTGCGCGCGGCGAGAGACAAACCCCTCTTCGCTTTTTTGGTCGACTTTTCTTACAAGCGCCGCATCTTTGAAGTTCTTCTCGACGTAGTGCTGATCGTGCTGGCTTACTGGTCGGCGTATGCGATCAAGTTCGAGCCTTTTTCGAACAGTCCCGCATGGAAACTTTTCCTGCGCACGTTGCCGGTGCTGGTGGTGGTGCGTTTGGCGGCGTTTCTTCTTTTTGGTGTCTATCGCGGCATCTGGCGATATACGAGCATCGACGATCTGATGGCCTTCGCGAAGGCGGTGGCGGCCGGATCGCTTGTCAGCCTGGCGATCGTGCTGTTCAAGTTTCGTTTTGCGGGCTTCTCGCGAGCTATCTTCGTCAT
>WNFR01007094.1_pt1 | contig 22353 bp, 23 predicted proteins | sample 5400221 | NCBI WGS metagenome assembly WNFR01 (sample SAMN13153357, study PRJNA577476) | soil metagenome | isolation source: 40 cm soil under Madrone tree | place: USA:California | collected 2016-06-14 | reverse complement strand
CGACTACCAGGTTTCGTTCTTGCCCGTTGGCGACTATACAGTGACCGCCGAAAAGGATGGATTCAAGAAGGAGGCAAAAAAGGTCCATCTCGATATCGGAGCCAGCGCCAATCTAGACTTCAACCTGCCCGTAGGGCAGGTGGCTGAGGAAGTAACCGTCCAGGATGTGGGGGAACTGGCGGAACCGACACGGATCATGGTTAGCTCCGTTATCGATGAACAAAAAATCGAAAGCCTCCCGGTGAACGGGCGGCAGTTCATTGACTTCGCGTTGCTGGCGCCCGGAGTCACTATCGGCGACACCACCTCCGGCAGCACGGACGTAATCATCGAACCTGTAACCAAACTGTCTTTCGCCGGCCAAAACATTCACTACAACTTTGTGGCGGTCGACGGCGCGGACAACATGTCCACGGCCTCCGGCATTCAGAAAACAACTCCCTCGCAAGACGCGGTGGAAGAGTTCCGGGTGATCAACAGCAGCTATAGCACAGAGTTTGGGCGCGCGGTGGGCGGGATCGTCAACATCATCACCAAGAGCGGGACCAACCACTTGCACGGCTCCCTCTACGAGTATTTTCGCAATGACGTTCTGGACGCTCCCAGCCCCCTGGCGGCCCAAGGCTTCAACAAGCTTCGTCAAAACCAGTTTGGCGCCACGCTGGGTGGGCCGATCACAAAGGATAAGACCTTCTTCTTCGGTAACTATGAAGGGCAGCGGCACACGGAGTCACCCTTCTACAATCGGACGGTACTGGACAACATCAATGCCATCAACGCAGTCAAGGTGAATACTTGGGGATTGCCAGCCGAAAACCTGCACCTAACTCGCGCCATCAAATACGACAACTTTCTCGGTAAGATCAGTCACACCTTCAGTGGCAGCGAGTCCGTGTTCGTGCGCTATTTCTTCAACGACCAGCGGTCCACAAATCTCTCGCCGTTGAATGACGGATTTGATCTTCCTTCGGGGTTCAAGAACAACACCTTTCGTGACCAATCGATCGTTGGCAACCTGATTTCGACTTTCTCTTCGTCCCTGGTCAACGAGCTCCGCATGCAGTACGCGCACCGATTTTTTGATTTTCCGACGACCAGCACTCAGCCTCACCTAGAGGTGTCCAACGTTTTTACCTTGGGCGTGAACCGAGGGAACCCCGACTTCTATGAAGAGGGCCGCTTTGAGATCGTGGACAGCGTCACCAAAGTGTTGGGTAAGCACACCATCAACTTTGGTGGCGATTTCAACCGGGTGGGCACGACCGAATCGTTTCCGCTGTTCTACCCGTTTGAAGCCGACTTCGGCAACCTTTCCGCTTTTCTGGGCACGGACTTTGTGGGCGCGTCGCATCCTTTCGTGATTTTCTTCGAGCGCTTCGACAAGGCGTCCGGATTCAATGAAACCAGTTTCGATCCGTCGGTTTACCAGGGAACGAGCATCTCCTCGGCCATTCGCAACCAGGCCAAGGGTACTCTGGACCACACTTATGCGGGCGCCTATCTGCAGGACAAATGGCGCGTGACCAACAATCTGGCTATCAATTTCGGCTTACGTTGGGAGGGAGAAACCTGGCCTGCGGCGGCGCTCAACAATCCGCTAAAGAATTTTGATCCTCGCGGTGGTTTTTCCTATGCCTTCGGCGGGCATAGTAATTTCGTCATTCGCGGAGGAGCGGGGTTGTTTCACGGTCAGATTCCCTCACCCCTTCTGATGTGCCAGATCCCTTCCTGCGGCGGTTTGTCAAAGTACCCGGGACGAGAAGGCATCCAGGACGACCTGAATGCGAACACGCGGCTCTCGGCCTTCGGCGCTACTCCCTTCGCGAATGCCGCTGCGCTGAATGCGCTGCTCCACGCTGACCAGACCACGGCAGACTACCCAGCGGGCTCGCTCGAGGCGGTAATCGTACGCTTCGTCAAGAACCACAAGCCTCCCTACGGGGCTCAGGCCAGCCTGGGCGTTGAAGTTCAGCCTTTCAAAGACACCGTCCTTAACATCACGGGGATGCACGTACGAGGCATCCACCTAGGCAGCTTCTACAATGTGAATCAGCCCAACCCGAACACGTTCTACAACACGGGAGCAGAGGCTGCGACCCATACAGTTCACGATTCGGAGGGACGGGCCGGACAGAAGAACTACTACTGTGACACGACTGGTCCCACCAACCCAACCGATTGCCTGCCGGGCACTCTGTTTGGTGTCATCCCCAGCATCCGGACTTTCCCGTTCGGGGTAGACTTCGAGGCCGACTCCAAATGGGATTCCCAGTGGGACGCTTTGCTGGTGGACTTTAACAAACGGTCGACCCATCACTGGGGATGGGGTCTGAGTTATACCTGGTCGAAAGGCATCGACAATGGTCCCAATCCCAGCTTCGTGCTCATTCCGCAAGACACTTGCTGCTTTAATCGGGAACGGGCTGTTTCCGCCGACTACGTGGCACACCGCTTTGTGGGCAATGCCACGCTGGAAGGGCCGACTCATCTCAATCCCATCGTGAATGGCTGGCAATTGGGGATGATCGTGAGCCTAGAGACACCCCACTACTTCACCAAATTCGCCGGCTTTGACGCCAATGGAGACATCTTCGGGAATAACGACCGGGTGGGCATTGAGCCCCGCAACACTTTCAAAGGCGACGGCTATCAGAGCGTGGATATGCGGATTTCGCGTACATTCAAGTTCACCGAACAAATACGCCTCGAGGCCATCGCTGAAGCCTTCAATTTGCTCAACACCCTGAATATTCGCTTCTTCAATACGGCATACGGCGCCGCCGACTTCTGCAACTTTGCCGCCGACTCGGTGGCGCAAGGTTGTACCGCCACACCGTCGGGGAATCGCGAGGGCTCGCCAAATCCGTCGTACGGCACACCGCGCGCGATCTTTAATCCGCGGCAGGTTCAGTTCGCGCTGCGTTTGACATGGTAGAACTCTAAATGGCGGGGGGCAAGGTCTGCTCCGCCGGAACTTTACGAAACGATCGGCTTTCCCGTGAGCGTCACTCAGGCACAACCCATGCGATTTGGCATCTATTGCGAAATTCAGACGCCGCCAGGTAAGTCGCACTACGACATGATCTGGGAAATCATGCGCCAGATCGAGCACGCGGACGAGTCCGGATTCGATGTGTACTCGGTGATTGACCACCACTTTTTTCAGAGGTTTTCTATTTCCGCGAACCCGCTCGCCATGTTCACGGCGGCAGCGCAACGGACGAACCGCATTCGCTTCCGCACCGCGCTCCACACTCTGCCCCTGGAAAATCCCATGCGCCTTGCCGGCATGATCGCCGAAGCGGACATTCTGACTAACGGCCGCCTGGAATGCGGCCTGGGGCGGGGGCACGCCTGGTTGTTCGGGCCCTCGGCCCTGCCGCTGGAGGAGAGCCGGCCGCGTTATAACGAAGCGGTTGACATTCTGGAACTCGCATTTTCCCACGAGAAGTTTTCATACCAGGGGCAGTATTACAACGTGAAGGATGTCAGCGTGGTGCCGCAACCGGTGCAGAAGCCGCATCCTAGGTTTTACACCGGCGGCACCAGCGACATTACCTACCAAACGGCGGGCGAGAAAGGATGGGGCATTTTCGTGCCGCCGCTGCTGCCCTGGAAAGTGCTGGAGGCCCCTTTGAACATCTACAAGAAAGCCTGCGCCGAGCGCGGGCATCAGTCCGACATCGTGTACATCCGCCCGGTGTACATCGATCAAGACGAAAAGCAGATCCGTAAGGAGGTCGAGCAAGCTCTGCTCAACTTTCTCGCTTTTAACGCTTCGCCAGTGGCGTCGTTGCAGAGCGAGGGAAAGAAAGCGGAGTTGCGCGCCAAGGGCTACGGCTTCTATGCCAGCGGTGCGCTCGAGTCGTTGACCAAGCTGACTTATGACGAAATTGTTGAGCAGGAGATCGGATTTATTGGCACGCCGGAGACAATCATCCACCAGATACGCGCCCTGGAAGAGAAAGGCGGCATTGGGGAACTGGCGATTGTTTCCAATTTCGGCGGCCTGGAGCACTGGAAGAGCATCAAGACGCAACACATGTTCGCCAAGCACGTGATGCCCGCGTTCCGTTCGTAAGATGCCAGAGCTCCAGACTAGCGAGAGCGGCGTGGCATAGGTCAGCGCCTGCCCTGAGCGAAGTCGAAGGGAGCCGTGCCGGCCGAGCACCAGCTTGGCAGCGATTGCGAGAGAGATGGCAACCACCACAACGCGCGCCAAGATAGCCGCCACATTTCCGGCCATGGGAGCCAGGCGATTGCTCGTGTTCGGAGGCATCGGGCTAATTGCGGCGGGAATGCTTTTCGGCGATATCTTCGCCGCATTTGTCCTGCACCAGAACGGAGGACAAACCGGACAAGCCTTGCTGGCAGCAACCCAAGCGGTGGCGGCACAGGACCCATCGGCGGTGAAAGCGGCGTTTACGCACGTAGGAGATTTGCTCGAAGATCGCGGCACCAAGGTGGACACACATGTGCACATGATTGACGCCGGCTATCTCGCCCTGCTGCTGGCTTTAATCCAGCCCTATGTGGCCCTTTCCGTGTCCAGCAAAAAACTGCTGGCGAAACTATTCCTGATCGGTGGTTTTTTGCTGCCTGTGGGAATTTTTCTCATCCATTATGTGGGACTGACTTACAGTCCATTTACGGTAATTGGATGGGCGAGTATTATGGCCGACTCCGCCGGAGGGCTGTTGATTATTGCGCTGATCGGAGAGGGCTGGGGGTTCTGGAAGTACTTGCGCAACACGCATGCGGGTCCGGCGGAATCGGAGCTGCCGAAAGACCGCAGCTGGGAACGTCGCATACTGCTCTCGGGCGGGACGATGCTGGTGCTGCTTGGCTTCCTGCAGGGAGCATGGTACGCGGGGTTTAACCTGTATGAGCACGAGAATAGAGAGATGGTAATTCTGAAAGATTTACTGAAACAGCCTTCAGGCTCTGGCGGGATAGCTTCCTCGGTGAACGCCTACGGCATGTTGCAAGCGGAGAAGGCGGTGCTGATCGCTGCGCATTCTCATATCATCGAGTTCGGATTGCTGGCGATTCTGCTTTCTTTCGTGCAGCCCTATATCTATCTCAGTGAGGTGTGGAAGCGGCGTTGGGTCAAGTTATTGCTCGCTGGATCTGTGATTTTGCCGGTGTTTGTTTTGCTTGAGCTCAGGATGGGACTGTTGGCCGGCGGTATTGCGGATTCGGGTGGGCTGATGGTAATCGTGGCCCTGATCGCTATGCTGGTTGGAGTGGTTCGCCACACGGGCAGCCTCGACGCAGGAGTCGGGAGCACACAATGAGCAACGCCCGCAAGTTGCTCATTGGCGGTGGGACGATCCTGGCAGCCTTCGGGATGCTCTACGGTCTGTACTACGCGGTCTTTGTGGAGCACCAGACGTTGGATCGCATGGGTGGTTCGCTGGCTGGTGCGTTCATTCATGCGGCAGAGCGCCATGGGGATGAATCACAGCTTGCGTTGAATGCTTATCGCGAGACAAAGTACGATTACGTCCGGCAGGTCGACGTGCACTCGCACTGGATCGGATTGGCCATGCTGATGATCGTTTTGGGCGTGGTGCTGGATGATGTGGCGTTGGGAGCACGTGCTCGTTTCGGAATTGCGCTGGCCATGCTGATCGGCTCAATCTTATTTCCTATGGGAGTGATCCTGCAGACTACGCATGCTTTGTTAGCGGCATCAGCGCTTGCAATTGTGGGGTCAGCTCTGGTGATTATCGCGATGGCTGCAGCGGTAGTGGGCTTCGTTCGGCGTGCTTGATTTCTTGTAGCGCCAGCGTTGGGCGCTATAGAGTAGTCCAGCGGCGGCGATGCTTTCCGAGTTTGGCGCCGAGGCTAAGCAGCTGGCCCGGGGTCAGAGCCTGATTCCGTTGATGAAATTGCGCTTGCGAATCCAAGCCATCTTGTGGAATTTTGTTTCGGGCACGTCTTACATGAAGGAAGAGAATGGCACCTCCGTTTTGGAGCGCTGACTCGGCACGCTGAAATCGAGGCTTCGCCCGCAGCCGCTGCCTGCGCCAGACGCGAAGGCACCGCCGACACCTGCGCCAGAGACACCGGGTACCAACCCCGGCAAGCCCGACGATACAAACAAGAAGGCGGATGGACTGAATCTAGCCTGACGAGGGAGATCGGGAACGCCTCGCAGACAGCACTCAGAAACGCTCACGGCATCACCAAAATCTTCAAGAGTCGCCGCGGCGGAAACCAGGACGGTCGCGCCATGATCGTCATCGTCACCCTTGGAGCCCGCGCCTGGGCCCTCTCGAAAGCACCGAAGTTCTCATAATGCAAGATGCAAGTGTCTCTGTGTCTCTGCGCCTTGCAAAAGAGCCATTTGGGCTCCCACAAGTATCCCGTTCACGGGCCTTGAAAATTCTTGGTTGCTAAGCACGCAGGACTTACACTATGCGTAGGCCCTGGAGGAGCACAGTATGAGCGCAACGGTTCCCGGATCCGCAAACCCTCTTCCCAATCTGGATCAGTGGGAGGACTTCCTGGAGGGCCGATACAAAGAAGGAAAGTCTGAGTCCGACTTCCGCCAGTATGACGCCGAGGCAAACCCGAGTGTGGCAGAGTTCTACTGCACGAATCACGAGAAGCAGACAGTCAACTACGTGCTGGGCAAAGAGCAGCAGTACTTCGGCCTAACACGCGGCAAGAAGAGCGTTTGGGAAGCGGCGGAATACCTGAACACTCTGGTCGATGACAGCGATCCGGATACCGACCTCACGCAGATCGAGCATCTTTTGCAGACGTCAGAGGCGATCCGCAAGGACGGTCAGCCCCGCTGGATGGTGCTGGTTGGATTCATCCACGATCTTGGGAAATGTCTTTGCTTGTATGGTGAGCCGCAGTGGGGTGTCGTAGGCGATACATTCCCGGTTGGGTGCGCCTGGTCCGATCAGGTAGTCTTTCCTGAATACTTCGCTGGGAATCCGGATGCAAAAGTTCCCGAGTACCAGACGAAGTACGGGATCTATGAGCCGAATTGTGGCCTGGAGAATGTCCACATGTCGTTCGGCCATGACGGTTACATCGCAGAAGTGATGAAGTCCTATCTTCCCGACGAAGCGATCTACATGCTGCGTTTCCACTCCTTCTATGCTTGGCATCGTCACGGCGCTTATCAGCACTTTGAAAATGAGAAAGACAAAGCAATACTGGAATGGGTGAGGAAGTTCAATCGCTATGATCTCTATTCCAAGGGACACGCCAAACCAGACCTGGAGCAATTGAGATCCTACTACGATGATCTCTTCGCGGAATTCTTACCGGAAAGGCTGTCCTGGTAGCATCCAATAGGCTCTTGGTTTTTGGGGAACTCCGCTAACAGGCGATATGAAAGTCCTGGTACGAAATCTCGCCAAGCGATTCGCTGATATTCGAGCGGTGGCGGGTGACCGAGATTTAAGAAACGGACATGCCCCTCGGGATGTATCTCGCCCATAACTACTAAAACTTATCGCTGCATCAGTGAGGCGCTTGGGGCGCAGCCAGCGACCTGGCCAATAAGTTGCTAAGCTGCCTTCTCATGGCTGTTGGAACCTGGGCTGCTAACCAAATCTTGGCGGAGTCGCTCCATTTGTGCCGATGCTTCCCTTATCTGCTCAGCATATTCGTGGCCTTGCCGTGGTAGAAATCCCCCGTAGTTCTCCAGCAGCAGGCGGGCGTTCGCCTCGATGGCAGAGGTCTTGGAACGGGCTTGGTTGGAAAGGGCAGACGTTAGTTTTTCTAGCTGCAAATCGCGCACGGCTAGCTCTTGTCTGCTCTGAGCAGCTTCCTGTTCAAGCACTTGCCCATGGTAGCGGATGAGTCCAAACAGACAGGCTGCCAGTACGAGCAGACATGAATTGGCAACAATGATTTCTGTCAACGCCTGGCTTAGGCTAGCATTCCTCTCTCTGTCGAATCTCGCGAAGCTGCTGGTCTCCGTCGCGGATAACGAGGACAGAAGCCCGCGAGCTCTATCCATGTACTCCATACCTTCGTTTGAATCCACCAGCATGAATGCGCGGTGGCGATACCCCTGTTGGCGAAAACTAATAGAGCGCTCCATCTCAGCTTGCTTTGAGATAGCCAAAGACTCGAGTTGCGACTCCAGGGACCGTTCGCGCTCCGCTCGATTAGCTAACCCTGCACGAAGGCCGGCAAAATCGGTTCCGATCCTGCCCTTCGCGTCGTTGTAGGGCTGCAGGTACGGCGGGTCCCCGGTTAGCAGGTATCCGCGCTGACCTGTTTCCATATCGGTCAAGTCTTTCAGAACACCGGAGACGTCCGCCTGGATCATGGAGCTTTCCAGTGTGAGCGCAGCAATTCTCTGCATCTGCTTTAAATGGTTGACAGCAAGATATGCATTCCATGCCATGAAAGCGAGTAGCGCGGGGGCCCCTACTTGCAGCGCAGCTTTTCGAATCATTTTGATTGTGCCATCCTTCACGTGATGTTCAGAACACCCTCAGCCGTGATTCGACTGGCTTTGCAAATCTCCTCCGCAACCTTGACCACTGCGACGCTCCTGTGGACGGGGCCTTCCGCTGACATGACCGAACTGGCAGCCAGGGTGAAAAGCAGGGCATCCTCCTGTTTGTCGAAGTAAAGCACTACCTGATTCGCTGCCATGTGCGTACCTCCTACTGATTGTTCTTAGGAATGATAGGCCGAATGGCCACAAGAATGAGGTTATCTCTTTTGGTGCGCAATATGTAGATTGAATCCAGGACCTTCTAACCCCCGAAGTGCTGGAAGCGAAGACGAACGCAGTACCACGCTCGCCCTTGACGCAGAGTCCGACTGAGGCTTCCTCACCGTAGAATCAGCTGGCAGCGCAGAGCACCAGCGATGCCCAGCCGCACGCAAGCCGTTGGGATAGTAATCGGTTGGTCCGCTTTTACCGAGCCAGTAATTCGGGTATGAGAGGCTTGCGGAGGACGCCCTTGTTCTGTGGGTCGAGGGTCAGAACATCCCTATTGAAATTGGTCTCCATCAAGTATGGCGCCGATCGGCGCTACTACAATTGCGGCAGCTAGTCTGGCACCTGCGGTGCTGGCCCCATCACATTCTGGCTGCTTTGGAGACTAGGCCGGGAAATCCCCAGCTTCTGCATCTTGTGGATCAGCGTAGTGCGCTTCAAGCCAAGTTTGGCGGCCGCACCTTTTGGGCCGCCGATCACCCAACCGACTCCTTGAAGCGTATACAGAATCAGCGTGCGTTCAGAGTCCCTCAGAGTAGTTGCAGCCAGAGAGACGACGACACCCTGAGTGCCTGCCGTCGGAAACCGGAGATCGCTGGGCGTCGCTAGCTACGCGACCCAACACCCCTAAGCGGTGGGGATGGGGACCGACGTTTCAGCTGGCCACGTGCGCCTCCAATTTCCTAAAGCATTTCACCACCCGCTACGCAGCCCCGTCAGTCATTTCGTCCCGCATTTTCAGGTAATCCAAACCGGGCTTCGTTATATGGAAATACTGCTTCACGTCTTTCATACTTTTGTTGTCGATCTTCTGCATGCCCTCCTTGTCGTAGAGCAAACCTCTCACACCCTTGTTCGGCTCGCGCTCGATTAAGCCTAGTTCCAGCAAGCGATGCAATTCTCGGTCGAAATACGGCTTGGTGCCGCTACTGAAATCGAACCAGAAAGGCTCCAGAGATGCCAACTTCTTCAGGTGTTCAAGTTCATACTGTGTCAGGAAATTCCTCATAAGGAACTTAATCCACTCAATTTCGTCCGCCTGTCGTCGCTGTTCTTCTGCAACTTCCCGGAACTTTACCTTCCAACCTCCAGGTAACTCCGCTTCGGATATTACGGTCAAGACCCATGGCAATACTGCGACGACCAGCAACCCAATTCCAATTGTGTCGGCGGGCAACAAACCGGGGTAGAGCTTATGCAGGACAAGCAGTGCAAGGGCACTTAACGAAATGCCCATTCGTATGTAGAATGTTGTGCCCGTCGATTTCCTACGCGCTTGACTATCGCTTCGATTTTCCACCGCAACAATCCTTATTCTAGGGAACTCGATTCGTATTGACGCTGATATCTTACTCCCCGGTTTTTCCTTCGTGAATTGCCTGCACCCTGTTCAGAAAACGGACACCTGCATCTCAACGCTCCACTCTCGGCCCTCCGAAAGCTCGCATCCTGCCCAAAACGAAAGCGTCCCATGACTCGGTTAACTCGCGCCCTTGCCCTGTTAGCCTCCACAGCTGTCGGTGTGACGCGCGAGGTTCTTTTGTACAACTTCTTTTGGGCGGAACAGATCGTAGTGGGGAGAGTTCATGCGATGCTCCGCGCATGTCAGCCACAATGCTTCCCGATCTGAATCTTCTTCCTGCGGCAGCGACATTTTCACGCAGTGGTTTGCTCGGTAACAAGCTCACTGCGCGATGCCAGTAGGGCCAGAGTTCCTAGCACAAGGAAAAGGCAAGCCAACGTCAGCGCTCCCGCTGCAGTCGCGTGGCCGGGCGGAGTTCCACCGGCAAAGCGAACCTCGCGTGTATCAGACCGCTTGTACAGAATCGGAATCCGACGTCCCTGCGGAAAGCGGGCGGCCCAAACGACGGCGTCGAGTTGGGTGGCAAATATGCGTCCACAGTCGAGTTGAGATTGACGAGCTTCCCCGGTCACCTGCTATGAAACTGTGCAGCGGAGCCCATAGAACCGACAATCCTACCGATAGCGAACTGGCAAACGCAGCGGACTTGGTTAGATGCCAAAGGCGTGCGCCAGGGGGCCTCCAACGCGCCACAAGCCCTTCGAGGGTTTTGGGCCAGCTTAGCTCCGCCGATGGGAGGAGGCCCTTTTCAGTGGGCAACGCCACTGCATGCTTTTGTGCGCACTGCGGGCAGAATCCGGCTGACAATCTCGTGGTCAGTCGCGGGCTCCTTAAGGATTTCCCATCCCGTAAACACTGCGATCAGTTCTTCGTTCGGAAAGACCATCAGGCGCTGCCCGCCGAACCCTCTGCCCATCCAGACATATCCCTGCGTATCGGCTCGCGGAAACAGCCACCACTTGAACCCATACTTGTAGCCTTCCTCCGCATCAATGAACGGAGCTAATGACCGCCTTACCCAATCTTTCGAGACGATGGGCTTCCCGTCCCACATCCCATCGTGCAAATACAGGTACCCGATCTTGGCCAGGTCTGAGCCGCGCAGATACAGGCCTCCTTCAGTATCCACCAGCCCCTGTGGCGTGCGCTTCCAGAAGTGCTCCATGCCCAACGGATTGAACAAATATTTCTCGCCATACTCCTCGATATCTTGCCCAGTCTCTTTCTGAAAAATGTAGGCCAGCAGCTCTTCCACTCGAGACCCGTTGACATGGTCAAGACGTGACGCAGCGTCATTCGCCGTTTGCGGTCATCTACGTCTTTCAGTTTCGCAACGTCGAAGTACTTGAGCACGGGGGTGTCCAGGCTGGCCTTGAAATCACCGCGTGTAACGGCAACGCCCAGAATGACCGAGCTGACCGTCTTGCTCACCGACTGCATGCTGTGCAGATCGGTTCCGTGATAGTACGGGTGCCACGTCGGGTCGAAGTAGTTGTAAGGACCAGTCAGATGCGCATTCAGGGGCCCGCGCGTCTTCGCCTCTCTCCCGTAGATCTGTCTGTAGTCGTGGGGATATTTGCGCTCGTAGACTGTTTTTCCGCACCGGAACACTTCAAAGCTATCTACCATGGAGTATTTTCCGCTTGCCAGGTCGGCATCAAACGCCGTCAGAACTTTTTTATCGAGTCCCACTCTGGCTGGATTGTCCTTCGCCCAGCCATGGGTCGGCCACTCCCTTTTGTCTGCGCCTTTTCTCTCGGCGCCCTCCGCCAGCGGAAGCGCCGCTAGCACCGACAAGCTCACGAAGATCAACGCCGAAGCGATCTCTTTCACTTGCTGGGCCTCCTAGGATTCAAGTGAGTTTCGGAGCACAAACTACGGGCGTCGTGCTGCTTCAAGCTCCCAGGACTTTTGCAGGTGTGGGAGTAGTACTTTCTGACACTATCAAGCGAAAAGGGATTGCTGGGCTGAACGTGGGTTTGAGAAGCGCTAATCCCGCGCGTCAAAGGGGCATGGTCCGTAAACAGGAGACTATGCGGTTGTTGTCGCAAAATTGCCTTCACGCTAACACCCCGTCGCTTGCAGTCTATGAATGCTGGGCGACCCACGCGGTGGGAAGGTCTGGGAGGCGCTGGATCGGGAGATCGGCAAACCCGGGAGAATCGCGGCCATGTAGTCGCGCACTGGGAGTTTCAACCTGCGGCAGCTTTTCATGAACAGTTAGTCCAGTTAGGCTCACGAGCGTTCTTCGGGTGTTTTCCCCTATTTACTGACCGGAATACTGTAGTGCGATGCGACAACTTGCCACGTGCCGTTGAACTTCGTCCAAACATCGGTGAAACGGTCGCGGTATTCGTAAGGTTTACCCTTGGATCGGCCCTTTTCGTGATACGCGCCAATGACCACGACTGTGCTGCCGTGTGTTCGAACCTTAAGATCCGACATTTCTGTAAGCTCTACGTGGAGAGTAGAGTCCCCGTTGTGCGCAATGTAGCCAAATTTGCTAAGTGTGCTCCCGTCTTCTACGGTGATGATGAAATCATCAGCAAGCAAAGACTCCATGGTCGCGATATCCCCTCGCTTATAGGCTGCATTCCATTTGTTCTCCAATGCAAGAATTGTGGCCGACACAATCTCGGGTTTATCTTGTGCGGCTGCCGAATCCAAAGCCCACACGGCGAGCGATGCAACGACAAAAAGCAAAACCCTGATTTTCATGAGCTGGTGCGCATTTTCTCGCGTTCCAATAGGGTAAGCATAGTGACAAACCTGATAGCAACCTTCCTCTTCCCGCACCATGGGGCACAATCTCGCTGGTTTTGAGTGGCCATTTTTGAGATCCGCCCGGCGTTCAGTTTTAATTGTGCTCCAGCTGTGCTCCATTGATCCTCGTACTTGTGAAGTCATACAGTTGCGGGTGCAGCGGTACAGCGGTTTCATAATTGTCTTCTTCTCTTGTGATGCCCTGCAATCCCAACAATTTACACTCGCACCGACAGACCAACGACAGTTTCGGGACACCGCTCGGGACACTGCAGTCCTATCCGCTTTGAGCCTGGTAACGGAATGAAGGGAACGGACTGGGACGCCGGAATAGAATCGCCCTTTCGTACCCCGGCGCGGAGACCCGTTCTTTCTATTCCGCAGCCTTAGCCGCCAAGGTTTCAACTACCGCTATGTTTTGCACCATGTCTTGTGGCAGGTTGTGCCGCTTCTGTAAATAGACAGGACTGTCGTAGCTAACCCAGACCTTGGCTTGCGGATCTTCCCACACCAAGATCTTGAGAGGAAGGTCAAGGGCGATGCTGGGCGCGGCCAGCATCAGGGGCGTGCCGGCCTTCGGACTCCCGAAAATTAAGAGCTTGGTCGGAGGCATTTTCATCCCTACCTTCTCAGCTTCTCCGCTGTGGTCGATCAGGTCAAACAGCGTGACTCCCTTAGCTTGCAGAATATTCTTGAGCCGATCCACCGTTTCCTCGACGGAGTGATTGCTCGGCTTATCGGTGATTCCTTCAGTTGCTGCTGCCGGTGTCATGGAAACCTCCTCGTCACTTTGGGGATGCAGATTCGCGGAGCTGTGAACGGTAAGCAGATAAATCGTCATTGCCAGCCCGATCAATGCCAGGAAGAATGCAATGGCGACAGGCCGGATGGAAGGTCGAGAGTGTGCCGTTTCACCGCGGTCCAAGTCCCGAACCAGTCGGAGGTGGTGCCATCCGGCAAAAGCATTCACGATTACTCCAATTGCGATCAGCACCGTGCCGAACCACGGAGACAGCCCGTACGACTGTGGCGACAGATTGTGTTGGGCGACCCAGAGTTGCTGCAGCAAGAGCCCGAAGCGCGCCACCACAAAACCGAATCCCATCAAGGCCAGGCCGGTGCGGATCCACGCAAGCATAGTGCGCTCGGCGGCTAGAGGCGTTGGCGTGTGCCAGACTGCCGAGGGCAACCTCAGCTTCGTGACGGCATCGCCCGTGGACTCGCGGCTTGACCCACGAATTATTAGGTGCGGGCCGAAAGCGGCCGACTGCCTCAATGTCCAAAGAATCACAATGCAGCTGTTAAGGCCACTGAAGAACTCCTTGATTCTGGCCCTTTTGTCCTTTTAGCGTTTGCTGGCTTCTCACCGTCGCTCGCGCAGCAGCCATCAGGCTGGGGCTCTCACAAGCCGTGACGCGGAAGGGATCCGCAGGTTTTCGCAAACCAGCGGATCGCGTCTGGTACGTGTCCAGACTGCGGGGCCGTCTTTTACAGTTGCTAGCTATGTTGAGTTGTTTTGCTCGTCAGATATGCCGCATGGCTGATCCCAAGCAATGCGACGAGTGCATCCGATGGCGTCGGCATTGCGAACCCCCTTGCCGGATAAATGTCATTCATGGCTGAGTACAGAGCATACGCGTAGGCCAGGACAGCCACTATAGTGAAGTAAAACATCTGGACTTTGGAAACGTCTACATAGGCGGTGTTTCCAATCTCATCTCCCTGAAACATATCTATCAGTGACGCGTCGGCAATGCGTGGGTTTGAGTACAGTGTTCCTTGACTGTTTCTTTGAATGTCGACGACCGGCTCGTTCAGGGCCGCTGCTGCCTTGTCGACCGTCTTTGGCTGCGGTTCTTGATTTGTTTTGGAACTTAATATCAAGGGGCTTCCAACCAGGGATGTTGCGCTGATTCCCATGAGAGCCCACAGCCGCCAGTCCATCGAGATATTGATCGGCAACGCAGCGGAGTTCGACGATAGGACATGCAGACGTTTCAGCGCCACCTCAAAAAAAGCAGAAAGTAGCAACACGGTCCAAGACATCATCTGAAACCGTGAAAGACTCATCAAATTGCGCTCGTTCACGAGGATGCCTAACGGCCTCGCGGAGATCCACCGTCCCAAAAAAAGACAATACACGACCATCAATAGTGCGATGACGAACCACCCCGTCCGTGGCGGCAAGTAGATCCCCCCCACACAGATAAGATCAGCCACAGTAACGACACTATGGTCACCTCCGCCGTTCTGAAATGAGGGAGGCGGAGGGGATTCGCTGCTTGGAGGGCCGGGGTTGCCATAGAGAGTCTCCTTTGATCGGTAGGTTCAAGAGCTGCATCGACCGCTCGGTCGGGCCGTTCCCAACGCCTCGGCAGTTTGCCACTGTAAATCTAGCCTGACAGACCCATCTACAGCTGAACCCCCAGAGCCTGTGCTGTTTGCGGGCCAACTTCGCCGTCCGGCGTCAGACCAGACGAAAGCTGAAATGCTACCACTGCAGCCTGAGTGTGCGGCCCAAACTCACCGTCAATGGTCCCAGGATCGAAACCGGCAGCCTTCAGCTTCCGCTGCATCTTCAATACCTCGTTTCCACTCATGACTGGCATCATTAGACGATAGACGGCAGTCTGCGGTGGAGAGACAGACACTGCAGCGCCTTGGGTGTACTGGATACCCGCAATCAGCACACCCGTATCCCAGCGCCTTTGGGCGAGAGTGGACGTGATCACTCCATCGTTCGAGGAGTGAGCTTCTACCGTTCCCCCCGCCCCATCGGAGAGGACGATATGACCGATGGCGCCCGCCTGGGGTATGCGCAAGACAAACGCACCGGCTGTGCGGGACGCTGACTCAAGAGAGACGATTTGGCCCAGGCTCTTGGCGTCCCGAGCCCAATAGCCGGTATACGCGTCTGCCGTGGCGGGGTCCCCGAAATCTCGTCGACAGCCGTAGAGCTTGGCGGCAATCTGGAAGACTAGCCAAGACGCAAACTCAGCGCAATCCCACGGTCCTATCCAGTCCGGGTTGTTCTTTGGAGCCAATGCCCCGAGAACATATTTCTCACCCACGTGCTGGTGGGCGAGCCGAAGTAAGCTGTTCCCGTCTGCCGGAGCTGGGCTGGCCGCACCTGTGGACATGAACTCACCTCAATTCTCGCCGTCATGCAATCTATGCTGGGATTGGAACTCCTGCGGCCCTGACCGCTACTTTGGCGGTAGCAATCATTTTTTGGAGCAACTTCACGCGAGCTTTTTCGTTGTCAATCTCTTGTTGAACCTGTTGAGCCAAAAACTCTAAGCTGAGATGTGTCCGCGATCGTAACTGAGTCGATGTCCTTTAGCGGGTCGAAAACGGCTACCTCAAGTTCACGTTCGAGTTGGAGAATGAGAATGTGCAGATCCCGTTTACTCGTGTCGTCGATACCGGCGTCATCAAGCTTCTGGAAAGTGCTGTTTAGAGTGCTAATGATGTCTTGAAGCGTCATGGTGATGCTGCCCCCTTCGCCGGAAAGAGCTTTTCGATCTCGTTTGCAATATTCGCGATGTCAGTGGTTGACTGGGTGATCTTGTCCCGATTCACGCCTACGATACCGGAGAGCTCATTCATAACAACATCATCCGCCTTTTGGAGTTGAATGTAGTCATCGAGTTTCTGCTGGGCGGACGCTATGTTTTGGTAGGTTTGAGACGCGCATTGACGTCTCGGGCCGCTGCTACTTGGCCCAGGGCAGCACTCTTATACTCCTGCTCAATGTCTTTCGTGAGACGGTCGATTCTGAAGTCACTCGCTTGGACTTGAGCATCAGCAAACCGACTTATCACGTCGAAGTACGCCTTGAGAGAAGCCGAATACGAAAGCTGTGCTTTTACCTGCTCAGCAGAGAGGCGCTTCACTGCCATGGGAGTGCCGCATCCCAGGCAGGTAAATAGTAGGAACGTGAGTAACAGTGTTTGCTCTATTCCGGGTCGGTTTGGTGTTGCCTCCGAATATGTTCCCATCAGAGCCTCCTACGGCAGAAAGACCGATCGAGTACTCCTAGCTGCAGCACGAAATGAGTTATCGGCTCGATAGCCGCTTGGAAATGTGGCACTCGTTGGCTTTGAGGACTTCCGAAAGCTCCTGACAAATCCGCTCCTTCCAGGACCTTCGCGTGCCGCAGATGTTTCGTCATAATGCCCGGGAGGAGAGCCCAAGTACTTATCGTTCGTCATAGAGGTTCGGCATCGTGCGGGGAAAGCAATCTACGCGACGGGGGATTATGTCGCGCGCATTTTCGTCTCGCCAAATCCTGAAGTCAAGAGAAAACGATTCTTGTTCGGAAAGGATGGAGCAAAGGTCGATTGCTAAGGTCGTGATTCCGACCAAACCCAACATAGGTCGGATTTCCGACTAGACATGGCTAAACCGCTGTCTTGGAACTGCGCTCGGCAGCAATTTCACTTATTCCGACGAGAAACCTGATAGGGAGGAACCGGCCCCTGTGACCATCGCCGGAACTGCGTTCTTCAATTGCTCAAGTTCGGCCTGAACTTTTGCCCAATCTTTTGGCTTTCGCTTAGTCGCATACGGAGCGTCCGGATGCCCAAAGAATTCCATAAGTTCGGCCCGCACCTCCGGCGAAGCACCATTGAAATTCTGCTTCGCCAGCACGTGGAGCCACTTTGCATGCGTCTCATCGTTGAGCTGATATTTTCCCGGTCCCGTTATTTCACCAGTGTCAAAATTGTCGTTGGGCAAATCCAGCTGGCCGGTGCCTACCTGGCTTAGCAGCTGTCGGTAGCGATCCAGAGTCGCGTTGAAACTCGCTTCAAACATTCGTTCCGTCTCAGGCGTTGGTGTCTTGAGCTGTAGTCCTTTTAGAGGGCCTATCTTTGGGAGAATCCGAGCCAGGAAGGCGAGAAATCTCTCGCCAAAGGTGGGCGGCTGATATTGGTTTCCCCAATTCTTTTGGTAACTCGCGCGAGAAAGATTATAGAGAAACTTCTTTTTCGTCATGCCGGGCTGATCCTTCATGATCTCGTTTTTCTTCAGGCTCCAGGCAATGCGCGTCGCCTTGGGAAGAAGCTGGCTGACATCGTGACGGTACGAACCGAGGACCTTGTCTTCGTCAGAAAGAACACTTTTCAGATCTAAGCTGTAGGTTTCCCGAAAGGCTTGTTCCAATAGAGGAGCCGAAACTCCAAAGCCGATGAAGTCGTGGTAACTATCCGGAGCGTAACGTCCGTGCGCTACTTCTAGAACGTCGAATCCAAATTCCGTCTTTACGTGCGCCAGCCGGTCTTGTTCATACGTAACCGAGCCGCCGTATTTCTTCTTCAACTTGGGATACAGGAGCGGGACCGCGCGATTCGTACCGATGGGATGACCGTTATTGTCCGCGGCATAGTGAGCGAGTGCCCCAAGCGCAAACGCGTAGCCGTTAAGGTCCTTGGCATCGGCTAGAAGAGCCAGGATAAAGTCTCCGCTCCGCACATAGTGCGCCAAGTCGCTGAAGAAAAAATTTCCGTGCGGATAATAACCCATGTCCTGGATAATAGCCCCGCCATATGAATAGCCGTGCGCTTCTTTGATTTCTTCTGGTGTCGCACCGGGAAAACGCTTCAACAGCAAGGGGCGTATGTTGGTGTCCCATACGCTGTCAATGATCGCTTCATGCGCAAGAACGGCGTAAGCCGCGGTCTCGCTTGGCCAGCACATAGACAGGACTAGCACCATGATGATGACGAAGACTCTCACAGAACAATTACCTCGCCCCGTCTCAATCTCCCAACCTCGTCTGTGACGCGGCACATTGGAACTCAAGCAGCACATTCCCGATACGTCACCGGGGCCGACCGGCACCTCTTGCCTAGGATACCCGCGTGGCACCTGGCCTCCGCTGACCTCCTCATTCTGCGCCAATCCTTCGGTGGATAACAACCGACATCAAGATTGCGAAGATTGCAGCCTACCAGTGTGTACTTGCCGGTGCCACACCCATTGGAAGCATCCATCAGACCGGAAACTAGCTCAGGGAACGCGACGGAGGCATCCAATGACTCATGTGCCTAGATCCGTCGCGACTACCACGCAGTGGTTGCTTGACTAGTCAAGTACAAAGTGTCAACTCTAGGGCGCTACGGTCGGTGGTTGGAGATTTTTGTCAGTCCGTGTGTTGACACTGCTCCTGGTCTCGCTGGTGTCGAACCGTGGGTCGTTCGGATACTGGACAACTTCGTCTTCGCCCGCCCGGCACTCAAGCGAAACCAAGTCGATGCGCAAGAGCCTGCCAAACTTCGGCGAGGCGACTACGACTTTGTATCGCAGCGGTCAGCCTTCCAAGGGAGGATTTCGCATCCTGGCAGAGATGGGCGTCAACATCGTGGTGGACCTGCGTGGGTCGCGCGATAGTGAGCGCAAGATCGTGACCCATCTCGGGATGCAGTACGTGGCCCTATCCTGGCAGTGCTCGTTTCCGAAAGACAAAACGTTTGCGCAATTCCTCCCGTTGCTGCGGAAGAATCGAGGCAAAAAGATCTTCGTTCACTGCCGTCTAGGTGACGACCGCACGGCAATGATGATTGCATCCTACCGTATAGCCGAAGAGGGCTGGTCTGCCGAAAAAGCCGAGAAGGAAATGGAGAAATTCGGTTTTTCCTTCACCCACAGACGTCTGATTTGCCCGGCCTGTCTTCCTATGAAGAGCACTTTCCTCAGCGATTTAAAACCGGCCCGCATTTCGGGACCTGCGTTAGGAGGCCAAATCTAGATCGTCAGCACAACAATAGCCGCTTGGTGGTGGAACAAAAGAGGCGACCGCTAAAGCAGTCGCATCGGTGGTGGCAGAATTGTATGCTGTTGAGCCAAAGCGAGCGGCCCGACCGGTTTCACGCGTGCAGTTAGCAAGAACAGTCCTTGATACGCTTCGGGAATCCCTAGGTGGAATTGCACCAAACTTGTTCACAATTGAACTCTTTAACGACTGGTTTTGTAGCACGCTAGTGGATGTCAGTCGCTCCACCGGTTGCTCGTATCGCCCGGCACGAAAACAATTGTATTCTAAAGCTCGCCATGCCCATCCGCCGTGGAACAGGTCTAATCGTTGTGGGAATCGCCGCGATACTTTTGCTCGCGCTTATTTTCGTTGTACCCGCCCTCATTAACGTGGATCGCTACCGGCCTCAGGTAATTTCCTATCTCCAAGAAAAAACTGGAAAGCAAGTCGAAATCGGACGGCTGGCACTCACGTTTTTTCCCGTAACGATTCACATTGATCATATCGGCGTGAAGAACCCTCCGATATTTCCCTCCGGCTATGTTGCCCAGGTAGCGCGGATCGATGCTGAACTTAGCGTCGGAGCGCTCCTGCACCGGCAGTTGGTCATCAAGTCCCTCGTACTTGAGAACCCGGTCTGGAATCTGACTTCGGATCCCGACGGCCCGTGGAACTTCGAGAATCCTCAATCAAAGGTTTCGGGGAATGCCTTTCCTCTCGGCCCCATTTCGAGCGTGAAAATTAAGCGGGGGGTGATGATAGCGTCGAATCTTTTGCCGTCCGACGCAGCGGGCCCCGTTTTTTTCGAAGCCCATGAGATCGCCTGCGAACTGGGGCAGGTGAACCTAGTCGGAATTATCAATCCTTCTTCTTCCTCGATGGACGGCCAGGGCAACCTAAAGGTGGGTCTTCTGCGCTTCGGCGCCGTCGAGGCAAGAAATCTGGAGTCCAAACTGCGGTTGGAGTCGAGGCGTGTTTTTTTTACGGATGTCAAAGCAGAGGTCTATGGCGGGAGTGCCATGGGTGGCCTCTCCTTCGACTTGTCGAAGAAAGACGCTAGCTTTAAGACCAATGCGCGATTGAACGGAATTAATCTGGCCCAGCTTCTGGCGGCCTTCCCAAACGGCGGCGGAAAGATGACCGGGAAGATGGAAGGAGACGTACGGTTAGCGGGGGAAATCGCACATTCGCTCCGCCCGTTAGCGGGAATCCACGGAACCGGACACCTGACGGTGCGCAACGGTCAGGTGCCGAGTCTCAAGCTCAACGCGAATTTAATGAAGCTGGCGCACTTCAACGATCTTGGCCCGGCCAAAAATGATCCCTCCTCATTTAACTTGATAACCACCGATCTGGAGCTAGCCGAACAGCGGATTTCGAGCAGGGTCATTGACATTGACGGCTACGGGGTCGATGTGGATGGCTCGGGCAGTGTCAGCGTGTCAGGCTCTGACGAGTTGAACTATCACGGTTTGGCGGAGATTACAACTAAAGAAAGTTTCTTCACCAACACCATTGCCCGGCTGTCCGGAGCCACATTAAAAGACGGTAAGTTGCAGTTTCCCTTTCGGATTGGCGGCACAATCGATAGCCCCGTTTTTTCCAAGGGTAAAGGCGATAAGGACGTGGACGTTGCACAAAGACATCGGTGAGGGAGATGGGAGAGTCTCGCCTTCTGCCGCCTAGCTCCAAAAACCTTTCTTAAACTTAAAACATGGGCAACCCATCGGTCTCGCATCAAGAACAACTGGTTTCTGAATGGCTAACACCCGCGTCCGGAAAATTGGTCCAATCCTCGCATCACTAAGACGCCGACAGCAATTAGGATATGTTTGACCTTTGACTTCCTGATGTGGCGATCTCGTCGGGCATTAAAACTGGTTGAGATCTCCATTCTGGTCTTTCAATCTTGCCCACAACTCACCCGTAGACTAGAGTACGAATTCCGAGGCTGCCGGGCAGCATGTTGATAGTTACGTCTGTTGAAGCGGAATGCTATAACACAGGGAAATAACATGATTCGTTACGCTATTCTTGAGGCCCCATCAAATCTTGGTTTACGATCCATTGGCGTCGAGAATTTCGCCGACGACTCTTCTCGGAGTTGGGCTTGGGACGACGCCTGAGTGCGCGATGTGCGGGTCGCGCTGAGGTGCCAACCTATAATTTCGAGGAATAGTCACAACTCGCTGCAAACAAAAGGCGCTGGCGGAGAGGGAGGGATGCGAACCCTCGGTACCGGTATTAGCCAGTAAAACGGTTTAGCAATTCTCTGATTCGATGCGACCTCATGTAACCTCAATTACTTATAGTCGCGCTCTCTCGCCACAACTCACGCAAAATAACCCCATTCGGCAGTTTCGGGACACTGCTCAGGACACCAGTCGCAAACTTGCCTTGAGGGACCTTCAATCGCTCCTGTACGAAATGGTTGTTGTCGCACGAACGCGCAAGTTAAATTAGCAGTCACTTAACCCTAGCAACAAATTGAGCGGCCTTAGCCTGAAACCGTTCTAAAAAGGCACATTTGATCGCGCTAGACTAAGTACGGGAGTTTGAGGTATGGGCTGGAAGCCATCGCTCTGGGCCTCGGTGATTCCGCTCGATCCGACTGAGCGCAAGCCGAACCACTACGCGGAGATGCTGCGCGTAGCTTGGGAGAACCGCGACCAGCTCCCCTTCGCCTGGCGCATCCTGAAACACGGCGTCTGTGACGGCTGCGCGCTGGGCACAACCGGGCTTAGGGATTGGACGATGGATGGC
>WNFR01004471.1_pt1 | contig 22359 bp, 23 predicted proteins | sample 5400221 | NCBI WGS metagenome assembly WNFR01 (sample SAMN13153357, study PRJNA577476) | soil metagenome | isolation source: 40 cm soil under Madrone tree | place: USA:California | collected 2016-06-14 | reverse complement strand
CGAACCGCGACGACAAGAACTGGATGAAGCACACGCTCGCCTGGCTCGACTTCACGACGCGCGAGGTGAGGATCGACTACCGGCCGGTGCATACCTACACGATGACCAACGACGTGCAGTATGTCGAGCCGAAGGCGCGGGTGTATTGAGGCAGTCGGGTTGTACTGCGAGGACAGAGAATGGTCGAATTCACGCTTCCGAAAAACTCAAAGGTCACCGAGGGCAAGGCCTGGCCGGCGCCGCTGCGCGCAGGCGAATTGCGCGAATACCAAGTCTACCGTTGGAACCCCGATGATGGGAGAAATCCGCGGCTCGATACCTATCAGGTCGATCTCGACGACTGCGGCCCGATGGTTCTCGACGGACTGATCTGGATCAAGAACCAGATCGATCCGACCCTGACTTTCCGGCGCTCCTGCCGGGAAGGCGTGTGCGGGTCCTGCGCGATGAACATCGACGGCACCAACACGCTTGCCTGCACCAAGGACATGAAAGACATCAAGGGCGCGGTGAAGATTTATCCCCTGCCGCACATGCCGGTGGTCAAGGACCTGGTGCCGGACCTGACGGAGTTCTACGCTCAGCAGGCGTCGATCAAGCCATGGTTACAGACTGAATCGGTCACGCCCGAAAAAGAATGGAAGCAGAGCCACGAGGATCGTGTGAAGCTCGACGGGCTGTACGAATGCATCCTGTGTGCATGCTGCTCGACCTCATGCCCGAGCTATTGGTGGAACAGCGACCGTTATCTCGGCCCCGCCACGCTTTTACAGTCCTACCGCTGGATCATCGACAGCCGTGACGAGGCGACCGGCGACCGGCTTGACGATCTGGAGGACCCGTTCCGCCTCTATCGCTGCCACACCATTATGAATTGCGCCAAGGCCTGTCCCAAAGGACTCAACCCAGCCAAGGCCATCGTGGAAATCAAGAAGCTGCTGGTCGAACGAAGGACCTGAAGCGCATTTCGGGCTCACCTGCGCTTCGCTACGGCGCCCCGAAATGACGCGCCTGCATCTTAGAGCCAAGAGTCCTGACTCAAGGATTGCCTGGACCGGAACATGGGATAGCGCGCCCTGTGCGGAAAATTGGTGCCCCTGGGACAAATCGTCCATGGGGCATACGTAGGTACCGTCATCGGGGATTTTCGCCGCAGTTTTGGCGTGTTGTGGTCGTTTCCAGTCTGACCGGCTGGCGCATCAAGTCGCGTGGGGCGCCGAATCATCAACCTGCACCGACCTGCGCGGTTCGCTATCGAACCGCGGTGCGATCACCCACAGGGCGAGGAACCAGATGACACGTAATTCCCTTCTCCTTTGTACTGCAATGCTTTTTGCCGCCACGAGCCCGCAAGCGACTCTTTCGCAGTCCATAAACGACGGAATGCGCCTGGCGCAAGGTGCCGCCCCTCCGGCGGACGACAGGCGGCCGCCCGGCCAGCGCCCGGCTCAAGGTGCGCCGGCTCCAGGGGCGCCTGGCCAGCAGCAACATCCACCCGCCGCCAACGCCCCTCCCGGCCGCCCGCCGCCCGCCACCGCACAGCCTGCTCCGCAACAACAACCGCACCCCGGCGCGCCGCCGCCCGCCGCCGCGCAAACGCCGCCCGCCCAGGCGCCTCATGTCCCTCCTCCCGCCGCGCAGACTTCGCCCGGCCAAGCTCCCCAAGCGCCCCACGTGCCTGCCCCTTCGCAGGCACAGACTCCGCCGGGCGCGCCGCCTCATGTGGCGCCGCCCGCCGCCGCTCAGGCGCCGGCAAGTCCGCAGCCCCAGCGACCGGGGGCGCCCCCGAATGCCTTGCCGCCCGCCACCGCGCAGACCCCCGCGGGTCAGCAGCCGCCGCGGCCAGGAGCACCCGCCACGCCACCAAACGCCCTGCCGCCCGCGACCGCTCAGAACCCGCCGGGCCAGCAACCACCGAGGCCGGGAGCGCCTGCACCGCAGCCGGGCACCCTGCCGCCCGCTGCCGCCCAGAACCCGCCGGGCCAGCAGCCGCCACGGCCGGGAGCGCCTGCCCTCCAGCCGAATCCGCTGCCACCTGCGACCGCACAAACCCCGCCGGGCCAGCCGCTACCCGCGCCGGGAGCGGCGCCTGCCCTGGCGAACCCCAATCCGGCGCCGCGCCCACCTCAGTTTCCGGCCCCGGCAGCACAACAGCCTGGAACGCCTGGCGCGGTTGCGGCGCCGGCAGCCCCGGCCCTGCAACAGCGCCCCGGAGCACCTGCTCCGATGGTTGCCAATGTGCCGGTCGATCCCCGAACCATGCCGCAGCATCTTGATCAATTGCGCAACGAGCGGCATCAGACCCAGGAGGGCAACCGCATCGTCATTCAGGAGGTGAATCGAACGATCATTCGCGAGGGCGGACACGACATTATCCGCCATGACGAGGCCGATCGTTTCCGGTTCAACGCTCGCGAGGTCAACGTGGAACGTCACGGCAACAACACCGTCACGGTGGTGGTGCGGCCGGACGGCGCGCGGATCTTCACCGAGGTCGACGACAGCGGCCGGTTGCTCCGCCGCGTGCGCCGCGACGCTGCGGGCCGCGAGGTGATCCTCATTGATAACAGCTTCGAACCGCGCGGTCCGGGCTATGCGGGATTTTTCGTCGAGTTGCCCCCGCCGGTCATTCGCGTTCCCCGCGAACTCTACATCCGGGAAGCGGCGCGAGCCACGGCGGAGGATATCTACCTGACCCTGATGGCGCCGCCGGTCGACCGCATCGAACGGCACTACGCGCTTGATGAGATCCGCTACAGCGAGCCGCTGCGCGCGAGGATGCCGCGGGTCGACATCGACACGGTGAATTTCGAAAGCGGCTCCTGGGAAATCACCCCGGATCAGTCGGAACGCCTGGCCTTCGTGGCCCAGGGGATAATGCGTGCCATCCAGCGCAATCCGCGCGAGGTGTTCCTGGTGGAGGGATACACTGACGCGACGGGCAACGACGTAGATAACCTCTCGTTGTCTGATCGTCGCGCCGAGTCGGTCGCGGTCATGTTGACCAATCAATTCGGCGTGCCGGCCGAAAACCTCACGACGCAAGGCTACGGCAAGCAGTTCCTGAAAATTCCGACCGATGGGCCGGAGCGCGCGAACCGCCGGGTTGCGGTGCGCCGCATCACGCCGCTGTTGGCCGGGCAGGGTTGACGGGGTAACCCCGCAGTCGCAGTGCGAATTGACCCACCGGGTCCGGCCGGACCGGTGGGTCAATGATAAGCGCTGCGGTCGTGGTTCCCTACCGCCCGGGGATGGGCAGACATTCCATGATTTCGACCGAGTCGCCCGGAAAGATCATGAAATGCGGATGATTCTCGAACATTCGTGCAGCCGCTTCATGCGACTCCGCTTGCACGATGACATAGCCCGTCATGTTGTTGCGGATATCCGTAATGCCTTGCGACGACGTGCGCTTCGTTTTTCCAAGAGGATTTCCCTCGACCACGACAGATGCCTTGTGCGTGACCATCCAGTCTCCCCAGGCCTTCATTCCCGCGCTCAGCCGGTCTTGACGTATCTTCTCGTCCAGTTTGTTCCAGTTTGATCGCGACGATTCCGAACCGATGTATATGGCCAGGAAATTCTTCATAAACGCCTCCAATGCGGGCAACAGGCTGATCAAGATTGACCCTCCTACCTCTTACCCGCTTGCGAGAGGGGAGGGCGGGTACGCCTGCAAGGACGGTGCAGGAGCCGCGAAACCGACATGCGTTTGCGGAAGAGCCGTCCTCCAGACGACGGCATGCGGCGAGCTGCCGGCCGCGAAGCTGGGTGGCGAGACGGCGATACAGTGCTCCGAGCCCTCTCTCACGCGTCAAGGCAAAGCGAACCCGCCTTACAGCCCGAGCTTCTTCTTGCGCTGGCCTAGCGTGCGCAGCCGGAGCGCGTTGAGCCGGATGAAGCCGGCGGCGTCGCGGTGGTCGTAGGCGACGGCACCTTCCTCGAAGGTGACGAGGTCCTGGTCATAGAGAGAGTAGGGACTTTCGCGTCCGACCACGGCGACGTTGCCCTTATAGAGCTTCAGCCGCACCTCACCGCTGACGAATTCCTGGCTGCGGTCGATTGCGGCTTGGAGCATTTCGCGTTCCGGCGCAAACCAGAAGCCGTAATAGACGAGCTCGGCGTATTTCGGCATCAGCTCGTCTTTGAGATGCATGGCGCCGCGATCAAGCGTGATCGATTCGATGCCGCGATGGGCGGCATGGAGGATGGTGCCGCCCGGCGTTTCGTACATGCCGCGCGACTTCATGCCGACGAATCTGTTCTCGACGAGATCGAGCCGGCCGATGCCGTTTAATCGGCCGAGTTCATTCAGCCGGGCCAGCAATGTCGCCGGCGACATCTTCTTGCCGTCGATTGCGACCGCATCGCCGCGCTCGAACCCGACAGTGGTGTAGGCCGGCCGATCGGGCGCCTTCTCGGGGTCGACAGTGCGGGAATACACATAGTCCGGCACTTCCTGGGCCGGATCTTCCAGCACCTTTCCTTCGGACGAGGCATGCAGCAGGTTGGCGTCGACCGAGAATGGAGCCTCGCCCCTCTTGTCCTTGGCGATCGGAATCTGATGCTGCTCGGCGAATTCGATCAGCTTCGTGCGCGACGCGAGGTCCCATTCACGCCAGGGGGCGATCACTTTCACGTCGGGCTTGAGGGCATAATAGGCGAGTTCGAAACGCACCTGGTCGTTGCCTTTGCCGGTGGCGCCGTGCGCAACCGCATCGGCGCCGACCTTCTCGGCGATCTCGATCTGCTTCTTGGCGATCAGCGGACGGGCGATCGAGGTGCCAAGCAGGTATTGGCCTTCATAGAGCGCGTTGGCGCGGAACATCGGGAACACGTAATCGCGCACGAACTCTTCGCGCAGGTCTTCGATGAAGACATGTTCCGGCCGAATGCCCAGCAGCAAAGCCTTGTCGCGGGCAGGTCCAAGCTCCTCGCCCTGACCGAGATCGGCCGTGAAAGTGACCACCTCGCAGCCATAGGTCGTCTGCAGCCATTTCAGGATGATCGATGTATCAAGGCCACCCGAATAGGCCAGCACCACCTTCTTGACGTCGCCCTTGGCCAAAACCAGTCCTCCTGCGGCCCTGTGCCCGAAACCGGCGCGGACTATAGGGCGAACCGCAGCGGGCGCAAGCGCAGCGCCAGATGGCTGCAGCGCGGTGCGTCGGATTGGTTCAAGTGACTAAATCGGCGTGCACCACATAGCGCAGGGGCCCCGGTATCGCGGAATCGAGCGGCCAGCAGGTTACGAGCGCCAAATGCCGGCCGGGCGCGGCGGGATCGATGCCGGAGGAATCCCACCGCACCACCTGCATGTGGGTGACGCGAAAGCGCGCGGTGGCGCCATCCCGTCGGGTCACGGCGATCTCATCGCCGGCTTCGATGCGGCCCAAGAACGCGAAGTGCGTGTCGCGATGGGCAGCATAAACGGCGGTGCCGGGCTCGCCGGCGTCCGGCGTGCGCTCCAGGTGGCCCGGTCCGAAGGCGAGCGCCTGACCACTGCCGCCGGCGAGTACGATCGCGTGGGCCGCCAGTCGCGGCACCTCGATGCGCGCGACCGGCCAAGTGTCCGCCGACGACCACGGCTTCACAATGGCGCCTGACGCAACCTCGGTCGCGAACGCGCGGTCGAGGAGAACCTGAGCCACCATGGCCTTGGCATGAATGTAGAGGGCATCGCCGATCAGCCATAGACCTGCGAGTGCAAGTGCGGCGGCCGCTGCGGGGGACAATCGCAACGGCCGCAGCCCCCCCCACCCTGCCCTCCCCCGCAAGCGGGGGAGGGTAGGGTGGGGGAGTTTGGTTGGGGGGACCGCCGTCATCTTCTCCTCCTCAATGCGCCATGTGGCGGTGGGGACGCCGCCTGAGCGCGAGGAGCAAGGAAAGTCCGAGCAGCAACAGCCCGGCCATCAGCTTGAGTTCCGCGTCGGTCGCCGTCTTCGGCAGCACGACGCCGGCGGGCTGGGCGGCGGCGACCGCGAGTGCCTTGGCGGCGGCCATTGCCGTGGTCGGCTTGGCCGGCGCCGACAGGTTTCCGGCGTCGGCGCGACGTTCCAGGGGCTGTGACGCCGGGGTGTCGCTGCCCCTCCGTTCGGTGCCGAACACCTTGTCGAAGTCCCAGCCGGCCGGCAGATTGAGCGGCAATTCCGCCCGCGTCAGCCGGGCGCCCTCGGGCCGGCTCGGGGTCGCATCGACCGCGACCAGGCTCGTCAGCCGGCTGACGAGATGATGCTCGAGGGCAAGCGCGAGGATGCGTTTATCGGTCTCCTCGGCGGAGGCTTGGCCCAATCGATGCGCCATCTCGGCGTCCGTGATCTTACGGCGGGCCCACAGCTTCGATAGGCCCATCCCTTCCGCCGCCTTGGCGACCGGCAACGTGACGGTCCAGGGCTGAGCGCCGATCATGCCTTTGATCTCCAGGATACCGTCCGCCGTTCCGAGCTTGGCGGCGACGACGATCGGCTCGCCACGATATAGATCGGGCAGGGCATCGGGCGTGGCGTCCATCGCGCCGGCAGAGAAAGTCGCCGCGAGGCCGCTCACGATCGGGCTCTCCAGCTTCTCGATCAGCTCGCGCATGCGCTCCTGGACCTGATCCACCGACCCGATATGCGTGAAGGTGCCGCGGCCGATTTCGGCCGCTCTGGTCATGAGGAAACTGTTCGGCGCCGAGCCGATGCCCACCATGAAGACCCGCGAGCGTCCCCGCATGGCCGCGATGGTGTCGAACAACTCCTGCTCGTTGCCGATCTCGCCGTCGGTGAGGAACACCACCTGGCGCAGATATTGCGAATCCGGACCGCGCCGGTCCGACAGCGCCGCCTTCATGGGCGGCACCATCTCGGTTCCGCCGCTCGCCTGAAGGGCCGACACGAACGCCTTGGCGCGGGCAATGTTTCCAGCGTCCGCCGCGACCGTGTCGCCGAACACCGCATCCATGGTGTGATCGAACCTGATCACGTTGAAGCGGTCTTTGGGTTTGAGGCGATCGAGTGCTAACAGGAGGCTCGCCTTGGCCTGGGCGATCGAGGTGCCGCCCATGGAGCCGGAATTGTCGATGACGAACACCATCTCGCGCGGCAGGGCCTCCTTTTGGACATCCGCCTTGAGCGGCGGCGTCACCAGCGCGAGCACATAATCGGCATTGCCGACACGCTCACGGAACATCCCCACTGACGGCGCTGCGGTGGCGGCCGGCATCCATGTCAACTCGAAGTCGCGATCGGCCGGCACCACGTGGTTGTCGAGGCGTATGATGCGGACATCGTCGCTCGGCGCATCGATCTTGACGGCGTGATGATGGCTTTTCACTTCGCCAAGCGGGAAGCCGGCATTGAGGTGCACCGTGATGGCGACCGGATTGGTCGGCGGTTCGACGCGCGGGTCGAGCACCGGCGGCGTGATGCGGTCGCGATCCGGAACCGGATCGTTGGCAGGTTCGTTTGTCTGGCCCCAGCCGCCGCGGCCAAGATCGACCGTTTGAGTGATTGGCGCCGGATTGTAGCGCGGCGCCACGACGAGCGGCACGCGCAGCGATGACGCGTTGCCGCTGCGGTGGACCGGCTCCTGATATTCGATCTGCACCACGACGGTCTCGCCCGGACCGATATTGGCCACCGAATTGGTGAAGATGTTGGGTCGCTCCTGCTCGATCAGGGTGGCCTTGCGGCCGGATCGTTTTGCTGCTTCGTAGATCACCTTGGCCTCGACCCGCTCTTTGATTTCACCAACCACGATACGGTCGCCGATCACCATCTTGAGGGTGTCTACGGCGCCGCCGTCGGGCAGCGGATTGACGTAAATCGCCTCGACCCAGTTCTTCGTCGGATTGTTGAAGATTTGCGTGACGCGGGCGCGCGAGGTCGGGCCCGATACCGTGATGTTAATGTCGCTCGCAATCCGCGGCGCCTCGACATACTGCTCGCCGTCGCGCAGGAGAAGCGAACCGATGCGCGCATCGGCAAGCGACGCCACGATCGGGAGGCCCGTCGTCGTTGTCCCGCCGGCGCGGGCGCCCGCAGCCGGCGCGAGGATCGTCACGATCGCCATCGCCGCCGTGACGACGATCTGGGTCAAAAGCGATGGACGGCGCGAGTAACTAAACGGCGCACCGTCATACGCCCTATTTTTTGAAAGCAAAGCGTCAGTGATTGGGACGTCCATAAACTTGCCCTCCTGCCAGTCAATGCATCCACCGCGCCGCATCGAGCTATGGGGCTTGGGCGGGCCACAGCGTGAGCGTCTTGTTCGATCTTGTTCGGCCACAATGCGTTACGTCCCGTCTTGCGTTGTCCTCCCATGTGCGGATATGTGAGGAAGTGTACGGGCAGCGGCCTTACAGCGGCTCGAGGGGTGCTCGGTGTCAGACGACAACCTCACCGACGTGCAAAGTCGTCAGATCGCGGATCATGTCCGTGAGGAATTGGCGCGCCGCCGGATATCGCGGAAAGGCTTGGCGGCGCAGGCAAAGATCAGCATTTCCACGCTTGAGAAGACGCTTTCGGGGCGCCGCCCGTTCACGCTCGCCACCACGATCCGGCTTGAGGAGGCACTCGGCGTCAGTCTCCGCACCAAGCTGACTGCGGCACCGGCATCGGCCGTGCCGCCGCTGGCGCCCGGCGAGCTCGGCTATTACTCCCGGCCCGCGGTATCGTGGATTGAGGGGACCTATCTGACGCTGCGCCCTTCATTTGGCGACCGGGATGCCATCTACGCTTATCGCACTGAAATCACGTGGGATGACCAGTGCTCCAGCCTGGTGTTTCGCGAATCCGAGCGCATCGACGTGGCGTTCACCCACGCCGGCACCGTTTCGGTGCCGCACCAGTCCGGGCACATCTATCTGACCGTCAATCGCAACGGCCAGCATCGGCTGATCATCGTGTCGCGTCCCACCATTTCGGGGGAGATGTACGGTATCCTCACGACCCTGCAGGTCGGACGCGGCTCGCAATTGATGCCGGTTTCGGCGCCGGTGGTGATGGTCCCCACCAAGGCCGTCAAGAACATTCAGTTTGGCCAAATCCGAGCCGCAGACCGCTGCTACGCGCTGTACAGGAAATACCTGAAGCGAGCCGTGGACGACCAGTTCGCAATGTTTCTTGCGCCGTAGGCAATGAGCGTTCCAAACCCTCGGACCTCATCCTGAGGAGGCCGCGCTCTTTGCGCGGCCGTCTCGAAGGATGGCCGCGGGCACGATCTCGCTTGTGGCCGTCCTTCGAGACGCGCGCATCCTTCGCCAAGCGCTCAGGAGCGCGCTCCTCAGGACGAGGCTGATGGATTTATTTCACGGCGGCGCGCGAAAACCAGGATCGCATTGTCCTCGCCGTATCGGCAGCCGGCCTTGGCTCCGGTTCTAAAGGCTGCTCCGGGCCCGGGCCGGGGTCATCCGGCGCGTGGGCTGGCAATACATCGGCAGGCCTCACCGACGGGCTCAACGTCGTCTCTGTCGCCAACTGAGCGGCGGGCTTGGGCGCAGGCGCTGGGCTCAACGGCAACTGTAGCGGCGGCAAGGTCTGTTCGACGGTCGGGCCGCGCGGCGTCAGGTCCGCGACCGGCACTCGCCATTGAAATGCGTCTAGTCGGCCGGTCACCGGCGATACCGGCATCCAGGTTTCGGCGATGACGCCGTCGGCGGTCCAAACCGGATCGTGGGCGGCATGAACGGCGCGGGCCATCCATTCGCGGGCGAGCCCGGTGTCGCCGTGCTCAGCAGCCTCGATGCGCGCCATCAAGGTTGCGACGCGCCGGGTCGGCGTTGCCGCGAGCGGCGCGAGGCTGGCGCGGGCCTCGGCAAATTCGTGCGCTTCGAGCGCGGCATTGGCCAGTGCCAGCGCGCCCTCCGGGTGGGACTCGGCGAGCCGTGCCAACAGGCGCACGCGCAGCAGGCGGTCGCGCGCGGAGGCGCCCGGAAGGAGGTCCGCATACGCGGTAGCGATCTCCGGGTGCGGACTCTTGCGCCAGGCAGCTTCGAGGATGCGCCCTGCCTTGCGCTGCTCGCCGGCCTCCGCCATAAAGCGGCCTGCCAGCGACGCCGCCGGAACGAGCCCGGGGCACAGCTTGGCTGCCTCCTGGGCGAGCTCACTCGCGGCGGCCGGGTCCCGATCCTTGAGCGACAAAGCCTGTGCGGTGAGCAATACGGCGCGCTGGCGCCGAAACACATCGCTATGGACGAGCCCGCCTTTGCGATTGCGCTCCAGGGCTTCGAGCGCACCCGGCCAGTCGCCATCATGGCAACGGAATTCGAGCGCCGCCTGTCCGGCCCACGCAAGCGAGGGCGATGCCTTTGCGGCATCCTCGGCGTATAGGCGGGCGGCGGCAAGATCGTTGCGGCGCTGCGCCTCGATGAACAATCCGTGCAAACCGAACAGCTTGGTGTCGCTGCGATCCGCCATGGCGCGAAAGGCCGCCGCGGCGCCATCAGACTGCCCGGACAATTGCGCGGCTTGTGCCTGTAACATCAGCAGCAAAGGCTGTTCAGGCGCGAGCCGTCCGGCCTTAGCTGCAAACCGGCGGGCCGCGCCGACATCGCCGGCGCCGATGGCCATCAGACCACGCACGATCGCCTGCTGTCCGGCAGCGGCGCGGCGATCCGCGATGGTTGAGGCAATCTGCCGGGGCGCGCGCAGAGCCAAGCGCATCAGCGACCACAGCAACACCGCCGCGCAGGCGATGACCGCGATCAGAATGCCGATCGGAGGCTCGGCGTGATAGCCGAGCCACGTGATGGAGACCTCGCCGGGGTGGTCGGCGAGCCAGACCGCGACATACTTGGCAAACGCCGCCGTGAGGACAAGAAAGACGACAACGCGAATCATTGGGGCGATGGTCCGCGTACCGCAGGTTCAGCAAGCTTGGCCAACGACGCGGTGGCGATAAGCCGCGCTGATTCGAGCGCCTCTTGCCGCGCCAGCGCCTGCGTCCGCCACCCTTGCGCGAGCTCTCTCGCGGGCGTCGGCAGCTTATCCAGCTCGGCCACCATGGCCTCAATGTCTTGCTGTGGCATCTTGAACTCGATGCGGCTCATGACCGTCGCCGGATCGTCGCCCGGTTCGTCCCGCACCGGCCGGATATTCAACATCTTGACGGCGCTCGCCTGGAGGCGATCGAGGTAGCCGAGATCTTGGCCGGACGGCACTGACAGGCGCCGCAACTCCGGCACGAGCGTCGACAGGCTGCGGAACAGTTCGGTTCGCGTCGGTAAGCCGGTTGCCGCAAAGGGCGCGAGCGAAGCGAGCGCTCTTTCGTCGAGACCGAGTGACCGGGCCGCGGCAAGTTCAGCCGTAAATGGCCCGTTGCGCTCAACCGCGCTGCGCAGGGCCAGGGCCACTGTCGCAACCCGGATTGTCTTATCGGGGGTGGTCACCGCGCTGGCGAGGCGATCCAATCCTTCCTGTTTCTGCTGGAGTGCCGTTTGCCGCGATTCGAGCGCCGTGACGCGATGAGCGAGAGCCTCAAGGGCGGCGCGGTCATTCGGTTGCGCCCGATTCTGCCCGTCGCCCCCCTCTCTACCCTCCCCAGCACGCGGGGGAGGGGGCACGGCGAGCAGGCCGGCCGCCTTGTCGGCGCGCTCACCGGCGGCGCGGGCGGCCGCAGCTGCGTCGCGGACAGCGCGCTCCAACGCGGCGATGCGATCTCCCAGCGGCGCCAGCATGGCATCGAAAGCGGCGATGCGGCTATCCGACTCCCCCGCCCTACCCTCCCCCGCTTGCGGGGGCGGCGCCTGCGAGGGCGGCGCCCTGGGATCAGCCTCGGGCTTGGCGGTGCGCTCGACAACTTCATTGGGCACGGCCGCGGGGCTGGCCACATTGCGCTGTGGCCCATCGCTGCCGTCGGCGGTGAGATAAATCCAAAGCGCGCCGCCAATGATCGCCGCGATGACGCAGACTGGACCGACAATCACGACCTTCATGGGCAGCAGGGACGTCAAGATCCGCTTCAGTGATCGCATCGCACCGGACGGACCTGCAGGCGGACCGGAGCCGGCGGTGGTGGCGCGCGATCCGTCGAGGGAAACTTCGACCGCCTCGACATCGATTATTGGCGGCTGACGGCGTGGCCGCCCGTCCGGGGAGACACCTTCGTGCCGCGTCCTGTCGTCCGGGTCTGCCATCGGAATCTCCGAATTCCTCACGCGCCGGCATACTGTCTGCTGCGGGGCAGCAATGCAAACCCCCACCCTACCCTCCCCCGCCTGCGGGGGAGGGTAGGGTGGGGGTCACGTCCGACCGATAAGGGCGAGCAGAGCCTGCTCGTTGGCCTCACTTGCAACTTCGATAGCCTTGGTGCCCGCTGCCGCAAGCGGCGCGGCAACTTGGGCGGACAAGCATAAATGTCGGGTTTGAATCGATAAATCTCCAATCCCGGCCATGGCGGCGGCCACAAATGCAGCCGCGGTACGGGCCGAGTAGTGCAGGACAGCATCAATCGCGCCCGCCGCGAATGCGGCGCGCACATCGGGCGTCAACTCGGCCACCATACTCGCCCGGTATACGAGTGCTGTTTCTACACGCAAGCCGTGTAATCGTAACGCACCCGCCAAGTCGCCGGCTCGGTCCTCGCCCGCGCAATAGAGGAGGGGGGAATTCGCGACTGGCGGCTTGGATGCAATCAACGAAACAAGGGCACTCACGTCGCCATCAGCCGACATGATCGCCGTAAATCCGGCCGCGGCGGCCGCGGCCTGGGTCCGCCGCCCCACCGTGTAGACGGGCAGATCGGCAAGCTCGCTGAAACGGCGGTGGGCCGCGACGGCCCGGACCGCGTTGGCGCTGGTGAAAACCACGGCCACCCATGGGCCGGCGCCAAGCTCGGCGTGCCGGATAGGCTCGATCCGCAGCAGTGGCATGAGCAGCACCTCGTGACCGCGCCCGCGCAGCAATGCTGCCGTCCGCTCACATTCCGGTTCCGGTCTGGTGACGAGGAGGCGCACGCGCTCATCCGGCAGCGAAGAAACCCGCAGCCGCCCGGCCCTTCAATTCGCGCGCCGCATCGGCCCCAAGCGTCACGCCATCCTGGATCGCTCCCGTGCGCGCGGTCTCGTGCACCTCGCTGCCGTCGGGGCGCAGGATCATGCCACGAAACAATACATTGCCGTCCTCGATCCGTGCATGACCGGCAATCGGCGTGCGGCAGGAGCCGTCCAGCACGGCCAGGAATGCGCGTTCGGTACGGAGCGCCGTCAGGGTTTCGGTGTGGTTAATCTTGGCCAGCAGGTCGCAGGTGCGCCTATCGGCTTCGCGCACCTCGATGCCGATCGCACCCTGGCCGACCGCCGGCAGGAACGCGTCGACCTCCAGCACCGCCGTCGCGGCGGCTTCACGTCCGAGCCGCTTCAGGCCGGCAAGCGCCAGCAGGGTCGCATCCACCACGCCGTCATCGAGCTTCTTGAGCCGCGTATCCACATTGCCGCGGAACGTCACCACCGAGACGTCCGGCCGCAAACGCTTGACCATGGCCTGGCGGCGCAACGATGCGGTGCCGACCACGGCCCCATGCGGGAGACCCGTAAGCGAGGTGGCCTTGCGGCTGATGAAGGCGTCCCGTACATCTTCGCGGGGCAGGCACGCTGCGAGTTCCAGCCCGGCCGGCAGGGCCGTTGGCATGTCCTTGCTGGAATGCACCGCGAGATCGATCGCCTTGTCGAGGAGCGCTTGCTCGATCTCCTTGGTGAACAGGCCTTTCCCGCCTGCTTCCGACAGTGGACGGTCCTGGATGACGTCGCCCGTGGTGCGGATCGCCTCGATAGCGATGGCCTCGGGCTCCACCCCATGGGCGGCCGCGAGGTGTGCTCGCACCTCCCGGGCTTGCCACAACGCCAGCGGGCTGCCGCGCGTGCCAATGCGCAGGAACGGTGTCGAGGATTGCGCCATAGAACCCCACAATGCTACCGGGTTTCCGACCGGGCTCGGCATGAGGTCTTAAGCAGGCTTTGCAAAAAAGCAAATGCTTCGCTGGCCCGATGGATTAGCCATGCTTGTGCTCGGTATAGAGACGACCTGCGACGAGACGGCGGCTGCGGTGGTGGAGCGCCACGACGACGGCCGCGCCACGATTCTCTCCAATGTGGTGCTGTCGCAGATCGCCGAACATGCGGCATTCGGCGGGGTGGTTCCGGAAATCGCAGCGCGCGCCCATGTGGAGGCGCTCGATCTCATCATCGCGACCGCCATGGCGGAGGCCGGCCGCGACTTCGGCGCCCTCGATGGGGTGGCGGCCGCGGCCGGGCCGGGGTTGATCGGCGGGGTCATCGTCGGCCTGATCACCGCCAAGGCGATCGCACTCGTCCATGAAAAGCCCTTGATCGCCGTTAACCACCTGGAGGCTCATGCTCTGACGGCGAGGCTCACATCGGGGAAGCCTTCGACAAGACTGCGAAGCTGCTGGGGCTTGGCTATCCGGGCGGGCAGCGCGTCGAACAGGAAGCCGCGCGCGGCGATCCCTCCCGCTTCAACTTGCCGCGTCCGATGCTGGGCCGGCAGGACGCGGATTTTTCCTTCTCCGGTCTCAAGACCGCGCTGCGGCTCGAGGCCGAAAAGATCGCGCCCCTTACAGACCAGGACGTGGCCGATCTGTGTGCGTCGTTCCAGCTTGCGGTGATCGAGACGGTGGTCGACCGGTTGCGCCGAGGCCTCAAAGTCTTTCGCCAGCGGTTCGGTGCTCCCTCCGCGCTGGTGGCGGCCGGTGGGGTTGCGGCGAACCAGGCGATCCGTGACGCCCTCCTCAACCTGGCGTCTCAAGATCAGGTGGCGCTCGTGGTGCCGCCGCCGTCGCTTTGTACCGACAACGCCGCCATGATTGCCTGGGCAGGCGCGGAACGGCTCGCCCACGGCCTGTGCGATGCGCTCGATACTTTGCCGCGGGCGCGCTGGCCGCTGGATCAAGTCGGCAAGCCCCTTCCTACCGACGCTGGGACCGCGGGCGTCTCGCCCGCCATCGCGTGCCCGCCTGCGGGGCGGGCGGGCGGGCGAGACGCCCGCGGTCCCGGGGAGCCGGCCGATTCGGTGTCCCCGAATACCGCGCCTTCGGTCGTCGCGTGAGCAAGAGCGCGGACCACATCGCCGTCGTAGGCGCCGGCGCCTGGGGTACGGCGCTCGCCAACGTCATCGCCCGTGGCGGCGGCGCCGTAACCCTATTCGCTCGCGACGCCGCGGCGGCAGGCGTGATAGCGGCGGTCCGCGAAAGCCGGCGCTTGCCTGGCGTGCCGATCAACCAGCGTGTTGCCATCGCGGCACTTACCGAACGCCGGCCGGAAGGCGATGCCATCCTGATCGCAGTGCCCGCGCAGGCATTGCGCGGCACGGTGTCGGGCCTCGCAGGGACAATTGCCGCCGGTACGCCGGTCGTCGCCTGCGCCAAAGGAATCGAGAGAACGACGCGCCGGTTCATGACCGAAATTATTGCGGAATGCCTGCCCGAAGCAGTTCCGGCGATCCTGTCCGGTCCGAGTTTTGCGGTCGATGTCGCGCGCGGATTGCCGACCGCCGTGACGCTGGCTGCGGCCGATGAAACCGTGGCGCAAATGCTCACCCGTTCACTGGGGTCGGCGGCGTTTCGGCCCTACCATTCGACGGACGTGCGGGGCGTCGAAATCGGCGGAGCGGCGAAGAACGTGCTCGCCATCGCGGCCGGGATCGTGGCTGGCCGAAAGCTCGGCGCGAGTGCGGTGGCGGCCCTCACGACGCGGGGCTTCGCGGAACTGATGCGGTTCGGCAGGGCTTACGGGGCGCAACCCGAAACCTTGACGGGCTTGTCGGGATTGGGCGATCTGATCCTCACCTGCACGAGCCCCCAGTCGCGGAATTTCTCGCTTGGCCTCGCTCTTGGCCAAGGGCACGATCTCGACACCCCCTCCCTTCCCTCCCCCGCTTGCGGGGGAGGGAAGGGAGGGGGTGGGCATCTTGCCGAGGGCGCATTCACGGCAGCGGTGCTGGTCGACATGGCGCGCGCCCGTGCAGTCGAGATGCCGATCGCGGCGGCGGTTGCGGCGGTGCTCGATGGCGCTTTGGCGATCGATGCCGCGATCGAGGCGCTGCTGACACGGCCGTTGCGGGCAGAAGGGTGGCAACCATGAACTACTGGCTGATCAAGTCGGAACCCGGCACCTGGTCATGGGACATGCAGGTCCAGAAAGGCGCCAAGGGCGACGTCTGGACCGGCGTGCGCAATCACACCGCCAAGCAGAATTTGATGAAGATGAAGAAGGGCGACCGCGCCTTCTTCTACCATTCCGGCGAGGACAAGGCGGTGGTCGGCATTGCGGAGATCGTCCGTGAAAGCTACCCCGACCCGACCGCCAAGGCCGGCGAGCCGTGGGTCGTGGTCGATGTCAAGGCTGTCACGCCGCTCAAGACGCCAGTCACATTGGCGGCCGTCCGCGCAGAGCCGCGGCTGAAGGACATGGCGCTCGTGAAATTATCGCGCCTGTCGGTGCAGCCGGTCACGCCGGCGGAGTGGAAAATCGTCTGCCAGTTGGGCGGGGTGAAGCCGTAGCGCGGCGCAGGTCGTGGGTCGCGTCCTTGGCCGAACTGGAGAGTCGTTCGAAAGGGCGGGGCAAACCCGCCCTTTTTTGTCTTGACGGCAAATGTCATCTATCAGCTGATTGACGAACTTTGCACGGCTGAGCGGTCACACTCCACAATGCGCACTTGCGCGATCCCGTCATTTCACAACGGAGCAGCCCGATGAAAATTGCAAACGCAATCGTGCCGGCGAGCATGTTCGCAGCCGCCGCCCTGTTCGTCCTCACTCCGGCCGAGCTGACGCAGGCGCAAGGCCCCGGCGCCCGACCGGACCTCGACGCAATCAAGCGAGATTACCGACGTCCCGCTCCACGCCCGGTCGAAAATCAGTTGCTCGTCGACCTCGGCCGCACGCTTTTTTTCGATCCGCGCATTTCCGCCTCGGGCAAGACCGCTTGCGCAAGCTGCCATTTTCCGGAACTCGGCTATGTGGTGACCGATGCGCACCCGCTCAATGATTCCGGGAAGCCGACCTCGCGTAAATCGCAGCCGCTGATCGGGTTGGGCTATGCCGGCAACGCGGCCGTCGGCTGGGACGGACGCAGCGCGACTCTGGAGGTGCAGGCCAAGGCATCGATCGCCACCGGGTCGATGTCGATGCGCGAGACCGAAACACCGGTCAAGGTTGAGGCGATCGAGGAGCGGATCAGATCGGCTCCTGACTATGCGGCAAAGTTCAACGCGGCTTTGCCGGGCAAGCCGATCAACATCGATGCGATCGCACAGGCCGTCGCGGCGTTCGAACGCACCCTGGAGCCGGGGCTTGCCCCGTTCGATCGGTGGGTCAGCGGCGAGGTGGCAGCGATCCCCGAATCAGCCAAACGTGGATTCGCGCTTTTCGCCGGCAAGGCCGGCTGCGCCGCGTGCCATAGCGGTTGGCGATTCACCGATGACCAGTTCCACGATATCGGCACCACGACGACCGATCAGGGCCGCGGCCGCGAGGTCAAGGATGCCGCGCTGAGCTTTGCTTTCAAGACGCCGACGCTGCGATCGGTGGCGTTGCGTGCGCCGTACATGCACAATGCCTCGATTGCCACCCTGCCCGATGTCGTTCGGCATTATGAGAGGGGCGGCTTCGATCGCCCGAGCCGGTCGCCTATGCTGGTTCCCGTTCAGTTGACCGAGACTGAGCGGCTCGATCTCGTTGCGTTCATGGAAACCTTGACGGGTGATGACGCAGGTTCACGGCCGAGCCGCTGACAAAAGGGCAAGCAACACTTAGCCCTCGCCATGCCCGGGCCTCGTCGCGGGCATCCACGTCTGCTCCCCCCGCATGCGGGGGCGGGAGGGGGCAGCTAAAGAGACGTGGATGGCCGGGACAGAGCCCGGCAATGACTCCGAATAAATGGGTTCAACATGACCCGGAACAGCTTGGGCGACGTTAACGCGCCCGGCGAGCCTCCCCCGCCGATCTGCCGCCTCACTCCCCTTGCAGGGTGAAGCCGATCAAGCGGCCGAAAACGACGACCAGGATCCAGCAGGCGATCGATATGCCTCCCGCGAGCCTCGCCCGCGGCGGCGGCGTCGGATTAAGGCTCCATTTCTGCGCGTCGCGAGCCGTAATGAATTCGAAAATCATCATGTTGATGCCGGCGACGACAATGAGCGCCATCTTTATCCAGAACACGGGGTTCACGAAATACTCGGTGGCCCGGCTGATGAACAGGAGAGAACCCGCAATCACCGCAAGCACGAAGGCCGCCCAGGTGAATGGCAGAACCTGCCTTGAAAGTTCCGCAAACGGACGTTCCGTCGAGGCGAACCCGAGCAGGCGCAAGTCCACGATCGCTATCGTGCCAAGCACGAGCGAAACTGCGAAGACATGAACCACCTCGGCGGTCGTGAAGGCCCATGCGTTTTTGTGAATGAATACCGCCCAAGACGAGGCCTGTAGCGTCTCCAAGAGCGCGGTAATGGATTGCAAGCTCACCTCCCCTGGATTGATGTTCTTGACTTGCTTTTGTTTTCGTGTGGCCCGGACGTTACCGCCTGTTCAGCCTTTCTTCAAATACTTCGGTAGCCGCGATCGCGAGCCTCGGAGCACGAAAGTCAGCGGTGTACGCCTGATCGCCGATGCCTTCGTTTGGTATCATCGTGGAATCCCACCTTCCGTCGCACCGTCGGGAAAGCGACAAACTGTCGCGTCGTCATCGCCAACTCTCCAGCCGACTCGCGTCGGCCCTCGACCTTCGAGGTCTCGGCCTTCGAGGTTGTCATCGGGTTCAAGTCATACGATAATTGTTTACCAGCCTGGCGTCATCGCCAGAGCCAGAGGAAGCGGAAGAAACGCCATGAACATAATATTCAGCATAATAAGAGAAGATACGTTCTGGAAAATCCTGCTGTTCGTTCACTTCCTCCTGGCGGTCTCGCTGCTCGCGGCAGTCACGCTTCAGGCGGTGGCCGTTTTGATGCCGGCGCGACAGATGGCGGGCAATTTCATCGATCGCAGTCCGGTGCCGGCAGCGTCCTACGCCGCCCTGATCGCCGTCGTCTACGTACTCCAGGCCCTCATGGGCGCGTGGATTTACATCAAGTACCGCACCTATGTCAGAATTCCGATGGAGCAACTCCGCCACTTTTGGACTGTCGGCTCCTTCGAACTCAAAGAGCATGTCGTAACGATGGGGATGGGCCTTCTTCCGGCCTATTGGTATTTTTGGCGCCAGCCCCTGTCCGCCGAGCATGACGGCGTACGCAGGTGGGTGACCGTTTTCCTCGCCTTGAGCGTGTGGTACGCTTTTCTTGTGGGCCACGTCGCCAACGATTTTCGCGGGGTCGGATCATGACGCAGACCTTGGATGTAGGCGAAGGATTCTCCCGACTCGACAGCTCCCCCGCAACCGGCGCGCCGACATCGACGCAGACGAGGGCGAAGTCCGGGACCTTCGCGATCACATTCGGCATTGCATTCGCGCTGCTGTACACGGTCTACGAACGGCTCAACTGGCCGCTTTTCACCTATCATCCGGTACTCGGCAACCTCGATTTCTGGAGGCAGCCAGCCGGAGTGGGTCCGCCCATGTTCTGGTACGGTTGGATCGTGCTTGCCGCCGTCAGCGCGTTCGTGGTGGCCTGCATCGCTACACTTATTCCGGGACAGTGGCTCCGCCGCGCGACCGTTTTCTGTTGCGCCCTTGCCGCGTTCTGGCCGGCCGCCCTTACCGGGCTGAGGATCTTCATCGTTGATTGGGCGACCTTTGACGCCGACTTCTTGAATTCGGTGTGGGTGGCCGCGATTCCGGCGTTCGTTGGGACAGCAGTCGTCACCTATTACGTCCCCGCCCGATTAGCGGAACGCGTGTGGACGAGCTGGTTGTTGATCGTGCCGATCGGCGGCCTCGTCGTCCTCGGCTATTCGCTCCTCCAGCCGTGGTTTCTGCGGTAGCAGATTCCCCGCGACGTGAGGGACTACCCTTTCCAGACGTGTGCCCCCGCCGTCTCCGCCGCGGGGGTGACGCTAGGTCGCGGCGCTTGTCCCGGAGAATGTGACGCAGCGAGTCCCGGGCGTAGCCTCAGTTAGGTCTACTTTGAGGACGTCCCCATACTCCGCGCTGTTCAGTCTCGCTCGTGCGTTGCCGACGCGGTGATGACACAGCAGTGCCCAAATTCGCGATTCGGCCAGCGACCATCGTGACATTGGGGTTGCCTGCGCACGTCACAAAATTACCATCCTGAACTGGTTTTCCGCGCCCTTCCTGAACGCTTCACTCTCACCTCAGGAGGCAGCCATGATGATCTGCGATCGCCGAAGCGTCCTCGCCCTGGTCGGTAGCATTGCGTTTGTCGGCAGCGCATCCGCGAAGCACAACCACAATAGCGGGCCGCAATTGCTTGGAAGCAGGCTGAACACGAATGGGAAGCACGAAATCCACAAAGTTGGCGAGCATAGCGTCTCGGTTCATATCGAAAATAAAAAGGTTGCCGGCGTATCAGTGACGCATCGCACCAAGGGCAACCTGGCGGTAAAGAAGTACAAGACAACGCGGAAGATGGCTCAGGGCAACGAAATCGATGCCCCGGCGGCAACGAACGGCAGTTTGGTCCGGCCTGCCGGCTATCAAGTCGCCCAATCGGCGGTGGTGTATATCGGCTATTCCTTCTTTGACGGCGTCGACGAGCAGATCTACTGGTTCCCGGCGGAAATGGTCGTGGACCCGTTGACCGGCGCGGTCGACTACGTGCCGCTGACGTAAAACTCGATCAAAGAAAGCCGCAAAATACGCCGTGCAACGGCTGCACGGCGTATCGGGCTTCCCAGAATCATATCAGTCTGATTGGGTCGGACCAGCAATTGAAACGACTACCAGAGGGCCTGACATGAGACAATTTCTTGCCGCTGTGGTTATGACGGTATCTTTGGCCCCAATAGGGGCATTCGCTCAAGAGCGCGTAGGAGATGCGGCCCTGGGCGGATTGTCCGGCGCGATCGTTTTCGGGCCGGTGGGTGCGGTCGCCGGCATCGTTGTGGGTTACGCGGCGGGGCCGGGGATCAGTCACTCATGGGGACTCAGGCGATCGGACTCCCGTTATCGGGGCAGGACTGCACAGCGCCCGGCGCTGGCACGCTCCAATAACGCCGAGTTGACGCAGGCAACCGCCCAGAGCGTTTCGGCAGCGCCGCCCAAACCCGCTTTCGGAACGAAACGCACCTGGGATTCGCCACCCGTCCTGGGATTCGAGTGACGAGCCGCAGCCGGCGAAACTGCCGGGCCGGCCGATTCCGAGCCGCCACAGCCTTCGACCTCATCCTTCGAGACGCACCGCTTCGCGATGCCCTCAGGATGAGGTCCGTAATTGGTTGTTGTCGGACGGGATTCCGCAGATATCCGATTATTCAACCGGTTGTGACGCACTGCCGCTAGCCGGCAAAGGCTTAATGTTGTTCCTTCTCAGGGGCGCTTTTATGCGATAGACTGTGCCGGAAAAAGGATTGGCACACCAGACTTGGCACACCAACGGGCCGATAGGCGGGCGGAAACCATGACAAAATCGCAACGTGCATCTCTCCTGTTAGGACTGGCGCTGGCTCTCCCTCTCGCGTTTGCCGGAATGGCATGGGCCGGAGGCGCCTCGTTGGACGAGGACGAGGAAGATCAGTCGAACGCGGGCGTTTCATTTTTCGGCTTTGCCAAGGATCTGGATCGCGGCGGCGGCGTGGCAGACGCCAAGGTGAGCGCCGAAATCAAGAACCGCAACGCAAGCCTTGTGACTCGCACTGACGATCAAGGCCATTTCAAGTTTTCCGGTTTCAGCAAGGACATCGATCCGAAGGACGTGGAGATCTCCTGCAGCAAGGAAGGCCTCAAGCTGCAGCGGACCGTGCGGCGGCAGCCGCCGGGCGGCGAGGCGGCGACCTCGATCGAAGTCGATTGCTTGATGGTCAAGCCGTAACGGCCGGCGGGGCTAGCGCTCCCATGGGTATCGGTGCCGCGCGTAGCGCTTTAGCGGGATGCCTATTCGGCGTGCTGTTCAGCACGCTGCTCCCGGCGAGCGGGGCTTTCGCCGAGCTGTTGTTTGACACGCCCGATTTGGCGTTGACCGGCCGCGTGACGTCTGCTCAGGAAGGCGCCATGGAAGGGGTGCTGGTCAGTGCGCAGCGGAACGGCTCTCCCATCAGCGTTACCGTCGTAACCAATCAGGCCGGCCGCTACAGCTTCCCGGTCGATCGTCTCACGCCTGGGCATTATGCGTTGCGCATCCGGGCGATCGGCTACGAGCTTGATGGGCCGGCAGCAGCCGACGTCGCCGCCAAGGGAGCCGTGACGGCCGATCTCGCGCTGCGCAAGGTCGACGACATCGCCTCCCAGATGACCTCGACCGAATGGCTGAT
>WNFR01002065.1_pt1 | contig 22365 bp, 16 predicted proteins | sample 5400221 | NCBI WGS metagenome assembly WNFR01 (sample SAMN13153357, study PRJNA577476) | soil metagenome | isolation source: 40 cm soil under Madrone tree | place: USA:California | collected 2016-06-14 | reverse complement strand
CGTCCGCCTTCGGGCATCGCGTCGCGCGCGTTCACCACCAGGTTCATGATCACCTGTTCCACCTGCGCAGGGTCGGCCTTAACTTTGCCAAGATCGTCCTTCACCCGTGTGACCATGTCGATTCGCTCATCCATCAGTCGCCGCAAAAGCGAATCCAGATTCAACACAATTTTGTTCAAATCCAGGATTTTCGGTTGCAACACCTGCTTGCGGCTGAACGCCAGCAACTGCCGCACCAGCGCCGCCGCCCGCCCCGACGCATTCTCAATCCGCTCGATGTCGGCGTGTGCTTCGACGGGAAGCTGCGGCCGGCTCAAAGCCAGCTCGGTGTAGCCGGAAATGATCGTCAGGAGATTGTTGAAGTCGTGGGCGATCCCACCGGCCAGGCGTCCTACCGCTTCCATCTTCCGCGACTGCTGCAGCTGCGTCTCCAGCGCCTTTCGCTCGGTGATATCCACCATGATGCCTTCCATCACCGGGTGGGAATCGCTGCCTTGCACGATCACCGCCGTGTCGCTCAGCCATACCTCGCGTCCGTCTTTTCGATTCACGCGGAATTCTGCTTGGAAGGGAAACCCGTTCTGGCTTTGCTCTTCGGCGGCAAGCACCACCGGCAGATCGTCCGGGTGAATGTGCTGGTCCCAGTTGGGCGCAAGAGCCAGCCATTCCTCCGGCGTATAACCAAGAATGTTCTCCACCTGCGGGCTGATGAAATACCATCTGCCGTGGATGCCGATTTCCGCGATGTAACTTATGGCATTGACGTGCTCGACCAGCATTTTGTACTTGGTTTCCGCGTCGGCCCGTGCTTTCTCCGCCCGTTGGCGTTGCGAAAGATCGCGGCATCCGCATACAGTCCCACCGTCCGGCATGCGCCCTACGTGAAACTCAACCGGAATGCTGCTGCCATCCGGCCGCCGCAGTTGTACATTTCCAGACCACTTGCCGCTCTCCTTCAGCCCCTCGCGAACTTGCGATTCCATTTCGCCGAGAGTTTGGAACGCGTACACAACCCTCCATGGTTGTCCCACTATCTGCTGGGGTGAATCCAATCCCAGCATCGAGGCGAGAGCTGAGTTGGCGTAACTATGCACTCCCTTTTCATCCAGAATTCCTATTCCTTCGACGGAAGAGTCCATCGCCAGCGTCTGACGCCGCACCGTCTCTTCATCCTGCTGCTGGCGGTACTGCGTCAGGCCAATGCGCACGGCATAGCAGCTGAATGAAATGCCCAGCACAGTGAAGCGGATGCCTCTCAGACCGGGTCCAAGCTGGGCCACCTGCAGGAGAATAACCATCGGCGCGAAGAAAAACATCGCATTGTTGACCAGCACTTCGCTCAGCGTGTGGTTGCGCCTTCCTACATGAGATTCCGATGCTGTTCCCGGTTGCCAGCTAGCCGCCCAGAGTGCACCGAAGAGCAGCGGCACCGACCAGCCCAGGTCATACCAGGTCCCGGTCGGCGTTTCACGGCTTACCTGGAGCCAGGAAACTGTGGTCGCCAGGATTCCATACACCAAAATATAGGAAGCAAGTCCGCCGAATAGCCTTCTCGCTTCATGGGTAACGCTTCGTCTCCATTGAAGAAGAGCGAGAAGCAAAATCCCGGACATTCCGGCCGTCATCACCTGAAATTCCCGCGCCAGTGCTCCCTGATACCCCAGATTGATAGCAGGCAGATAATAGGCGCCGAAATAAAGCAGAAAGAACAGAATGCCGATTTGCAGGAAGTCCAGTGCTTCCGGTACATCTACACGCGAGTCCGCTTTTTCCTGGTTCAGGAAAATGGCCATCACAAAGAACATGCCATGCGTGTCGAAGAGGAATCGGATCAGCGAGCCGGGCGGGGGCTCCGTGTGGTGAAAAAGCTCATAGTACGTCCAGCCAAGGTCAGCCAAGCCCCAGACGCTCATGCCAAAGCCAACCAGAGTCCAGAACGAGCGGCCGAAACCCACGGCTCGCCGGGCCGCCTGAAAACACATGGCCGCGGCAAGGAAGCTGGAAAATATCTGCAGGGCATTTCCGAGAAGGGAACCCATAGACGATGTGCCGAGAAACGCGGCACACAACGCGTGGAGGGCTACCACGGAGAGGGTCGAGACGGCCAAGGTCCGGGGAATGGGGCGAAAAGGCAAAAGATAGTCCTAGTACTGTATCTGCAACCAGTTTAGGCGAGTTCAAAGTGAGGAAGAGTTTCAATGGGTCTATCTGTGCCCGGTTGGTCATCGCTGGTTTCGAACACTTCGGGCACCGCTGCAAAAAGCGCGATTCCTCAGCGGCTATCGAAGGGATAACGATCCTGCGATTGCACGGCTGCGGCAACGCGGCGGCGCAGCGCGATCGTGTCTACTGCAGAGCGCTTGCCGAAACGCTTCAGCACGGCCATTTGCGTCGTCAGCATGTCGCCTTCGTGGACGGCGGCGATGGCGCGCTTCGCTTCGTGATCCACGCGCTCGGCGGCGTCGGTGATGAACACGCGCGCGGCGTCAATCATTACGGAAGAGGCTGCCTCGCCCTTGCTCGCGGCGGCCTTCTGCGCGCGGAGCAGCGTCGATTCCATCGCGTAAATCTCCATCACAATGTTGGCCAGCGCGCCAATCAACTCCTGCTCGTCCGCCAGCTTTTCGCGGAATTTCTGCACCGCGCCACCGGCCGCCTGTAGAAACATTTTCTTGCAGTTGGCGATGGTGCGCGCTTCTTCGGCCAGCACGCCTTCTGGCGCTTCTTCGAACGACGGCCCGGCAAGAATTTCGTCCGCCAGCTTCATCGCCGCGGGGATCAGCGCCAACTGCCCGCCCATGGCGCGTTTCATCAGCATCTGGATGATCAGCATCCGGTTGATTTCGTTGGTTCCTTCAAAAATTCGGTTCACGCGCGAATCGCGATACGCGCGGCAAACGGGATAGTCTTCGTGGAAGCCGTAGCCACCGAAAATCTGTACGGCTTCGTCCACCACGAAGTCCAGCATTTCGCTGCCGTAAACTTTCGAAATAGAACTCTCGATCGCGTATTCCTCCAGCACCTTCATCGTGTTCTGCGCCTTGTCGCCAGAGCCCGACGCGGCATGCATCGCGGCTTCAAGATTGCCCGCGGTCCGATAAATCATCGATTCCACGGCGAAAATCTGAATCGCCATCTCCGCCAGTTTTTCCCGCATCAGGCCAAACTCGCCGATCTGTTTGCCGAACGCCTTGCGCTCCTTCGAATATTTCGAAGCAGTCATCAGCACGTGTTTCGATCCGCCCACGCCCGAAGCGCCCAGCGTAAACCTCCCCGCGTTCAGCACATTAAACGCAACAATGTGACCGCGGCCAATTTCGTGCAATACGTTTTCCTTCGGCACCATGCAGTTTTCCAGGAAAATCGGCGTCGTCGAACTCCCATGAATCCCCATCTTGTGCTCTTCGTTGCCGGGTTTGCAGCCGGGGAATTTGCGCTCCACGATGAACGCGGTGAATTTTTCTCCATCCACCTTGGCGAACACCACGTAAAGATCCGCGAAGCCCCCGTTGGTGATCCACATCTTTTGCCCGTTCAGGATGTAGTGCGTGCCTTCCTTGTTCAGCTCCGCGCGCGTCAGCGAATTCTGCGCGTCGCTTCCGGCCTGCGGCTCCGAAAGGCAATAAGCACCTATCATTTCGGCGCTGGCCAGCTTGGGCAGGTATTTTTTCTTCTGCTCTTCCGTTCCGAAATAAACGATCGGCAGCGTGCCAATGCCGGCGTGCGCGCCATGCGTTACCGCAAACCCGCCGTAAATGGAAATTTTCTCCGTGAGCACCGTGGTGGCAATCTTGTCGAGGCCCGCGCCGCCATACTCTTCCGGCGTTCCTCCGCTCATCAAGCCCAGCTCCGCTGCCTTGCGTACAAGTTCCGCCATTAGGCCGGGCTTCTTGTTTTCCAGGTCCTTCGCCAGCGGCAGCACTTCCTTGATCACGAACTCTTCCGCTGTCTGCCCGATCAGCTTCTGGTCGTCCGAAAGGTCCGCGGGAGTAAAAATGTCCGTGGGCGCGGCAGACTCCAGCAGAAAGCTCCCGCCTTTTGCAGCGGGTTTGGTCAGAACGGAGGTGGCCATTGGTGATGCTCCTTGCCGGCACAGGGCCGCTTGCAAATTCAAACAACTGTTTGAAAATCACAGACACGAAAGTTTACCCATAGCGCCGTGATTTTCGCAATAGCCTGTTGAGTCAGGATGGGGTATTTGGCAAGGGCTCCATGCCTCGACGGCTTGGTTCGCCCGACAAGAGTTTAGGCGACTTCTAGGGGTGACTTGTGGCAGACTGCGCGGTGCCGCCCGAATCCGGAATCACTTACGAGGAGGAACCATGGGACGTCCCGTTGTGCATTTCGAAATCGGCTGCCGCAACTTAAAGAACACGCAGGAGTTTTACTCCCAGATGTTCGATTGGAAACCGCAGTCCATGGGCCCGGCGGCCATGATCGCCGCTGAAATCGGCGGCATCGGCGGACATATGACTTCCCTCGGCCATGAGCCGCATCACTACACGATTTTCTACGTGGATGTGGACGACGTGGCCGCCTATTTGAAAAAAGCGGAATCGCTGGGAGGCAAAACCCTCGTCCCGCCCGTGAAGATTCCCACCGGCACCTTCGCCTGGATGCAGGATCCCGAAGGCAACACTGTCGGCCTGTGGAAGTCGGGCAGCTGAACAGTTAGACGCGTTCGAAGATGCCGGCCGCGCCCATGCCGCCGCCGATGCACATGGTCACCATGCCGTAGCGGGCGTTGCGGCGTTCGAGTTCACGCACAAGAGACGCAGTGAGTTTTGCACCGGTGCAACCGAGCGGATGGCCGAGAGCGATCGCGCCGCCGTTCGGATTCACCCGCGCAGGATCAAGATTCGCCTGCTGAATCACGGCGAGCGACTGCGCCGCGAATGCTTCATTCAATTCAATCACTGCCACGTCGCCAAGCGACAATCCCGCCAACTTCAGCGCCTTCGGAATCGCATAGACCGGACCGATGCCGAACTCCTCCGGCGGGCAGCCGGCGGTCGCGTATGAAATAAAGCGCACTTGCGGCTTCAAACCGAGTTGCGCGGCCTTGGCATCGCTCATGATCACCACCGCCGCGGCTCCATCGCTCATCGGAGAACTGTTTCCCGCCGTCACCGTGCCCTTCAAATGAAACGCAGGCTTCAGCCCCGCCAGCACTTCCATCGAAGTTTCCGGCCGCGGCAATTCATCTCTGTCGAACGAAAAAGTTTGGGTTGCGGCTTTCGCGGGCCCTTTGCTTTTCACACCGTTACCGTTCGGCAGGGAAGTGATTTTCACTTCCACCGCCACGGTTTCATCCTTGAATTTATCCGCGGCGAGAGCCGCTACTGCTTTCCTGTGCGAATCCACCGCAAACTGATCCGCTTGCTCACGCGAAATCCCGAACTTCCGCGCAATGTTTTCCGTCCCCAGCCCCATATTGATATATGCGTCCGGATAATGATCCACCAACCACGGATTCGGCGAAATCTTGTTGCCGCCCATCGGCACCAGCGACATCGATTCCGTGCCCCCCGCAATAATCACCTGCGCCCCGCCGCCGCGGATGCGCTCCGCACCCAGGGCAATGGCCTGCAGCCCGCTGGAGCAAAAGCGGTTTACTGTCATCGCGGAAGTCTCGACAGGGAGCCCCGCACGCAACGCTGCGATGCGCGCCACATTCATGCCCTGCTCGCCTTCCGGCATGGCGCAACCCAGAATCACGTCGTCAATTTCCTTCGGATCCAGCCCCGGCACGCGCGCCAGCGCTTCCTTGATCACCAGCGCGGCCAGATCATCAGGCCGCGTGGTGCGCAGCGAACCCTTAAAACCGCGTCCAACGGGAGTTCGAACGGAAGAAACAATAACGGCATCAGCCATGGCAAGCCTCTTTCCTGCTCAATTCTCCCGATTGTCGGCTCCCGTTGGGAAAAAAGCAAACCGGCAATCTTCCGCCACAACACCGCACCAAAAAATTGTCCTCCTGAGGCTATCCGACGAGGTCCGGTTTTTGGACTCCGGTGGAATACAGGCGGTGAAGTGTAATTACTGGACTCCAAAAACCGGAGATAGCCGAAGGACCTCAACGTTAAATTCCAGCACGCCGTTTCAGTTGAGATCCTTCGAGGCACGAACGACGTGCCCCTCGGGATGACAATTTATTTTTTGCGCGCGGTTGAGAATTGAATCGCGCCACTTTAAGGAGTGTAAGCCTCCCGCTAGAACTGAAGCCGCAACCCGAATTGCACCACGCGTGGCCCGCCCCCGCCGAGCCCCGGATTCCCCTGGGCCACGTCGGGCGTCTGCGTAATCGCGCCGGCTGGGCTAGAGCCAGGTGTGATCACGTTCGTCGGCAGTGCAAAATTCGGATGGTTGAAGATGTTGAAAAATTCCGAGCGGAACTGGAGTTGCAATCGTTCCCTCAACTGGAAATTCTTGCTGATGGAAAAATCATAATTCCAGAAGCCCGGACCAAAAATTTCATCGCGGCCCAGGTTGCCGAAGTAGCCGTTCGGATCGCTCGCCGTGATCGCCGGAGACGCGAACGCGTTCGGGTTCAGGTACCCGGTGGTTGGCGTCCAATGCCGCAGAATCGGGTTAACACCCGGAACGATGTCCGGGCGTTCGACGAAATTGAAGTTCACTCCGCCGGCGTCGGTGATGATGTTGATCGGCCGGCCGGACTGCACGGTGATGATGGAATTCAGCTGCCAGCCCGCGGCCAGCACCTGCGGCAGGAATTTTGCCTCGGGCACGGCGTAATTGATCGCGGCGGTCCAGCGATGCCGCGTGTCGAAAGTGGAAGGACCCTTTTCCGCCCTCAAATTGGTGGAGTCCTGCGGAAATGCCGCGTTGGCAAAATTGAAATTGATGCCATCCGAGGCTCCATCGAGCGACTTCGACCAGGAGTAAGTCGAAAACCCCGAGAAGCCGTGAAACTGTTGCAGCCGCACCGTGGTCTGCAAACCGTTATAGGTCGAATTCGCTCCGCCGGAGAAAACGTCCACGGCCGCATACTGCGGAAACGCTGGGTTGTTGATTCCGGAGTCGCGGCCCTGATTCGCGTCATAGAGGCGCGTCAGTTTCGTACCCTTGCTGCCAACGTAGCCCACCTCAAGAGCCAGGGCGCGGCTGACCTCCTGCTGGATGTTCAGGCTCCAACTCTGCACGTAGGGTGTGCGCAGATTGTGGTCGGTAACAAAGATGGATTGCGGGAACACTGTCGGCGTAAACACAGGGCCGGTCGCGGTTCCATTAAATGCACCGGAGTTGAAATCCAGCGCGCCCACAAAAAACGGGCTGCTGGAAAGCGAGGAAACCGGATTCGTGGCGATACCTGCCGAGTTTGTGAAATTGGCGATCAGGTTATTCTGCGGCGTGTAGTCGTAATAGAATCCATAGCCCGCGCGAACCACGGTATTGCGGCGCGGGTTCCAGGAAATGCCAAGCCGCGGCGCAAAGTTGTTCAAATCGCGGTTATACACGTTGGGCAGCGTAGGCGATCCCACTTGCACCAGATTGTTGCTGGAATCAAAGTTCGAGAGCAGGTTGTGCTTTTCTCCGAGCGGCCCGATGTATTCCCAACGCAGCCCCGCGGTGACTGTCAGGTTGGGGCGCAGCCGGAATTCATCCTGCCCGAAAAATCCAAAATTATTGTTATACGTGAAGCGCTGCGTGTTGCCGGAATTTCCCGATGCAAAAATATTTCCGATATAAAAATTCGCAAGTTCGTTGACGATAGGATCATCCGAAAGCGTGGGGCAGTTATTGTTGTCTATGAAAACGCAGGTATTCACGTCAAGCAAGCCGCGCTCCAGGTTGTCGTTGAAGCTCTGCACGTCGTAACGGTGATATTCGCCGCCGAACTTGATGGTGTGATGCCCGCGAATCCACGTGTAATTGTCCAGAATCTGAAACGTTTCGCTCAATCGCCCGCGCGGCACGCTGAATCCGGTCGCTCCCAGGTTCTCCAGGTCGCCGTTGAAATCGATTTCCGGTAAACCGACGTGGCCTGTGCCCATATCCAACCCGAGCGCGGCCGGATCAATGAAATTCGGGTTCCCGGGCGTTGCATCCGCGGAGTTAAAGCCGGTGCGGAAGCGTGAATAACCGAAGCGGACCTCGTTGTATTTCGTCGGGGAGAAAGTGGTTAGCCAGTTTAGAGAAATCACTTGCACGCGCGTCGGCGAAATCTGCGCAAAGTTTGCCAGCCGCGAACCGCTTCCGAATCCGCCAAGAGAACCCAGCGGGAAAACCTGATCGCTCTGCCCAAAAGCATAGCGGCCGCTCAACGAGTTGTTCTCGTTGATCTGGTAGTCGATTTTGCCGATCAGGTTATTGCTGTCATTTTTGTCGCGCACGGAATACGCCAGCGAGTTCGAGTCGCTCGTGGGAAACAGGTCGGTAATCTTGATGAGGGCTGGATTGACGCTCGGTACCGGCTGAACGGGGTTGTTTACGGCAAGAGCCTGTGCGGAAGCAATCTGTGCCGCGGAAGGCACCGTCAAAGTAAAGTCCGATCCCACGCGCTCGCGCTGCCCCTCATAGGCAAAGAAAAAGAATGCGCGATCCTTGATAACGGGACCCCCAAGCGAACCGCCAAAATTATTGTTGTTAAACCGCGATTGTGGATTTGGTGTGCCGTCCTGCTGCAACGCTGTGTTGAAATAGTTGCGCGCATCGAACGCGGAGTTCCTGTTGTACTCATAGAGCGAACCGTGCAACACGTTCGTCCCCGACCGCGTGATGATATTCACCACCGATCCCGAATTGCGCCCGTATTCGGAGCCGAATTGTGACTGGATGCTGAACTCCTGAATCGCATCGAGCGGCAAAAGCGTCGCCGGTGCGCCCGTAATTCCCACCTGGTTCAGCGCCGAGTTGTTGAAGAACGGATCGTTGTTGTCCGTGCCATCGAGATTGTAATTGTTCGACCGGTCGCGGTTGCCGTTGATGTTGAACTGCCCAAATCCCTTTTCGCTGCCCGCCACGCCGGAGCCTTCTACAGTGACCCCAGGCGTGAGCGCAACCAGTTTCCCGAAATCTCGGCCATTCAGCGGCAACTCTTGCACCAGTTGACGGTCCACCACCTGCGACAACGTCGTGCCCGAAGTCTCAACAAGTGGCACAGTTTCGACAACCGTCACCGTATCCAGGCGATCTTTCACTTGGCTCAGCTTCACGCCGATTATCGTTTCCGCGCCGACTTCCACCCGAACGCGCGAAACCCGAGACTCTTGCAACCCCGGCGCCACAGCGGAGACTTCGTACTCTCCCGCGGGCAGCTCCAGAAAGCGATACTCGCCCTCCGCGTCCGCTGTCACCTCTCGCGATTCGCTGGTGCCCAGATTCCGCGCGATCACTTTCGCGCCAGCCACTGGCAACCCATGCGCGTCCGTAATTTCTCCGCGAATCCCGCCTCGGAATGATTGCGCCGCCACTTTCACGAAATTTCCATTCAGTATGAATGCGAGTAAAAATACCAGTCCCAGTCGTAAAACAACCGCACTCCGTAAGTTCATGACCTGTTCCTTTATCTTTCGGGATCCATCTTCGAGCGGATGGAATCCATGCAGGGGCGGAAAGCCCGTGCAGCCTGAATTAACCCCTGGTAATTATCCCGCCGGCCGAAGGATTCAGCCGGCCCAACCCGCGCGGCGACACCACCGCAATCCTGTACATCGCCTGGTTAGACGAACGCGCCGTTCCGGTGACAGCAAACTTCCGCGATGCATCTGCCGGTTCTTCCTCATCACTTCCCCCCAAGCAGCGCGCCCTTTTTCGGAATGAATATGGGTGCCGGAGGCGTGATCTTGTTCACCGCCGAAAAACTTCGCTCGTTCAGCGCCAGCCCAACTCTCCCGCGCGAATCAACGTACAGCAGCGGATCCCCAACAGGCACATCCATGAACGTTTTCGTATACGGCGCGGTGAACGGTTTCTTGTTCAACAGGATCGTGACGCGGTCACCTACTTTGTACCCAAGATTCTTGAACTCTTCGCCAGAAATGTTTGTGATCAGCGAACCAAATGGATCATCCAGCGCGATCACTTCGCCTTCTATGCCCCTGTCGGTCACAGTGCCGGTCTTTGGTGTCAGCCGGACAAGTTGCTGCACTTCTGGCCCGACCAGCGTGTAATCCCAACCTGCTGCCAGATGCGCCCCAACCGGCGAAAAAATATCCCTGCCATGAAACGTGGAAGAGATCGCCTCACCAATCATCCAGCTGGTGTTCGTGATTTCTCGCGCAGAGTCGAGCCCGTCGCGGTCAATCACCGGCGAAATCAGCCCATTGTCGGGCAGCACAAAATACTGCCCCTTCTTGGACTTCACCACTATCGCCTTGCGGTTCGTGCCCACTCCCGGATCAACCACCGCCACGAACACGGTCCCGGCAGGGTAATAGGGCGACACTCCCGCCAGAAACCGCGCCCCCTCTTCGATCGAAAAAGGCGTCACCTGGTGAGTGATATCCATGATTGGAATGTCGGGAGCAATCCCCACCATCACGGCTTTGCAAATCGCCACTGCATCGTTAGCCGTCCCAAAATCGGTCATGAAGACCAATAGTGGACGGGCTACCGCTCGCTGTCCGGCCTCACCCTGGCCGTTCTTCGCGGGTTCCAACTTGGAACACGCAGCCAGCGTCAGCAAGCAGGCAAACATCAAAAATGCAAGGGATGCAGCGTTTCGGCGAGACCTCATCTAGGACAGCTCCGTAATTGGAATACCGCGAAGACCGGAAAAATTCCGGACTCATTCATTTTGTTGGAGTTGGGAAGCCCCTGTACCCCGAACATGGAAGCCAACGCACGCTCACTAGGCGCGCGACGCAGACTCACCCCGATACCCAAATTAGTATAAGGGATACTCTAAACGGCTTGCCAGCATTCCTTTGTGCCACAACTGCCAGCGCTTGCCGATTCGCTGGGCTAAGGTCACACTAGTGCCATTATTCCCCGCTCAAAACAGCATCATCGCTCCCCTCGGAGCCAAGGAGGAAATTCCTAAGGGCTTTCTGGCTTGGATTGTGACCGGCCTGATCGCCGGCTGGTTGGCCGGCAAGGTAATGAAGGGTCGTGGCTACGGTGTGCTCGTGGACATCCTCCTCGGATTGCTCGGCGGCGTCGTCGGCGGATGGGTTTTCGGGCTGATTGGTATTTGGCCCGGAGGCGGCATAATCGGCGCGATCATTGTTGCGTTTGTAGGCGCGGTGATCCTGGTCTGGATTACCCGCCTTATAAAGAAGGCCTAGCCAAACAAACGATACTTTCACCATGGCCCGGCGCGCCCGATTTTGGCTCCCGGGTTTTTATTGCGCGTTGCCAACCCGCCACTAGGAACAAACGAAGTGGGCAGAACTCGGTCAGGACAGGCACCTGTCCCCTGTCCTAAAGGGCAGGTTTTTCCACAGGGCAGTACTCGAAGCTCAGGCGAAAATTAAGGCCTTCTTACGCCTCTGTGCAACATATGTTGAATCTGTTGTTTACAGACACTCCCATCGAGATAGGGCCGTACTAGGAGATTCGTTTACACCCAATTTTGGTGCTACTGTACCATTCCCATCCAACCCCTCCTCCTGTCTAATGGGACAGGTACGCAGCTTGGACCCTTTGGTCAAGAGAAGTCATCCAAATCGCGTAGGTCGTTTCGAAGCAGTGGTTCAGATTTCACTGGGCGTCAACAAAGAGGGGCGGGTCAGGATGAACATACAGGATCAGGGTCGCAAGTGGATTTGGTGGTTTCTGGGGATAATCGCCGCGATGCAGCTTTATTTCGTGCGCGAACTGCTGGCGGCTTTTGCGATTTTCATTCTCGGTTTTGCCGCGATTGGTATTTGTATCGCCACGCTGTATATGGCCCAGAAAACCTGGGAGGCGGGAGTTGCCCAGTTGGCAGCCAGCCGGAACCCGATGATTCTGGCCGTGCGGCGCAGCGTTGCCTCGGTTGAAGATCTGGCGCGCCGGCCGATTCGGCGTCCTGATTCGCAACCGGTTTCGTAACAGATTGCCTAGCCGAGCACACAGATTCGGGATCTGCAGTCAGTCTTGGGCGGTTCCCGAATCTGTTTTGTGAGCCAAAGGGCCAGCCGTCCTGAGAGAGCGGCTGGCCCTTCTTCTTTTTACATGGAATTTCTAACGCTCTCACCTGCCTGAATCCACTTCTTTTTTCTTTTATCCGATTCTGTTATCGTTGCCGCTCCCTGGAGGACTGGATGAATCCCTTTTTCGTTCGGCTCGTTCGTTTCGCGCTCGCTGCAACAATTCTTTGTGCCCCAATCGTTCATGCGCAGGAAAAGCCCGCACCTGCGCCGAAAAAAATTGCGATCCGCGCCGGCCACCTGATTGACGGCAAAAGCGACGTACCCATCGCCAACGCGCTGATCCTGATCGAAGGCGACAAAATTGTCAGTGTGACTCCTGGTGGAACTCCTCCCCCGGGAATGGAACTGATCGATCTTTCAAAAGCCACCGTCCTGCCCGGATTCGTTGATGCCCACACTCACCTATTACTGCAAGGCGATATCACTCAGGAAGACTACGACGCGCAACTCCTCAAGCAGTCCATCCCGTACCGCGCCATTCTCGGTGCGCGCAACGCACAGATTGCCCTCGGCCACGGCTTCACCGCCATGCGCGACCTCGAAACCGAAGGCGCCATGTACGCCGACGTTGACGTGAAGCACGCCATCAACAACGGCGAAGTCCCCGGCCCGCACATGCAGGTCTCCACTCGCGCCATGACTCCCACCGGCGCGTACGGACCCTACGGCTATTCCTGGGAAATCACCATTCCCCAGGGCGTGCAATATGTGGATGGAGTTGACGAAGCGCGCAAAGCCGTCCGCGAGCAAATCCGCTACGGCGCCGACTGGATCAAGTATTACTCCGACCACGGCTATTTCTACGGCCCGGACGGAGTTGTGTTGCGCAGCCACGTGAATTTCACCGACGAAGAAGCCAAAGCCATCGTGGACGAAACCCATCGTCTCGGCCACAAAGTGGCGGCCCACGCCATCGGCAGCGACGGCATCGCCGCCGCGCTGAAAGCGGGCGTGGACTCCATCGAGCACGGCGACGGCCTCACTGAGCCGCAAATGGAAGAGATGGCGCGCCGAGGCATTTATTGGGTGCCGACGATCATGGTTGGTGCCTACGTAGCTCCCGGCCGGGCAGGGAACTGGACGAAGATGGTCGAGACCGAAAAAGCAGCGTTTCAACTCGCGCTGAAAAAGGGTGTGAAGATCGTCCTCGGCACCGACGCAGGAGGCTTCGACTGGCGCGAACTCAACCAGGCAATGGAGTTCGACTATTACGTGAAATACGGCATGACGCCAATGCAGGCCATCCGCACCGCAACCACCACCGCAGCCGAACTATTGGGCTGGTCAGACAAAATGGGCACCATCGAAAAAGGCAAATGGGCCGACATCGTCGCCGTCTCCGGCGACCCCCTCAAAGACATCACCGAACTCCAGCGCGTAAAATTCGTAATGAAGTCCGGCTCCGTCTTCAAAAACGACCTGCACTGAGCTAAGCAACGCAACAAATCAGAAAAACGCGGCGCCGCCATCGACGTTAATTGATTGGCCGACCATGGCGCTGGACAAATCGGAGCAAAGGAAGAGCGCCGCTTGCGCGATTTCCATCGCGGTTTGACCGCGGCCCTGCAGGATCGAATTCAGAAATCCCTTCAACTGTTCCTCGGGGCTCACGTTTAATCTCTTCGCGAGCGTATTGCCGAGTTCCTTGCTCATCACGGTTTCGGTGACCGGCCCCGGGCAGATGGCGTTCACGCGCACGCCGTTCCGCGCGGCTTCAGCGGCTATCACGCGGGTAAGTCCCAGCAGGCCGGCCTTTGCCGCCGCATACGCCGAACCCCACCCGAACGCCGACTTCGCCGACAAACTCGAAATATTCAGAATCACCCCGGATTTTCGCGAATACATTCCCGGCAGCGCCAGCTTGCTCAATACAAACGCCGCGCGGAGGTGCACGTTGATCACCTTTTCAAATTCCTCCAAGGGATACTCTTCCACCGGCACCACCGGCCCGTAGTGGCCCGCGTTGTTCACCAAAATGTCCACGCGGCCAAACTGCTTCACTGCAGCCGCGAAAACCCGCTCGCAATCCGCCACCCGCGTCAGATCTGCAGAAGCGAAGCCGGCCTTGCCGCCATCGGCCTCAATCTCTTTCGCAACAGCCCCAAGCTCCTTCTCCGTTCGCGCCGTCAGAAAAACTGGCGCACCTTCCTTTGCAAACAGCTTCGCCATCGCCCGCCCAATGCCGCGCCCCGACCCGGTGATCAACGCAACTTTATTTTCGAGAAGCATTACTGAATCGCGCCTCCGCAAGTCTTGCTCTTCAACGCCGGCAACAGTCGCAGATAGAGTTCCTTATCCGCCGGCGGGTCGCCGATAATGTCCCATCCTGTGAACACAACAATTAACTCTTCCTCCGGAAACACCATCATCCGCTGCCCGCCAAATCCTCGGGTCATCCAGACGTAGCCCGGACGATCCGTCCTCTTCAGCAGCCACCACTTATATCCATACTTATAATCGCCCTCGGCATCGATATAGCCCTTCAACGACTCTTTCACCCATTCCTTCGAAACGATCTGCTTGCCCTCCCAAATCCCATCGTGGAGGTACAAGTAACCGATCTTCGCCAGGTCGCTCCCGTTCAAATACAAGCCGCCTTCCGTGTCAACCACTTCCATATACGAGCGCTTCCAGTGGTGCTTGATCCCCAGCGGCACAAACAAATATTTCTCGCCGTAGTCTTCAATGTCCTGCCCGGTTTCTTTCTTGAAAATGTAAGCAAGCAATTCCGTAGCGCCGCTGCTGTAATTGAAAACTTTCCCCGGCTCCGCCGCCATTGGCTTATCAATTACGTACTGCACCCAGTCGTCCGTCGCCTCCATCAGGCTGGCGTCGCTCCGCGGGTCGTCATACGGCACATCCTCAATCCATTCCAGCCCAGCGGTCATCGTCAGCACATCGCGCAAAGTCATCCGCCGCTTGCGATCATCCACATTCTTCACCTTGGCAACATCGAAAAATTTCAACACCGGCGTATCCACGCCAGTCTTGAAGTCGCCTCGGTTCATCGCCACGCCGATAATCACGGAAGTCACCGTCTTGCTTACCGACTGCATCGTGTGCATGTCCGTTCCGTGATAATAAGGGTGCCAGTCGGGATCGAAATAGTTGTAACGGCCGGTAAGCCGCGCGTTCAGCGGACCTTTCTCTTTCGCCTGCTTCCCATAAATCTTCGCGTAATCGTGCGCGTACGTCCGCTCGTAAACCTTCTTTCCGCAGCGAAACACGGCAAAACTATCCACCAGCGAAAATTTCCCCGCCGCCAGATCTTTGTCCAGCCCATCCAGAACCTTTTCATCGAGGCCCACACTCGACGGCGTCGCGGCCGCCCAGCCCTTTGTCGGCCACAAAGTCTCCGTTTCCGGCGCACTTGGCCGCTCCCCCGCCAACAGCACCACCATCGGAGCCAGCAAAAGGCCTCCCACCACCATCGCAAACACACTCTGCTTGTTCATTCTGTCTCCTGAAACGCGTGTTGGCGCGCCAGCTTTGACGACTCGCCGCCATCCGCCTTCGGTGCACGACCTTATGGTGCACAACGATTGATGTCAAGCGCCTCCAATCATCCATTCTTTGATTTGGTGCGAACGGCCCGTTCTACGGTAAAATTGTAGGGTTATGATCTCAGTTGAAAATGTCACCATGCGCTTCGGCGCCCGCGTCCTTTTTGAGGACGTCACCACCACTTTCATGGCGGGTCGCCGCTACGCTATTTCCGGGCCCAACGGCGCCGGCAAATCCACCTTTATGAAGATCCTGACGGGCGAACAGGATGCGACCCATGGCACCATCACGCGCCCCAAGAAAATCGGCATCCTGCGCCAGGACCAGTTCGCTTTCGATAAATTTCGCGTTATCGACACGGTCATCATGGGCAACGCCACTCTCTGGAAAGCCCTCCAGGAACGCGAAGCCCTCTACGCCAAGCCCCACGATGAACTCACCGACGCCGACGGAATGCGCCTCGGTGAACTCGAAGGCATCGTCGGCGAAGAAAACGGCTACACCGCCGAAGCCGATGCGGGCGTGCTGTTAGACGGCCTCGGCATTGAAGCCGATCTCCACGAGCGCAAGATGGGCGAACTACAGGGCGGCCAAAAAGTCCGCGTTCTGCTTGCGCAAGCCCTCTTCGGCAACCCCTCTGCGCTGCTCCTCGACGAGCCCACCAACAACCTGGACCTCGATTCCGTGCACTGGCTGAAGGAATATCTCCTCGAATATCACGGCGTGTTGATCGTGATTTCGCACGACCGCCATTTCCTCAACAGCGTTTGCACGCACACCGCCGACATCGACTATCAGACCATCATCATGTATCCCGGTGGCTACGACGACATGGTCATCGCCAAAACGCAGATCCGTTCGCGCATGGAAGCCGAAAACGCGGTCCGCGAAAAGAAAATCTCGCAGCTCAACGATTTCATCGCCCGCTTTTCCGCAGGCACGCGTTCCGCGCAAGCCACATCGCGCAAAAAAGAGGTCGAGCGCCTGCAGGTTTCCGAACTGGCCCGCTCAAACATCCAGCGCCCCTACATCCGCTTTCAGTTCGACGTCCCCTCCGGCCGCGCGCCACTGGAGATTAAGCATCTGGCGAAGTCCTACGACGACCTGAAGGTGATCCAGAATTTTTCCGCCAACGTCACCCGCGGCGAAAAAATCGCTCTCACCGGACGCAACGGCGCCGGCAAGACCACCATGTTGAGGTCCATCATCCGCAATGCCGGCCAGTTCATCGGCGAAGCCGAGCACAAGTTCAAAATCGACTCCGGCAACGTAATCTGGGGACACGAAGTCACCGTCGGCTATTTCCCGCAGGACTTCGGCTACACCATCGACAAATCGAAAGGCATCAACGCGCTCGATTGGCTCTGGCAGTTCAAGCCCCAGGCACCGCAAGAGGAAATTCGCGCGGCACTGGGCCAAATGCTCTTCAGCGGGGAAGATGCGTTGAAGCCCACGTCCGGCCTCTCCGGCGGTGAATGCGCCCGCCTAATCTTCTGCAAGCTGATGATCCAGAAGCCCAACTTCCTGGTCCTTGACGAGCCTACGAATAACCTCGACCTCGAATCCAACAACGCGCTCAACATCGCCCTGCAAAAATATGAAGGCACAGTCCTTCTCGTCACTCACGACGAAGACGTCCTCGATGAAGTCGCCACCCGCGTCTGGCATTTCCAGGGCGGCAAAATCGAAGACTTCAAGGGCACCTACGAAGACTTCCAAAGCCGCACGCAAAAGCCCGTAGGCGAACTAGCCAAAGGCCGCAAGTAATCGCAGTTCCCACTTTGGAGTGCGGTGGCTCTGCCACCGCCTTTACGGTTTCAACTACCTCACTCACCAAAAATCAAGCAGGCACTGTCATCCTGAGGCTATCCGACCAGGATAGCCGAAGGATCTCAACGTCACTGATTGCACAAAATTGAAAGGTGAGATCCTTCGCGGCGCAAACCGCGCGCCACTCAGGACGACAGTGTGTTGATGATCTCGAGCGGCGGATGAACCGCGCCTCGAAAAGAGAACAGCGAGAGCAGATCGTTCGAGCTCTTTACTTCGTCTTCAATCCCTTCAGCAAATGCTTCACCGCTTCGTCAGCCTGATAAGGCGTAATCGTATGCTTGTTGTTCAATTCTTTCCGGCTGATCGCGCGATACGCCAGCTTCTTCGGCTCGCGCAACGCCACATCAATCACAAATGTGCCCTCCTGATACCGCACATTCTGGAACGCCACTTCCGGCGGTCCCCAGCCCCATCCGGACCAGCAGCCATACGGCCCGCAAGCCACGCCGGGGTAGCCCGGATACACGCGTTCCACCGTCGCATTCTGCGTCCTTACCGCGACGTGATAATCCACCCAGAAATCAGCAACCGCGGGATCCGTCACCTGCGTCAATCCTTTCGACTGCAGATTCTTCGCAATCGCCGATTTCAGCGTGTCGCGATTCGCCTCGGTGTTCCAGTCGCGGTTGCTCTCCAGTCGCTGCCGCGGCGCGGCCTGCGGTTGCGCGTCTGGCACAATCACGTCACGCGAAACCGCTCCTCGGCTTCCCTCGGCCGCGGGCCTTCCGCCTTCCGGCTCGTTTACTGGCCGCCACGCCCAGGTCATGCCCTTCGCCACGCGAATATCCGGGTCGCGAAGTATCTCCACATTATTGTCATCGCACCCCGAAAGAAAAAGTCCGCCAGCCACAAGGCCGGCCATCAGAACTGCGCTCGCTGCTCGTTTGCCTAGGTCCACGGAACGTACCTCCACAATCCATCTAACACGCCTTCCGGCAAAAAGTTGGATGCACCCACGCTCACTTTTAGTCGTTTCTTGGGGGTAGGATTAAAGTATCCGAAGCCTGCTCAGGAGGGCAGACCCCAATCGGCCGGCGGAAACGTCACCGGCCAGAATTTGGGTGCCGGCCTGTCAAACTCAAACGCGATGTGAAAGTCCTCCGTACCCGATTCATCCACCCGCACCACCCGGCAGCTCATTTCCGACCCCGTGGCCGGATTCGTCAGCAGAAAAGACTGCCCCATATGCAGGTGCGACGTCATCTGAATCAGCCCGCCATGCGCATTCACCACCAGCGTTTTCGCTTCCACCCGTATCTGTTGGCGTTCCTCGTTCTCAGCCAAGACGTGTACCGCCATGTTCAGCTTCACACGTTCGCTTCGCCGCCGGTTTTGCGCTGTTTGGGTCTCCGCCATAAGCATTCTCTTATCTTATTATTCTACGCATTATTCTACGCAATTGTGGGGTGCCGGAACTGGCCGAAGAGACAGGTTATCCCCCTTTTTATCGAATCACTAACACCACCCGGTGCACGGAAAAGCCGACTTTGGTATGATGGAATCTTGAAATTTCAGTAGTTTAGGAGCCAGATGGCCATCCAAACGGAAACCAAAACCCTGCTCCGCGTGCGTCCCCGCGGGTTCTGCGCCGGAGTCGTTCGCGCAGTCGACATTGTGGAGCTAGCGCTCGAAGCCTATGGCGCGCCGGTCTACGTGCATCACGAAATCGTCCACAACACCTACGTCGTGGAACAACTCCGCCGCCGTGGCGCCATTTTCGTCGAAACCATTGAAGAAGTGCCCTCCAATTCCGTCCTGGTCTTCAGTGCCCATGGCGTTCCTCCCACCGTTCGCCAGGAAGCCAAGGACCGCTCGCTGCGCGTGATTGACGCAACCTGCCCTCTCGTCACCAAGGTGCATCTCGAAGCCCTCAAATTCGCCCGCGAAAAACGCACCATCATTCTGATCGGCCACAAGGATCACCAGGAAATCGTTGGCACCTCCGGCGAAGCGCCCGACCGCACACTCGTAGTCGATTCCATCGTCGCCGTAGACGCGCTCCACGTCGAAGATCCCGACAAGCTCGCCTTCCTCACGCAAACGACGCTCAGCCTCTATGACACACAGGAAATCGTAGCCCGCCTCCGCCAGCGTTTCCCTAAAATTATCGGCCCTGCCAGCGACGACATCTGCTACGCCACGCAAAATCGCCAGGAAGCGGTGGAACAAGTCGCCAAGGACGTGGATCTCATCCTCGTCGTTGGCTCACAGAATAGCTCCAATTCCAACCGTCTGGTGGAACTCGCCCAGCGTCTGAATCGAAAAGCAAAGCTCATCGATTCCGCCAACGACATCGATCCCAAGTGGCTCGAAGGCGTCAGCCGCATCGGCCTCACCGCCGGAGCCTCGGCTCCCGAGGTTCTGGTCGAGCAGGTCAGCGAACGCCTCGCCAATTTCGGTTTTACGGACCAGCGCGATCTCGACCTGATCCGCGAGGACGTGCGTTTCACACTTCCTCCGGAGCTGCAATCGATCGCACCCGCGCCGCGCCGCTAACTTCGCTTTCAGCGCGGCCGTCCAATGTTCAGCTTTGCCGGGCAGGGAAGTATCCCGGCGCAATCCGCCGGTACCCGGTAGTTCCGCTGTAGTGGCCACCCAAAAGTGGCCGCGCGATTCTCCGCAGCACAAGGAGCGTACCTTGGCGGTTAAGATCGTTCGTCAGCCGAACAAAATTGCCATCATCGGAGCACCTTCTAGCGCCGCCGCTTTTCTCCCCGGAAGCGAAAAAGCTCCCGCCGCACTTCGCGCCGCCGGCATCGTCGAACGCCTGCAATCCATCGGCTACGAAGTCACCGACCTCGGCGATTGCGCGCCCCGCCTTTTTGCCGATGACGAAGAACACAAGCGCGCCCGCAACATCCCGGAAATCGTCGCTTCGCTCAGCGACCTCAAGCCCCGCGCGGAAATAGGACTCAAATCCGGCGCGCTAGTGCTCGTCCTCGGCGGCGACTGCACGCAGATTATCGCCCTGCTCACCGGAGCTCGCCGCTACTACAAGCACGTGAATTTGTTGTGGTTTGATCGCGACGCCGACCTGAACACGCCCGCCAGCACGCCGTCCGGCCGCCTCGACGGCATGGTCCTCGCCAGCATCATCGGCAAAGGCTCGCCGGAGCTCGTCCGTTTCTGGGGAGAGCCGCCGCTCGTCCGCGAACCCGACACCCTAATCTACGGCCTCAAGCGCGTTGATCCACCCGAAGTTGATTTTCTCACCCGCTCGCCGCTGCGCCACGTTTACGCCGCCGACATCAGCCTGCACGGCGCCGAAAAATCGGCGCACGATGCCCTCGCGCACCTGCACGCAGACACCCGCGAATTCATGGTGCATGTGGATCTTGACGTCATTGTTCAGCTTTGCCGAAGTTCGCAGTTCGTTTGTGGAATTTGTGAAGCAGAAGAATCTGCTGGGGCTCGATGTCGCTCAGTACAATCCAGACAGGGACCCCGATGGTTCGGCCGCAAAAAAAGTAGTGGATTTGCTCGCCGAAGCTCTTGCCGCGCGTTTGGAATCCCTCGCCACGCCCGCTCCCCCCGCGGCAACCCCGCCCGCTACCGAAGATACACCCTCCGCCACAGCCTGAATCACGCGGGAAGTTCTCTTCTCGGCGAAATGAACACCGAAGTTGGTGGATCGACTTCCTCCAGACCAATCGTGAATTGGCAAAGGAGGCAGGTCTTTCCATGCTGCTCCAGCCGGTGATACGCCGTCGCATACACGGCTTGCAGCTTTTGCAGTTCGTCGCCGATGATCTTTCCCTGCAATCCGAATCGCGACACTTCCTCGCTGCGTTCTCTCCATGCCACCAGGCCTCGCTGCGACTCTTTCAAAAGTCTCTCGTAGTCCGAACAGATGGCGGCGTCAAGGGTAAGTTCATCCATTTTTTCACCCTCATCTTCTTCCGTTCTTCCCGAGTTCAGTCTGGCTGACTTCCACCCTGCGAAGAAAGATTGCAAGTCGGCTACCACTTTCCTAAGTCCCATTATTTGATTGCGCTGTGAAAATTAACCCTGAATCTCCGCCCCGTCCCAGTACCCAATAAAGTTTTGCCCACCTCCACATTCTGTAATTCTTACCCACTCCCCCACCTGGGAGCTCCAACTCGCTTCCATCCCTCTGGTTCAACGGGATGAATTCTCCGATTGGCGCTCCACAAAACTTGCTGGCGCAACCCGGCGTACTTTCGATACCTTCTTAAGCCATGAATATCCTCTACATTTCGCTGGAGAGAATCATGTCCAAATTCGGTCTTCTTAGGTTCCTGTTTGTTCTTCTGGTGTTGACTTCCCATGCGAGCGCGCAGTTCGCTCACACCGAACACAAACAGATCGTCGATGCCGCCGGCAAACCCCTCCTGATTCGCGCAACAAATCTCGGCAACTGGCTGGTGCCAGAGGGTTACATGTGGCTCTTCGAGGGCGGTCCGCAATCTCCCTCTGAAATCCGCGCGTTGGTGCTGGAACTCCTCGGACCGGAAGGGTCGGCCGCATTCTGGCAGAAGTATCGCGAGAACTACATCACGCACGACGACCTCGCGCTACTGCATCGCTCCGGATTCAACGCCATTCGCGTTCCTTTGCATTACGCTCTATTTGAGAGCGACAACGCGGAGGGCTTCAAGCTGCTTGATCAGTTGATCGCCTGGAGCCGCGCCGAAAATCTGTACGTGATCCTTGATTTGCACGCCGCCCCGGGGGGACAAACGGGCGCAAACATCGATGACGGCATCGGATATCCCTGGCTCTACCAGAGTCCTCAAGAGCAGGAGCACCTGATCGCCATCTGGCGCCGGTTGGCAACGCACTATCGCGATGAGCCCGCCGTGCTCGGTTATGACCTCTTGAATGAGCCGATCCCCCATTTTCCCAGGCTTAGGCCGTTGAATGATTTTCTGGAACCGCTCTACAAGAAGTTGTCGCCCGAGATACGAAA
>WNFR01001809.1_pt1 | contig 22367 bp, 20 predicted proteins | sample 5400221 | NCBI WGS metagenome assembly WNFR01 (sample SAMN13153357, study PRJNA577476) | soil metagenome | isolation source: 40 cm soil under Madrone tree | place: USA:California | collected 2016-06-14 | reverse complement strand
GCGATCAAACGCAAGCTTTCCTCCCGCGCTCCCGGGCGCAGCTTATCCATACAGATTCGCCAAGCCCTGCTGCTCGGTCTTGCCTACAACCTCTATCGCTTGAGGCATCCCCTCATCTGGGAGGATGTCAACAGAGCCACACAAAGTCGGGAAACCTGAGCTGCGCGGCGCTGCAGTAATACCGTACGGCGCAGAGGCGCCTCCGAGGACTGAACGCTGAAAGCTGTTTTTTGAGCGCTAAAAAGCAAAAACGCCCCGGACCTTGTTCGCTTGGTCGGGGCGTGTTTTTCTACGAGGGAGAGTGTATACCACTTTCTACTTTTTTGTCAAGGAAAATCCTTCAACTTTTTTTATTTTTCCTTGAACTTGTTTCTTTTCAGGAGCATAGTTCCCCAATTCCCCGGCCAATTTTTCTTGCGCGGCTCCTCCGGCCTCGCCGGAGACCTCGCAATTTACAAGGAGGATCCCATGCCGCATTTTCTCTTCCAAGGCAGCTACGCCCAGGAGGCTTGGGCCCGCTTAGTGGCCAATCCGCAGGACCGAACGGACGCCGTTCGGACGCCCATCGAAAAACTCGGCGGCCGCGTCCACACTTCGTTCTTCGCGTTTGGCCCTTTTGACGTCGTGGGCATCATGGAGATGCCAGACAACGTCAGCGCCGCGGCCATCGCCATCGCCTTAGCGGCCGGAGGCGCCGTGAAAAACGTGCAGACGACGCCGCTCATGTCGACCGCCGAAGCGCTCGATGCCGTCAAGAAGGCGGGCACCTGCGGCTATCGTTCGATCACGGCAGGCGCCAGCGCCGCCGCCGCGCGTCCGTGAGTAGTCGCGATCGCCAGCTTAACCTTCCGGGTAGGGGCGCAGCCCGCCGGCGGCCAGCACCGGCATACAGCGCCCCTACCGCCCAGACGTAATGGTCATTGCTGTAGCTCAGGTCCGCCTTTTGGACCTGAGGCTTTTCGGCTGCTCGAGCGGGATCGCCCGATGACACGCCCGAGTTCCGATCGAAAAAGCCTCACCCTTCAGAAAGGGTGAGCTACAGGTTTTCCATGTTGAATTGGTTGCACAGATTATTGCAAACGAAGTACGTCGGCCTGCTCGAAGGCGAAGTAACGCGGCTGCGAGCCGAGAATCGCGCGCTGACGAATTCGCTGCTGGGTACGGCGGGATTTCCTCCGGTGGATTATCCCGAGCCGATCAAGCCGCAGGCTTTGCCGCGGTTACGCAAACGTTCGTGGCACCAGATTCAAGCGTGGAAAGAAGCGGAAGCAGGAAGCAATGAAGCAGGGAAGTAAAGAAAAGGGCGGCTCATTTGAGCCGCCCTAATACGCATACTGGACGCGTTTGAGAATCGCAGAGTAAGTATAACCCATTGATGAATTTTGTCAATGAGGACTCGCGGAAGGGCTCGTGCGGGGAGTGGGAGACTCGAACTCCAGGGCTGCAAGCAGCCCTCCGCGATTCTCAAACGCGCCCAGTACCCCCACTGGGAGCACTCCCCGAAACGCGTTCGAGCAGCGAGACCTTAGCATAAGTACTTATAGATTTACAACTATGTGGTAATAGTCGAGAGCGAGCGAATGGATCTCTATCCCACAGCTGAGACTTGGACTGGAACACCGGGCGCGATTGCGCCGGCCGACGGCAACGTCGGGAATGCAGGATCTCAGGCCTTGCGGCCTGAGAACCTGACTTCGGCGGTCGACACCTCGGTAGTAGGGGCGCAGCATGCTGCGCCCCTACTTGGCAACACCGATCTCGGGCCGAACAATGAGCGGCTCGAGGACGCGAAGCCGAAGCTAGTTCATGCTTTGCGCGAGCTGGTGCGGCAATATCGCGAAGAAGGCGTAGTCGCGCGGCGGCACGAGATTCGGCGGATACGCCAGGCGCGGCTTTTCTGGCAGGGCTTGCAGTACGCCTGGTGGAATCCCAACGACATGAACTGGCATCTGCCATTCGAGCAGCGCTTTAGCGACGACCGCGCGCTCGAAGAGATGCCGCGCTACCAGTTCGTCACCAATTTTTATCAGGGCTTCGGGCTTTCGTTCATCGCCGTGCTTTCGCAGGACGTCCCAAGCGTGCGCTTCTACCGCCAGTCCGCGCAATCGCTCGAGGACATTTCCGCGGCGCGCGCGGCCAGCGACGTCGCCGCGCTGATCGAGCAGAACAATCACATCGAGCACCTGCTCACCTCCATCGGCTATTTCCTGTGGACCGACGGCAAGCTTGGCGCCTACGTGCGCTACGTTGCCGATGGCCAGCGCTCGGCTTCCGCGAAGAAAATGTGCTGGAGGCGCTGGAGATTCCGCTCGGCGAAGACGTCTACGTCTGCCCGCAGTGTGGGAAGGAAACCGGATTAGCCGCAGAGACACGAAGTGCCGAAGACCAGGAAAACCCGCGCCAGCTCGAGTCGGATCGCGCCGCGATGGTAGGGGCGCAGCTTTATCCCGAGAGCAGCCGAGGGAATGCTGCGCCCCTACTTGGCACGATATCCTGTGCGCAGTGCGGCACCGAATTGTCCGACACGAATCTGCGGCGCGCCGAGCGCGTCACCGTGCCGCGCATCGCCGGCACGCGCCGCGTACCCAATGGCCAGGAAGTCATCTCCATCGCCGGCGGGCTGGAGCTGAACACGCCGGTGTGGGCCAACGAAATGCACGAATATCCGTACCTGCAATGGCAAGCGGAAGTGCATCGCGCAAAATTGAAAGCAGCGTACCCGCACGCGGCAGACAAGATTGAAGCGTCGCCCTCGCAAGACGCCGAAGATGTGTACGCGCGCGTCTCGCGGCTGAGCGTCGAGCAAGGCTTGCCGTCGATTCATCCCGGCGACGCGCTGATGAACCTGATCACCTTCGACCGCACCTGGCTGCGGCCGTGGGCCTTCTATTCGGTCGAAGACGCGGAGGTCCGCGCCGAACTGCTCGCGCTGTTTCCCGAAGGCTGCTACGTGGCGTTTGCCGGCGACGCGTACTGCGAATCGCGCAGCGAATCGATGGACGATCACTGGCGTGTGCTGCACGCCCTCCCGGGCGACGGGCAAAACCGCCCTAGCGTCGGCGATTCGCTGGTGCAAGTGCAGGAGCGCTACAACGTTCTCTCCAACATGCAGGCCGAAACGTATGAGTACGGCATTCCGCCGATCTACGCCGACCCGCAAGTGCTCGATTTCGATGCGCTGGCCAATCAAGTGGCCGAGCCGGCCGCGCATTTTCCCGCGCGCGCGCGCCCGGGCCAGCCTCTCGCGGCAGGGTTTTTCCAACCGGCGCCGGCGCAAGTTCCTCCGGACATGCTGCGCCACCAGCAAGATCTAATAGGCCCAGTGGCGCAATTTCTTACGGGGCTTTTTCCCGCCGTCTTCGGCGGCAACATGGAAGATGTGAAGACCGCGTCGGGCTACGCGCTCGCCCGCGACCAGGCGCTCGGCCGGCTTGGTCTGGTGTGGCGGCGCATGAAGCAGTTTTACGCTGATGTCCTGTTGCTGTCGGTTGACGTGTTTCGCAAGAATCGCCCGAATGACGCGGAGATTCCATTGCTCGGTCCCGACGGAGTCTTCGATTCGCACGTGATTCGCATCGCCGACCTCAAGGGCAACATCTGCGTGCATCCCGAAGCCGACGAGACCTTCCCACGGCTGAAATCACAGCAGCGCGGCGTACTGCAACAAATGTTCAGCATCAACGATCCCATGATCCAGCGCGCGCTCACCGAGCCGGCGAACCTCGGCTACATCAAGAATGTGCTGGGGCTGACCGAGTTGGTCATCCCCGGCGAAGAATCCCGCAACAAACAGTTGCGCGAAATCCAGCAGCTCCTGGCCAGCGCCCCCATTGTCATCTCGATGAACGCCTCAGGCGCAGTGCACGTTGAGCCAGTGTCGTCAGTTGTAGGGGCGCAGCTTCATCCCGAGCACAGTCGAGGGAATGCTGCGCCCCAGCCTGGCGCGATGTCAGAAGCGGGAGCGGCAAGCGTGCCCGCGGGGCTGCAGACTCAACAGGCCGGAGCAGTTCTCACGAGTCACCAGTCACAGGTCACCCCTCGACTTCGCTCGGGGCAAGCCAGTCACTTCCTCTGGTGCTGCCCTCCGTTCCCGTAGACCAATTGCTCGACGACCACGCCGTAGAATTCGAGGAGTGCAAGCGTTGGGCCAACTCCGACGCCGGGCAAGCCGCCCGCATGACCAATCCAGCCGGCTTCGCCAACGTCCGCGCCCACGCCGAAGCCCACCTCCGCGCTATGACGCCGTCATCTCGAGTCAGCACGCCGCCTTCACCGACTGAGCTGCATACCACCAGCACCGCCGTGCGTACAGCCAGACAATCTGTTCCGCACGGCGGCGGCGATCGAGACGCTCCAGGCGACCATTGGGTCACCATCGATGGCCACCACGTCTTGATCCACGAGATGCAAGGCAGGCAAAATCAGGAAACTCCGCAAGGTCTCGCTGCCCAAATACCGTGTCACGTCAAGGCCGCCATTGCGACCTCAATTAAAGCGAGCAATTCACCTACAGCAGATGACAAAAAAGGCGGATTCCATGAAGAAGGGGGGCAATGGATCATAACGACCGATGGGAAGATTGTCCCGGTCCCCGCGAAACCCGGCCCCGCCAGCCCAACGACACGAGGTGGTGCGCATGTAGACCCCAGCAACGCCATCAACCCTAGTCTCAAAGACAACATTACCGGTCTGGGTGGAACCTGGCATGTTCACCCATCGGGGACGTTAATGGAAAGTGGAATCGAGAGTCAGTTTGTCCAGCCCCCGTCTGACAAAGACAAAAAGGAGGCTGGATTCGGGATCAATCTCGTCGTTGCCGCCCGTGAAAAGAAAGTGTATTTTTATAACAACTCGACAGTAATCGGACAGCCAATTAAGCTGAAAGACTTCCTGAAGGGATGCTGAATGCAAAGGCCCCGAAGGTTCGCCGTTATCTCAGTTCTCCTATTTCTGTCCGCTTGCTCCGCAGCACAAGACAAACCAAAAGAGACCAGGGTGTCGCTGCCAAAGGTTGCGAGTGCCTTCGTGCCTTTCTACCCGAGCCTTGCACGGCAGACACGCATCCAGGGAGTGGTCACGCTTCGAGTATCCACCGATGGGCAGAGAATTTTCGCTGTTTACGCGGAAAGCGGACCGCGCTTGCTGGTGATTGCGGCGAAGGAAAACGTGAAAACGTGGCAATTCGAGCCGCACGCGCCCACGAGCTTCGAGGTCAAATTTCGCTACAGACTCTTGGACTCCAAGTGCGATTCAGAATGCAACTGTGGGAGCGAGGAAAAGCCGTCGGTCGTTCTGCAGTTGCCGGCGGACGTGGAAGTGAGCGCGGAAAGTCTGATGCTTTGCGATCCCGCAGTGGAGATACGGCACAAGAACTGACACCTAAGTCCCACGCCAGCTTCGAGAATCGGAACTTTGCCGACGTCGTGAAATATCTCGCCGCTGCCTGCGTACAAGAACTAGGCGCACTTCAAGCCAGGGCGGCGGCACATGAAAAGAGAGTCAAAGCAGTTTGATCCTGATTTCGTAGAGTTCTTTGTTGAAGTCGCTCTCGAAGTACTGATGGGTTTGCTGGAATGTCTCTGAGACGTTAGTTCATTCGTGCGCAAGTCGAGTGGGATAAACGTCGCCGCCCTCACTCATTCTTCCAGGTCCGAGGCACCCGTGAGCTGCAATATTTCCGGCGCGATGAAGATGCGGTTGCGCTTCCGCCCGGTCATTTCCTTGAGGATGCCGAGCTTTACGAGGCGCATCACATTGTTCTGCGCGCTGAGAAACGACACGCGCAGAAGTTGACGAGCAAGCCCCACACTCATGGCCGGTTGCATAAACAATTGATCAACTAAGTTCTGTCCCAGGATGGATGCGCGCGCAGTTTGCAGCCGCTTCCGGTAGTCCTGCCACAGCGCCATGAGCTTGGTAGCTCGTTCGACGCCGTCCATTGCTTGTTCAGCGATACCTTTGAGGAAAAATTCGATCCAGGCCTCCCAGGCCGCCTTTTGACTGACTCGCAAAAGCAGATCGGCATATTCCGTACGATGCTGCTCGAAATACGCGCTCAGGTAGAGCAAAGGTTTCGTCAAAATGTTGCGTTCGCAAAGCAGCAGCGGAATCAGGAGCCGGCCGACTCGGCCGTTGCCATCGCGAAACGGGTGGATGGCTTCAAACTGGTAATGCAACAACGCGAGATCAACCAGGAAAGGCCGCTCCGAGGGGGCCTGCAGAAACCTCTCGAACGCCTCAAGGGCTTGCGTCATCTCCGGTACAGGAGGCGGTACAAATCTGGCTTCTTGGATCGGTACGCCACCAGCTCCGATATAGTTTTGCCGGTCGCGGAATTCTCCAGGACTTTTGTCGGTGCCACGCACGCCCTTCAGCAGGCGACGATGTAACTCGCGGAGCAGCGTCAGCGACACCGGAAGCTCGCGGAGGCGTTTGAGTCCAAACTCTAGCGCGATGACGTAGTTCCTGACTTCCAGAGTGTCCGGTCTCCTGTCCTGAACCGCGGGATCCACTTTGAAAAGAACCAGGTCTTCTTCATTGGCAATCGTTCCTTCAATGCGGCTCGAAAGCACTGCTTCGCGACGCACAAAAGGGCCGATCAGCAGATGCGGGTTAGGAAGCATCTCGCCCGAGCCAGCCAGTTTTCCCAAAGCCCGCTCCGCACGGGCCAGCATCTGAATCGTTGGCATCGCGAGAGTCAGTTTGGGCGGCAGGGGACTGGGTACGAAGCAGAGGAAGCCCTTAGGGGAAGTGACCAGTGTCCCCGGCGCAAGTTCCGTGAAATCAGCAGGATTCATGCATGTGGGCTTATTATAACCAAGTATAACAAGCCCGCTCCTTATTTAACTTTACCGACCTAAACTATAATAAAGGATTTTGCGCCAGATTGATAGACGCCCTTTGAGGGACCAACAACAGATTCTCGAGATCGAACCGCACGACCGGTAGGTTCTCACCAGTTCTTCGGTTTCTGGAACGTACCGGCACCGTCGGTCAATTGAGACGGAAATTGGCTGTTTGCGAGAACACCGATTCTAATTCGTTTCAAAAAGTTTACGGTGGGAGGACGAAGCACCCAACTAGCTTTCGCATTGGGACAAAGAATTCCGACCTGCAATCCAAGTACGTTTCGTACGACCCTGAGTGGTTCGAGAAGGTCGGAGTCGTTAGTGACAAGCACAGCAGTGTCGTATGCGTTTTGGAAGCCATCAAGCAAAAGATATGTGGCGAGATTTACATCCGAGCCCTTCTCTTCGGTTTTCAAGACGCGAAGCATCTTTGGCGGATTGCTCGTTGACGTCGCATCCGGCATCCATACCGGATGGGTCAGAAACTGTCCTAAGTGAATCGTCAGATTTGGAATCGTATTGAGAGCGCGAAGATAGACTTGTTGACGCGTCGGCGCATCCGGATCGTGCGGACGAGACTTGATCCTGGCTGTGAAGTATCTGATTTTGAAAATGCTGTGTTTCGCAAGCAAAAGATTACACAGATTCGATAGATCCAACCACTTGTATGGAGTTCCTCTGACTGCTCCGTAATAGAGATTGAAACCGTCGATGTAGACGTGTGTACGGAGCATGAAAAGCAGAGGCCGCTCGGTTAAGAGCGGCCTCGCGCCCTGCTCCCGAAGGACCAGGGGGAATCTTCACCTGAAGAATAACAGAGAACTGCGCATTGTCAAGGCTTCGTTTACCATCTGTATAAATCAACGTCAAGCTATATCTAAGGCCGTCTTTACGTCACGGGGTGTTAGTTAAAGACGTATGGCTGCGACGAATGTCTCTTACGCCTCCACCTGCACATCTATCTGATCAACGCAGGACTGGGGCCGGGTTTTGGATGGTCCCTGCCTCCAACGACCAGCGTAAATTGAAATCTTGGAGAGCCCGCTTAGGTCCAAACATCGCCATTCACCTCCGGGTGGAAGCCCCGATCTGCTTCCGCCGGCAAACTGGAAGAACAACGCGCGCTCCTTGCCTTGTTTGAGTCCAATCACGTGAGGGCACATCAGCCGGGTGAAACCGAGGTAGTCGGCGGAGACGCATCTCCTCTCCAGGAGCGCCGCTCTCACGAAAGCGTAAGCCGGACTCGGCGTGCTATTTATTGAGTTCTCTTGGCGAGTCGAATCAAGCACTTGGCATTTGATCCCAAGCCCAGTGTACATCCGCTGTGCATTTACATTATCAGCTCTGCAATCGGGGCTTTTTCTCTTTTGGGGTTAGGCTATGGGCCCGCTGGCAACGACAAGCACAAACGGCCAAACTGCGCTGAGCGATTTGTTCGCGCTAAGCGACGAGCAGATTCTGGAGATTGAGCCCGAAAAAGAAATGGCGCGTAGTGAGTCGCGAGTGGGAAGCCATGAGCCGGCAGCGAAGCAGCCGCCAGCGGATCGATCTGAAGATGCGGCGTTAACCGGAACCGCAACGGCGCCTTCTTCCACGAGTCACGAGTCGCTAGTCACAAGTCCCGACGCGGTCGAGCCGCCAGCGTGGCTCGCGGCGCAGATGAAGGACCCGTGGGGCGGGGAGGAAGCGCGGGAGTTTTGGGATGGCGTGCAACAGGCGAGGTCGGAGGCGGCGGCGTATCGCGCGGCGTTTGCGACTCCCGAGGATGCCCGCGCGCTGAAGGAACTGTATCCCGGCGGCGTGAGCGAGGCGCGTGCTGCGGCGGAACGCGCGCGACTGCTGGATGAAGTGGATCGCGCCTATTTTGGCACAGCAGGGAACTCGCCGGAGCAACTCAGTGCCTCGCGTGCGCAGCTCGCGCAACGCATGCTGCGCGAAGATCCCGCGGCGTTCCGCGAAAATGGTCGAAGCGGGAATTAGAGTTCTGCAAGAAGCCTCGGGTTCGCAGGGCGCGACAACTAAGAGCTTAGCTTCGCTAGTTTCAGACGCTTCAGCGAGCGCTTCCCCTAGCGGCAAGAACGCGTCCGTTGTAGGGGCGCAGCACGCTGCGCCCCAGCTCGGCAACGCGTCAGCAAACGAAGCGCACGTAGCAGCGTACGCGGCCTTCGAGCGCGCGGCGAATGAAGATTTGGAGCGAAGTGTAGGCGCTGCGATCGAGCGCACGCTGGCCCAGGCGCTGCCCAGCTTTGAGCAGCACAATACGCCCGGGCAAACTCGTCGCGGCGAGCAAGCCGGGGCGCAGCGTGCCGCGCCCCTACAAGAGCGGCTCGCGTCGTCCGTTCGTGCCGAGGTCGAGAAAGCGCTGCAGGGCGATCGCCAACTTGGCGAGCAGGTCGCACAGATTCTCGCTTCACGGCGCTTTGACAACGACGCGCGCGCGCAAATCGTTCGCTTGATCGGCGAGCGCGCGCAGCAACTCGTTCCCGGCGCGGCCAAGCGCGTGCTGAATGATTGGACGCAAACCACGCTGGCCGCACATCGCGGGAGCACGCAACGTGCCGACGCGGCATCACTAAGGACAGAGGTAGCGCCGGCTCGCCCTGAGGCGTCCGTGCCGGCGCACCCGGCCGGCAGCGAGAAAGCTCACGCACGCCAGCAAAATGCCCCGCGCAGCTCAGGACAAGCCGGCGCAACAAAGTCTCAGGCGATCAATTACCGCAAACTCAGCGACGAACAGATCCTGGACATGTAATCAGCATCGAGGGGACTCCGTCTCGAGCGAATAAGATCTACAAAAGAGGGACCCGAGAGGGCGTACCCATCAGCACTCAATCCGGCCCGTATTACAATTCTTACCTCGGAAAGGATGTTAAATCGCACACCGCTTGGCTTAATACATACCGCTCGGAATACGAAAGGAAGAGATAGTTCCCCCGCAGAAGTGTGTGAGGATCTTATTTCTGCACAAAGGTGATCTTGGCGGACTCGACGCAGGCGTATTGCCTCTCGCCTTCTCTCTCAGGCTCAAGGGGGCAAATTGCAAAATCGCCGAACACATCCGGTGGGTAGTAGTCTCCGTGCCCACCTCCGCGTTTCCACTGGTGCCGGTCAGCGTCGTAGATCCTCTCCAGGTTCGGGGGGAAATCGGGATCTGCGCAGTCACCGGTGCCTTGCATTGATAGATATGTAGGCTCATCGCATATCTTAAGAAGCCGATGGGTGCCGATCTTCCACAATAACCAAGTGAAATTCACTGAATAAAACGACAGCCGACCGTGCGCCCAGTAGCACAGCGAGGCGTTCTCGGGCGTCTTGCACGGAATTTTGCGCCCAGCCCTCGCGGACGTCGCTGCCGATGGCTTGGCCTGGTCCCGCACGACTCGCCCCGCTCCTCCCGGTGAGGGAGCTTCCGGTTGTCTCGCGACCCCGGCTGGGAACAATGCCACCAGGGCCAGGAGCATTAGCGTCCAATTCGGGCTTCTGGTTTTAACATCGGTAATATAGCACGAACCGGTAACAAACGTGGTCAGGTTGCGGCGTATGAACGCTAATTTGCATCTCGGCAATTCTGTCGAGCCAAACTCTTGAACCTTTGAACTCTTATCCTCTTTCACTTTTCTTTTAAGGAGAAAACAGATGCCAGCACAAGCAAACGCGAATGTCATCGCGTTGCAGCTCGAGAAGGTGCGCGACAAAGTGCCCCTGCTCTACGAGCGCGACGACATTCTGCTCACCATGATCCAGCAGCGCGCGACGTCGAGAAAGTTTCCAGCCGCAATATGCGCCTGCCCTTGCAAGTCAACCCGGGCGGCAAAGCTGGCTCGTACAACGCGGACGGTGGCGACCTCGGCCGCGGCTCCGGCACCGCGTATGACGTGGCGCAGGTTTCGCCGATTTTCTTCCGCTTTGCGATTGAAATCACGAAGCTGGTCGAATACGCCACCACTGGCCGCGAACGCGCCATCGAAAACGCCGCGAAGCGCGAAGTCGCCAACGGCATGAAACAGTTCCGCGCGTTTCTGGACAAGCTGATGCAGACCGCCGGCAACGGCGTGCTCGGCACCATCAACTCCATCGCCAGCACCACGTTCACTATGGCCGTGCCCAGCGGCGCCGCGCTCGTCTATGTCGGCCAGACGGTGCAGGTCTACGACACCACGCTGACCACCAACCGCGGCACTTGCAACGTCACCGCTGCCGATCCCATCAACGCGCAGACCATCACGGTCGACGTCGTTCCCACCGGCACCGTCGCCACCGACGTGCTCGTGCACGACGGCCTCAGCGGCGCGCAGCCTGTCTCCCTCTTCGGCATCAGGTACCACCAGAACGCCGCGACCACCGGCACCTGGCTCAACCTCAACCGCGCGACCTATCCCGTGCAACTCGCCACGCCGCGCGTCAACGCCGGCAACGCCGCTCTGACGCCATCCAACGTGCGCCTGGCCATCAACAAGGTCCGCAAATCATTGGGCATCAACCACGTCGCCAAGCTCATCGCCTACATGGCCGTCGAGCAGGAGCACGCGTGGGAAAATCTCGGCATCACCGTGAGCCAAATCATCAAGGAAGGCGGCAGCGGCGACGGCAACGATCTGGATCTGCTCTTCAGCGGACGCAAAACAATGAGCGGCATCCCGATCAAATCCAGCGTCAACGCCGACCAGACGCGCGTGGATTTCCTGGACCTGTCGCACTGGGGACGCGCCGTGTTGAAGGACATCGACTTCTACGAAGTCAACGGCAACACGGTGTTCCCCATCTACGGCGCCAGCGGCGGCCTCGCCGCGTCTTACATCTTCTACTTCGACACATCTTTCCAAGTGTGGGACGACTCGCCGCGTACCGGCGCATTCATCGATACGCTCGCGCGTCCGTCCGGCTACTAGAAAACGGGCGCACCGCCTTAGTAGGGGCGCAGCATTGCCTGCCTGCCGCAGGCGGGCTGCGTCCCTACTACCGAAGTGTCAACAACTGGGGTTTTTTACCGCGCGCAAATGGGAAGAGCATTTATCGCCGGCATACTGCTTGTGCTAAGTGGCGCCATTGCTGTGCGCGGCAAGACGGAGTCGCTGCTCTTCGTGTTTCTTCGCGTGGACCACAAGCAAGATATCGCCATTCTTCGCCCGATGATTGCTCCCGACATCGGCGTGCAGCTCGATTCCGGGCCGCGGCAGCTCACTCCCGGCACGGTGCTCGCGTGCGAGATGCTTCCGCGCGAACACGACGCCATCGTCGAGGGCCAGGTCGGCAAGGTCAGCGAGATCGTGCTGAATTGCGGCGAGCACAAGTTTGTCGTGAAAACCCTGGACTTTGCTCCCAACAGGAAATGAAGAGAGGTCCGTTGTAGCAGCGCAACTTTATCCCGAGCACAGTCGAGGGAAAGCTACGCCGTCACAAGGACGTGCCGCCCGATGATTTCAGTTTTACGCGAAACGCACGATACGCCGGAGGCGGTCGCGCGGAGTCTCGAGCTGGCCGGAGGCATCAATCGTTTCCGCGAGCCGAACTATCGCGCGGTTTGGGGATGGAACCGGCTGGCGTGGATTGGCGGAAAATTCGAGGAGCGCGATCCCGCGACGGGCTCGCTGCTTCGCGAAGTCGTCGAACTGCGCCAGGAGCCGAAATATCCGGCGGTGAATCGCTGGCACATCGAGAAGTGGATGCCGCCCGAAACGTACGGCTCGCCGCGCGCCTGGTGGGCGCAAACGCTCGAAATCGAGGGCGGCCGCAGCATTCCGGCGCTCGGCCCGTATCCCGCGCGCGGCGAATACGAGCATTGCTTCACGCTCGAGGGCCCGCGCGGCGAATTCGTACAGCTCACGCCGACAGTCGCCGAGCACATCGCCCGCGCAATCGAATGGTCGCGCCATCACCCGCGTTCAGCAGGGAAGCGCGCGCTCCACGATCGCGAGCAGCGCCAGGAGCGTGCCTACGATGCGTACGCGTACGACATCCTTGACGATGCCGTACCGGCATTCCACAGGCAGCCATTCGTCTCGGTCCTGTAGCGCAGGGCGGAGTCCGCGCAGCCCTGCGGGTTTAGAGTCAAAAGCCTCACGTACGGAAGCGCAAGCATCGAGGTGTGAAAAAGAAGGAAAAACCGCAGAGCTCCGAAGACTACGCTCTGCGCTACAGGAACCTAACTCACCACCACCAGGGGGAGTCGCTCTCTTCTTCTTTCGAGCGGCTGGTGAGGAATATATATCCGAAGACGGCGATGAGGCTGGTCCCGTAATAGAGCTGGTTCCCCCAGTCATTCCGGAGCGTGCTTTGCACGACAACAATCACCGAACTGAAGAGTAGCGCCAAGCCGGATGCAATGCGCAGCCAATTGTAGCCATACATACGACGACCCTCGTATTAGAAGCAGGTCAGCTTTCAGCAATCAGGTCTCAGTCAGAAACCCCGGTGAAAACTTCTTTCTGACGACTGAATGCTGACAGCTGACGACGCTTGCGCGCCACACAGCAGTAAACCGTTTTACTAATTTTATTTCAGGGCGGCCGCGGAGTCCAGCGCAATGATGACGCGAGTTGAGGTGTGGCTAAAGGGCCTGCTGGCCGCGGCGATTAGCGGCGCGGCGGGCGGCGTGCTCACGGGACTCGCGGCGGTCGGCATCGATCCGCAACACTTCAATCTGCAAACGGGAATCGGCGCAACGATGCGCATCGGCGCCGCCGCCGCGGTGATCAACGCCGTAATCGGCGTCGCCGCGTATCTGCAAAAGTCGCCGCTGCCAGACACGTAGACTCGTTGACGGTGAACGAACGGAAAAAAAAGGGCAGCCAACAATGGCTGCCCTTTTCAGAAGCTCGCGTGTACTGGACACGCCTCTCAAGCAAGCACAGGATATGCGCCTAGTCTGCGGATTGTCAATGAGCGTTTTGCAAATGCGCGCTGAAAGCGGAACGGAGAATGTGGGACTCGAACCCAGGGGCTGTCGCCAGCCTTCAGCGCTTGAGAGGCGCGTCCAGTACCCCCACTGGAAGCATTCTCCGAGACGCGCCCACGCCGACGCTCTTTTACTCTGTTAATAAATACCTGTCAAGGTAAATAGCTCAAGGATGGCAACATGCCAGTCGTTGGCTCATCTGCGTATAACACCGCGGGGCAAATCACTTCGCTGGTGCGCTCGCTGCTGAATGATTCGCAGGGGAACCTGTTCACCGACGCGGTGCTGCTGCCGTACGCGAACTCCGCGTACCGCAAAACGCAGCGCGCGCTCGGCAATGCCGACGCCGGCGGATTCATCCAGGACGACGTGCTCCTGGTCGTCCCTGCGGTCGCGCAGGTCGATACATCGCTGCAAGTCGCAATCACCGATGCGACTGCGCCGCCCAATCAGCTTCCCACCGATCTGCTCGTGCCGGTGAAAATCTGGGAGCGCCCGAATGGCTCGACGCAAGATTTCGTCGAGATGGTGGACCTCTCGCAGCACGGCGGCTTGCCGTCGCGCGGCCAGGGCCTGACCCTTAGCGTATGGGAATGGCGGGCTGACGGCGTGTATTTCCTCGGCGCCACACAAGACACGCAGATTCGCCTGCGCTACCTGAAAGCGTATCCCGATTTCACCGACGCAACTTCGCCGGTGCTGGTGCGCAACGCGCAGGAAGCCATCGCCTACGCAACCGCCGCGCTCGCCGGCTGGTCGCGCGGCAGCCCGCTCGCGGAGAAATGGGACGAAGCCGCCAGCGACGCGCTCGAAGATCTCGTAGCCGCCGCGGTGCGCCGCGAGCAGCAGTCCGCCCGCCGCCGCCGGCCCTTTTCCGCCCGCAGCGGCTACACACCGTTCTGACCGTAACATTTCCGGATGCCCTGTAGCGCGGGGCGGAGTCCGCGCAGCCCCGCGGGTTTAAATTCAACATTAGCGCTAAGTCAAACCGAAAAGCCGCAGGGCTCCGAAGACTCCGCCCTGCGCTACAGGCTTCGACATCACCAGGGGTTTCGCAGAGCCACTCAGCTTATTGAGTAGCGCTTTCAGCTTCAAAGCGGCGGCCCGCCTGCGCCTGCCTGCGCAGGCAGGGCAAGCAGGCAAGACCGCCGCACTCCAAACGAAATAGGAGAAGACATGCCCATTACCATTACGCTTTCGCCGTTGAACGTCGATTCTTCGGCAAACAATTTCGTGTACGCCATCGCGACGCTGGCGTTTTCCGGGAACTATCCGACTGGCGGGGACACCATGGATTTCACCACCGTGGCCGAAAAGCTACCTTCGACGCAGATCATCCAAGCCTTCGCGGAAAGCCAGAACGGCAACAGCGGCTACTACGTAGCAGTTGCCGGCACGGCACTCAACAACTGGAAGCTGAAAGCCTTCAACGGCGGCGGCACGGAAATCAGCGCCGGCGCCTACCCGGCCAGCGTAACCTCCGACGCAGTGCAGCTAGCAATAACCGCCCGCAAGCTGCTGTAGGCTTTCCGATTGAAGAGGCGCGAGAAGGGTTCTTAAATGACACGATCGAAAATCGCGATGGGTTTTTTGTGGGCACTCGTAACTCTGGCGCTGCATGTGTGGCCGGGGGTAGTCGCGCCGGCGCACGCGCAAGGCTCGCGCAAGGACGACATCGTCTTCAACACGCGCGGCATTCCGCTCGCCGGCGCCACGATTCGCGTCTGCGCTATGCCGGCAAGCGGCCAGCCGTGCACGCCGCTCGCGCTAATCTACTCCGACGCGGCGCTCACGCAAGCGCTAGCCAATCCCACCACCACCGACGGCCTCGGCAACTATTTCTTCTACGCCGCGCCGGGAAAATACGAAATCGAAGTCTCCGGCCCAGGCATCACCACCAAGCAGCTCGCCAACGTCATTTTGCCTAACGATCCGAGCTCGCCGACCTTCAGCAGTGTCAACAGCAGCGGCGCCATCAGCGCCTTCTCGCTAAACCTCAGCGGCAATCTAACGGTGAACGGCAACACCACGGTGATCGGCAATCTCGCCAGCGGCACGCTCAATCTCGCGAATCAGTCGACGACGCCGGGCGCTGCAGGCGCCGGCAGCGTCAATCTCTACACAAAAACCGCGGACAAGCGTCTCTACTATAAGGACGACACCGGCGCCGAGATCGGCCCCATCGCCAGCGGCAGCGGCGCGCAAACCAACACGCTCAACACGTTCACCGCGCAGCAAAATTTCGACGCCAACTTCGAGGCCAAGGGGCCAAATCCGTACTTCAGCCTGGCGCGCTACGGCGGATACGGCAGCGGCACCAATCCTCCGCCCACCATCACCTGCAGCATCAACTCCGGCAGCACCACGCTGACCTGCCCCGGCGGCAGCGGCGATTTTCTCAACGGCCACGGCGTGATGATTCCGAAGGCTGGCGCCGCGACCGCTTTGACCACCACGGGACAGCCCGCCGTCACGCCAACAAACCTGTTGAACGGCACAGCGACCTACACCTACCAGGTGATCGCCGAGGATCGCCTGGGCGGCCTTACCGCCGCTAGTGCGATTGGGCAAACCACCGCGGGCGCTTCGACGCTCGGCGCAAACAACATCAATTTCACCAGTTGCGTGCGCACCAACGGCATGGCCACGTACACTTCCAGCGTCGCGCACAATTTGCAGGCCGGCGCGCAGGTTAATATTTCCGGCTTCAGCGGCGGCGTGGTCGATTATTGCAACGGCGTCAAGACCATCGTGTCCACGCCAACGTCGACCACCTTCACCACCAACGACGGTACGCTCGCCAACGAAACCAACACGACCGGCACCCCCACGGTCACCGTTTTGGCCTGCAACACCCTGACGTTCCCCTCCGGCAGCTTCAGCGGCATCAACACCATTCATTACTGGATTTATCGCAACGGCGCCCTCGCCGGCGTCGCCGTAGGAATCGATCCGTGGTTTCAGGATTGCGGCACCAACGTCAATATCGCGCCGAGCTACGTCCCCACTACGCCGCCAAGCACCCCACAGCCTGGTTATCTCGCGAGCACGATTGTTTCCGGCGCGGGCACCACCAGCTTGACGCTGGCCAACGCCGCGGGCAGCACCGTTTCCAGCGTCACGGTACTCCACGACAATTCCGTAAACCTGAAGGCCGCGATCCAAGCGGCTTACAATGTCGGCGGCGGCGCGGTGTACATCTCCAACGGCATGGGCTATGTCCCCTTCAACTCCACCTTGGATTTGACCAACGGCTTGACCAATGTTGCCTCCTACAGCGTCAAGATCCATTCCAACAACGATTTCGTCGTCATCAATCAGCCCTGGATTCTGCGCGGATCGATCGACATTGAGGGCGAGGCTCATCAAAGCACCAGTTTTTCCTACGTTAACGGGTCGCAGTTCCTGGGCAGCGCGACCCCCCTGTTCCTGATCCCGGAAGTCAATGGCGTCAATGGAGTGCACTTCAATCGCGTGCTGCTCGCTGCCGGAGGCGTGCAACAAACCGCCATTCTCACCGACAGCGGAACCGACGGCGGCGGCACCGCCGGGCTCGTCCTGGATGACATCGACATCATCGGAAATAATGGCACCGGCCGACCGTTGGTCTTCAAGGGTGGCTTCGACTACTTCATTAATCGCGGGAATTGCCAGAACGGGGCCGCCGGCTTCACTGGTTCGGCCTGTCTGCAGCTCACCAACACCAGCTCCGCGGTGACCACTACCAACATCGCGCAGGTTCCCGGCCGTCTCAAAGTCAACGGCTTGTACTTCGCCGGAGGCGCCATCGATATCGATTGCTTGCCGAACTCGTACGGGGTGTCACCGACAGATTTTGAGTTCGATACCACGATCTATGAAAGTGCGGTTGCGCCGTACTTGCGATTCAATTGCCCGGCGGGGCTCTTCAACATCATTAGCCTTCGCGACGTGGTGGAAGCTGACTCCATTGTGGGCTACGGCACGGCAGTTGTAGACGCGCAAGATGCTGGTATTGTGTCCCTCATGTGGTCCGGAGGTTCCGTGGGCAACGCCGGCCAGCCTCTGTTCATCGCTCCTTCGTCCTCGGGGGGCGCGAATGCCTTGATCCTCGATGGCCCCTTCAGCAATCAAGGGAACACGTCCTTTGTGAGCATGAACGGCCAGGGTATTTTCGCCAACGGACTCGTCAATGCCTTCGGCAACGGCCGCGTCCTCTATGGGATGGCCACGCCAACCGCGCCCAGCGTCGCAGTCAGCTCCGGCGGCAACGCTCCCATCGGATCCCTTGCTTACCAGATCCAATGGGTGGACGTGGACGGAAATTTTAGCTCCGCGAGTGCCGGCGTGACTGCGGTGACCACCAGCGGCAACCAGACCGTTACAATCACTCCGCCGGCAGCTCCCGCGGGAGCCATTGGCTACGTGCCCTATCGCAATGGCGCCAAGGCCAACGTGCAGTCGTTTGGCACCTGCGCTTCCTTTCTTTCCGTAACACAAATATATGTCGACACCTTCGGCTCCGTGTGCGGCCAGTCCGTGGCGTACGCCTCGGCCGGATCTTCCATCGTCGGACCGAACGGTCTGTCCGGCCAGCAGCTCCGGCTAACCAGCAACGGAAATGTCGCTTCCACGAATTTCCCCAGCGGCTTGACCGCGAATCGCACGCTCTCGATCCCCGACGTCACCGGGTATCTGCCGGTGACTGGTTACCTCAACAGCGCGTATGACAACGCCACGCGCGCAAACGGCGCTATCGGCGCGAACTGGACCGTCACCAACAACGGTATCAACATCAGCTCGAATAATTTTGTGGGTACCGTCGGAATCAACGACGTGGCCTACTGGAGTTCCAGTTTGTTCAGTTCCTCGCAATTTTCTCAGGTCACGCTCACCGCGCTGAATGGCACAACCGATTTTCCAGGTGTCGCTGTTCTCCTTTCCGGAAGCGGCGTTTCCACGCAGGGCTACAACTGCATGGAGAACACCGCGAACATCTTCATCCAGAAAATCTCCGGCACGACGAACACGACGCTGACCAGCGCGGCAACCACCGGCGCTGCGGGCGACATTCTGCGGCTGGAGGCCGCGCCGGGTGGCGTGCTTACCTGCTTCAAGAATGGGGTTTCCACTCTGACCGCCACCGATACAACGTACACCTCCGGCCAGCCGGGGCTGTTTTTGTACGGCACCGTCTCCACGTCGAAAAACTGGTCAGGCGGGAATCTGCATCCCCTCGCGCACCTCGATGTGGAGCAGGATTGGGCCAAGGCGCAGCACTTCACGCAGGGAATGGCTTTGGGCGGAGAGACGCTCAGCGCAAGCCCGCGCGGCGAGCAGAATGTGTTTCTCCCCGGCGCGCTCACCTCCACCTGGACGGGCTCGACTTGGACGCCGGATAAGGCCGTCACGGTAACGCGCCTGCAAGTACAGGCGAAAACGGCCCCGAGCGGCTGCACCACCAACGCCATCGTCCGGCTCACCGACGGCACCGCGCCGGTGAACCTCACCGTCGCAGCCGCGGCCAACGACAGCGGCGCCATCGCGCAAAATTATGCCGCGGGCGCCTCGCTCACTATCGCCGTGCAAACCGCCGCCGCCGGCTGCACCACCAGCCCCGCCGATGCGAACGTCGTAGTGCAGTACCGCATGCAGTAAAGTGTGGAGTGCGGCGGTCTCGAATCGAGCGGGTTGGCGACAATTTCAGCGCTCGACGCTATAGATTCTTTGGTTCGGCTGCTCGAACACCAGCTTGAGTCCAGGCGTGTTCGCAGGCACTTGAAAATCGGAAACCTGGGAGCGCACATCCAGCGCGTGCGAAATATGGAGCTCGCCGAGATGTTCGAGAGCGTCGCTCGCGTCTCGGATACCAGGCACCGCTTGCTCTTTCCATTGCCCGGTGATCTTGAGATACCTCTTGTCGCAATAGTAGGGCGGCACGCTGCGATCGAGAATCAGGACTTTTTGGACCGCGGGTTCGCTGTTCAAGTAGCGGAAGCTTTCGAGGAAGGGAATACGTTGCTGCCGCTGGCGTTCCGCGAAAGAGCTTGAAAGGGTGGTGGCAACGTCGTTGGCTCGCGCCGTGCCAATCATAAAAAGGCCATAAGCGAGCGAACAGCCAATCGCGACGCCGCAGAGCAGGGAACCGTAGCGCGGCGAAAGCAATTTCACGTAATGCCAACCCAGCACCGCGAAAATCGCGCCGATGGCGTAGACATGAATCAGAAAGCGTGACTCTTGCTGCGTGACGAACCATTCTACGGTGAGCAGCAAAGCGAGAATCGCCAGCGCCCGAGCAAACGGATTTTTTCGCGACGCGATCAAGCCAAAGGGTCCCAGGGCCAGCGCGTACAAACCAATTCCACCGGCTCCGTGGAAATTCGCTGTGTGATAAGTGAGATGAAACGGCAGCAAGAGAAATGCGCCCATCCCGTGACCGAGACCAGCACCACGCTGGTAAATGTAGGCATGAAACTCGCGCACTGCCTCGGAGGATAGATACTTCACCTGGAAAATGCTCGCGAGCAGCGGCGGAGGCGGATAAATCGGGCAACCCAGCAGGATCCAGTTACGCACATAGGCCGGGGCGCCAACAAGCAAAGCCGCAGCCGCGGCGGTTCCAAGATTTGGGATCAGCGCGCGCCAATGCCGCCGCACGGATGTCGCGCCGGAAATTCCTGCGGTCAGCAAGAGAGCGGGCAGCGCGAGGAGGCCGGTGTACTTTGTGGCGATTGCGAATCCGCAGAAAAGTCCAAACGCCAGGAAGTGCTTCGGGCGCACCGCGTCCAACCCGATGCGAGCCGCCGCAAGAACAAAGCTTGCGTACAACACGTCCACAAAGCCGGAATGGGCGCCCGCGTAGATAGCCGGCATCGCGGCTACGAACGCCGCTGCCCACCACGCGTCGCCAGCATCCAGACCGGCGCGGACGGACAGAGCAGCGACCGCGAACAGGAACATCGACAGCGTCAATACCGCCGAGAATCCTGGGCCGTGCGGTCCACCGAGCACCAGAAACGCGGCGTACATCACTTCTGCGGTGGCCGGAAATGCGGTGTGGCTGTTGTCCAGCACGGGTCGAATGACTCCGTCGCGTAACCAGACCTTTGGCCCCAGCAGGTGATACGCGACGCCGTCGTTGCCCCAATCGCCGGTAATGTCGGCAAGGCCGGCGACAGCGGTCAGAAGCAAAACCAAGGCAACGACGCCAGCAGGAATAAGCCGAACCTGGATGCTTTGGCGCAGACCGGCGGCAACTTTAAGCGCGCGCATGAGTGGTCCGATCGAGGCGAGAACGCCGAGCGCAAGAACCAGAGAAATAGTGAGCGGCGTAAACGCGATCTGGCCGACGAGAAACAGCGCGGCACCGAGCAGTCCGAAACCTCCGAGCCAGCAACACGCGAGGCGTTCCAGGCGGGAGAAATCAGCGGGCAGGAGTTTTTGGAGCCAGGATCCAGCGCCAAGCGCTGCTAAAGCGACGACACTCGTGGCGAAAATCAATCGCGCCAAGTCCCACAGCATCGCTTAACGGGCCGCCAGGAAATGAAAGATGCGCCGTGCAGTATTGGAATCTAGGACGCGAAGCACGAAGAACAACAGAATCACCGCGGCAATCCAGAGGTTCATGGCCAGTGGCCGCCAGCGGTCGAACTTGGGGCTGCGTTCACCACTAGCGTCAAGATTGTTCTGTGGCGCGCCGTGGCCCATGTTGCGGAAACCTCGCTTGCAGCAGAGTCTACACTAACTGTCTGCCTTCGATACCGCGTGTCTCCGCAAATCGCAAGTTGCGCCATCGTTTTTTGCTGTTTCCACACAGAGAGAGGTGTTGTTGTGAGCACGCAAGCGCAGATTCAGACAGAGACCGTAGCCCTGGTGAACATTTCCTCGGAGAAGTGGCCGCCGCGGCACCGCACCTATTTTGGCTCGCTGGCGATCTCTTCGCCGCAGCCCGGTGAAGCGTTCGCGATTACCCCGATTCGCGGCTGTCTTGGCGTGATGGACCTGGGCGACAAGCGCACCATGGAGTTTCGCATCACCGCGCGCGAAATCGCCGAAGACATCGCGCGCGAAATCAACGGAGATTCAGGGGAGGGAAGTTACCACGGCGTTTTTGTCGCTGCCGGAGACTCGCCCACGGAGGGCGAGCTCGCCGAAGCGCGCCGCCGCCTCGAGGAATTTCAGCGCCGCTTGGTGGCGGCCGCCGATCTCGAATGGGAGCGCACGAAGAATCCCATGTTTATCACCGACCTCGAGCGCCGCGCCGCGCGCCAGCTCGGACTCGAGAAGCCCTGGCTCTACGATGCCCGGCCGCTCGCGGATTGCCCCGTCTGCGCGGAGAAAATCAAGCACGGCGTCGCGGTCTGCCGCTCCTGCGGCGCCATCCTCGACCGCGAAAAAGCCGCCCAGTACGGCCTAGTCGCCGCCGAAGAAAAAGATTCGCCGCGCAGCCGCAGAGCGCACGCAGAGAAAAGGGAACAAGAACCGGCCAAGCAGTAGGGAAGCGCGGAATCGGCATAGGGGGAGCGGTCGCCCGCTCTCCCCTGCCACACCACCCGACATGCGGGTCCGCATCGGGCGGTTCAGAGGGTTACGCATCGCCCGCGAACAAGCGAGGTAGACCAAGCGAATCGAAGTAAGCGATGGGA
>WNFR01006697.1_pt1 | contig 22369 bp, 15 predicted proteins | sample 5400221 | NCBI WGS metagenome assembly WNFR01 (sample SAMN13153357, study PRJNA577476) | soil metagenome | isolation source: 40 cm soil under Madrone tree | place: USA:California | collected 2016-06-14 | reverse complement strand
GTGTTCGAAGGCGATGCGCGCGCTCGCGCCGGCGAGGTCATCGCAAAAGTGTTCGCGCGGAAAAATCCGCACGCCGCGCCAACCGAGATCGATATCGAGAAGCGCCGGCTCACGGATGCGCCGCTGGTGATTGGCGTGGTGAGCTTTACAAAACCGCACCCCAAGGTGCCGCCCTGGGAGCAGGAATTATCCGCAGGGGCGAGCGCGATGAACATCGTCACTGCGGCTACCGCACTCGGCTACGGCGCGTGCTGGCTGACCGGCTGGTTTGCATTCGATCGCGACGTACTCGACGGCCTCGGATTGAAGGCGAACGAAAAGCTCGCCGGCTTTATCCATATCGGCACGCCATCGAAGCCCAGCGAAGACCGCCCGCGCCCGGCGCTTGCGGATATCGTGACGCGGTTTTGATCACGTCGTCCTTGCCGGGCTTGACCCGGCAATGCATCTCACCTGGACGAAAATCTTGTGAAGAGGGATGGATGCCCGGATCAAGTCCGGGCACGACGAGCCTCGACTAACCTCGCCATGCTCACGCGGCCTGCGACGCGCGCCGGCCGAATTTGACCAGCAACTGTTCGATCTCGGCCGCGGGTTTCGCCGCACTGAACAGGAAGCCCTGCACCTCGTTGCAGCCTTCGGCGCGCAGCCAGTCGAGCTGGTCGATGGTTTCCACGCCTTCGGCCAACGTCGTGATGTTGAGGCTGCGGCCAAGGCCGGAGATCGCCCTCACGATCGCAACACAATCGGAGCGCTCTGCGAGATCCTTCACAAACGAGCGATCGATCTTGATCTTGTCGAACGGAAAGCTTCTGAGATAGCTGAGGCTGGAATATCCGGTGCCGAAATCGTCCATCGAAATGCTGACGCCGAGTTCACGCAACTGATGCAGGATCGCAAGATTGGCCTCGGTCTCCGCCAGGAAAACCGATTCGGTGATTTCAAGTTCGAGCCGCACTGGCGACAATCCGGATTGCGCCAGTGCCGAGATCACCACCTGAACCAGGTTGCGGCTGCGAAACTGGACCGGCGACAGATTGACGGCGACCTTGACATCCGCGGGCCATTTTACCGCCTCGGTACAGGCTTCCCGCAGCACCCACTCACCCAGCGCGACGATCAATCCGATGTCTTCGGCCACCGGGATGAAGTCGGCTGGTGAGATCATGCCCTTTTCAGGATGCCGCCAGCGCAGCAGCGATTCAAAGCCGCTGATCCGGTCAGCGGCAATGTTCACCAGCGGCTGATAGTGAAGTTCAAACTCGCCATTGGCGAAAGCGCGACGCAGATCAAGCTCCATGTCGCGGCGTTTTTGCGCCTGCCGGTCCATCTCTCTCTCGAAGAATCGATGAACGCCGCCACCGTCCGACTTCGCCCGATACAGCGCCATGTCCGCGTTGCGCATCAGCTCCTCGCAGCTGTCGCCGTCGCCGGGCGAAAGCGCGATGCCGATGCTGGCACCAACGACAACCTCGATGCCGTCGATGTCATAAGTGGCGCTCAGTATCTGGATCAGCCGGGTCGCATAATCGCTCACCTCGTTCGGCGAGACATCGGAGGAAATTATGATCGCAAACTCATCGCCGCCAAGCCGGGCAACGAGAATGTTGCCGCGAACTTGCGACCTCAGCCGGTCGGCCACTAACCTCAGCAGGCGGTCGCCCATGGGGTGGCCGAATGAATCGTTGACGTTCTTGAACAGGTCGAGATCGACGCATAGCACTGCCACCCGCTTGTTCCCGGACTGGCCCTGCTCCAGCGCTTCCCGAAGTCGATCCTGATAAAGCTCGCGGTTCGCCAAATCCGTCAGGCCATCATGGTGGGCCATGTAGGCAATCCGTGCCTCGGCCTTGCGCCGTTCGGTGATGTCGACAACCGCGACCAGAAAGCCGTCGCGGCCCTCGAACGTGACCCGCCGTCCAAATGTCAGCACGTGAATTTCACTGCCATCGGCCTTGAGATGCCGCCAGTTGCGACCCGAATGATAGATATCGCCAATCTGCTGCAAGGCCTGGGTATGGCTTACCCATTCATCCTCCGGCCAGATCTCTTGAAGCTTCATGCTCAGAAACGTCGCGCGACTGTAACCGTAATGGTGCACCGCCGCGTCGTTGACGCTCAGGAACCCGGTCGTTTCGGCATCGAACACCCACATCGGCATCGGGTTATTGTCGAACAGCAGGCGAAACGAGGCCTCCCGTCTCTTGAGCGCCGTGACATCCGAAATCGTCAACGAGAGAATGTCGCCGAATGCCGTCGCGCCGAGCTTCAGGTTACGGTGATCGCTGTCGATTTCGAACTGATCGCGGTTGCCGCTCTTGACGACACCGAGCAATCGTTCGATCACCTCCGGCAAGCACAGCAGATTCCCCCCGACGCTGAGCCGGTGCCAGAGCAAGTCGGTTGACGGCAGTTTAAGGAGCCGTGACGCGCCCTGATTGTGGTGGACGATCTGGAAGTCGAACGGCTGCCCGGCGGAATCGCGAATCGTCGAAAGCGACAGCACGCCCTCGTCGGTGGTGGAATAAATCGCGTCCAGCAAATTATACTGTAGTCCCCGCTCGTTGACGTAGGCTCCAATCAGCGTACCTCCCCAACGTGAGAGCGTCGGCAGCGCAAGGATATCGTAGGTCTGGACCACACCATCGCGCACGCAATGCGCAACGGCGAGATAGGGTTGGCCGTTCTGAAGTGCGCTGGCTGCGGCCTCGCCGAGTGCGGTTGCGCAATCGGGCGGCAGCGCGGTCAGGGGGATGTCCCAGCGGTCGTCGTTCAGCCACTTCTGGACGTAACGGCCGGTGCGCGACACTTCGAGCGCATCATTGTTGTCCTTCAGCAGGACTACATGATCCGCCAACCGGCCAAGGCTGCCCAGCATCACATCTTCATAGTGCGGCAGCCTTTCGCCCGGCCGTAGCGCGGCGTGCCACTTGCGCCGCAGAATGGGGACGTCATCGAACATTTCGGTATTGAATTTCCCGGATGATTTCTTGGCGGCAATCATTACATTCCCCACAACGCGAGCGTTCAGCCCGAAGCATCCCAATGCAGGCCGGCTTAATGCGCTGTAAAATTTGCGAGCGGGTACCGGCAAACCAGCGATTATGACGGTTTTAAGTCATCCGATGGTTAGTGCGCGTTAGTGACTATGACAGTGTTCGAAGGGATTTATCCGGGCAGTGGGAGAGCGCCTCCTCACCATGAGGATGGGCTAGCGCGCGACGACCTCGATCTCGCCATCGACGCCGTTGACGACGTTGAAGGAACGCTCGTACACCTTGCCCTCGTTCTTGGCGATGGCGCGATATTCGCCTTCGGACAGCACGACGCGGGGGAATGCGCCGATCGATTCCTTGATGACGTCGCCACCCGGCGTGATCACCGACCATGCAGTGTTCGCCAATGCCTCGCCACCCCTGTCGCTGACCAGCTTCAGCGTGATTACAGCGGCGCGATGGGAGATGATCACATCGGTGAGCTTGCCGGCCTGAACGCGGATATCCGAGCGCACCACGGAATTGGCGTCGCCGTAGTTGGAAATGATGTAGTAGGTCCCCTCCGGCAGCAGCGCGACATCGCCGACGGCGACGTTCGGCACCAGCGAGGCGCGCTCGCCGACTTCAAACTGGCTGCCCTTGTAGATCGCGAGCGAAATCTGGTTCTGCGGAATTTTGCTGGCGCCGACGCGGCCTTCGATGCGCAGGCCGCCCGCTGGTAGCAGGAAGGACTCGCGGTCGGTCTCGGACTTCAGGGTCACCGCCCGCACCGCACTAACCAGACCGAACGCGACATGGACGACATAGCTGCCCGGCGGCAGCACGATATTGGGCGTCGCGCCGCGCTCCTCGCGGATCAATTTGAAGGTGCCGGTCTCGTCCGGCCGATCCGAAAAAACCCGCCACACCAGTCCGTTGCTGATGACCGGCAGGTCCTTGCCGTAACGCGCCGTCAGCGACAGCACCGCCTGGCCTGAGGTCGGTGCGCCCGGCGGCGGGACAACCGGCGGCACGGCGGCGATGGAAGGTTGCGTCGAGGGCGCGGGCAGACTGAGAATCGACGCCGGACCGGAGGGCGGAGCCAGGCTGATCACGCCGCCCGAAGGTTCCGGGACCAAGGCAGGAGGCACCGGCGGCGGTTGATCGGTGAACATCTGAGCAACAGCCGGGGCCGCAATCACTGAGACCAGCATCCCCGCGAGCGCAAGCGCCCGCAGCAGGCGCCCGCCCCGCCCGCATCCATTGATGCCGTTACTCCCGAAAGTCATGCCGCATGCTTTTCACTGAAAACGCGGCAAATTCAAGCCTCCGGGCCGCCAGATGGTGGCCTTAAGGAACCGGCAGGAGCTTGAATGTTACTCTAGGGGCCGCGCTCCAGTCACAATCGCTCCCTAGCGCATGATCCGGGCGGCATAACCATGCTTGTGGTACATTCGGGCGAGGCCAAGCGGTAGCGAATAGTCTTGCGCTATCAGGAGATATCAGGTGCTGGATATTTTGATTGGACGCGGCCAAAACGGCTCAAACGGCCGCGACAAGGTAGGCTTGGGTAGCATCAGGCGGCCGGTGATCGGGCTGGCACTGGGCGGCGGCGCCGCGCGCGGATTTGCCCATATCGGCATCGTCCGGACGCTGATTGCCCATGGCATCGTTCCCAATGTCGTGGTCGGCACTTCGATCGGCGCGGTGGTTGGCGGCGCTTATGCCGCAGGGCATCTCGATACGCTCGAAGAATGGGCGCGCAGCCTGCAGCGGCGAAATATTCTGGGCTATCTCGACATCCGCCTCAACGGCTCAGGTCTGATCGGCGGCGACAAGCTTGCTGCTCAGTTAGAGGCAGCAATCGGCCAGATCCTGATCGAGGAACTGCCGCTCAAATTTGCGACCGTGGCCACCGAGGTCCGCACTGGTCATGAGATCTGGCTGACCCATGGTCGCATGGTCGATGCGATGCGCGCTTCCTATGCGCTGCCCGGGATATTTTCGCCGGTGCTGGTGGGCGACCGCTGGCTGGTCGACGGCGCGCTGGTGAATCCGGTGCCGGTGTCGGCGGCGCGCGCGTTCGGCGCGGAAATCGTCATTGCCGCCAATCTCTCGAGCGACGTCTTTACACACAGCACGACGATCTACTCCCACGGCCCATCGGCCGACGCGCCGGAGCCTGCAATCGAGCCTGCGCCGCCGAAACGCGGCTTCGGCAAGTTGTTTTCTGCCGAGCGCACCGTGAAGCGGGAGTTTTTCGGCAGCGGAGGCCGGCCGGGCATCTCCTCTGTCATGGTCGATGCCTTTAACATCATGCAGGACCGCATCACCCGCGCGCGCCTTGCCGGCGATCCGCCTGACTTGTTGGTTTCACCCCGTGTCGGTGAAATCGGCTGGTTCGATTTCCACCGTGCCGACGAGCTCATCGCCTATGGCGCACGCGCCGCCGAGCGCGCCATCGACTCCATCCAGGAAGCGATCCATATTCTCGCGCCCGTATCAGGCGAGCCGGGCGCGGCGACCGACAAGATGTCCTGATCGGCGGGGACAAACCCGGACGCTGCGGGCGAGCACCGTCGAGTTTGAATCAGGCGGTCTTGATATATTCTCGCAGCGCTTCCTGTTCCATCTCGTATTCCCTGACGCGCCACTTGACGATGTCGCCGATGGAAATCAGGCCGACAACCTTGCCGTCCTCGACCACCGGCAGATGCCTGAATTTGCCCAACGTCATCATTTCCATGATCGCACTGACGGTGTCGGCCTGCTTGCAGCTGATGACCTTGCGCGTCATCACCGCGCTGACCGGTTCGTCGAGCACCGCAGCTCCGCGTTCGCCGAGCGCGCGCACGATGTCGCGCTCCGACAGGATGCCTTCGATTTGGCCTTTGCTCATCACCAGTACGGCGCCAATCTTCCGCTCCCCCAGAATCTTGATCGCAGCCGACAGCTTTTCCACCGGCTCGACGCACTGGATATGATGTCCTTTGGAATCGAGAATTGCACGTACCGTCATTGTCGTCTCCCTGAAGCCGATCGCGCCCTTGAGCGAGCGCGGCGTTTATTCCCTTGAGTCTTCAATCAACAGTTCAGCGCCGATCTTTTTTGCGGGCGCATGCGGCAAGCACGGGTATTTAAGCACGCTCACGAGCTTATGCCTTGCCTCATAACGCTGATATGATGGATGAAATCGCGGTGCGCTGCAAGCGGCGATCAGCCGCGGTTCGATACGTCGGGTGATGACGCATCTGCAGCATCGGTAGCAGTGCGCGGGACCGGATCGAACAGCGAAAACAACACCAGTCCTGCGAAAAATCCGCCGATATGCGCCTGCCAGGCGACGCTGGCACCGTCTGCGCCTATCGCGATCGATCCGATGCCGAAGATAATGTTGACGCCGAACCAGATCGCGAGAAAACCCAGCACGCGCGTGTTGCGCAACGCGCGCATCAGCGACAGCGCCGGCACCCGCGCGGCGGCATCGGCGTCGCCGCGGCTGAATGAAAGGAAGCTGCCCTGCACGAAGGCAAAGCGCATCGCGGCCGCCATCGTACCGGACACCGAGGCCGAAGCGCCGATCATCGGCGCCACCGAGTGCTCATGGGTGACCAGATGCGCCAGCGCGCCAGCCGCGGCCGTCACCGCCATGAATGCGAAAAACCTGACCGCGCCAAAACGGCGCGCCAGCGCGCTGCCGAACGGCAACAGCCACAGCACGTTGAAACCGAGATGGCTGAGATTGGCGTGCAGCAGCGAATAGGTCACAAACGTCCAGACCTTGGCGCCGGCGCCGCCGGGAAACGTGATCGCCAGCAGCGTCGAATCGTAGCGCTTCGGAATGAAACCGAAGGCATCAACCGTCCAGTTTTCCAGTTCCGGCGGAAGCAGCACGCGCAGGTGAATGACCGCAAGCAGCAGGACATAGGCGGTCAAGGCGCCGGGCAGCGTCAGGATCGGTTCGCGCGGCATGTCCGGCGGTAGTTCTGGCGGGAATTTCAAGGGCTCAGGACCTGAAGCGAGCGGCTCACGCGAGCGGTTGCCCCCCATAGGCGGCTTGGCCATGCTGCGCAAGCGCACGTTGACGGCAGAGCGGCAGAAAAGCGCGGATGTGGCCAATGATATCGATCAGTCATTGCCATTCTCGAAGAGATTGCTGCGCCGGGGAAAATAGAAAATGCGCCTCCTGGAGAGGCGGGAGGGCGCTTATAGTTACGAACTCCTTTACGTCTGCCGTCATTCATCAATCTTTTTTGAGTACTGTTGGATTTACGCATTTAACGTCGTTTTGGAGGGGTGGGTGGGACAAACGGAGACTAGAAAGTGAGTTCCACGCCGTCATGTTGCACAGCCACAATTTTGAATCGAGTGATGGTCACGAACTTGCATCTACAGGCGACGGCGCTCACCTATCGGTGGCCCTGCTTGTCGATAGCGAGATCGTCCGTTATGGAACGGAGTGGCGCAAGGACCGCCGCGCCGCAATTCTGAAGTTCGCGCCCGAGATTGAGCGGCGCTTCGAAGCTGACACGCAGGTGACGCGAAGTCGCGAACTGCGGTTGACGTTTATTTTTGGAATCGGCTTTTATCTGGCGACCAGCGTTACGGATTTCATCATTGTTCCGGATATCGGAATGACGGGGATTTTTATCCGGGCACTCAACGTTCCGCTGCTTCTCGTACCAATCCTATTTGGATCGAAGCTGCCTGCCCGGTTTCTGGAGATGATAGTTGCGTTTGTGGCGATCGTTGCAATTGCGGCTCTCGCGACAATAGCGGCTATTTCATCTGCGCCTCTGGCACCATTTGCCTTCGTGACAGCGACGTTGGCGTTAATTTACGCCAACTCCACATTTCCGCTTCGCTTCAAATATGCCGTCGCTTGCTCTGCGGCTTGCTGCGGAACGATTGCTCTCGAAGCGTGCTTGCACCCCGGAATCGAAGCTGCTTTGAGCTACCTGCTTATGTTCCAAACCGTCGTGGGAGGTTCTTTCAGCCTGATCACCAGTTATCGAATCGAAAGAAGCACGCGCCTGAACTATCTGCTGTCTTCGCGGGAAGGGCTGCGCCTTCAAATACTTGCGGCCGACCGAGAAATGCTGGCGGCTCTTTCGGACACTGACGCGCTCACCGGCCTTGTTAACCGCCGGCATTTCGATCGTGAAAGCCTGGCAGTTCTTTCAGACACAGCGAATGCCGGCAAGGACGTGGCTCTTCTCTTCATCGATGTAGATCATTTCAAACGCTATAATGATCATTACGGCCACCCTGCTGGAGATGGATGTCTCCGCGCTGTAGCTTCAGCAATATCCGATTCCTTGCGTGGTACAGACACCATGGCTGCGCGGTATGGGGGTGAAGAATTCGCGGTCCTGCTCATGGACGTAACCCAGGCGCAGGCTGAAATGATCGCCGAACGAGTATGCAAGTCGGTGTCGGCGCAATCTCTTCAGCATCTGAACAGAAATGACACGTTCAAGATTGTTACAATTAGCATCGGCGTAGCTTGCGGAGTTATCGGTGGTGGCCTCACCGTAGATAAGTTGATTGGGAGCGCTGACAGCGCTCTTTATGCCGCAAAGCGCGGAGGGCGAAATCGCACCCAATTCAATCTGGCTGAGGCGGCTTAAGCCGGCAACGTTTGCTCGCGCTGGTCGCGAAAAAGGGCAGGCTTTCGACCTGCCTTTTCCTATCTCAGCTGACCTGTTTCACCTCAGTGGCGCAGATCATCCTTTTGCCAGCGGCACCGCGACGAACCGCGTCGCATCCGCTGTCTTCACTTGCATCAAGACACTGTGCTTGCGGTTGGTATTGGCCTCCATCAGCGCCGACCGTACATCGCCAGCGTTTGCGACCGCTTTGCCGCCGACGTTGAGGATAATGTCCCCGGTCTGAAAGCCGTGCTCTGCAGCCAATCCTTCCGGATCGACTGAAGTGATTACGACACCCTTTTGGCCTGCACCTTCGACGTCGCCCGCAGGCGCAAGACTGAGGCCCAGGTGGGGAGTGTCTGCCGAGGCTTTCGGCTGCGCGTCGGCCGCATTCGCTTGGTGGTCATTCGGCATTTCCGCAAGCGTCAGCGTCATCGACTTGGCTTCGCCCTTGTGCAGAACGTCGAGCTTCGCCGATGTTCCCGGCGCCATCCTGCTGATGGTGCGGGCCAGATCGCGCGAGTCCTTCACAGCCGTGCCGTTGACGGCGGTGATAACGTCACCCGCCTCGATCCCCGCCTTGGCCGCCGGGCTGCCCTGCTCCGGATTATCGACGAGCGCACCTCTGGCCTGCTTCATGCCGAGGCTGTCGGCAATGTCAGCCGTGACGGGCTGCGCTTGAACGCCGAGCCAGCCGCGTGTGATGTAGCCCTTGTCCTTGAGTTGAGCGACGACGAGTTTCGCCGTGCCGGCAGGAATGTCGAAGCCGATTCCGACCGAACCTCCCGACGGTGAGAAGATCGCGGTGTTCACGCCGATCACATTGCCGTTCGCGTCGAAAGCCGGACCGCCGGAATTGCCCTTGTTGATGGGCGCGTCGATCTGGAGGTAGTCGTCATATGGCCCCGCGCCGATGTCGCGGCCGCGCGCGGAAACGATTCCAGCGGTGACGGTGCCGCCGAGACCGAACGGATTGCCGACAGCGACCACCCAGTCACCGATGCGCGGTGGCTGGTCCGCGAACTTCACGTAAGAAAAGTCCTTCTTTCCGTCGACCTTGATCAGCGCCAGATCGGTCTTCTGGTCGGTGCCGACGACCTTGGCGGTATAGACCGTGCCGTCACTGGTCGTGACCTGCACGGACTTGGCGTGGTCGACCACATGATCGTTGGTCACCGCATAGCCATCCGGCGAGATGAAGAAGCCCGAACCTTCGCCAATGATGATCTGATGGCGCTGCGGCACGGCGTTCGGGCCGCGAAAACCGAATTTTCTCGAAAAGAACTGGTCGAACGGTGAATCGGATTGATCCGGGTCCGTCCCCTCGCTGCCGCGCTGGGAAACCGCTGTATTCAGGCCGTCGTCATCGATCCTGACGCGGACCGATATCACCGCCGGTTTGACCTTGGAAACGAGGTCAGCGAAGCCTGCGGGGGCCTGAGCCGCCTCAGCCGCGTGCGCCGATGCCGTCCATGCCGGAAGATTTAGCGGCCGGTAACCGCCCAGCCCGATGACGAGAACGGCCATACTGAGACCGGCAACAGAAGCAAGCAGTGCGAGGCGACGTGGCTGCAGGATTTTTCGTTGCGCGCGATCCGGGTTGTTTGATTGATCGTCCATGAGGGCATCTCCAAAGTTGAGTGAGAAAAAATCTCTAGATCAAACATGGAGCGCGCACCTTACGAGGTCCTTTTCGTCGAATTAATCTTTCGAAAGAACAAGGCGGCGAAGTGGTGGCGCGGCTAATGAAAACTTCCCGGTGAGCCGAAGCATGCCGTCGACCATGATTCGTTGACAGGCTCCGTTCTCTGCGGCCACGGCTGACAACGCCGGGCCGGCCGGTAAAAAGTCCGTGAGTGGGCCTTATGAAACGCGATGAAATTGATGATCCGCAGAAGCGCCCGCGGGTGGAGCAACGATATGGGCGGTCTTTAAAGAGACTTTTTAAAGAAACTTTTCTTTCCCCTGCTCCCCTGCGATTTGATTGCAGGGGCCGCTCGACGACCGCCATGAAACTTCATCTTACAGCCCTTGCAGTAACCCGGTCCGCGATCGGCCACACCAGGGTGATGCACATCAGTATTGGGCTTGGCGCGATGGTCGCGTTCGTCGCGGGTTTGGAATTATGGGTCGTAAATTATGAGCCCCGATATAGTTCGGGTTCGCCCCCGAGGTAGCAAGTCGAACGCAGCCGTCTGCGATGATGATAAATTCAGCGATTGTCCGAATTGTTGATTTTTGCGCCCGCTACCGGTGGACGGTCGTTGTTGTCGGCATACTACTGATGTTCGGAGCCGCGGCCTTCGATGCCGCAAAATTCTCCATGAATACCGATGTCGAGGGGCTGATTTCCGAGAATCTCCCTTGGCATCAGCGTCAACTGGAGTTGTCCAATGCATTTCCGCAAAAAGGCATTACAGTTGTTGTGAAAGCGCCGACGCCGGAAAATGCCGAACGGGCGACCAACGCGCTGGCGCAGACCCTCTCAAAGAACCCGAATTTGTTCCCCCTGGTCGGACAACCCGACAGTGGAGATTTCTTCGAACGCAACGGATTATTGTTTGAGCCTCTGGACGACGTCAAAAAAAGCGCCGAGGGATTGACGAAAGCCCAGCCCTTCGTTGCAGCGCTCTCCGGCGATCCTAGTCTGCGAGGCGTTATGAAGGCGCTCTCGTTTGGCGCCGAGGGCGTCCAGGCAGGCATGATCAAGCTGGAACAGCTTGCATGGCCGCTCTCACTGGCAGATCAGACGTTAAGTGACGTTTTGTCCGGGAAGCCGGCCACATTTTCCTGGCAGGAGCTGCTGCAAGGCCACCCATTGCCGGCCAAACAGCTGCGGCACTTCATCCAAGTTCAGCCCGTGCTTGATTTTGCGGAGCTTCAGCCCGGACGCAGGGCGGAGGAGGAGATTCGTCGCGCGGCAGCTGACCTAGACTTGCCAAATAAATTCGGCGCGACGATTGGTCTGACCGGTCAGGTGCCGATGAATGACGACCAGTTTTCGGTCATCCGAAGCAGCGCCTTGCGCGACACGTTGACGGCGGTGCTCGGCGTTCTGATTATTCTCTGGCTGGCGCTTCGCTCCCTAAAAATTATCGTTGCGGTCTTCTTCAGCCTGATGGTCGGGCTTGCGGCGACGGCCGCGGTCGGCCTTGCCATCGTCAGCTCTTTCAATTTGATCTCAATCGCATTCTTTGTGCTGTTCGTGGGCCTCGGAGTCGACTTCGGCATTCAATTCAGCGTGCGCTATCGCAGCGAGCGGCACGAACATCCTGACTTGCGCCAGGCTTTGCGATGGGCCGCCCGCAAAGCGGGAGATCCCCTCGCTTTGGCCGCCGCAGCCACCGCCCTCGGGTTTTTCGCGTTTCTGCCCACCAGCTATCGCGGCCTTTCGGAACTGGGGCTGATTGCCGGTTGCGGTATGCTGGTCGCATTCCTCTGCAGCATCACGCTGGTACCGGCAACGCTGGCGTTGCTCAATCCTCCGGGCGAGCCCGCGGCGGTCGGCTTTCGAAGCCTCGCTCCGCTGGACGATTTTCTTCAGCGCCACCGCATTGCAGTCATCGCCGGCACAATCCTCATCGCGCTGGCCGGTACACCGCTGTTGTGGCATTTGCGGTTCGACTTCAATCCGGTCGACCTGCAAAGTCCGGACTCTCCGTCCGTCGTGACTTATCGTGAACTGCGGAACGATCCGGAAACGGGCGGCACCGATGCGGAGATAGTGACGCCGTCGCTCGAACAGGCCGACGCCACGGCCAAACGTCTGGCTGCACTCCCCGAAGTCTCACAAACCTGGACGCTGAACAGCTTCATTCCAGCCGATCAGGACCAGAAAATCGCTACACTGAAGCAGGCGTTGCAACGCATCGGCCCCGCCCTCAATCCTCCGAGGATGCTGGCCCCGCCGAGCGATCAGGAGAACATAACGGCGATTCAAAACACAGCCGAAGGCCTTTCCAGGGCTGTAGGCAATGAAACCGGCCCGGCAGCCGAAGCCGCGCGGCATGTTTCCGATCAGCTCAAGCGTCTCGCAGGCGCAGATGCCGGCGTCCGCGCAAAGGCCGAAGCCGCGATCGTGCCACCCTTGATTTACGATCTCGATCTTCTTCGCAAGAGCCTTGCCCCGGAAGGGGTGACGATCAAGACGCTGCCGCCAGATCTGGTGCGCGACTGGCTATCGCCCGACGGCAGAGCCCGCGTTAAGGCTTTACCAAAGGGCGATCCGAACGACACGGACGTGCTGCGCAATTTCGCGACCGCGGTGCTTCGCGCTGAGCCGTCGGCGACGGGAGAAGCAATCAGCCTCTATGAATCAGGCAGAACCGTCACCACAGCTTTTATAGAGGCAGGTATTCTGGCCCTCACTGCGATCACTATTCTGCTGTTTATCGCATTGCGGCGGTTGACGGATGTGCTGCTGACACTCATCCCTCTCCTGCTTGCCGGCCTCGTTACCCTTGAGATCAGCGTCCTGGACGGTCTCGCGCTGAATTTCGCAAACATCATCGCGCTCCCCCTGCTGCTCGGCGTCGGCGTCGCGTTCAAGATCTACTACATCATGGCGTGGCGTGCCGGAAAAACCGGGTTGCTGCAATCGACGCTGACCAGAGCGGTGATATTCAGCGCCATGACCAATGCGGTTGCGTTCGGAAGCATGTGGGCGTCGAGCTATCCGGGCATGTCGAGCATGGGCAAGCTGATGGCCCTGGCGCTGCTGTGCACGATGGCGGCCGCGGTGCTATTCCAGCCGGTTCTCATGGGGCGCCCGCGGCGAGTGAAAACCCACCCAGAGCCGAGCCAGCATTTGCGCGCGGCCGCGGAGTAGCAGATCTAAATTTCAGGTTCGATCGCCCTTGTCCCGGACGCATTGCAGCGTGTCGGCGGTGCCGGGCGCACAAAAAGGGAGGGCTCTGAGAAAGCCCTCCCTCGTCCGTGCTGATCATTTCGCGCAAAGGAAACCGGGCGACATTCCCACCCCTCCCCGCTCGACGACCAATCTGTTTGACGCCGTCTGTGTAACAGCCTCGCCGGCCCCTGGAGAAAACCGGTGGCGTTGGAGTGCCCGGACGTTAGCAGCCCCGTGGCGGTCCCCAAGCGCATAGTTAATTTAACGTTAACGGAGCAAAGTCGCCGCCCGCTGCCCGGAAACACGTCAGCGGCATGGACGCTGCAAAGACTGTCTTGCAAAACAAACAGCGGCATGCGCGTGCGCGAAAGTGGGACAGACTTGTCCCGCCGAGCTCATCACCAGGGCAAGATTGAGGTATGAAACATCCGTCAAACCGCGAGTTCTTCGCATATTGGGATGAGAAGCGTGGCAGCGCACGCGCGCCGGAACGCAGCGAGATCGAGCCCAGTGCCGTGCGCGAGCTGCTCGGCGATATCTTTGTGCTGTCTTATGACAGTGCCGCCGGTTACCCGTTTCGCGTCGCCGGCACCCGGCTCTGCGCCCTGCTCGGCTGCGATCTGAAAGATCGGAGCTTTTCCGCGATGTTCGCGCCTGACGCCCGCCGCGAGATCGAGGACATCATCACTGTGGTGGCCGAGGAAATGCTGGCCGCGCTCGCCGGCATTACCGCGACATCGGAAGATGGCTCGCCGGCCCATCTGGAATTGCTGCTGTTGCCGTTCAACGCCCGCGCGCACACGCCGCTGAGCCTGACCGGATTGCTGGCGCCGTTCGAAAGCGAACGCCGCGTGCTCAAGGATTTCAAGCTGACATCGTGGCGCTATCTCGCCGATACGCCGCAAAAGCTGGTTCCGCGCGCGTTGCGAAAACTGGCGGTTGCGCGCGGCTTCATGGTCTATGAAGGCCTGAGCTAAATCATTCAGCCAGTTCCGGCCACGGCACGATGGTCGATTTCACCGTCTTCATTGCCATGGCGTCGGCGACGGCGCGGCCGATCCCTTCTTCGGAAAACGGATACAGCGTCTGCATCTCGAGCCAGGGATATTTGGTACGCGTGCGATAGAGCATATCCACGCCGAGCGGCAGGTCGTTGCCGGTGAATCCCCACGAACCCAAAACGTTGAGATCCTTGGTGCAGATGCGATGCCATGACGTCTGGATTGAACCGGCATCGGTGAACTGGCCCATCTCGACATAGGTACCGCCATCGCGCAGCATTTCGATGCCTTCGGGGCCGGCGCTCGGATGCCCCGAGCAATCCATCACCAGATCGGCGCCGAAGCCGCCGACGATCTCGCGCACGGCTTTGATCCGCGCTTCCGGCGTCGCGACCTCTTCAATGTTTACAGTGGCTTCCGCGCCGAATTTGCGCGCCAGCTTTAGCCGCGGCGCCTCCGGCGCGCCGACGCAGATCACGCGGCCTGCGCCCATTTCCCGCGCGGCGGCAACCGCAAGAATACCGATCGGGCCGGAGCCCTGGATCACGACGGTGTCGCCCCAGGTGAATCCGCCGGCGCGCGTAGCGCGGTTGAAGGCGCGGATGCATGAGGTCAGCGGCTCCGACAAGGCGCCGAGCCGCAGCGGCATGTCGTCGGGCAATTTGTAGATCTTCGTGCCCGGCAGCATCTCGAGATCGACATAGACATATTCGGCCCAACCGCCCCATAGATGCGGCGCCTTGTCGAAGCCGAGATAGCGGCCGTAATATACCGGCGTCAGGCACTTGTTGGCGCTTTCGGGATAATGAATGCAGTAATAGCAATGGCCGCACGGCATCAGCGGCGGGATCATCACTTTCGATCCAACGCTGAGCGGCTTGCTCATGAAATCTTCAGTGAATTCTGAGCCGACCTCGACCAGCACGCCGCCGATTTCGTGGCCGAGCGTGAACGGCCAGGGCAGTTGCTTCGGCCAATGGCCTTTGAGGATATGCAGATCAGTGCCGCAGACGCCGCAGGCGCCGACTTTAATAAGCGCCGCCTTGTTCGGAATTTTCGGCCACGGCACGGTGCGAATGACTGGCTGCGCGCCGGGACCGTCGTAGGTGCAAACGCGAATCTGTTCCATGACGTATCCTCCCCCGGCCCTTCGGCGATTGTTGATTTGAGTTGCGTGGGCGGAGCGAAGCCTATGTGAACTGGGTGAGGATGCCAATGTCAGCCCGGGTGCAATCGCACAGCGATTGACAGGCGCATCGCACCGTTTCAGGTTGCGCGGCAACTTAAATGGGGGTGAGGCGTGCGCAACCGCTGGGTTATCCTTGCCGTCTTGTTCGTGGTTCGCCTCACCATGGCGTTTCAGTTTCAAAGCGTGGCCGCGGTCGCCCCGCTGCTCGGACACGACTTCGGCGTCGGACTTGCCGACATCGGAATCCTGATCGGTCTGTATTTCACGCCGGGCGTTGCGCTGGCATTGCCGGGCGGCGCAATCGGGCAAAGATTCGGCGACAAGACCACGGTACTCGGGGCATTGACCCTGATGCTGATAGGCGGCCTTGCGATGGCGCTTTCGGATTCCTGGAGCGGCCAGATCGCAGGACGGCTGGTCGCCGGCGCCGGCGGCGTCCTGCTCAATGTTCAGATGACGAAAATGGTAGCCGACTGGTTTGCGGGTAAGGAGATCGCAACCGCGATGGCGATCTTCGTCAATTCATGGCCGGCCGGCATCGCGCTCTCACTGCTGACACTTCCCTTGATCGGCACCGCCTATGGCGTAAGCGCGGTATACCTCGCGGTGGCAGCTCTGATCGGATTCGGTTTTGTTCTGCTTGCCGCAGCATATCAGCCGCCAGCGAAATCCGTGGCCATTGCCGCGACATCCGCACGGCTCGACCGCAACGCCGCGATCGCCGTGGTCGCGGCGGGTTTGATCTGGGGCCTGTACAATGTCGGCTTTGCGGTGATCTTTAGTTTCGGGCCTTCGATGCTGGTTGAGCGCGGCTGGTCGATTGCAGCAGCAGGATCGACCATCAGCATCGTGTTGTGGCTGGCGGTGCTCTCCGTTCCCCTCGGCGGCTTTCTTGCGGATCGCACCAGGCGTCCTGAATTTGTTCTGGTCGCAGGCTGTATCGTGTTCGCGATGCTGATGACAGCGCTGCCGCGCGGCGGCGCGGTGGTCTTGACCGTTGTCGCGCTTGGATTGGTATGTGGACAGCCGGCCGGGCCAATCCTGAGCCTGCCGGCGCGCGTGCTGCAACCGGCAACGCGGGCGATCGGGATGGGCGTGTTCTACACCGTCTACTATATCACGATGATGCTCGGACCTGTCGTCGGCGGTGCCTGCGCCAAATGGGCCGGCAGCGCCGCCGCGGCATTCGACTTCGGCGCCGCCGTGCTTCTGGCATGTCCCGTCCTGCTCTGGGGCTTCAATCGCATTCCTGCGGCGGTGCCGAAACCGGCGTGATTGCCCACCTTCCTGCAACCGACGCTAACGGCTCATTAACCCTGTTGGCCGTAGGGTCGGCTCGACGCCGGGGAAGCGGCTGCCGGGTGGCAAAGATGGCGTTGGCGAACCAAAAATCAATTCTTCCGGCCACCGAAGAGCGCCGGCGTTTTCAGCGGGTGAAGGTTCATCTGCTCGGCCGCTACATGCTGCCGGACCGGCGCGAGTTTCCCTGCCAGATCATCAATATGTCGCCCGGCGGATTGGCCCTGCTGGCGCCCGGCATCGGCAATGTCGGCGACCGCGTGATCGCCTATCTCGACCATATCGGCCGGGTCGAGGGCAAGATCACCCGCATTATCGACAACGGTTTTGCCATGACCATCGGCGCGACCGCGCGCAAGCGCGACAAGCTCGCCGCCCAGCTGACCTGGCTCGCCAACCGCACCATTCTCAACCTGCCGGAAGACCGCCGCCACGACCGTATCGTGCCGCGCAACCCGATCGCACTACTCACGCTCCAGGACGGTAGCAAGATGACTTGCCGGATTATCGACATGTCGATGTCCGGCGCCGCCGTCGCCGCGGAAAGCCGGCCGCCGCTGAAATCCCTGGTGTTGCTCGGCAAGGTCCAGGCCCGGGTGGTGCGAAACCTCGAAGAAGGCTTCGCGCTCGAGTTCGTTCACGAGCAGTTGGCCGAGACGCTCGAAGATAGTGTTACCGCGCGGTAAAGCGCCGCGCACTGCGATTCCCAAATTTCCCAAAGCTGAAGGCGGTATCCGCGTTGCCGGATGTCGCCTTCAGCCGTTTGGCATAAGCCCTGGTCGGGTTAACGCGGCCCGCTTTTGTCGCAACAAACGCCGCATTGACGCGCCCGAGCACCTTAATGCGTAAAATTTGAATCAATTGCAGTTGTTTCAAATTCTAATCGAATTTTGCTCAAGTATAGATCGAATTAGCCGCACCTTTTACTTGTATTCGTCTCAAATGTACTTGGCATACTTAGCGGCGGCGCAAAGCGTTTGTGCGAAACGTGGTCCCAACAAGAAACGGGGGCCGCAATGTTTGGGTTCAGGGAACAGGGAAAGGGATTGGCGTTTGCCGCCATCCTGCTGGGGATCAGTGCGCCGGCGAGTGCCGGTAACGAACGAGCTCTTTATGCGAGCCTTGGCGACACCACGCGCTCGCCGGTCGGCTGGGTCGAATTCTGCGCCGACAATCCCGGCGATTGCCGCGGCGGCGCATCACAGCCGCGCGACATCGTGATGTCGCAGGCGGCATGGCGGGATCTGCTGCGGGTTAACCGCTGGGTCAACGAGAACGTCAAGCCGATGACCGACATGGATCATTGGGGCGTGATCGAGAAATGGTCGTTGCCGACGGACGGCTACGGCGACTGCGAGGACTACGTGCTGCTGAAGCGCAAGATGCTGGTGGACGCCGGCTGGCCGCGCGAGGCGCTGCTGATCACGGTGGTGCGCGACAAGAAGGGCGAAGGCCACGCGGTGCTGACCGTGAAAACCGACCAAGGCGAGTTCATTCTCGACAACCAGAACGAGACCGTCGTGGCCTGGACCGAGACTGGATACCGCTTCGTCAAGCGTCAGTCGCAGAGCGATCCTAATGTATGGGTCTCGCTTGGCGACAGCCGCCCCGCAGTCGCCACCGCCAGCGCCCGCGATCGCTAACAACAAGAGACAACGGAGACACGCGACCCGGTCACATTCCCACCCCTCCCCGTCCCAGACCGGATCGCGCGCGGCCAGTCCTCCCCCAGGGGCTGGCCGCAACTTTTTTGCTCGGCATAAGCGCTGTTTTGACTGGGCCCCGCGGCTAGCGTTGTGGTAAATTCGGGAACCTTCGCTTTCCGGCGGGCTTTGAAGTCGCATGATCGAAGTCACATCTCAGGATGCAAACGGTATCCCGCGTAACGGCTCGCAGCCGATTGGACTCGCCGCCGCGACGCTTGTAGTCATCATACTCGGCATCGGCTCGATCGCGCTATGGCGTGCGTATACCGGCACTTCCCCCGAACAAGACCGCATCGTTGCCGCCCGCCAATTACAGGTTCGGGCCGCACAAGCCTCCGAACAGCTCGTAGAGAAAACCAAGGGTTTGGAAGCTACCCAGCAGGAATCGATCGACCAGTTGCAAGTCGTTCAGGATCAATTGCAAGCCGTGAAGCGCCTTCTCGCCGCGCAGCAGGTTGAGGCAAAGCGGCTTTCTGAGCAGGTTGCAGGTCTCACTGAGGCGATCGACGGTCTGCGGCAGTCTTTCGCTAGCGCCCGGACTACCGAAGCGTCGTCTGGTCCCCCCTCTAGTCGCAATAAATCGATCCGAACAAGGTCGCATGCGACAAAGAGCGCCCATCGTCAGCACGGCAAGTCGCGGGGCTGACGGCATAAACCCAGTTTGCAGAAACCTCCGTGTGCCGGGGCAGCGCTAGCGCACCAAACGTAACCTTCCTGATATTTCCGCTTGCGTCGCGGCCGCGGTGGGATTCAACCTGTCGTCAGATTTGGAAATGCCATAGCGGCGGGATCGTCGCCAACGCCATCAGCCGCTAACCGCCCAGCCGCAATATATCCTGATATCCGGCCATCGTGTTCACCCAGGCCATACCCCGCCCCGCCTCAAAGGATGTTGCGCAAAGACAATCCCGGTGAGGCGGCGGTCCCGTCTAACCGTTGTGCATCTGTTGAGGGCGATCAGGTGGGGCGCGCAAAAGCAGGTGGGGCGCAAAAAATATTGTCGTGATCACCACCTGCACGGTCCAATTCCATCGCGCAGTCCGTCATGCAATTCGCGCCGGGAGAGGGCCAGGTTGGTCCATGCCTCACTGATGTGGCCCATAGGCCGCTCCCGGCGTGCTGTTCGTGAGCAGCCGCTACGCTGAAGCCCGAACAAATGCTGCAGCGGTGAACGCGGCAATTCTGCCCGGTGGCGTCATCCGAGGACCCTCCGAAGTTTGGCCAACGCAGTACGCTACGTTGAACGCGCTGGTCGGCTGCCGCCCTCTTTTGGAGGACAGATCTAGAAGCTGAGCATCGATAGCTTTCTTGTCAAGGTGATAATGTACGCGTCGATACCGGAACCTCCCGGGGGACCGGATCGTTTTTGGACATGGGACTCGAGGTTCTGGTCGGAACTTTCCGAGCTTTGGGTTAGCTGATTGGATGCTCCCATGAAACCAAGTTTGATCGGCTTCTGCTTTCTGATGGTTTTGCACGATCCCGGCCTCTGCCAAACCACGAAAGCAAAACCTGCCTTTTACATTGTCCTGAATTCATTGACGAAGACGTGCACCGTTGTTAGCCGGATGCCACAAACCGACACACCGAACATCACGCTTGCGAGTGACGCGATTTTCCAAACACGGGGCGAAGCGGAAGCCGCGATCAGAACGGTAAAGCCCTGTAGTTGACTCGCCATCGCTGCTGCGTGCGTACTTCTCGTCGCACTATTACTGTCGTATGATGATTATTGCTACCAGCTTGTGCGGGTGCGGACTTATCAGGGTTGGCGATGGCGGCAGGTATATGTTTGCGGCTGAAGCCAGCCGCCGCGAAAACTCGGCAACATAAGGACCGTCCGAGGGCGGTCTTTGTGCCCGCGAGACGAAGGCGAGATCAGGTCAGACGACGGCGAGCGAACCCTGGCGGAACCGGCTCCCCGCAGTTGCGTTGATTCCCGCCTCGCGAGGTGTTGTCTATGCACAACGATCTCAACCGGAGCAGCCGACGACGTACTCTTACAACCTTGGAAATTTTCGCAATTGTCGTCGCGGTTGCGATAATCGCGGCGTTCGCTGCGACGATCCATGGTGTCGATACGCGACCAATCAGCAGCGATCTACCGCCGGGAACGATTGGGCTGGCCCATCCACACCCTCCGCTCGACAAGGCTCCGGGGGAGGCCGTTAAATAGCTATGTTGGCAAAGCACCGTCCACTGGATGCCGCCGAAGCTGCGCTCCGACGCACTGGCCGCAATTCTTTGTGCCGATTGTGAAATGGATCACGTTTATCCGTGAAGTTCCGGGTCAATGTTAGTTCACCGGGCGGCGTAAGCCGATTTCAATGTCCGGGCTGGCAAGGCCGCTTGGCGCTATACTGCGCCGACGGCCTTGTTTTTTTGCGGGTCGAATTCACCCAAGACCTCCGACGCGTCGGCCACTGTGATCAGCCGGATCCTCGCAGGCTGGTGATTTGCGTTCCGCGGCGATTGCCTGCTGAATGCATATCGTAACGAGCCGAAGGAAATCCATCATGAGTGCCGAACCGCTGCTGACGGCCGATGTCATCGGGCTGACAAAAGTCGCACCGTTTTCGCGCCGCGGCTTCATGACCGCCTCCGCCGCGGTAACGGCAGGCTATACGCTGGCCGCGGGACCCGTACGCGCCGATGTCATCAAGACCGACACCGATGGCCTCACCGCAGGCGATGCGAAAATAAAAGTGGCCGATGGCGAAATGCCCGGCTATTTCGCGCGGCCGAAAGGCGTGAGCAATCCGCCGGTCGTGCTGGTCGCGATGGAAATTTTCGGTCTGCACGAATACATCAAGGACGTGACGCGGCGTCTGGCCAAGCTCGGAGCGTTCGCCGTCGCGCCGGACTATTATTTCCGTAAGGGCGTCGATCTCACCAAGATTAGCGACATTCAACAACTGGTGCCGATCGTGAATTCCAAACCGGATGCTGAGCTGCTGTCCGATCTCGACAGCACCGTCGCCTGGGCCAAGTCGCAGGGCGGCGACACCGCCCGGCTCGGCATCGTCGGATTCTGCCGCGGCGGACGGACGGTCTGGGAATATGCCGCCCACAATAGCGTCCTCAAAGCGGCCGTTGCGTTTTATGGAGCGCCGGTCGATCCGCCGAACCCGCTTTGGCCGAAGAGCCCGACCCAACTTGCTCCCGAGATGAAGACGCCGGTGCTGGGCTTGTACGGCGAGGCGGATACCGGGATTCCCGTTGCGCAAGTCGAGGCGCTGAAGGCCGCATTGGCGCAGGCCGGGAAAACTGCCGAGTTCAAGATTTATCCGGGCGCACCGCACGGCTTCCACGCCGACTATCGTGCAAGCTACCGCAAGGAAGCCGCCGAGGATGCATGGAGCCAGATGCAGGCCTGGTTCAAGAAATACAAAGTGCTCGACTGACAGCACAATCCCGCTAATGCACGCGGCGCAACCGCGGCGCGGCGCTTGACCGGACGGCCTCTGGAGAAAATGCCCGTCAGGCTATCCGAAGCGATCGCTCTTGCGACGCGGTTTGGATATTTGCTCGATTTCCCAGAGCATCCATACAAAGGCAATGCCCAAGCCGACGACGACGCCCAAAAACAGCAGCGTCAGGCCCGGGGCTGTGAGCATGGTGAACATCCATGAAACGATGCAGGCGGCGTACCGCCGAGCGGCGTCCAAAAAAACGGCCTCGGTGCAAAATACACCAAGG